>Ga0315280_10000236_pt1 | contig 107649 bp, 83 predicted proteins | sample YL17G06_40_MG_FD_203697 | JGI IMG/M metagenome (GOLD analysis project Ga0315280, IMG submission 203697) | Sediment microbial communities from Yellowstone Lake, YNP, Wyoming, USA - YL17G06_40 | ecosystem: Environmental > Aquatic > Freshwater > Lake > Sediment | place: USA: Wyoming | collected... | reverse complement strand
GGCCCGACCAGTTTCCATAGCTCATCGCTTACCACAGGCTTGGGCATCGGCATTCCCTCCCCGCAGGAATGCCTCCGATCCAGCCATTACTCCAATCCTACTACCGGGTTTTGTTAGAGACTCTAAGTGGTACTTCCCTGCAGCGGGGGTCGCGCTGATCGGGGCTGGACAGATCGCCTTCGCCGAAGCGCGCCGCATTGACCGGCGCTGGTGGGGGCTGCGGCGGGCGCCCCAGCTCCCTCTGGTCCAGGTGGATGTGGGCGATACCGTCTGGGTGAGGGGCAAGCTCCAGTGCGACACGCCGCTGATCGCTCCTTACACCTCCCAGGCGTGCGCCTACTACCGCTATGTCCTCCAGGAGCGAGAGGAGGGCCACGCCGGCTGGCAGACCCGCGAGCGGGAGACCAGATCCGTGGACTTCAGCGTGCTGGAGGACGACAAGTCAGTGTACGTGCCCTGCGGCGGAGTGCTGTTCGATGCTCAGCTCTACACGGGGAGTTTCCTCGACGCCTCCGCAACTTCGCGGGCGCTGGTCTGGGCATTGCCGGTGGGCCTGCCGGTCAGCGTGTGCGGCAATGTCGGCGGGGAGGCCGACCGACCGAGAATGGACGCAGTAGGGGAGGATCTGCCGGCCGTGGCGACCTGGCGCGCCCCTGCCGACTACGTGGCCTTGACCGGGCGCCGTGCGAAGCTGGCGCAGGTCGCGGGCTGGGCGCTGACGGTGCTCGGCGCACTGGCACTGGTCGCGAGCGCGGCCCGGGTGTAGATCGGGGGAGGCGCTAATGCTGATCGAGTACGCCGGTGGGATGAAGCTGGTCGTGCGGCACAGGGGTCTGGAGGCGGTCACCGACCAGCCCAGAGACCAAGGCGGCGACGATACCGCGATGACCCCGACCGAGCTGTTCGTGGCCGCCCTCGGTAGCTGCGCGGGCGTCTACGTGCTGAACTTCGCCAAACGACATGACATCCCAGTGGACGGGATGACCATTCAGGTTGAGTACACCTACGCGGAGCGGCCGCGCCGGGTGGGCTCAGTGGAAGTCCGGGTGAAGATGCCCAAGCGGGCGGACCAGCAATACCGCGCCCCGCTCCAGCGAGCGGCCGAGCAGTGCCTCGTGCACAACTCGCTCCGCCAACCGCCCCAGGTCACGATCTCGGTGGAGTAGTCACAACGGCGGGCATGGGCTTGTCCGCCTAAGGTGGGGATGCCCGCCCTACAGCTCCGCGGCGGCTGCGCAGCAACGCCGCAGCCTCGAGGCAGCTCGCGTCTGCGGTGTTACCCCGTCTCAGCCCGCCTCCGGCCGATGCGAGGCCGCCTCCGGAACGAACTGCCGCGCCATCTCTTCCATCTCCTGGTTCGAGATGGGCGTGGTCCTGCCGTTGTCGTATTCCTTGGCGATCAGCTTCGCGATCTGGGCGATTCCAGGATGCGACTTCTGGACCCGCTGCTCGGCAGGAAGCTGGAAGTAGGAGCTGATCCAGTGGGCGATGCCCGCCGTGCCCGAGGTGTCGCTGATCGCCACCGCGACCGGGCGGTTGAGCAGCGCGTCGGTATCGAAGATGTTGTAGATCTCCTCATCCTTGAGCAGCCCGTCGGCGTGGATGCCGGCGCGGGTCACGTTGAAGTCCCGGCCGACGAAGGGCTGATTGGGCGGGGTGATGTGGCCGCACTCCCGCTCCATGTACTCGGCGATCTCAGTGATCACCGGAGACTGCATGCCGTCGTCCGTGCCTCGCAGCCCCGTGTACTCGAACACCAGGCCTTCGATGGGCGCGTTGCCCGTGCGCTCGCCAATGCCCAGGACGGTCCCGTTGGCCCCCGCGCATCCGTACAGCCAGGCGGTGGCGGCGTTCACCAGCACCTTGTAGAAGTCATTGTGCCCGTGCCACTCCAGCCATTCGCTCTTCACGCCCGCGTGATGCACCAGGCCGTAGATGATGCCCTGCACGCTTCTGGGCATGGAGGTGCCAGGGTAGGTGACCCCATACCCAAGCGTGTCGCAGGCCCTGATCTTCACCGGCATCTTCGCCTCGTCGGCCAGCCGCATCAGTTCCTGCACGAACGGGACGACGAACCCGTAGAAGTCCGCCCGCGTGATGTCTTCGAGATGGCACCGCGGCACGACCCCGGCCTCGAGAGAGGAGCGGACGATGTCCACGTAGCCGTCCATCGCCTCCTGGCGCGTCTTCTTCAGCTTCAGGAAGATGTGATAGTCGGAGACGGAGGTGAGGATGCCGGTCTCGCGCAGCCCCATCTGCCGCACCAGCTTGAAATCCTCCTTGTGCGCCCGGATCCATCCGGTGATCTCGGGATAGCGGAACCCTTGCTCCAGGCAGGCCTCCACCGCCTTCTTGTGGTGGCTGGAATAGAGGAAGAACTCGGACGACCGGATCACACCGTTCGGGCCGCCCAGGCGATGCAGCATGGTGTAAAGGTCCACGATCTGCTTGACCGTGAAGGGCGGCCGCGACTGCTGCCCATCCCGGAAGGTGGTGTCGGTGATCCAGATCTCGTCCGGCGGGTCCATCGGGACATGCCGGTGGTTGAACGGGATCTTGGGCGGCTGGACATAGGGAAACGTATCGCGGAACAGGTTGGGCTGCTCGATATCCTGAAGCTCGTAGTGGTAGGTCTCTTGCTCCAGCGTGTTGCGTCGCTTGTTGAACGCGATCATGCCAACGACCTCCTTCGGCACACACGATCAGTGGGAACGACTGCCTGCGGCGGCTGCCCAGCAGCGCCGCAGCCTGCTGCAGTGCGGCAAGTTTCAGACCTGCCCTACCGCGGGAGGGCAGGCCCGAACATGCTTGCCCTGGATGCAATGCCAACCAGAGATTACCGGAAGGGAGAAGGCTTGTCTACAGCGCATTTCATAACCCCAGGTGTGCTCCCCGCATCGTGCGCCGGCATGTCCGGCTGCGGCGTCGGCAGCCGCAGCCGCCGCCGGGAATGCGCCCGCACCGACCAGCCCGCCTGCGGCGGGGTTATGAAACAGCTTGTCGCTTCCCCAGACCGCAGGAAAGGTCACTGCATCATCGAGGCAGGCGGGGCGTCAGCCGCGGTCTGGTCGCCAAACCGATGAGGGAGCCTCGTCCTCGAGGCGATTTCCACGCCAAGTCGCTCGGAGGACCGGGCTCCCACAGGATGCTTCCCCCCACCAGACGGCGGTGATGGCGAAAACGCAATGACCCTGGACCGCAATGGCCGGCGGAGAGCGTCAGTAGGCGGGGGTGGGGGAGGTCTTCATCGGGAAGTTGACGGAGGCCTCGGAATCGCCGTCCTTGACGACCAGGTCCAGCGAGTTGACCTCCGGGCCAATGGGCGGGTAGCCAGGGCTGCCCTGGACGGGGAAGTGAATATCGTAGCCGACCAGCACGGAGGCTGGCATGCTGGGATCCAGGGCCGATGACACATCACGTATCCAGACGGGCGGCTCCACCAGCGCGGAGGGATACCGCTGCCCGTTGCTCGCCTGCAGGAAGAACTGGAGGCTGTTTCGGTCCCTGGACTTGGGCAACTGCACGATAACCGAGAACTTGATCTCCTTCGCGGTACGCTGACGCGCTTCATTGGCCGCGCGTTCCACCCCCTGATCGGACTTATCGCCCGCCCGGGCTATGCTGAACGCGACCTCGTCCGCGGGCCACCCACAGGAGACCGTGCGAACGGCCACCTCAGGGGTGACGCGAACGTTTGCCTCTTTCGTATCCTTGTAAGCCTGGTAGGGGTCACTGCCGGAGCAGACCAGCTGCCGGCCGCGCTCAACCGCGCTCGCGAAGTCCTTGTCAGAGAGCCGGAGAGCGGGGTTGAGGGCTTCCTCATTGCTGCCGCATCCAGCCGCGAGAAGCGCGGCGAGGAGCGCGGCGAGGAGCGCGAGCAGCGCACAGGAAGGGAACAGCACCCGGACCGCTCGCACGCACCTGCCCAGTCGCCGACACGCCGAAGCTGCCACGGCGACGGCGCGACCTGAGGCATGCGGCTCGCGCAATCCCCACCTCCGAGACACGGACGGATTCGTCCAGGCCAATACTACCACATCGCCCTCCGCCCGGTCAACGCCGGGCTCCCGGCATCAGGCCGCGTACTTGGCCCCGAAAGGTCGGTGGGATAGGGGGGCGATGCGAACGAAGTGACCCCTCAGAAGTGGCTCTAGGTCGAGCGCGAATGCTTTGCAGAATGCCTCCAGGTAGGGCCGGATACGATCGCGATCATCATCTGTGGCCGGCCCGGCGCGAGCGAACTCCCCGGCGACAGAGGTGGAGTCCAACTCCGACTGGCCAGTCGGCCGCTGACCCCCGGCGGAAGCGACCTCGCTTCCGGCGTGCGGGCTCCCGGCCGAGGTCGCCCGCCTGAACCCGCCGGAAGCAACCTCGCTTCCGCCGTGCGGGCCCTTGGCCGAGGTCGCCCGCCTGAACCCGCCGGAAGCAACCTCGCTTCCGGCGTGCGGGCCCTTGGCCGAGGTCGCCCGCCTGAACCCGCCGGAAGCAACCTCGCTTCCGGCGTGCGGGCTCCTGAGGTAGATCGAGCCCCCGTGCATGCCGGTCGCGCACCAGTTGCCCACCAACCGCTGACCTGGCCGAAGGCCCAGGCCCAGCACGATCAGCAACCCGCCCGCCATGTACTCGCCCAGGAAATCGCCCGCCCTGCCCCCGGCCACTACCACCGGTTGCCGTTCGCCGAAGGCCTTCATGTGGATGCCCACGCGGTAGCCGACATCGCCGCGCACCAGCAGCTCCCCTCCGCGCATGCCGTACCCCAGGACATCGCCTGCGTGTCCGTGAACGATGATGCGGCCCGAGTTCATGGTGTTGCCAACCACGTCCTGGGCATTCCCGTGCACGCGGATGGTGGGGCCGTCCATGAACGCCCCAAGATCGTTCCCCGGGACGCCATGGATATCGAACTCGATGTCACCCCGGATGCCGTCGGCGATGTAGCGCTGCCCATTGACATTCAGCAGATCGAACCGCTTCTCCCCGGCGGCGATCTCCTGTCGGATCCTCTGATTCAGGTCGCGATAGTGGAGGTTGGACGCGTCTATCTGCATGGCGATGGATTCCTCGCTGCGCTCGGAGTGACGGAGTAGAGCGCCGCTAAGCGCCGACCCCGGCCGGCTTGACGCCGAGCAGGTCGGCGGTCGGCCGGTCCAGCCCGACGGTGCGGAGGCGCTCGCGGCTGCCGCGGAGGCTCTCGATCGCATTCACCCCCATCGCCCCCAGGATCTCCTCCAGTTCCGCGCTCCAGGCTCGCACCAGGTTGATCAGTCGCTGCGATCCCAGGTAAGGGTCGAGCCGGCGGGTGAGGGCCGGGTCCTGGGTGGTGATCCCCCAGGAGCAGCGGCCGGTGTAGCACCTCTGGCAGAGCGTGCAGCCGAGCGCCAGCAGCGCGGCCGTGCCCACGGCCACCGCATCGGCGCCCAGCGCGATCGCCTTGGCGGCATCCGCGCTGGACCGGATCCCGCCCGCCGCGATGATCGAGGCCTGGTTGCGAATCCCCTCCTCGCGGAGCTGCTGGTCCACCACTGCCAGCGCGATCTCGATCGGGATGCCCAGGTGATCGCGGATGATGGTGGGCGCGGCCCCGGTCCCTCCCCGGAAGCCATCGAGGTAGATGATGTCGGCGCCGGCGCGGACGATCCCACTGGCGATGGCCGCCACATTGTGCACGGCGGCGATCTTCACGGACACGGGCTTCTGGTAGTCCGTCGCCTCCTTGAGAGCGTAGATCAGCTGGCGGAGATCCTCGATCGAGTAGATGTCGTGCTGCGGCGCGGGAGAGAGCGCGTCGCTGCCGACCGGTATCATGCGGGTCTCGGAAATCGCCTGGGAAACCTTCTCACCAGGCAGATGCCCGCCGATGCCGGGCTTCGCCCCCTGCCCGATCTTGATCTCGACCGCCGCCCCCGCGTTCAGGTAATCGGCATGCACCCCGAAGCGGCCGGAAGCGCACTGCACGAACGCGCGGTGGGCGTAGGGCCTGACGTCGGGGTGGAGTCCGCCCTCGCCGGTGTTCCACATGATCCCGCACTCCTCGGCCGCCATCGCGATCGCCTTCTGCGCCGGCAGGCTGATGGAGCCGTAGGACATGGCGGCGAAGAGCAGAGGCGTTTCCAGCTCGAGCGCAGGTGGCAGCTCTTCCCCCAGACCCAGCTCACCCTGGCGGGAGACGAGGGGGACGCGATCCGGCTTCCGGCCCAGGAAGGTGCGCAACTCCATCGGCTCGCGCAGGGGATCAATGGAGGGGTTGGTTACCTGGCAAGCGTCCAGCAGCAGGTTGTCCCAGAGCACGGGGTAGGGAAGGTCGTTGCCCATGGCGGCGAGCAGCACGCCGCCGGTCTCGGCCTGCAGCCAGAGGTTCCGGCGATGCGCTTCGGTCCACAGGGGATGGGGCCGGAAGTACTGGGGGTTGGGCCGGATGGTGATGGCCTCCTGGGGACAGAAGGCCTCACAGCGATGGCATCCCACGCACTTCGCGAGATCCACCACCGGCCCGTCCTCCCAGGAGATGGCCTGGAACCCGCACTGCTGCACGCAGCGCTTGCAGCGGCCGCAGCGCTCGGCGTCGTTCTCCCACAGGAAGTCGCGCGGCCGGTAGATGGGAGCGCGCGCCGTGCGGTTGCGCCGCGCCGGCAGGCCGGAGGAGGAGGCGCGGAGTTCGGTGTGCTGATCGGGTGAACGGCTCATGCCAGACCTCCCGCGGGCATTACCGCCTCCCAGGCGGTGCGTTCGTGGTCAGGATCGCCGACCACCGTGGCAGTCCCCAGTCGGCCGATCACCGGCTGCCCCGCGCGCGGCGCCCAGACCAGATCCGGGTCCGGGCACATGGCGCGGATGCCGGCCTCCTCGCTCGAGAGGTAGAGCCAGCTATCCTTGCGCGCGGCCACCAGTGGGCGCAGCTTGATCCGGTCGTTGAGCCCGACCATCTCGCCCTGGCGGGCGAAGATGATGGCGAAGGGACCGTTCACCAGCGCGCTCGCATAGACCTGGCGCAGCGCCCGGTAGAGCCGGCGCGGCCCCTCGGCCATTCGATCCACCTGCTCCCAGAAGGGCGCGGCGAGGATGTCGCAGGCCAGCTCCACCGGTAGCTCGTGGCGCCGGATGAGGAGGTCGAGCAAGTAGGCGATCACCTCCGTGTCCGTGCGCATCGTGCACTGGTAGCCGAACATCTCGAGGTAACGCTTGTTGATGCCATAGGACGAGATCTCCCCGTTGTGCACGACCGCCCAATCGAGGAGAGTGAAGGGGTGTGCCCCTGCCCACCATCCGGGGGTGTTGGTCGGGAAGCGCCCATGCCCGATCCAGATGTAGGCCTGGTATTCGTCGAGGCGGAAGAGGTCGGCAATGTCCTCGGCATAGCCGACGGCCTTGAACGCGCCCATGTTCTTGCCACTGGAGAACACGAACGCGTCAGGGATGTCGGCGTTGATGTGCATCACCCGGCGGATGACGAACTCCTCCTGCGTGAGGGCCGACTTCTCGACCAGCGCGGGCCGGGGAGACACGAAGTAGCGCATCAGGGCCGGAGGGTCCACGATCCCTGGGTGAGGCCGGGTGGGAATGCGCTCGTCGTGACGCACCTCGAAGTCGCGCTCCAACGCGGCCTCCGCCCGGCCCTGGGCCTCCGGGGTGTAGAACATGACGTGGAGGGCGTAGAGGTCGGCGCGGTCGGGGTAGATGCCATAGCCCGCGAAGCCCCCGCCCAGACCATTGGATCGGTCGTGCAGGAGGGCGAGCGAAGCCCGGATGGCCTGGCCGGTGACGCGCTCGCCGGTGAGACTCATCAGGCCGCTGAGCCCACAGCCCGAGATCATGCGGTTGCCCCGATCGAAGGTTGGCGCGCTCATGCCTCCGACTCCCCGTTGCTCTCGCCGGCGAGCAGGGCCCTGAGCTCCTCGCTGGGCGCGGGCGGCACCGGAGGGAGACCGAGCCGCCGACGTTGGGCGACCGAGGCCTCGGTCAGCCGGCCCTTCTCTCGGAACGCGCCGAGGCCCTCGCGGACCGCGGCCGGGGCCAGGCCGCGCGCAATCGCCAGGCCTTTGGCTACCCGCAGAATGCTCATCTGGTCGTACTTGTTCGGGCACAGCTCGGCGCAGGTATAGCACTCCACGCACTTCCACAGCGCCCGGGACTCCACGACCGCATCCACCTCTCCTGCCGCCAGCGCGCGGACCAGAGCGTTGGGGTCGAATGTGGGATCAGCGCGGGCGACGGGGCAGTCGTCCACGCAGGCCCCGCACTCGGCACAGGCGCGCAGCAGGGCGTAGTCCCAGTGGCGCCGCACCGCGTCCATGCGCTCGCGCCGCGCCTGCCACTCCTCGAGGAAAGGCGCGACATCCACCCGGTGGCGGTCCAAGCCGAGTTCCTCCGGCCTGAGGCCCAACGTCAGGCCCAGCAACTCGGGGTAGTAGAGGACGGGGAGATGCAGATCCTCGCCCGCGCGCTGGAGCAGGTGCTGCATGTTATCGTACTGCATCATGCAGGACGGACAGACCAGAGTCAGCGCGTCGGCCCCCTGGGACACGACGTCCTGGAGCTTGGCCCGGCACATGGCCTGCGCCGGCTCCTCTTCCCCAGCTCGCAGCAGCAGGTTGCCACAGCAGTCCATCTTCGAGGGGTACGGTACGCTCTCCGCGCCCAGCGCCTCCACGAGCTGGTCGAACTTCGTGGGCCAGAAGGGGTCGTCGAACATCAGCTCCGCGCTCGGGCGGAGGAGATGACAGCCGTAATGCACGGCGATCCTCATGCCCGTGAGGGGGTAGATGACGCGGTCCCGCAGGAGGCCCGACGCAACCGCCTCATGCACTACGTCGAGCACGTGAAGCACGTCAGCCGTCCCGTGGTAGTGGCGGCCGATGCGGGCCAGCTCCCGGTTGACGTCGTCGCGAACCGCCGGATCCGACCGCAGCTCCGCGCTGGCTCCCCTGAGGGTCGAGAAGCAGCCGGTGCATGGGGTCACGAAGTCTCGGCCCACTTCCTCCGCCACCGTCAGGTTGCGCGCCGCCGTAAGCAGCCAGGCGCGTGGGCTCATGTTCCGGATCATGGTCTTCTCGGGGCAGCAGGTGAGCCCAGTGACGTCAACCGCGTCTATCCCCAGCCGGGCAAAGACGGAACGGGTCGCCTTCTCCATGAAAGGAAGGCGGCCCGGGACGTAGCAGCCCCAGAAGTAGGCGTAAGACCCCATTCTGCCCTCCCCGGCAGCAAGCGGGCGACTTGACAGGCCTGATGCCAGCGGCCTGTCGGCAGTAGGCAGCTTACTGCCGACAGACAGCCACATGTGCAGTATACCCGACCCACCTGCCAGCGGTCAAGCCAGGAGCCCGCACGGGCAAATCGCCGTTGGTTTGCCCGGCAGTAGGCGGGCGACCTCGGGCCCGCACGGGCAAATCGCCGTTGGTTTGCCCGGCAGTAGGCGGGCGACCTCGGGCCCGCACGGGCAAATCGCCGTTGGTTTGCCCGGCAGTAGGCGGGCGACCTCGGGCCCGCACGGGCAGATCGCCGTTGGTTTGCCCGGCAGTAGGCGGGCGACAACCGGAGTCGGGCCTGGGCCCACCCGTTGTCGTGGCGAACGTGGCTCCCACAGATCCCGTCCCCAGGTCGAAGGCGGTCGGGTTGTGGCCGTGAGCTGGGGTGAGAGTGCGAGCGCTGTGACAAATCGGCGGCGACTGCATAACAAGGCCGCAACCTTCGAGCAAGGGCGAGAGTGTCCTGTGTCGTAAGGCCATGGCCGGCGGCGCTCTCTCGACCGGGGCACGAGTTCGCCGAAGCCGACGGAGTAGGCTCGTGACGCCGGCCTTAGAGCCCCGCAAGGGGTGTGTAGTGGGTGATGATCGGCGGCGATGGCGTCTTGGGCTGATGACCAGCGGCCTGCTGTTGGCGGCCGCGCTCTTCGGGGCCTGGCAGACCTTAGACTACTGGGTCCTCACGCAGGTGCTGAGGCCCCCGATGTTCGTGTACCACGCCATTGACCTGTTGGCCGAGGCCGTGATTGCCACGATCGTTGTGACGCTAGCGCTAGGCGCCGCCGTCGGTGGGGGCCGAGAGGCGGCCGTTGCTTGGCGGCGGCCATGGCGATGGCATTGGGAGTTGGCGGTGGCCGCCTTCGCGGTGGCCTTCGCGCTCTTCGGGGTGTGGCAGGTCGTGGATCACGGCCTGCTCATGGTGGAACTCAGGCTTTTCCCACTGGCCTACCATGCCATTGATTGGCTGGCCCAGACCCTGGTGGCTTTGCTGGTGCTGGAGCTGGTGCTGCGCAGCCTTCGGGGTCGGGAGTTCGCACTGGGCGAGGCGGCGGAACAGCGCGAGCCGGATCACCCCGACGCGATCGTGACCGCCATTGTGCTCGCCTTGCTGGTCTTCGGGCTCTGGCAGGTCCTCGACCACTGGATCCTGATGGAGAAGCTTCGGCTTCCGATGCTAGCCTATCATGCGGTGGACGCGCTGGTTGAGACCACATGCGCTACAGTGCTGGTGATCTTCGTGTTCCGCGCGCTCATCACACGGAACGCGGAGACGGCCGCTTTGAGCCGAGAGAAGGACATGCTCACCAGCCTCCTGGTGCACGACCTCCGCCAACCTCTCACCGCTCTGCTCGGCGGTCTATCCACGGCTGCGCGCGACGCAAGCCTACCTGCGGCCACCAGGGAGCTGATCGGTCTGGCCCAGGCGGGAGGCGCCGACCTGGTGCGCATGGTCAACGATATTCTGGACATCAGCAAGCTGGAGGCGCGACAGCCGCTGATCGAGAGGGCGCTGGTGTCACCGGCGGAGTTCATTGTCAATGGCGTCAGGGACGTCGAGCAGTTGGCGCGTGCCATCCGGATCGAGCTGACGGTAGACGCGCCACCCGATCTGCCCCAGATCGAGGGCGACAGCTGGCGGCTGGCGCGGGTGGTGATGAACCTGGTTGCCAACGCCATCAGGTTCACCCCCACAGGTGGGAGCGTGCAGGTCAAGGCCAAACTCGACGCTGGCCGACAGCATCTCCTGGTGAGCGTGTCCGACACCGGCGCCGGCATCCCGCAGGAGTTGCAGGGCACGATCTTCGACAAGTTCACGGCCATTCGCGCGGACAGTGGAGGCCGCCGCTCCACCGGGCTGGGCCTGACCTACTGCAAGATGATCGTGCTCGCCCACGGCGGCAGGATCTGGGTGGAGAGCGAACCGGGCCGAGGCAGCAAGTTCAGCTTCTCGCTTCCGTTGCCAGCCGTTCGCTGACGCCACTACAACCTGTCTCATAGCCCCGCCGCACGCGGGCTATGAAACAGCCCGCCCCAGGCGGGCAGCGGCGGGCCGGCGCGGGCACTTCTCCAGCGTCGGCTGCGGCTGCCGACGCCGCAGCCGAGCATGCCGGCGCACGGTGCGGCGACCAGGCCTGGGGCTATGGAATGCGCTGCAGCCGGCGGGGGCGAGGTGGTGGGCGCCAGATCCCGAGGCACGCTTCCCCGGAATCCATGCCCTGTGTGGAACGGCTACCCAAGGAGCGCGGCGAAGTCTCGGTCCGACAACAGGGGGCGGCGGCAAGGCCCAGAAGGCCTATACGTTTGGCCGGACCTGTGGTATACTCTCGCGCCAATTTGCCCGCGGTGCGCCGACAAGAGCGCGGCGGCTGCGGAGCAACGCCGCACCCGTCGGCGTGGGGCCTTCTCTGGACCAGGCCTCAGGCGGCCTGGCGGCAGTGATCGAGCTCATAGAACCACGGGCGAAGGGTGGTGCATTGTGCCGGCCGCCCGGATAAAGGAGGTGAGGCGTAGGCCGGATCCTGTCACAGAGAGGCCGTGGAGGTAGTTCCTGAGACACGTCAGGTTCACACCCCGGCAAGTTCTCCTCACGGGTGAGTGAAAGGAAGAGAGGAAGATGAACAAAACCACGTTGCGCACGACCGCCGACACGTGGGTTAGAGTGTGGGCGCTTCCCTTCCTCGCGGCGCTGGTGATCATCGCCGGGAGCGGTGTTGGGTTTGCGATCCCCTCGCTCGGCGGACCGACTGGAATCGTGGCGTTGCCGACCGCCGATATCGCCACAGAGAACAAGGTGGACTTGGTGCTCGGCCGCCAGTCTTTCAACATCGGTGACGGTGACAATACGGCCTGGGATCTGAAGGCGCTGATTGGGGTCGGGGGTAGGGCGGAACTTTGGGCAGCCCATTCCCGCATCAGCAGCGACTTCGACTCCCGGCTCACCAGCATCGGCGCCAAGCTCCAACTGATGCGCGAACCCCAGGACCAGGCGAGCCTGGCAGTGGGCCTGGGCTACTTCAGCTGGCAGGACGGCCTGCTCTCGTGGGTCACCAGCCTGCCGCGGGCGACTCAGGCCAAGTGGGCCGATTCCACTCCCCTGGGCATCAGGGACGACGTCAAGAAGCTCCTCGGTCTGGAGGTCCCACCTCCTGCGCATACCTTGACCGTGGCCGCCTCCTGCAACCCGACCAACATCCCGCTCGCGGGCGGCGCCGAAAACCCGGTGGCCTGCAGCGCTACCGCCACGGATAGCCTGGGCCATGGTGTCGCGACGTGGCAGTGGGATGACGGCGGAGCGGGTGGCGGCTTCAGCGACGCGAATGCCCAGAACCCGACCTATACCGCGTCCGCTGCTCCCAGCGAGGAGGCTCGTGGGATCACGCTCACTGTGACCGCCACCTGCAACGGCAGCCCGGCCGTGAGCAAGTCGGCGAGCTGCCAGCTCACCCAGGGAAGCCTCGTCGTGACCGCGACCGCCAACCCTAACCACGTTCCTCTGACGGGCGGGGCGGTGAGCTGCAACGCCACCTTCGTCTCCACGGATGCTGTCGGACAGGGCACCCAGAGCTGGCACTGGAGCGACGGCGGGGCCGGCGGGAGCTTCAGCAACGCCAATATCCAGAGCCCGACTTACACCATCCCTGCCGTTGGCACGGCTCGCGTGATCACGCTGACCGCCACGCTGACACTCACCACGGGCACAGCGTCCGTCACCGGCACGGGCACCTGCACCGTGACTCAGAGCGGCACTCACACTGTGACCGTGACCGCGGACTGTAGCCCGAAGCAGGTGCTAAGCGCCGGCGGCCCGGTTACGTGCACTGGGAGCGCGACGGACAACCTAGGCCACGCGATTGCATCGTATCAGTGGAGTGATGGAGGCGCCGGCGGCAGCTTCACTCAGCCGAACCCGGCGCTAGCGGCCGCGACTTACCAGGTGTCGGCCTATGGGCTGTATGACCCGCGGACGATCACTCTGACCCTGACCGCGACCTGCGCCGGTGATGGGGTCGGCGCGGTTTCGGGTAGTGACACCGTCCAGATCACCCAGTTCGGCCCCACCAAGCACGAGGTGATCGTCACGAGCTGCACCGCCGTGCCGGATCAGGTTGACTGGCAGGGCAATCCAGACGTGACCGCGAGCGCGACCGCCTTCGACAGCCTCGGCCACGGGATTGCGACGTACAAATGGACTGCCACCCCGGGCACTGGCCACTTCGTGCCGCCCGGTGGCAACGGCCAGACCGTGACCTTCGTGGTCAACGCCTTGACGCAGTATGACCCCGCGCGCACGATCACTTTGACCGTGACCGCTACCTGCAACGACGTCTCTCCAGTGAGTGGCCAGGGTCAGGCCCTGATCTCGCAGAGCGCGTTCATACCGAGTGGGACCGCGCAGGTAGTGCCCATCGGCACCAGGAGTCGCGCGGTCCTGGGACTGCTGCCGCATGATTCGGCGCCCAGGGCTTTCGGCCGACTGGCCGGCTCCCTGCGGAGCCCGCTGAAGCCGCTGGCGCAGAGCGGCCTGGTGGTGACGCCGGCGACGGTTCCGACCCTCGATCTGCTGAGGACGGAAGACGTGAAGGCCTGGAACGCGTACATCGTTGCGACCAAGGACTTCACCCCGACCACCGGCGAAGCCTGGGAGGAGCGCAGTGCCGCGAACCGCCTGCTGGGTACCGCAGGCCTGTACTACCTCAAGGTTGACCCCGGCCTCGGCATGGGGTTCAGCCTGACGCGGCCCTTCCTGGGCTTCGAGTTCATCAGCACGGCCGGCACTGTCGTCGGCCTGGAGTACCGGTTCAGGGACAACGACCTGGACGAGAGGGCCGTGTTCTCGGCGGTGCTGCGGCACTACTTCAGCCCCGAGTTCGCGGGCGAGCTGGGCACGACCAACGCCAGCCCGATCGGGACCGGTCTGAGCGGCCAGGACCTGTTCGTCCGAGTCAACTACAGTATCCCGATCAAGGCCGTCTACTAGGCCAGGACAAGCCTGCTAGCGCGGCCCTCCAGGCCGCGGTGAGAGAAACGGGGGACGGCTTCCGCCGTCCCCCGTTCGCGTCTGAGGGCCGTGCCTTGACCCCGGGCCTGTTCTCTGACCGGGAAGGAGCGGCCTGGGGCGACCCCGATCAGCGCCAAGGGCGGGGAGGGGGTCATCACCCCTGCCGCGCACCAGCCCTGCGCCCCACCTGGCCTCTCTGGACGGGGCTGAGTGGATACCGCGGGGCAAGGTAAGGTATATACGCACGGTCGCCTTGCGGGGCTGATTGCCCGGCGACGGTGGACAGAGGAGGTGAGGCGCAGACCCAATACTCTTGCCAGCACGCGCCGCACAGTACCGCGCATTTCATAGCAGCGGGGGCTGCGGAGCGACCCCGCAGCCGGATTTCGAACCTGTTCCCCTCAGCGCGCGGGCATGAAATGCGTCTATGCAGACCCGACGCTGCCGGCCGGCTATTTCACAGCTCGCCTGCGGCGGGGTTATGAGACAGCTTCTAGCTACCGCGACGGCTGCGCAGTCCGCCTCGGCGGACCGCATCCGTAGGAGAAGCGAAAGGAACGAACGAACATGACCAAGAGACGATGGACACTCCCTCTTGTGGCGGCTCTGCTGATCGCCGTTGGGAGTGGCATAGGGTTCGCGATCCCGTCGCTCAGCGGCCCGACCGGGATCGTCAGCGTACCGACTGCGGCCGTTGCGCCGACCAACAGCCTCCAGCTGGCGTTGAGCTATCAGGCGCTGGATGTGGCTCGCGATTCGCTCGGGTCGGCGATCGGTGCGAAGGGCTCCGATGTCGGCAAGGTCCTGTGGGACCAGGGCATCAGGTCGGCGGATCAGCCAACCGGACCGGCCGTTCCGTTCCCGGCTGCCCTGGCGCAGGCCCCTAGCAACAGCATGCCACCGACGGTAGCGCAGGCGCTGCCGGACAAGTTCGATCAGTCGCTCTGGGACCTGCAAGCTCTGGCGGGGATCACGAATCAGGCGGAACTTGGGCTAGCCTATTCGCACGTCAGAGGCGGCAAGGACCCGGTCAAGCTCGGCGGACACATCTGGAGCGTCTTCGGCAAGTACCAGTTGACAAAGGAGCCGCAGGAGACGGCGAGCCTGGCAATCGGCGGTGGGCTGCAGAGCTGGAGAGATGCTCTCACCGTGTCCACCACCTCCGCCTCGATTGATGTGAGCACCAGGAACGCCTACATCGTGGCGACCAAGGACTTCACCCCGCTGAAGGGCGAGTCCTGGGAGTGGAGCTCAGGCGGCGGTAGTCGCATGCTGGGCAGCCTGGGTCTGCTCTATCTCAGCTCCGACGCTGGGCTCGCGCGCGGCGAGAGCCTCACGAAGCCGTTCGTGGGCCTCGAGTTCGTGGGAGCAGGCGGCACCACGCTCGGTCTCGAGTACCGGTGGAAGGACGACGACGTGGACTCCAAGGCCGTCTTCTCCGCCGTGCTCCGACACGCGTTCTCGCCCGAGATCACGGCCGAGGTAGGCACGACCAACGCCAGCCCGATCGGGTTTGGGCTGAATGACCAGGACTTCTTCGTCCGGCTGGGCTACAGCATCCCGATGAAGGGGTTGCGCTAGCCCGCTCGTGGGGGCCCCCTCTTCGGGGGGATGCTGGGAGGTCTGACGAGGGACGGCTCAGGCCGTCCCTCGTTCGCGTGTGGCCAGCGCCCCGCCGCCGACCGAAAGGGCCGTTGTTCCCGGAAGCGGCCGGAGCGCGGTGAAAAAACCGCTTCCTCGGGGGGGGCGGGCGCGGTATAATCACAGCCGCGGGATCCGGGGAGCGACCCCGCGGCCGCGCGGCTCTCGGGCGGGCCGCGGCGAGGCAACGGCACAGCACCGGCTGCGGGGTTGCTCCGCAGCCCCCGCTGGGTGGAGGCCCGTACAGCAGGCCTCAGACCTGCGCTACCAACATGAGCGCTGTTCCCCCCCATATCATCGGTGGTTCGCGCGTCGGATTGGCTGACCTCTATCCCCCGCTCGACGACCTGCTGGCGCGAGCGGAGGACAGGACGCCGCGCGTCTGGGAGGAGGTCGGGTTCCTGGCAGGCGTCGCCCGCGACGTGCTGTCTGGCAAGGGCAAGCGGCTGCGGCCAATGTTGCTGCTGCTCTCGGCGGAGTGCGCAGGCGGCGCCACCGAGAGCAGCATCGCCATGGCCGGCATCGTGGAGATCGTGCACGCGGCCTCTCTCATCCACGATGATGTGATTGATGACAGTCCGTCGCGCCGCGGGCGCCGGTCGGCCAAAGCCGTATGGGGGAACAGGATTTCGGTCCTGCTGGGAGACTATCTGATCGCGCGTGCCTTCAGCCTGTTGCCGCCGGATGACAGCAGCGGCGCGATGGCCGAGCTGTCCCGGGTGGCGGCGCGGATGTGCGAGGGGCAGGCACGTGAGGTGCAGGCGACAGGGCGCAGGCTGGGCGAGGCGGAGTACGTGGAGATCATCCGCGCTAAGACCGCCAGCCTTTTCGGGTACTGCTGCCGAGTGGGAGCGGCGACGGCCGGCGGGCCTGAGGAACTGGCGGATTCGCTGGAGCGCTTCGGTGAGGGGTTCGGGATGGCCTTCCAGGTCGCCGACGATATCCTCGACCTGGTAGGGAGCAACGGTGAATCCGGGAAGTCCGAGGGGCGGGACCTGGCCGAAGGCAAGTGGACGCTCCCTCTCATCCGTGCTTGGCAGCAAGGCGAGGAGGCGACCCGCGCGGGCCTGGAGGAGCTGGTGCGTGCAGGTCACGGATCGCGGGACGAGGTCGAGCTGGTGAAGGGAATAGCGCGGGCGACCGGAGCCGTTGACTACGCCTGGGGCCGGGTGTGGGAATGGCTGGCGCGGGCGCGGGAGCACCTCGCCCTGGCGCCGGAGAGTGAAGCCAGGCAAGCGCTCCTGGCGCTCGCCCGTGAGCGCTTCCCTCTGCCAGTCGTGACTTGATGCCTCGACGCCGGCTGTTCCTCATCACCCTCGCGGCCGCGTTCCTGGCAGCGGGGTCGCGATCCCCCGTGATCGCCTCGCCTCAGGTCGGCGGGGAGTTCGCTGACCTCGAACAGCTCGTCTCCCAGCATCCCGGTGATGTCGAGGCGCGCAGCCGGCTGGCGGCCGCCTATGCACAGAGGGGCTTCATCGAGGAGGCGGTGGGGCAGTACCTGGCCGTGCTGGCGCGGCAACCGGGCGACGAGCAGGTGCGGACCCGTGTCACCGAGTTGGTGGCTCAGCGCATGCCTGCGTGGCTGCCGAACGATGCCGTCCGGGCCGCGCCGTTCCCCCACCGGGTGCTGGCTCTGGAGCTCGCCGATCTGGAAGGGAGGAACCCGCCAGCTGCTACTCTGCGAAGTGGCGAGACTTCGCTACACCCGCGCATTCCCCCGACCCGGCAGCGGGTCCCCCCCACGTTGCTGGGGGAATGCGCGCCTCGTAGCACGAGCACCTATCGCCTGCTGCTCACCACCGCCGCCTTCGCCGCGCGGGAGGGGGAACGAGCTGACCCGGTGCACAGGTGGCTCTTTCCGCAGACGGACTGCGGCTATGTCTGGAACGACAAGACTTCGAGCTTCGTCATGAGAATCCGCGCGCACCGCGGCGAGGGGGTGGACGCGGCGCTCGCAGATCAGGCGCTGGCCGCGGTCCTGTGCTTCCACTGCGCGGCCCGCGAATACGCGGAACGCGATCCCACCCGGCCCGGCGGGCAGCCGATCGAGCTCTGGCTCACCCGGGATGGGCAGCCCGGCGCGCACTCGGTGGGCAGGAACCTCTACCTCTACGCGATGGGAGTCCAGCGCAAGCCCGCCGAGTGGCTGCGAGAGATCGCGCACGAATATGGGCACATGTCGCTTCCCGGGCTGGACGGGTTCGTTGATAGCGACGACCCCTGGGCCGATGGCGACCTGGCCGAGTTGCTGTTCGTGAAATGGCTGGCGGCCGGAGGCGCAGCGGCCGCCGGCAGCCTGCCATGGTCGTTGAAGGACGCAGAAGATGCGGCCCGCAAGCGGCGGGAGCAGCTTGTCTCGCTCGCGGGCGGAGGCGTTGACCGGGCGCGACTGGCCGGCGCCGGCGCGGACGCGCGCGACTACTTCCTTGGCTTGGCCCTTCGGGCAGAAGAGGCGGCCGGTCCGCGGTTCCTGGCCGAAGCGCTGGCGCGCTGTCCGCGAGCCAAGGCCGTGGACTTCGTCGCCGCGGCCGAGGCGCTGGCGAAGGAGCGAGGAGTGCAACTCTGGCAAGAACCTGGTGCGAAGGCCGCCTCAGCAAACCGCAGGTGACCCGCCTCGGCGGCAACGCCGACCCGCGCTTTGTGCTGTGCTCGCCCCTGTGTTAGAATCTGCTCCATCCGCAGGGTGCCCCACAGACTCTCGCTGACCGAGGAGGAGACTCAGGTGCTCAAGATCGCAGTCATCCCAGGAGACGGGATCGGGCCCGACGTGACCGCCGAAGGCCTCAAGGTGCTGGAGGCGGTGGCCCGGCCCACCGGGCTCAAGTATGAGCTGGCGCACTACGATTACGGCGGCGACCGCTACCTGCGGACCGGGGAAGTGCTGCCGGCCGGCGCGCTGGACGAGCTGCGCCAGTTTGATGCCATCTACCTGGGAGCAGTAGGCCACCCCGAAGTGCAGGCGGGCGTGCTGGAGAAAGGCCTGCTGCTCGGGATCCGCTTCGGCCTCGACCAGTACGTGAACCTGCGCCCGATCAAGCTCTACCCGGGAGTCTGGACACCCATCAAGGACAAGGGGCCCGAGCACATAGACTTCGTGGTGGTGAGGGAGAACACCGAGGACCTTTATACCGGAACGGGCGGCTTCATGCACTACGGCACCAAAGATGAGGTCGCTATCCAGGTCGCCTCCTACAGCTACAAGGGTACAGAGCGCATCATCCGCTACGCCTTCGAGTTGACTCGGGCGCGCAACCGGCAGAAGAAGCTCACCCTGTGCGACAAGTCGAACGTGCTGACCTTTGGCCACGACCTCTGGCAGCGCGTCTTCCGGGAGGTGGGTGAGGACTACCCGGATGTCACCCTGGACCGCGCCTATGTTGACGCCACCTGCATGTGGATGGTGAAGAACCCGGAGTGGTTCGACGTGATCGTGACCACGAACATGTTCGGCGACATCATCACCGACCTGGGGGCGATGATCCAGGGAGGCATGGGGATCGCGGCCTCGGGCAACATCAAACCCGGCGGGGTCTCCATGTTCGAGCCGATCCACGGCTCGGCGCCGAAGTACGCGGGCACGAATCGAGCCAATCCGCTGGCGGCGATCTCCGCCGTGCAGATGCTCCTGGATCACGTGGGAGCGAAGGAGGCCGCCGCCCGCGTGGACAAGGCGATCTCGGACACCCTGGCCGCGGGGAAGATACCCGATCTCTCTGCCGGCAAGTGTCCACCAACCAGCGAAATCGGCGACATGATCGCGAGCGCGGTGGCGTAGACGCGAGGGGGGACGGGCACACCCTCCCGTCCAGTGCGAAGGCCGAAGGACCGGCGAAATGTTCGCCGGTCCTTCATATTTCCGTCACAGGGAATGACTAGAATCCCAGTGGCGGGTTGTATGTCAACGGTTCGCCTTGTCGGGGGTGGTCGTGTCTGGGCGGCTGGGCGGGTAACGGCGAGGATCGGGACTCATGCTGTCGGTGCAGGTGCGGAAGCGGCTCCGGGAGTTCGAGCTCCAGCTCGGCTTCGAGGTGAAGCCAGCCGAGACGCTGGTGATCATCGGGCCGAGCGGCTGCGGCAAGACCACCACCCTGAACATGATCGCCGGCTTGACTCCGCCGGATGACGGCCGCATCGCCGTGCGAGATCGCGTGCTGTGGGGCCGAACAGAGGGTGTTGACGTCTCCGCAGAGCGCCGGAATGTCGGGTACGTGTTCCAGGATTTCGCGCTTTTCCCCCACATGACAGTTGGCGAGAATGTCGCCTACGGCCTGCGCGCGCGCAAGGCTCGCAAAGAAACGATACCCGGCCGGGTGAAGGAGGCGCTGGCGCTCCTGGCCATCGAGCACCTTCGAGATCATCGGCCGGGGGGGCTCTCGGGGGGCGAGCGGCAGCGAGTGGCTCTGGCGAGAGCGATTGCGACCGAGGCCGAGATCCTGCTGCTGGACGAGCCGTTGGGCTCACTCGATGCTCAGACGCGGAACCAGGTGCGGGGCGAGCTTCAGCGGCTGCTCCGCCTGGTGCACCGCATCTGCATCATGGTGACCCACGACTACATTGACGCCCTCACCTTCGGCGATCGCATCTGCGTGCTGGACCGGGGCCGGGTGCTTCAGATCGGCGACCGCGTGGAGCTGCTGCGCCGTCCCAGGTCGCGCTTCGTGGCGGAGCTGACGGGGGTGAACTTCTTCGAGGGGAAGGTCACGGCAAAGCCGGAGAACGGCCTGGCCGAGGTCCATGTGGATGGCAGCCGCCTCTATGCTGTCCCGGACCAGCAGGAGACCGGGGACGCGCTGGTCACCTTCTTCCCCAGCGACGTCTCCATCAGCCGGGAGCCGCCCTCCTCGTCGGCCGTGAACGTGTTTCGCTCCACTGTCAAGGAAATCGTTCACCGGGGGGACAAGGTGCGGTTGTCGCTGAACGGCGCGCTCTCCCTCTGTGCCGAGATCACGGCCGGATCATTGGAGCGTATGGAGTTGAAGGAAGGGGACGCAGTCTACGCGTCCCTCAAGGCGACCGCGATCAAGATGTACCGCTAGCCGTGGCTCGCGGGCCCCGAGGGGATGCGGGCAGTGCCGTGAGTGGAGGCTCTGGCGTGAACGACATGAGAAGGCTGGTCATCATCACTCTCATCTGCATCGCCGTGCTGGTGGGTGTGCTCCTGCTCGCCTGGCCGGGCGACGCGAAGACTACCCCGACGCTGCTGGTTCACGCCGGCGCCGGGATCCAGCTGCCGCTCAACGAGCTGGGCAAGCTGTTCGAGCAGAAGACCGGGGTGAGAGTGCAGTACAGCTTCAAGGGTTCGGGGTGCCTACTGCCCGACATCGTCATCTCGGAGAAGGGCGATCTCTACATCCCGGGCGAGCTGTTCTACATGCAGCAGGCCGTGGATCGAGGGCTGATCAGCAAGTACCGCCTGGTGGCTCAGATGAGCACAGTGATGATCGCGCAGCAGGGAAACCCCAAGGCGATCAGGACCGTCAAGGACCTGGGGCGGCCGGGACTCAGGATCGGACTGGCTGATGCCAAGGCGGTCGCCATCGGGAGGGCGGCGGAGGCCGTGCTGAAGAGAGCGGGCTGCCTGCAAGCAGTCCGCAAGAACGTAGTGATGTCGTGTATGAACGTGGTGGAGCTGGGGAACGCGACGAAACTGGGACACCTCGACGGCGCGATCGTCTGGGACGCATGCGCGGCGCTCTATCAGGGAGCGATCGCAACCGTTCCCATTCCGGCCAGCTACCGCGAGACCAGCACCATCCCGGTGGGCGTGATCAAGTCCTCGCAGCACCCGAAAGAAGCGGCGCAGTTCATGGATTTCCTGGCGACCAGGGAGGCGGCGCAGGTCTTCCGCAAGCACGGGTACGGGGTGCCGACCAGCGGAGACAAGGGCAAGAAGGGTTGAGCGTCGCCGAGGCTAGTCGAGGGTATCGGGGGAGTCCGAGCAACACGCTGTTCGCGGCCGTGGTGGGGGGAATCCTCGTTGCCTTTCTCGCCGCGATCGCGCTCGTGCTGCTGAGCAATGTCAAGTACCTGACCGAGCCCCACCACTGGCAGATGGTCAAGGGGTGGGAGAAGAAGACCGGCTGGGATTTCTTCGTGGAGGGGCTGACCGACCCGGAGAACCACTTCGCCATCAAGCTGAGCGTGCTGATGGCGGCCATCACGGCCTCCCTCTCGATGTTCGTGGCGATCCCCGCAGCCTACGCCCTCTCCCGCTTCCGCGTGTTCGGGTCGTCTGTGATAGACACGCTGCTCGACCTGCCGATCGTGGTCCCGCCGCCGGTGATCGGCCTGAGCCTGCTGATCTTCTTCCGCACCGACGCCGGGCACCTCGTCAACAACCTCACCCCGCAGTGGTTCGTGGACGCGACCAACTTCCTGCTCTCCAAGTTCCTCGGTCAGCCGATCGCTGACGACAAAGTGTGGGTCTTCTCGACCCGGGGGATCGTGGTGGCGCAGTTCTTCGTGGCCTGCTCCTTCGGCGTGCGCGCGGTGAAGGCCACCTTCGACACTCTCGGGACGCGGCACGAGGCGGTGGCGCGGACCCTGGGTTGCACGCGGCTGCAGGCCTTCTTCCGCGTGGTCTTGCCCATGGCGCGCACCGGGATCGTGGCTGGACTGGTGATGACCTGGGCGCGCGCGATCGCGGAGTTCGGACCCGTGCTCTTCTTCTGTGGGGCGACCCCCTACAAGACCGAAGTGATGCCGGTCGCCATGTTCCTGCGCTACTCGTCGGCCGGAATCGAGCCCGCGATCGTGTTGCTGCTGATCATGTTGATCATCTCGACCATTACGCTGTTGACCTTCAAGAAGCTGGGAGGCCGAGGCTACCTGTGGTAGGGGATCCCGGCCTCTGCCAAGCTGGCATGTGAGGACAAGTGGATGATCAAGTTGAGGTTGTTCGCAAGCCTGCGCGAGATCGCGGGATCCAAGGAAGTGGAGGTAGAGGGCAGCGCGCTCTCGATCTGCCAGGCGTTGGAGCAGTTCGCGGAGCGGTTCGGCGAGCGCGCCAGGCAGTGCCTGTTCGACAAGGAGGGCCGGATCTTCCCGAGCGTGCTGCTGCTGGTTAACGGTGAGGCTACTGGGAGCGGCGGCGAGACGCAGGTCAAGTCGGGTGACGTCGTGTCGGTGCTGCTGCCCACTGCGGGGGGGTAACCACTTGCCGACCGAACCGCTCATCCAGGTCCGCGGGGTGTCGATCACACTGGGCGCCTTTGCCGTCCACGAGGCCAGCCTGGAGGTGGGCGCGGGCGAGTACTTCGTTCTGCTCGGCCCCACCGGCGCGGGCAAGACGGTGTTGCTGGAGTGCATCGCCGGCCTGCACCGTCCGGAGCGGGGCGAGATCCTGGTGGCCGGGCAGCGCGTCAACCAGGTGCCGCCTGAGCAGCGGGGTCTGGGCTATCTCCCTCAGGACTACGCCCTCTTCCCGCACCTGAACGTCGCCCAGAATATCGCCTTCGGCATGCGGCTGCGGCGGCAGCCCCGGTCGGCGATCAACCGCCGGGTGGCCGAGCTGGCCGAACTGCTGAAGATCACGCATCTCCTGGCGCGATCCACGGTGCGGCTGAGCGGAGGCGAGAAGCAGCGCGCGGCCCTGGCGCGCGCGCTGGCGATCGAGCCGAAGGTGCTCTTGCTCGATGAGCCGCTGAGCGCGCTCGACGAGCAGACACGGGAGATGCTGTGCGTCGAGCTGCGCCGGGTGCACGCCGAGCTGCGCACCACCACCGTGCACGTGTCGCATAACTTCGAGGAGACGCTCGCCGTTGCCGACCGCATCGGGATCATCCACGAGGGCCGCATCTGCCAGGTGGGGACGCCGGAGGAGGTCTTCTACCGGCCGGCCTCCGAGTTCGTGGCGCGCTTCGTCAGGGCCGACAACATCCTGCGCGGGCGGGCGCGCCGGTCCGCCGACGGCCTGGTCGTCACAGTCGGGGCGACGGAGTTCCAGGCCGCGAACGGGCCGGAGGGGGAGGTCTTCCTGACAGTGCGACCCGAGGACGTCGAGCTGGCACCAGCGCCGGCCGCGGATGCTACTGTGCGAAGTAGCGATGCTCCTTCGCTACGAAGCACGAGTCGAACCAACCTCGTGACCGGCCCGATCGTGCGAGTGGTGGACCGGGGCCCTCTCGTCCGCGTGGACGTCGGAGGGGAGGCGCCTCTGACTGCCCTCGTGGCGCGGCGCGGTTGGCGGGCCAGCGGGCTCAAGACGGGGGACCTGGCCAGCGCGTTCTTCGATCCGGAGGCCGCGCATCTCCTCCCTGCGGACTGATCCACGGAGTTTCTGGCGCTGCGCCGGGCCCAACCGTAGCCGCGAAGGACCGGCGAAATGCTCGCCGGTCCTTCACGGATCGTGCCAGAAACTCCTCGGGGCAGGCCTTGGCGTCTGTGCGGGGGATTCTCTTGCCCGCCAGGCGGCGGGCAAGAGAATCCCTTTCCTGTCTGCCCTTACGCACCTCTCTCACGGATCCGTTGTTGACATCAGGGCCGCGGCCGGCCCAAGATACGTGCCCGTAGCAGCTGTTTCACAACCCGTCGGCCGACGGGTCGTGAAACAGCGCGGGGAAGGACGCCAGGCCTGTGCGGGCGCACTTCATGCCGGCGCAGGGCGCGGGGCGCAGGCCTGGGCCTATGAAATGCGCTCTAGCATGCGCACGAGGGTCGAAGATGACAAACCATCTCAAGCGAGACGCGGACTATCAGCCCGAGCTTCGCAAGAACCTAGTCACCCGGGAGTGGGTGATCATCGCCAAGGGGCGAGGCAAAAGGCCCTCTGACTTCATCTCCGCGGATGAGCAGTCGGCGCCGCTGCCAGCGCGCGACGAGCACTGCCCCTTCTGTCCGGGGAACGAGGCGATGACCCCGCCGGAGGCCTTCGCCATGCGGGACGGGAGGAGGGACTCGTCCTCCTGGAAGGTGCGGGTGGTGCCAAACCGGTACGCGGCGCTGCGCATTGACGCCTCCGACCGGCCGCGGGAGGTGGGAATCCACGTCGCGCGCGACGGGTTCGGCGCGCACGAGGTGATCGTCGAGTCACCCCAGCACAACAAGGACCTGTGGGAGATGGACACCGACCAGGTGGCGTCGGTGGTCGAGGCGTACCGGCAGCGGTTCCTCGCTTACGAGGCGAGCGACGCTCTCCGCCACGTGCTGCTCTTCCGCAACCACGGACTCCGGGCCGGGACCTCGCTGGCTCACCCGCATTCCCAGTTGATCGCCGCGCCCGTGATGCCGCGGCAGCTTCAGATGGAGCTGCGGGGGGCAGCCGACTACTGGGAATACCTGGGCCGCTGCGTCTTCTGCGCCCTGGTGGACGCGGAGTCCCACGGTGACGAGCGGACCGTGCTCCAGACCGAACACTTCATCGTGGTGACCGCCTTCGCCGCCCGATACCCGTTCGAGACCTGGGTTCTTCCCAAGCAACACGCCATCCGGTTTGCTGACATGAGCGAGGCCGAGGCCGCGGATTTCGCGCAGGTGCTCAAGGATACTCTGGCCCGAATGGCTTCAATCCTGAACCGTCCATCGTACAACTTCGCCATCCACAGCGCCCCGGCGGCGGAGCACAACGTGCGCGCTTACCACTGGCACATGGAGATCTTCCCCCGCATCACCACGCTGGGCGGATTCGAGTTGGGGAGCGAGATCTACATCAACGTGGTAGCACCCGAGGACGCCGCACGGTACCTGCGCGAGGCCCCGGTGCCAGGGGCCTGAGGAACGCGCGGGAGCCCAGTTCGACCCTCGCCCGCCTGGCTGGTCCGCCAGCTGGCGGACCAGCCCTCCAGTTCCGCCGCGTGACCTGAGCGTGCCTCCGAGGAGGAGAGGCCGCCACGGGTGGGGAAAGGGCCATCTGCAACGCAGTAAGGGACACAGCAACGGCGCATGGCAAGCCCCCCAGCACGACAGAGACCAGGATCTGGAACCATGACGAGAGCGCGATGCCCTGGCGTGCGGTGCCCCTCGGCTAGGCTCGGGGTAAACGACGGCGGACGTCCGGAGACGTGCACACCGGACTGGCGGCCAGAAGGTGCCGGGCTGGTTCGCTCCCGCAAGGAGACCAGGACCCTCGCTCTCCGATTCGTTCGCCTCTCCTGCCTGCTGGCCCTGCTGAGTCTCCTCCTGTCGCTGTTCCCGGCCCGGGCGGACGAAGCCGCCACTCCCATCGCGCCGGGGACCTCCTATCAGCGGATCTACCAACCTGAGGGACCTTGGGCGATCAATGTGGTGGCGGCCGATGTCCCGCAGCAGTACCTCGAGCTGCACGCGCTGCTGGGCGGTGGCTCGACCGTCGGCCGGCGAGCCGTGTCGGGCATGCTGGCCGGTCAGGCCTCGGAGAACCTGATCCCGGTGGCCGGGGTGAACGCGGACTACTTCGCCATGGCAGGCGGGGCCTACACGACGATCCCCCTGGGCCTCCAGGTGGAGAGCGGCGAGCTGGTCACTTTCCCGGACCCCGCCAGGTCCGCATTCTACGCGCTGCCCGACGGCACCGCACACATCGGCCGCTTCCGGGCGGACGCCTGGCTGATGGGACCGGGCAACCTGCTCTACCCGCTGGCCGGAGTCAACCGCCCTCCCGAGCACGGTGAGCTGGCGCTCTTCACCCCGCGGTTCGGGAGGGAGACCCGCGGTTACGAGGGGGTGACGCAGATCGCGTTGGCGGACCTATCCGGGCCGGTCAAGACGAAGGGCGACGTGTCGGCCACCATCGCCAGCGTGACCGTGGCCGCCAGTCAACCGATCCCGCCCGATGGCGCGGTGCTGGTGGCCAATGGTGTGGCGGCCTATGCCCTGCGCGGCCTCAAGGCCGGTGACCGTGTGCGGCTCCAGGTGGTGATGGATCCCGATGTCGGAGAGATGCGCATGGCCGTGAGCGGAGGGCCGCGGCTGGTGCGCGAGGGCCGGGTCTCGGTGGAGAACAGGGCGGAGCGGTTCGCCGACAGCTTCGCCACCCGGCGCCATCCGCGGACCGGGGTCGGCCTGCGCCAGGGCGCGGTAGTGCTGGTAACCGTGGATGGCAGACAGCCCGGCTACAGCGAGGGCATGTCTCTGCCAGAGTTCGCCCAGGTGCTCGTGAACCTGGGGTGCACCGAGGCGATGAACCTGGACGGCGGCGGCTCGACCACCATGGTCGTGCGGAGCCAGGTGGTCAACTCGCCCTCAGACGGGAGAGAACGTAGAGTCGCCAACGCGCTGGCCCTGTTCAGCACCGCACCGGCCACGGGGAAGGCCGTCCGGCTCGCCGTCGAGCCGGCGGAGGCCAACGTGTTGAGCGGAGAGAAGCTGCCGTTGGTGGCGCGGGGTCTGGACGAGTACTACAACCCCGTCGGCCTCGATCCCAAGACGGTTACCTGGACCACCGGAAGCCTGGGCCTCATTGATGAGCAAGGGAGCTTCATCGCCGCACAGGTGACTGTGCCCACCGCCGGCCTGGTCACGGCGCGGCAAGGCGAGATGACGGCCGCGGCAGTGATCTGCGTGCTGCCCTCGCCCGCGCGGCTGGTCATCACCCCGGACCGGGCAAGCCTGGCCCCCAAGGGCTCGCAGCAGTTCACGGTGCGGGCCTTCGATGAGGACAATCGCCCCATCCGGCTGCGCAGCGACCGCGTGACCTGGAGCTGCGATCCGACCGGAACTGGCGCGACCGTGGACCGGAGCGGGCTCTTCCGCGCGCCGGCGCGGCGCGGCGAACTGACGGTGATGGCCAAGGTGGGCGATGTCACTGCCAAGGCCCAGGTGCTGGTCGCCGCGGCGACGACGGTGATGGCGGACTTCGAGCGCGCCGCGGCCGGCGGGTGGTCCTACGCCAGCGTGCCCGCCGGTCTACCCGGCTCAGTGGCAATCGCCGAGGATCCTCTCACCAAGGGCAATCACTGCCTGGAGCTGAGGTACGATCTCTCCCCTCCGGCAGGGCAGAACCCCAACCTGCCCAGCCAGACACGCGCCGCCGAGGCTGTGCTCAACCTCCCTCTCCCCGACACCCGGGCCATCTCGATCCGGGTGCTGGGCGATGGCCAGGGCGCGTGGCTGCGTGCGCGCCTGCGCGATGCTGCAGACCGCCGGTTCACGATTGACCTCGCCGCGCACGTTGACTGGTCGGGCAGATGGCGAACGCTGGCCGCTTGGCTCCCCGACGATTCGGCACCGCCGCTGGTGCTGGAGGCGGTGTACGTCACGGCCTATCGCCCGGACCAGAGGCCGGCCGGCGCGATCTGCCTGGACGACATCGCCGTCGAGCCGTCCGCGGAGGGCGCAGCCACTCCCGCGGTCCCCGCGGCCGAGACGCCGAAGCCCGCCAGACGGCCTGCGAGCAAGCCTGCTGCGGCCGGCGAGGGAAAGGAGACGAGCATGGACGATCTGCCCACCTACATCTGCCGGCGGACGCCCGAGCCGATCGTGGTGGACGGCCGGCTGTCCGAGCGGGTCTGGTCTCGCGCGCTTCCGGTCGGCGACTTCAGGTTCACCGATGGTCGAGGTGAGCCACAGCTCCCGACCGAGGTGAAGCTGTGCTGGGACGACACCAGCCTCTACCTTGCCTTCGTCGCCATTGACACTGACATCTGGGGGAGCATGCGCAAGCGCGACGAACCGATCTACGAGGAGGAGGTAGTCGAGGCATTTCTCTCGAGCGGCGCCCCTTCGGCAGGCTCAGGGTCGCCCGCAACGGACTCCCAATCCGCCGTCGGCGGAAGAGCGAAGCCGAGGGGCGGCGATGTGAGGAAGTACTTCGAGTTCGAGTGGAGCCCTCACAATACGATCTTCGATGCCAGGGTCGAGTGCCCGGAGTGGGGCGATCGCAGCCGGATGGTCGCCGACCTGTCTTGGGACTGCCAGGGGCTTCAGTCGGCGGTGGGCATCGTCGGCACGCTGGACCAGCGCGCGGACATAGACCAGCGCTGGACCGTGGAGGCCGCTTTGCCTTTCGTGGAGATCGGCCGGGATGGCAAGGCGCCCGCGGAGGGAGAGCGCTGGCGGGCCAACTTCTATCGGGCCGACCGCGCGGGCGACGGGGAGTTCAGCTGCTGGTCACCGACCCTGTCCCGCGACTTCCACGTACCGGCGCGCTTCGGGAATCTGGTTTTCTCACGAGAGAACTGGTGAGAAAGGTGGGATTCGCATGAGAAACACACGGCTCAGCCTGACCTTACTCCTCCTAAGCTGTGCGGCGGCACCCGCGATGGCGCAGGTGGAGATCGTTTCGCCCAAAGAGGGCGCCGAGCTGAGCGGGATAGTGGAAGTCGTGGCGCGGGCGGTTCCGCCCAGGGGCGAGCGGCTGGACAGGGTGATGGTGCAGACTCAGTCAGGGGAGGCGATCCGGCTGGCGCCCACGGTTGCCGACAGCTACTCCGCAACCCTCGACACGGCGAAGCTGAGAAACGGGAGACAGGCGCTGCTCGTGATCGCGGGCATCAAGGGCCTGGACGCCTCGCGCTTCAAGCATCAGGACAAGAAGTGGGAGCAGCGCATCGAGAACCTGATGGCGGAGATCCGCGTGACCGTCCGCAATCCCTACCACTTCTACTGGGGCGACCTGCACGCCCACACCAGCTACTCTGATGGCTCGCGCCTGCCGAAGGACGCCTACGAGTACGCGCGCGACAAGGCCAAGCTGGATTTCTTCGCGGTCACCGACCACAGTGAAGAGCTGACCTACCAGGAATACGCCGACATCATCGCGCAGGCCGACCGCGCCGACCAGCCCGGGCGATTCGTGGCTCTCTACGGCGCGGAGGCGACGCAGGACACTGGTCACCTGAACTTCTACCTCTCTCCCACCCCCCGCCTGTCGGCTCGCCTCGACGACACCTATCAGGCGATAGTAAGCATGGGCCTGCTGGGCCACTTCAACCACCCGGACCCGAAGCCGCGGCCCAACCAGGGGTGGAGGGACGACTTCCAGGGGTTTCACTACGCGCCGGCGGCAGACCGGTCAATGGCGATGGTAGAGGTGCGGACTCCGGAGGAGGAAGCCGCCTACATCGCGATGCTGAACGCGGGCTGGCATGTGGGCGCGGCGGGGTGCGAGGATCAGCACGACGCCAAGTGGGGGCGCGGCCCGACTTGGACGGTGGCGCTGGCGCGGGAGCTGACGCGCGAGGGGATCATGGAGGCGCTCTGGTCGCGGCGCACGTATAGCGCACGTGATCGCAACCTGGAGCTTACCTTCACGCTGGACGGTGAGGACATGGGGTCCCGGATCACGCGGCCGGCCGGAACCCTGACCTGCCTCGTCACCGTCGCGGACCCCTCGGGCGTAGCCCCTACGGGCGAGCCGGACCGGGGCGAGGTGACTGACGCCATTGATCTCTTCCTCGACGGACGGATCGCGCAGAGCGTTCGGCCGAAGCTGGCGAAGTACGCGTGGGCGACGCCGGTCACGCTGGCCCCCGGGAAGCATTATTGCTTCGTGCGGGTCACCCAGGCTGGCGGCCTCATGAGCTGGTCGAGCCCGATCTGGGTGAGCGCGTACTGAAGCTCTCGCGTGCGCAGATCCTCTCGTCACACGCGGCTGAGGCCGGCGGGCGAGCCCACCGGTCTCAGCGAGTCAGGCGGCGGTGTTTGCCCGCCTGCGGCGGGCTTCGCATGGCCGCCCTAGAACAGGCCGTTCCAGTCAGCCTCCAGCGGCCTCCAGGTGCTGGGCGCAGGACCGTAGCGGAAGGTGATATCGGCCGCGCCTGCCCTGTTCTCCTTGCGCAGGTAATAGGTCCCCGTAGTCGGGTCATAGAGGCCGACCGTGTCTACGCAGTTGGTGTACCACGCGCCCGCGGGGGGCTGGCCGCGCTGCCCACCAGGCCCACCATCACCAATGAAGTTGAACGCGCCCGCGAGGGGCTTCCAGGTGCTGGACGCGGGGCCGAAGCGGAAGGTGAAGTCCGCCACGCCCGGGGCGTTCTGGGACCGCAGGTAGAAGGTGCCGGTGAGAGGGTTGTAGAGCCCCACGCTGTCGATCCCATCTCCTTCCCAGTCGCCCGCAATGGGGATCCAGGTGCTGGAGGTGGGGCCGAAGCGGAATGTCAGGTCGGCCTTACGGCTCCAGTTTGCCAGGCTCAGGTAGAAGGTGCCGGTGGCGGGGTCGTAGAGGCCGATCGTGCTCGTGCCGTCACCGTCCCAGTCACCGACTATCGGCTTCCAGGTGCTGGAGGTAGGCCCGAAGCGGAAGGTTAGGTCGGCCGCGCCGGCGGAGTTGGCGTTCTTCAGGTAGAACCTGCCGGCAGCCGGGTCATAGAGGCCGATGGTATCATCGTGGTCTTTGTCCCAGTCGCCGGCGATGGGGAGCCAGGTGCTAGGCGCAGGCCCGAAGCGGAAGGTCAGGTTGGCCGGGCCGCTCCAGTTCGAGTTTCTCAGGTAGAAGGTGCCGGTGGAGGGGTTGTAGAGACCGGCAGTATCGTCGCCGTAATAGTGGGCGCGGCCGAAGACCTTCAGGCAGACGTTCGCGTTAGGGTGGTAGGCTGCCAGGGCGACCCAGTGCGTGCCGTCGCTGGAGATCCAGCTGCCGTACTCGCCGGTGGCCCCGCTGCTGTAGCCCGGAATCCGATCCTCGATCGGGATCGGGTAGTTGTAGCCGGGAGTGGTCAGCCCCACCGCCACCGAGAGCATGTGGCCGTCTGGCACCGAAACGACGTCATTGAGGCTAACCGTGTGGTACCCCGGCATCCAGATGGCGCCAGACTTGGCGTTCACCAGTTGCATGTCGATATAGACGAAGATGGTATAGTCTGAGCCCACCACAGGTGTGTAGAAGCTGACCCCGTCTATCATCTCGTTGGCCGGGGCAATGAAGTCGTTCATGAACCATGCGGTGTCAGTCCCGTAGCCCATGGAGCCCGTCCATCCCAGCCAGTCGTATTGGTGGCAGATGGTTGAGGTATAGATGGACTCCGTCTGCCAGAAGACCGCGTTCTGCTTGCCGATCTGCGCGTCATAGTAAGAGACATAGAAGTAGCCCCCCTGGCCCCAGCCGGCCCCCCAGCTATTGCGGATGATGAAGGCGCCAGGGCCGGGCGGGGCCGCGAGGAACTTGCTCGCGGCGTAGTTGTCATCCCAGCCCACGATGCAGATCGAGTGGTTGCTGCCGGAGGAGGTCGGCCGGTAGTAGGAGTAGGTGCCAGAGTTGTAGTAGGCATCCTCCCAATACATGCTGCTATAGACGGCCCCGTAGCTCGTCACGGCCTGCTTGATGTTGTCGTTGTCCAGGGCGTTCGCCCGGTCCGGGAGGAAGATCACCTCCTGAACGTGCTTGCGCGGATGCAACCTCGAGGGAGAGACGCCGCTGGCCGGGTTGTAGGGATCATCTCCCTCGGCCACTGGGCCGCTCCACCGTGCCAGGTAGGCGGTGGACATGATGTGGTTGCCACCGGCATCATGGGCCCGGTCGAAACCATGGGTGTTCTTGAGGTTGTTCTCCGAGAAGTCCCAGGTCTCGCCCGGCAGCCGGCAAGACTCCATCGAGCCGTAGGTGGCGAAGGCCCAGCACGAACCAATGGGGCCTTGGTCCTTCACAGGAGTCAGCTTCCCCAGTGTGCGCAGGTCGTAGCTCGCCGGCAACCCCAGCAGGCTGGAGGCGTCGAAGAGCTGTTCGCCGGTGAGGTGGGATAGGTCAACCGGCGAGGGGATGTAGCCCAGGCCATGTCCATCTTCGGTCTGCAACTGGACACGCCCCATTGCGAGGTCGTCGAGGTATTGCAGGAACTCGGGGTTCAGCGGCGCAACGCTCGGTTGGGGCTGTGGCGCGGCAGTGGCCACCGCTCCTGCCAGACACGACATCAGCACGGCAACGCCAACGACGACGAGCACCACACGCCACGCGCGTCTACTCCTACCGCCTCCACTCATGCTCGGTCTCCCAGGGAAGGTATTGGTGGAACACTGCCCCTCGGCTGCGCGCGGGGTGCACCCCGCGCGCAGCCGAGGGGCAGCCTCGGTCGGGCCAACAGGCTACAGGGCAGCGGTTGCCCTGTCAAGCAGCATCTTGCTCTGACCGGCCGGCATCTTCGGGTCTACGGGTGCACACAGAGGCCGGGCCAGGGCGCTCCATCGGCAGCCCGTCAGACGCGGCTGAGGCCGGCGGGCAGGCCCACCGGCCTCAGCGAGTCAGTGAGCGACGCTTCGCAGTACTACCAGCCGTTCCAGTTGGCTGCGAGCGGCACCCAGGTGCTAGGCGCGGGCCCGAAACGGAAAGTCACATCGGCCGCGCCCGCGCTGTTGTCGTTCCGCAGGTAGTAGTTCCCGGTGGTCGGGTTGTAGAGGCCGACCGTGTCCACGCAGTTGTTATCCCAGTCACCCGCCAGCGGCTTCCAGGTGCTGGAGGTAGGGCCGAAGCTGAAGGTGAAGTCGGCCGCCCCGGCGCTGTTCTGGGAGCGCAGGTAGAAGGTCCCGGCGGCGGGATTGTAGAGGCCCACGCTCTCCTTGCCATCGCCCTCCCAGTCGCCCACGATCGGCTTCCAGGTGCTGGAGGTGGGGCCGAAGCGGAAGGAGACGTTGGCGGCGCCGGCCGAGTTGGAGTTCTTCAGGTAGAAGGTGCCGGTGGAGGGGGCGTAGAGGCCGATGGTGTTGCGGCCGTCGCCGTCCCAGTCGCCCACGATCGGCAGCCAGGTGCTGGAGGTGGGGCCGAAGGGGAAGGAGACGTCGGCGGCGCCGGCCGAGTTGGCGTTCTTCAGGTAGAACTTGCCCGCGGTCGCATCGTAGAGGCCGATGGTATCGGCGTCATCATCGTCCCAGTCACTCCGGTCCCAGTTGCCGGCAATGGGCGCCCAGGTGCTGGGCTTGGGGCCGAACCGGAAGGTGTAACCGGCGGCGCCATTCGAGTTGGCGTCGCGCAGGTAGAAAGTGCCATTGGTTGGGTCGTAGAGGCCGGCCGTGTCATCCCCCAACGCCGGCGGCAGAGCCAAGGCCTTGATGCAGGCATTGCCGAAAGCGACGATGTCGCTCCAGCTGACTCCGTCCAAGGAGGCGAAGCTCTCGCCCGCGTTGGCGGTGACCGCGCTGTCGTAGCCCTGGCAGTAGCACTCCATCGGGATCGGGAACCAGTAGCCGGGCGTGGTGAGCGTGAGAACGACCGAGAACTTCTGCCCGGCGCTTACGGCGACAGGGGAATTGAGGTCAATGGTGTGGTAGCCCGCCATGGGCATCGTGCCCGACTGGCTGGTGGCGAGCGTGGCCCCGGTCACCGGGTCGGTGGTCGGGTCCAGGTAGATGTAAGCGTCATACCTGGTGTTTGGCGTCGTGGCGTAGGTCGAAACCGCCTCAATCACCTGGTTGGCGTGTGCCGTGAAGACGTTCGCACCCCAGCACGTGTCGTAGGGGTTGTCATACCCGACGCCCCCTACCTGGCCGAAGGGGTCATACTGATTGTTGATGGTGGTGGCGTAGACCGATTCGGTCTCGTGGAACACCGCATTGCCCCTGCCGATCTGTGCGTCGTAGTAGGAGATGTAGAAGTAACCCGCCTGGCCCCAGCCCGCACCCCAGCTATTGCGGATGATGAACGCGCCGTTGCCGGGAGGAGGCGTGAGGAACTTGGCGGCGGCATAGCTGTCATCCCAGCCCACGATGCAGATCGCGTGATTGCTGGAGGTTATGCCGGGGTTGTAGTAGGAGTAAGTGGCGGGGTTATAGTAGGCGCCGTCCATGTACATGGTGGTGTAGACCGCGCCGTACGTCATCACCGCCCGCTTGATGTTGTAGTTGTCAAGGTCATAGGCGCGATCGGGGAGCCAGATGACGTCCGGCACGTGCTTGCGCGGCCGCAGCCCCGAGGGCGAGACGCCGCTGCTCGGATTGTAGGGGTCATCGGCCTCGGCGATCGGGCCGCTCCACCGGGCGAGGTAGGCGGTGGATATGCTCTGGTTTCCGCCCGCGTTCCACGCCCAGTCGAAGCCGTGGGTGTCCTTCAGGTTGTTCTCCGAGAAGTCCCAGGTCTCGCCCAGCAAGAGACAGGACTCCATCGAGCCATAGGTGGCGAAGGCCCAGCACGACCCGCACTGACCCTGGTCCTTCACCGGACCCAGCTTGCCCGTCGTACGCAGGTCGTAGACCGGGGGCGGCGCCATCAGGGCATCGGGGCTGAACACCTGCAGCCCCGTGAGGTGAGAGAGGTCGAGCGGTGCGGGGATGTAACCCAGGCCGTGGCCGTCCACGGTCTGTGTCTGGACCCGCCCGGCCAGCCAGTCCACGTAGTAGTCGAGGAAGTCCGGGTTCACCGGTGCGGTCGTCAAGCGAGGCCGCCGCGCAGCGGAAGCCACGGCTGCGGCGAGACATAGCATCAGCACGACAACGACGACGACGAGCCCTACACGCGACACGCTCCTACGCCAACTGCCTACACTCATGCTCCGCCTCCTGTGGGCGCTGTAGTGGAACGCGGCCGCCTCCCCCGCCCCCGCCGTGGCTGACAGCCTCGCCCTGACTATCAGGGTATGCGGCAGCGGCGTCCCTGTCAAGCGGTCTTTTCCTCTGGCCGCTCACCATGTGCCAGACCTGCACTGCATATGCTCTCCGTTGGGGCCGCGAGTGTGCAGAGGGCTTTGGGATGGAGACACGACTCGCATCCTGCCAGACGCGGCTGAGGCCGGCGGACCCGCCCGCCGACCTCAGCAAGCACCCCGCGGTCGCCCGCCGACCCCGCCGCGAAGCAACTACGCTTCGCGGCTGCGGGCTCCCGAACTACATTCCGTCCCAATCTCCCGTGATCGGCTGCCAGATGACCGGCGTCGGGCCGAAGCGGAACCTCACATCAGCCGCGCCGGCGTCGTTGGTGTTGCGGAGATAGAAGGTTCCAGCGGAGGGCGCGTACAGCCCGATGCTGTCCTCGCCATCCTGGTCCCAGTCCCCAGCGATCGGCTTCCAGTCGGATGCGGCGGGACCATAGCGGAACGTCATGTCTGCCGGGCCCGGCGCGTTCGCGTTGCGCAGATAGAAAACTCCGGCCGCCGGGTTATAGAGCCCGACTGTGTCAACGCCGTCATTGTCCCAGTCGCCCGCGATCGGAAGCCATGTGCTGCCGGCCGGGCCGAACCGGAAGGTGATGTCGGCCACGCCCGCCGAGTTGGCGTTCTTCAGGTAGAAGACACCGGTGGACGGCTTGTAGAGGCCAACGGTGTCTATGCCATCAGCGTCCCAGTCGCCCGCAATCGGGATCCAGGTGCTGCCGGTCGGGCCGAAGCGGAAGGTCACGTCCGGCACTCCAGCGGAGTTCGAGTTCCGCAGGTAGAAGATGCCGGCCACGTGACCGTAGACCCCGATGGTCTCGGTGCTGAGCAGGTCCCAGTTGCCCGAGATCGCCACCAGGCCAGGCGTGCCGAAGGCGAAGGTGTAGTTGGCCGGCCCCGGCGCATTCGCGTTGCGCAGGTAGAACTTGCCCGGGCCCGGATCATAGAGCCCGATATTGGACGCTCCGGGCAACCAGTCGGCGGCATACAGCTTCGTGTCTGCCACCCCGGCTGCGGGGTCGCTCCGCAGCCCCCGCTGAAGCGGCGCGCCAGTGGAGCGATCCCAGACCACGGCGATCCCGCTGGTCTCTCCCCCGAAGAAGGCCGAGGCCTCCGGGTGCAGGTCGCTCACATCGGGATCGGCGGCGACCACCTCGGACGGCCCCACCACGCCGCTAACCTTCAGAGACTGAGCGAGGATGGTCGAGCTCTTGGAGTAGCACACCAGGAAGGTGTCGGTGATGTCGCTGTAAGCGACGGCCGGCGACACCTCGGAGGCAGCCGTGGCGGCCACAGGGCCCTCGGGTTCCACGAAACCCTCGCTGACGACTGCGTAGCGGATATCGTAGTTCGTTCCGGCCGGCTCCGCCAGACTGGCCCACACGACCACGAATCCCTCGGGGTCGGACAGATCAGAGGCCACGCTCGGGTCCGCGTTGGCGCCTTCGGCGCGGCAGTCCGGGAACACGCAGACCGGATCCCCCAGGTCCCCCGAGCCAGAGACGTAGCGGCCCAGGATATGGACCGAGGGCAGGGACTCGTCGTGCGACTCCCAGGCAACCAGGAAGTCGTTGCCGCGCTGGTTGATAGACGGATTCTCGGAATCGAGGCCGGTCTCGATCAGGAACGGATCGCCCACCGGTCCATCCGACTCGTCCACCATGCGGCCCTCGATGTCTGAGAGCCCCTCCCCGACCACATCATCCCAGACCACCAGGTACTCACCGCTCGTGACCGAGGCCCCGATGTCCACGTGCGGCAGAGACTGGGCCGAGGCCGCGACGGTGTAGAGCGTTCGGCCGCCGGACTCGCCGATGCGGCAGGCCCGCACCTCGTGGCTGCCATCGGCAAGGTCCACCAGGTAAGCGACCATCCAGTAGTCGCCATCGGCTGAGGCCGCCTTCGGATCACGCTCGTTCGCGGAGGAGTTGGCGATGAAGAACGCGCTGGTTGCCGGCAAGCCGTCCTCCGTGAAGATCCGGCCCCAGATGTCCCAGTTGCCGACTCCGGCCTCCTGCTGCCACACCACCAGGTACTTGCCCAGGGCCTGGTTGTAGCTCACATCCGGAAGGCTGATCGGCGATCCGGGCGAGGCCACCAGGTACTGGGGCCCGACTGACGCAAGGCCGGCGGCGGAGAAGATGCAGAGCAAGGCGAACACCGCAAGGCCCTTCCGCAGAGCGGCCAGGCCTGGGCCTGCCCGCAGCGGCCGTGCAACGGCCGCGACCCACGACGCGCATCGTTTCATGGAACTACCCCCTTCGGAGTCCGCCTTGGCGGACAACCCGACCCGCCGCAGTTCGCAGGGAGGCCCTTCGGCAGGCTCAGGGTCGCCCCGACCGTCATCGGGAGGGACACCCCGAGCGGAGCCGAGGGGCGGCAATTCAGGCGCTGTGGGGCGGGCATTCCCATGCCCGCCGCGCCCGCCGCCCTGCGCCGTGGCTAGTCTCATTATACGCAAAACGGGGGCGAAATCCTGCGCCCTACACCCCGTTCCAGTCGCCCGCGACCGGCTTCAGCAGCAACTCGGGAGCGTCAGGGTCGAGGGGCGGAGGTCCGAGCACGAGGGCCACATCGGCAGGCCCAGGCGTGTTGCTGTTTCTGAGGTAGTAGGTGTTGGTGACTGGGTCATAGAGACCAACCGTGTCTATCCCGTCGCGGTCCCAGTCGCCGGCAATGGGTAGCCAGAGCTTGCCAGTGGGACCGAAGCGAAAGGTCAGATCGGCCGGCCCGGGGCTGTTAGAGTTCTTCAGGTAGAAGGTGCCGGTGGCCTGGTTGTAGAGGCCGATGGTATCGCAGTTTGCCTTGATGGCCTCGTCCCGGAGCCCGTTCCAATTGCCGGCGATGGGCAACCACTGCATGCCGGTGGGGCCGTAGCGGAAGGTGATGTCAGCCGTGCCACCGGTGTTGCTGTTGCGCAGGTAGAAGAGGCCGGCCAACCGGTTGTAGAGCCCGATGGTGCCTGCGCCGTCCCCGTTCCAGTCGCCTGCGATGGGGAACCAGGTCTGGTCTGTCACCGCGCTGCCGAGCGGGGGCCCGAAGGGAAACACAACATCGGGCAGCCCCGCCCGGTTGAAGTAGCTGAGGTAGAACCTGCCCAGGTCTTGGCGATAGAGGCCGACGCTGTCCGCCCCGTCTCGGTTCCAGTCGCCCGCGGTCGGCAGGGCGGCATGGGGAGGGGTGCCGAAGAGGAAGGTCAGGTCGGCTGCACCGGGCGTCGTCTCTTGCTTCAGGTAGAACCTGGCGTGGTAGGGGTCGTAGAGCCCCACGCTGTCACGTCTGTCACCATCCCAGTCACCCGCGATCGGAAGCCAGTTGGCAGATGAGCTCCCGAAGGCCGGCCCAAAGTGGAAGGTTAGGTCGGCCGGGCCGGCGCTGTTCGAGTTCTTCAGATAGAACGTGCCGCTCACGGGGTCGTAGAGGCCGATCGTGTCCTTTCCATCATCATTCCAGTCTCCCGCGATTGGAAGCCAGTGCCTGGGGCTCAGCTCCGGCCCGAAGCGGAAGGGGGGTATGTCGGCCGGACCGGGGCTGTTGTGGTTCCTGAGGTAGAACACGCCGTTGACCGGGTCGTAGAGGCCAACGGTGTCGAAGTCCTTGTGGTTGATCGCGTCGCCCGAGTCGTCCCAGTCACCCGCGACGGGCAGCCAGTCGCTTTTCTCGGGGCCGAAACGGAAGGTCACGTCGGCTGCGCCTGGGGCATTGCTGTTGCGCAGCTCGAAAACTCCATTGCCCTGGTCGTAGAGGCCTATCGTGTCCCAGTCCTTGTACACCGTATCGCCGGACTCGTTCACGCCGGCCTCGGCCTTGAGCCCGTCCCAGTTGCCAGCGAGGGCGATGGCGGAGCTGGGCGCGGTCCCATAGCGGACGACCACATCTGCCGGGCCCGCGTCGTTGCTGTTGCGCAGGTAGAACTTCCCCTCGTCCCGGCGGTGGAGTCCCACCGTCGCCTTGCCATTCTTCGGGTGCGTCACATCCGTCACATCCCCATCCCAGTTGCCAGCTATGGGCGCCCAGGCAGTCGGGGCTGGTCCGAAGAAGAAGCTCTTGTCTGCGTCACCGGTGATGTTGGTGTTGCGGAGCTCGAAGAGGCCCGCCAACGGGAGAAGGAGGGACGCGTCATAGCGACCGACGTTGCTGTCGCCCTGGTACCAGTAGCGCGCCCACAGCGTGGGCTCGGGGGCCGGCGCTAGCTGCGGCGGCACGGGGATCCAGGTCTGCCGGTCCCAGACGACGGCCACCCCACTATAGTAGCCGTAGAGCGAGTCAGGGTAGAGCGGAGTGACGGCCGGATGCTGCTCGTCAATGTTAGGGTCTGCATCCACGGAGACCTGTTCCCAGACTCCCTTGACGCCGCGGTCCTGCATCAGTCGCCGCACAAAGCGCGCAGCGCGGAGATAGCGCTTGGCCATGTCAATCTTATCATTGGGATCAGGGTCGGTATTGGGATCGGCCGCCGCGCAGGCCACCATGAAGGTGTCGGTGACGCCGGTGTAGGCGACCGCAGGTGTCTCCTCCCAGAAGCCGGAGGCGATGATGTCCTGGCCGGGTAGAACGGTGTCGAGATCCACCGCTCCAACGTCATGGGTGACGAAGGCGCCCCAGATGTCGGTGTCGCGGAAGCCGAGCGCGCTCTGGTGCGTCCAGGCGACCAGGAAATGGACCAGGTCGGTGCTGCCGTCGTCCGCGGCGACGGCGGGAGTGACATTCGTCCGACCCTCGGGGCTGTGGTAGATGGATGCACCATCGGGGTCGGCGGGATTCCCGATCGGGTCGCCAAGAACGCCGGTCACAGGTTCGACGGTGCGACCACAGATCGCGTAGTCGGTGCCTCGTTCCCACGCCACCAGGAACATGGAACCGCGCTGGTTGACAGCCGGGGTGCTGACATCACTATCCGTCTCGGGAGAGATGGAGAACACGTTGCCATCCAGCGCTATGGGGTCTGTATCTGTTCTGATACGCCGCCCTTGGATGACGGTGGCGGGCGGGTCAACAGTAGTGTCCTTCTCGTCCCAGACAACCAGATACCTGTCAAGCCCGGGGGCCGCCCCGATGTCGACGCGGTTGATCGCGTTGTTCGAGACGGTCACGGTATCTATCAGTTCCGGCGGTTGTCCGACATCCACCCGCCACGCCGACACCGTGTACTGCCAGTCTGAGGAGGGCCCGGGGTGCTGCCAGGCGTAGGCAACCACCCAGCCAGGCGCGGTCCCGTCGTTGGAGTCGGTGGAGGCCACACAGGGGCTGTATTGGTCCCACTGATTCTCCCATGGATCCGGCTCCCCGTCTGGACGAGGTGCGATCTGGAACAGTGAACCCGGGACCGGTGTGCCGTCCTCTTCGAAGATCTGGTACCAGATGTCCCTCTGCATAGCGGTCGGGTCCACGGGAGTGGGGTTAACCGGTTCCTCCCAGACCACGAGGTACTGATGACGCGCCTTGTTGTAGCTGATGTCGGGGTGCTGGACGCCCAGGGCGTCGGCGCTGTTGGCTGCGTTGACCAGGGGTACGGCCGGGGGCACGGCTGTGCTCGGGGGAAGCACGAGGGCAGAGGCCGGCCGGGCGGAAGTGAGTAGCGATACGACCAGCAGGGCCGGAAAGGCGAGCGCGGGGGGCAGGAGCAAGCTCCTGCCGAACGAGTGGCGTGGTGACCTCATCAGGATCCCTTTCGTGGGCACCAGGACAGGTCTCGTGCTACGTAGCGAGGTCGCCGGCGGCCCCGGCTGTGGCCGGGGGGGCCACTTCGCAGAGTAGCATCTCAGCCTTCCATATCATAGTATCCCACAGAATTGGGCGCGGGGAAAGGGCAATCCTCGCTCGGCGGAAGGAATGGCACCCTCCCGGGTGGCCGCGTGGCAGGCCGGGCGGGGTGGGGCGGCGAATCCGAGCAGGGCAGAGCATACGAGAAGTGGGACAGGTTTGAAACCTGTCCTACTACGGCCAGGGAAGAATGCCATGAGATCGCTTCGGATCGCGCTGGCTCAGATCAACGTGACGGTGGGTGATGTGGACGGCAACGCGGCGCGGATCGCGGCGGCGATCGCCGAGGCGGAGGCGCTGGGCGCGGATATCGTCGCCGTGCCCGAGCTGGCGGTGGCCGGCTATCCGCCCGAGGATCTGCTGCTGAAGCCGGAGTTCATCGCCGCCAACCGGCGCGCGCTGGAGGAGATCGCCGCCAAAACCGGGGCGACGGTGGCGATCTGCGGCTTCGCACACCGCGCCGACGACCTCTTCAACGCGGCCGCGCTGCTCCACGCCGGGCGGGTGGCGGCCGTTTACCACAAGAACCTGCTTCCGACCTACAGCGTATTCGACGAGGACCGCTACTTCCGCGCCGGCCAGGAGCGGCCGGTCTTCGAGATCGCGGGCGGCGTGGTCGGGGTCAGCATCTGCGAGGACATCTGGTACGCGGACGGCCCGCCGATCACGCAGGCGCTCGACGGCGGGGCCGAGCTGCTGGTCAACATCTCGTCATCGCCCTACTACGTGGGGCGGCTGGAGGCGAGGCGGAAGATGCTGGCCACGCGGGCGGCCGACACCTGCGCCTTCGTCGCCTACGTGAACCTGGTGGGCGGCCAGGATGAGCTCGTCTTCGACGGGCAGAGCATGGTGCTGGCGCCCGATGGAGAGCTGATCGCACGCGCCCCGGCCTTCGAAGAGGCGATGGTGGTGGTTGACATTGACCTGGAGGCGGCGTTCCGCCAGCGCCTCCATGATCCCCGGAGGCGGAAGCACGCGCGGGCGACCGACGTGCCGCGCCAGAGCATCACCAAGTCGCCCCGCCCCGAGAAGCCGGGCCTGGGTCCGCCACTGCTGGCCGACCCGCTGGTGGAGGAAGAGGAGATCTACCGCGCCCTCGTCACCGGAACCCGCGACTACGTCCGCAAGAACGGGTTCGAGAAGGTGGTGATCGGCCTGAGCGGCGGCGTGGACTCGTCGCTCGTCGCCGCCATCGCCGTGGACGCGCTGGGGCCCTCGAACGTGGTAGGCGTTTCTATGCCGTCCCACTACTCCTCCGAGGGCAGTAAGACCGACGCGGCAGTGCTGGCCAGGAATCTTGGGATCGAGCTGCGCACCATCCCCATAGGGGACACGCTGTCGGCCTGCCTCGGAGCGCTCAAAGGCCATGTCCCTGCCGGGCCAGGGATCGTCGAGGAGAACCTGCAGGCGCGCATCCGCGGGAACCTCCTGATGGCGCTGTCGAACGCGCACGGGTGGCTGGTGCTGACCACGGGCAACAAGAGCGAGCTGTCCACAGGATACTGCACGCTCTACGGCGATATGGCGGGCGGCTTCGCCGTGATCCGAGACGTGCCGAAGACCCTGGTCTACCGGCTGGCGCTTCACCGGAACGGGGCCGCCGGCCGGGAGCTCATCCCGCGCACTGTGATCGAGAAGCCGCCGTCGGCCGAGCTGAAGCCCGACCAGAAGGACACCGACTCACTCCCACCCTACGAGGTGCTCGACCCCATCCTGCGGGCCTACGTAGAGGAGGACCGACCGGTAGCAGAGATCGTGGCGATGGGGAACGATCTGAGCGCGGTAGCTCGGGCAACGTGGCTGGTGGATCACAGTGAATACAAGCGGCGTCAGGCGCCACCGGGGGTGAGGATCACTTCCCGCGCGCTGGGCAGGGATCGCCGCCTCCCCATCACCAACCGGTTCCGAGGCGGGCCGGTGGAGGGGGAGTAGCGAGTATACGGGGAAAGTGTGGAGGCAGTGATACCGGCCCCCGTGCGTTACGATCCGTGCGTCTTCTGCGGCGGTCGCGACCTGGTGCTCGACTGCGCGATCTCGCTGCTAGGCAAGCTCGATGTTGATGTGACCCGGTGCACCGCCTGCGGGCTCTCGTTCGTCAACCCGGCTCTCACGCCGGAGCAGCTCGGCATGATCTATGATACAAGCTACTGGGACCCCGATCCACCAGGCCGCGGCGTGCTCCTGGCCTACCGCCGCTATCCCCGGCAGTATCGCTCCGGGGCCGCCTATGGCCGGCGGCTCTCACGTTTGGCGCCGCGGGGCCGCATGCTCGAGATCGGGTGCGGGCTGCCCTTCTTCCTCAAAGGCGTGGCCGATCACTGCCAGTGGGAGGTGGAGGGGATTGACACCGCGGAGGGGATCTCCCGGTTCGCCCGCGAGAAGCTCGGCCTGAGAGTAAGAGAGGCCCTGTTCGAGGCCTCGGCCTTCCCGGAGGGAAGCTTCGACCTGGTGCGCGCTAAGGATGTGCTCGAGCACGTCTCCGATCCGATGGCCTTCCTCACCGGAATCCGTCAGGTGCTGAGGCCCGGCGGCCGCGCGGAGCTGTGGCTCCCTGATGGGCCGCTCGACTTGGCGGCAGCGCGGAAGCACTACCGGCGGGGCCGCCGCCCGGCCATGGGGGCGGGGCACGTCCTCTTCATTCCCACACGGGTGCTGCGGGCGATGCTGGCAAAGGCTGGCCTGCGCATCGAGCGGCATCAGATCTCGGGCTTCCGCTATGCGCTCAAGGCCCTGGGGCTGCTGAGGTCCAGGGGGGATCCGCCGGCCGGCGGGTCCGCCGCGCGAGTTGGGGTCGAGGGCCCAGCGCCTTCGCTCTTCACATGGGAGCCCCCGGCGCCGGAACGGGGGCTCAAGGGCACCGCCGCTTACGCTGCCTTCCGCCTGTGGCGCACGCACCATCCCGCGCTGCCCGCCATAGGCGGCCTGGCGCTCGGGTTCAGGCACTGGGTGATGGTGAGGAAGGGGTAACTGTGGACCAGTTGCCTCCCGGGCCCACCGCGGCAGGCCCGCCCCGAGATCGTCCTGGATGGCATGGCCCCCTGCGCTTCGTCGCCTTCACCCTGGCCGCGCTTGCCTTCTCGGCCCTGTTCCGGCTGCACAGCCCCACGGTTCCAGACCCCGACAGCTTCTACCACTTCCGCCATGCTGCGCTCTACGCCCAGAAGGGCCTCTGGATGCGGGAGTTCCCCTGGCTGGCATACTCGACCGTCAGCCGCTTCGCGGCCGACCTGGGGTACGGCTTCCACGTTTTGCTGATCCCCTTCACCTTCCTGAAGGACCAGGTGCTCGGTCTCAAGCTGGCCACAGCCTTCGAGCTGGCGATACTGCTCGTGCTCCTGTACGTCGTGATGCGCCGGCACCGGGTGGCCTATGACTTCGCCTGGCCGTTCATGGTCCCGCTCTCATCGCCTCCGATCATGTACGGCTGCCTGATGACCAGGCCGCACATCATCACCATGGGCCTCTCGGCGCTCCTACTCTCCTTCCTGGTCCCGCGCATTTCCCACCGGGGAAATGCGCGCGTGGTCACCGCGAGTTGGTGGGGCGTTTTCCTGACCAGCGCGGCTCTCACGTTCGTGCACGCGAACTTCTTCTGGCTCATCCCCGCGCTCGTCGCAGTCGTCGGTGCGGTCAGGCTCTTGACGGAGCGAAGGTGGGAATGGCGGAGCGGGGCGGCGGCTCTGCTCGGCATGTGCGTCGGCTGGCTGTTGCGCCCGAATCCTCTGGGTGCGGCGCAAATCGAGTATGTTCAGCTCATAGTGCACACCGCCGAGAGGCGCAAGGGCATCCTTCCTTTCGGGCGCGAGTGGCTTCCGCTTCCCCCAGACCAGGCGGCCTCGCAGTTCCTCTGGTTCATCCTGCTCTGGCTTGCGCTCGCCGTCATCTTCATCTGGGCGGCGGCCCGCCGGCGGGGGGAACTGCTTCCGGAGGACCGCACCCTTCTGTGGAGCAGCCTCCCCCTCTCGCTCGCCTTCTTCGCCCTGACCATCTTCGACACCAAGCGCTTTATCGTGCTCTGGGTGGCCTTCGCGGTGGTGTTTATGGCCGGCGCCTTCAGCCGCCTGGTCGGCCCCGCTCAGGCGCGACCCGACTCCCTCCTCACCCGCGACACTCGCCTGATGCTCGCGGTCTGCCTCGGGCTGCTCTACCTGATGATGGCCAAGGATGGGGTCGAGCAGCACCTCGTGAAGCCGATGTGGCTCGGCATTCCACCCTATCGCATGCAAGAAGCAGGCGTCTGGCTCAAGGACCACAGCCGTCCGGGCGACATCGTGTTCAACGTGGGCTGGGATCTCTTCCCCGAGCTCTTCTTCTGGGATACGCAGAACCGCTATGTCAGCGGACTGGACCCGATCTTCCTGTATGCCTACGACCAGCGGCTCTACTGGGAGGACTATCACCTGGAGGCCGGCGCGGCGAGCCAGTGGACATATCCCACCCTTGCCCCCAACGAGGCGGCCCGGGAGGAGACCTACACGGCCCTGCAGCGCGACTTCCGGGCTCGCTATGTGGTGCTCCAACCCGCGCGCACCCCCGCCCTCTACGCCTACCTCGATAGCGACCGCCGCTTCGTGTCGCGCTTCCGCAGCAGCGATGTGGCGGTGTTTGAGGTCAAGAGCCCGCACGAGCGAAGCGCCGTTGCTTCGCGAGGCAGCAAGCGGGCGACCATCCCGCACGGGCAGACCGAAGCTGGGTCTGCCCGGCCCTAGGCGGGCGACCCGTTCGGCTCCGCTCAGGGTCCCCCGAGCGACAGTCGAGGGGCGACCATGCCGCACGGGCAAACCGAAGTTGGGTTTGCCCGTGCGGGCTCCCCGTGCTAGAATCCCCTCGCCATGACCAGACGCGAGGGAAGCGCGGGGGAGAGCCTGTTCGCGGAGGATCGGCGGGCCGCCGAGGAGGCCGCGAGAGGAAGCGTTCCGCTCGCCGCCCGCATGCGCCCGGTCACGTTCGACGAGTTCGTCGGGCAGGAGCAGATCGTCGGCCCGGGCGCCTACCTGCGCCACGCGATCGAGGCCGATGAGCTCTCCTCGGTGATCTTCTACGGCCCCGCCGGCACCGGCAAGAGCACGCTCGCCCACATCATCGCCCGCCACACCAAGGCCCACTTCGAGAGCTACAGCGCGGTGACCTCGGGAGTGGCCGACATCCGCCGGGTCACCGCGCAGGCGGCCGAGCGGGTGAAGCTGCGGGGTCAGCGGACCATCCTCTTTGTGGACGAGATCCATCGCTTCAACAAGGCTCAGCAGGATGCGTTCCTCCCGTTCGTGGAGGACGGCACCATCATCCTGATCGGGTCCACCACCGAGAACCCGTACTTCGAGATCAACGCGCCTTTGATCAGCCGCTCTCGCGTCCTGGTCTTCGAGCCGCTGAGCGAGGAGCAGGTGGGCCTGATCGTGAACCGTGCGCTCGCCGACCCCGAGCGCGGGCTGGGAGGGATGAAGGAAACGGGCGGCGGAGATGCCGTCGCCCTGGGGACGGGGCTCCCACAGTTGCCCTCGCCCCCCTACACGCTGACGCCCGAGGCGCGGCAGCACATCATCAACCTGGCGAATGGCGACGCGCGGATCGCCCTCAACACGTTGGAGGCGGCCGCGCTTCAGGCGAGGGCCGGACCCGCGGGAGGCGGGCGCGTGATCACACTCGAGGTAGCGGAGGAGGCGGCGCAGCGCCGTGCGCTCAAGTATGACCGGGAGGGAGACACTCACTACGACGTGATCTCGGCCTACATCAAGAGCCTGCGGGGCGGAGACCCGGATGCCGCGCTCTACTGGCTGGCGCGGATGATCACGGCGGGAGAGGATCCGCGCTTCATCGCCCGGCGGCTGGTCATCCAGTCGGCCGAAGACGTGGGGAACGCAGACCCGATGGCCCTGGTGATCGCGACCGCGGCCGCCCATGCCGTCGAGTACGTGGGCCTGCCCGAGGCGCAGATTCCGCTGGCGCAGGCCACCATCTACGTCGCCACCGCGCTCAAGAGCAACGCCTCCTACCTGGCGATCGCTCGCGCGATGGAGGATGTGCGCAACCGCGTGGTCCCCCTGGTGCCAAAGCATCTGCGAGACACCAACTACCCCGGGGCGGCGAAGCTCGGGCACGGCGAGGGCTACCAGTACCCGCACGATTCCCCGGGTCACTTCGTTCCCCAGGAGTACCTGCCCGAGGGCACCAAGTCGCGCGCCTACTACGAGCCAGGCGAACTGGGCTATGAGAAGCGCATCCGGGATCGCATGCAGGAGTGGGAGAGGCGCCGCCGCGAGCGACACCCCGCCCACAGTCCCGACGAGCCAGTGGGGCAGGTTTGAGACCTGCCCTACTATCTGATGAAGGGTAAGACGGGTCTGAAACCCTCTCCCCTGCGCGTGGCCGTCGCCATGAGCGGCGGCGTGGACAGCTCGGTGGCGGCGGCGCGGCTGGTCGAGCAGGGCTACGAAGTGGTAGGGTTGACGATGCAGATCTGGCCTCGGGAGCAAGAGGAAGCTTACGCGGGAGCGCGGACCTGCTGCGGGCTGGAGGCGGTCGAGGACGCGCGGCGGGTCGCGCGGACCCTGGGAATCCGCCATTACGTGCTCAACCTCCGCGAGGCCTTCCGACGCCTGGTGATTGACCCTTTCTGTGATGAGTACCTGCGCGGCCGCACTCCGAACCCCTGCATTCTCTGCAATACCTACGTCAAGTTCGGCAGCCTGCTACGACGGGCGCGGGAGATCGGGGCCGCGCGCCTGGCCACAGGCCACTACGCACGCGTGGGATGGGACGAGGAGCGGCGGCGGTGGGTGGTCTGGCGCGCCGTTGACAGGGCCAAGGATCAATCCTATACTCTTTTCGACCTCCGGCAGGAGCAGCTTTCACTGACCCTCTTCCCACTTGGCGAGATGACCAAATCGGCCACCCGCGCCGAGGCCGCCCGGCTGGGGCTCTCGGTTTCGGCCAAGCCGGACAGCCAGCAGATCTGCTTCGTGCTGGGCCGGAGCTATGGAGAGTTCGTTCACCAGGCGCGGCCGGGGAGGGTGCGGCCCGGCCCCATCGTGGACCGCCAAGGCCGGCAGGTAGGGAGACACCGAGGAGTCGCCTTCTACACCATCGGGCAGCGACATGGGCTGCGGGTCGCTCACGGGCGGCCTCTGTACGTCACCGCGGTTGACGCCGAGCGCAACCGCCTGGTCGTGGGAGAAGAGCAGGCCTTGCTGGCGCGGGGCCTCGCCATGGGGAGCGTGAACTACTTGGCCCAGCCGAGCCTGCCGGCGCAGGGCCAGAGGTTTCGCGCGAAGATCAGGTATGGCGCGCTCCTGGCGGCCTGCTCTGCCCGGCCTGAGGCCGGCGGGGTCGTGCTGCGATTCTCACGCGCCCAGCGCGCCGTGACCCCCGGCCAGGCCGCGGTCTGCTATGATGGCGATGCGGTTGCGCTGGGCGGCATCATCGAGTCGGCGTTCTGACGCGTGCTGCCTGGCGGACGGAGCAGCAGAGGAGGAGAGCATGTCGGAGATCGCGCTGGCCGCGGCTGCCCTGGCCGCGCTGGCGGTCGTTGTGCTGGTCATCCGGGTCCTCTTTCTGGTCAGGCGCGTGCAGCGAGTCTGGGACCAGCTGGACCGGACGATCGAGTCCGACCTGGCCCCAGGAATCCGAGCTTGGGGGGATGCCGCGCGAGGTGTTCAGCGGGCGGCCGGGAAGCTCGATACCGGGTTGTCGTCTCTGGCCACGACCCTGTCGCGGGTCGAGCGTGCCAGCGAGAAGCTGGACTCGGGGCTGCTGATGGGCTCGGTGGTGAGCAAGCTAGGCGCCTGGCTAGCCGGCGTTCGCAGGGGGCTGGCGAGGGCCCAGCACCACCACGAGGGCCCCAGGCGGAGCGCGGAGACGCCAGAGGGTGAAGGAGAACCAGGTGACTGACATGGGGGCTGCCCCACTGCGGGTCGAGACGCGTTTGGCGGGGGAGGGGACGGCCGTGCTGTCACTTGCCGGTGAGGTGGACGTGTCCAACACGGCCCGGGTGAGAGAGGCCGCCCTTCAGCTCCTGTCGGGGGGCACGAAGAAGCTGGTGGTGGACCTGAGCGCGACCGAGTACATGGACAGCGCGGGGCTGGGAATGCTGGTCGGACTGCTCAAGCGGCTCAAGGAATCGGGGGGGGCGATGGGAATCGCGGGGGCGCGTCCGCGGGTGAACCATCTCTTCGAGATCACTGGCCTGAACCAGATTCTCGCGCTCTACGATGATGTCGCGATCGCGCTGAAGGAGGTGGGCCGATGAGGGCAGTGGCGCCGGTGGAGGTGGAGCTGCGTATCCCGCGGAGCTGCGAGTTCGTGCGCGTGGCACGAAAGACCGCGGCCGCCCTCGCCCATCAGCTCGAGTTCACCATCCACGATGTGGCCGATATCGAGCTGGCTGTGAGCGAGGCCTGCACCAACGCGGTCGAGCACGTGCCGGGGCAGGAGTGCCGGGAGATCCTGGTTCGATTCTCGGCCGACGCCACCCAACTGGTGATGGAAGTGGTTGACCAGGGACCGGGATTCGACCCCGCGGAGGCCGCCGAAGGGGCTCCTACGGAGGAAGGGCTAGGAGGTCTGGGGTTGTTGGTGATCCGCTCTCTCATGGATGACCTCGAGATCAAGTGCGACCCTGAGACCGGCACCCGCGTGCGCATGGTCAAGTACCGCAGGAGGTCGTGAGGGTGGAGGCTCGGGAGACAGCCACGTCCGAGGCCCAACAGGAGCCGCACCAGGAGGCCGAGGAGCCCGCGGCTGCGCCGGCGCGGACCGGGAAAGCCGACGCCGCCACCCCGGAGCTGTTCGCCGAGTTCCAGCGCCACCGCGATCCCAAGGTGCGGGAGAAGCTCATCCTCGCCCACATGAACCTGGTGAGGTTCCTCGCCCGCAAGTTCGCCAACCGGGGAGAGCCGCTGGAGGACCTGATCCAGGTGGGGACCATCGGTCTGATGAACGCCATAGACCGGTTCGACCCGAGTCGCGGCATCCGCTTCGCCACCTACGCGACCCCGACTGTCGTGGGCGAGATCAGGCGCTACTTCCGCGACCGCGGCTGGGCGATGAAAGTGCCGAGGCGGCTCCAGGAGCTGAGCCTGGCGGCCACCAAGGCCGCGGACCAACTCACTCAGGACCTGAACCGCGCTCCCACCATCGGAGAGATAGCGGTCAAGCTGGAGGTGAGCGAGGACGAAGCGCTGGAGGCGGTGGAGCTGGGCGATCTCTACCAGCTTCCGTCTCTCGACACGGTGTTGGGCGAGGGTTCCGAGGACTCGCACGCGGTGCTCGCGGACTACATCGGCGAAGTGGACGCGGAGATGGAGCGCTTCGAGCGCCACAGCCGGCTGGTTCAGGCGGTGAGCGCGCTCCCGCCCCGGGAGCAGCAGATCATCCAACTGCGCTTCTTCCGAAACCTGTCCCAAACCGAGGTGGCGCGGCGGATGAAGATCTCACAGATGCACGTCTCCCGGCTCCAGCATCGGGCGATCGAACGGCTGAGAGAGATGATGCGGAAACAGGAGAGCGCCTGAGCCCTCGGGCGTAGCCCTTACGGGCGAGCCCGTCGGCCGATCCGCCATCCGCCGCGGCGGACTTCGCGCTGGGGGAGAGCCTTGGACCTGCCGACCGCCGTTGTCGCGCTGATCGCAGTGACCGTGGTGGCCTACATCGTCACCGTCGTCCACGCCGCCACCACGCGGGCTCTGGCCAAGCAGGGCGAGGAGGAGCGGCCTGAGGCCAGCCTGCTGGTCTGGCCCAGGTGGCTGTCTGCGCTGGTGGCGGGGCTGCTCGCCTTGTGGCTGCTCTACCGGGTGCGCGGCATCCTGCTGCCCTTCATCGTCGGCGCCATCATCGCCTATCTGCTCAACCCCGCGATTGACCGGCTGGAGCGCCGTGGGTGGCACCGGACCCAGGCCATCGCCATAGTCTTCGGAGTCTTCCTGCTGATCTTCATCATCGCCGCGCTGCTGGTGGTGCCGGCGGTGGCCGGCGAGGCCCAGAGCCTGAGCGCCGGCTACGAGAGCTATGCGAAGCAGGCTCGCGACCTGGTCGGACAGGCGCGGCGCGCGGCCGAGCTGTGGGGCCAGCTGGTTGGGCTCGTGCCCAGCGATGTCCGGGCCGCCTTTGCAGAGGTGGGCGACAAAGCGCAAGCCTACGGGCTCAGTCTGTTGCATGAAAGCCTGGGATGGCTCAATCGCTCACTGGTGATCGTATCGCTCCTCATCATCACTCCGGTGGTGGCCTTCTGGTTGCTTCGGGACTACCACGATCTGGCGCGTCGCCTGCTGGTGGCCGTCCCTGAGGCGCGGCGCGAGGCAATCCGCGCCGTCCTGCGCGATGTCAACCAGGTGGCCGGCGGCTACTTGCTCGGGATGGCGACGATGGCCGGCATCGTGTCGGTCTACGCCGTGGTCGTACTCAGCATCGCGCGGGTTCCCTTTTCCGTCCTGCTGGGGATCATGACCGGCGTGCTCTACGTCGTCCCGTATGTAGGCTATCCGGCCGCAGTGGTGATCTGCGGCCTGACCATGATGGCGACAGGCAAGGCACTCGGGTTCATCGTGGTGGTGCTGCTGATCATGATTGCGGGGAACGTGATCTCGGATTACGGGCTGTACCCGCGGGTCGTCGGCCGGCGCGTGGGTCTGCATCCGTTGAGCGTGATCTTTGCCATTCTGGCCGGGGGAGCCTTGCTCGGGTTCATCGGGGTGATCCTCGCGGTCCCGCTCGCGGGCGTCATAAAGGTGCTCGCGGTGCACTTCTGGCCCCGGCTGTTTGAGGCCGGGAGCCCGGACGGGCAAAACGCCGTTGTTCTGCCCGGTGGTAGCGGGGCGACCTAAGGCCGCGGGGGCAGAACGGCGTTGTTTCGCGGAGCGGCAGCGGGCCGACGGCCTGCCGGAGGCCGGGCCTGCGGGCGGCTCCGCGCGTGGCCGGGGCTGTTCGGAGCTGAGCGCGGGAGGGCCCACGAGCGAAACCTAAGGCTGCGGCGTTGCTCCACTCGGCTGCGCTCGGGACGGGCCGCAGCAGCCGCCGGTGTTGTTTCGCGAGGCGGTGGGGGCCCGACGGCCTACCCGGAGCCGCGCCTCCGCTCTCCTCCGGCTGCGGGGTTGCTCCGCAGCCCCCGCTGGTCTGTCACCTCGCGGCGCGGCTGCGAGAGCAGCGCACGAAGGAGTTCGAGGCGCTGGCCGCGACCATCCCGGAGGTCCCGGAGCGCATCCCGCGCGTGCCCTTGCCGGAAGTGCAAGCGTCCATCCGGCGCGGCCACGGAGAGCCTGATCTGGATCCCGAAGGTGAGCGCCTCGCCTCCGACTGGGCACGAGAGCGCTTCGGCTCGGAGTGCCGGCTGCGGGGTTGCTCCGCAGCCCCCGCTGGGCTGTTCGTCACTCACTGCCGCGCATTCCGGGCGGCCGGGAATGCGCGTGGACTACGGTGTGGAGAAGAGACCCTACTACACCCGGCTGCGGGGTTGCTCCGCAGCCCCCGCTGGGATGGAGGACCCCGATCGCCCCGGCCTGACGCGGAGCTTCGATCTGCTCTTCCGCGGATGGCGCGCGCATTCCCGCCGGGCGAGGCGGGAATGCGCGGTGATGGGAGGTCACTACCGGGGGGCAGCGGCTCCACCGCGTCGAGGACTACGAGAAGAAGCTGCAAGCGAAGGGGCTCGATCCCGCGGCCTACGACTTCTACCGGCGCGCATTCCCCTCGGAGGGCGCGCCGGCAGCACGCACCGCCCGGTGGGGGGAATGCGCCGGCCTGGAGGCCTTCCGTTACGGCATGCCGCCGCACGGAGGTCTTGGGGCCGGACTGGGACGACTGACCGCGCGGCTGCTCGACCTCTCGAACATCAGAGAGGCGACGCTCTTCCCGCGGGACCGGAAGCGGCTGGCGCCGTAGGGGCGAACAGCTGTACGCCCCTACCGAGGCGGCCGCCGCCTTGTTATAATCCAGACCCGCGGGGGCTGCGGAGCAACACCCGCGCATTCCCAGGGGGGAATGCGCGCCTCCCCGCAGCCGGGGTCGTCCGCCGAGGCGGACGCGCTCTTTCACGAGGACGACGAAGGCATGACCAGCCGGGAGCTGAGACAAAGCTACCTCGACTTCTTCGCGGCGCGCGATCATCGCATCCTGCCTGGCTCGCCGCTGAAGCCCGGCGACGAGACCACGCTCTTCACGAGTGCGGGGATGCAGCAGTTCGTGCCCTGGTTCCGCGGGCTGGTGCCGGCCGCCTATCCCCGCGTGGTCACCTGCCAGAAGTGCTTCCGGGCGGATGACATCGAACAGGTCGGCCTGACCCCCTGGCACTGCACCTTCTTCGAGATGCTGGGCAACTTTTCGTTCGGCGACACCAGCGGGGGCTGCGGAGCAACCCCGCAGCCGTACTTCAAGCGGGGCGCCATCGAGTACGCCTGGGAGTATGTGACCCGCGTGCTTCAGATCCCCAAGGCGAGCATCTGGATCACGGTCCACCCTGAGGACGATGAGTCCCCTGGGCTGTGGCGTGAGATCGCGGCCGTTCCCGATGATCGCATCGTTCAGGACCCCACGAACTTCTGGGCGCTGGGTGCCACCGGGCCGTGCGGGCCGGATACAGAGCTGCACTTCGATCGGGGCGAGGGCACCGGCTGCGGGCGGCCCGACTGCAACCCCACGTCCGCGCATTCGCAGGAGCGAATGCGCGCGTCGTGTAGCTGCTCGCGGTTCACCGAGATGTGGAACCTCGTCTTCCAGAGCTACCACCGGACGGAGGAGGGCCGGCTCGACCCGCTTCCCAAGCCTGGCATTGACACCGGGATGGGCTTCGAGCGAGTGGCCGCGGTGCTCCAGGGCGTCACTTCGATCTTCGAGACCGACCTGTTCGCCCCTATTATGTCGGCCGTTATGGATCTGGCCCGGCAGGCGGAGAACCGGGAGGGCCTGGTCAGGAGCAAGCTCCTGACGAACGGGGACACGTCGGGGGGGCGTGCGGCGAAGGTGATCGCCGAACACACCCGCGCCCTGGCGTTCCTGCTGGCGGACGGGTTCACGCCTTCGAACGAAGGGGCGGGGTACGTAGTGCGCCGGGTCATCCGCCGCGCCTATCGGTTCGGCCGCGCGCTGGGGATAGACGAGCCTTTCCTGCATCGGCTTGTTCCCTCCGTCGTGGACACGATGGGGGACGTCTACCCGGAGTTGCGATCCACCCAGGCGCGCATCACCACCTGGCTGCAACAGGAGGAGAACCAGTTCCGGGAGACGCTGGAGCGGAGCTACGCCCCCCTGATCTCCGCGATCAAGCGCGCCCAAGATGCCGGGGAGACCGTGCTCCGGGGCGAGGACGTGTTCAGGCTCTACGATACCTACGGCCTCCCCAGGGAGCTGGCGGCCGAGATTGCGGCCGAGAACGGATTGAGGCTGGACGACCAGGGCTTCAGCGAAGCGATGGAGGCGCAACGCCAGCGGGGCCGGGCGCGCGTCGAGCAGGATTTCGCATCCTCCCTCCGCTCCGGCTACCAGAGCTTCGTGGGCAAGACCGCGTTCGCCGGCTATGAGGCCTGTGTGGCAGAGGGCCTGGTGATGGGGGTCGTCAGAGACGGCCCTTCGGCAGGCTCAGGGTCGCCCCCGTCGGGGTCGCAAGGGACACCCCGAGCGGAGCCGAGGGGCGGTGAGATAGTCGGCCAGCTCGAGAGAGGCGAAGAGGGAGAGGTGTTCCTCGACCGGACGCCCTTCTATGCGGAGAGCGGCGGGCAGATCGGTGACACCGGCGAGCTGAAGGGGGACACCGGAGTCGCCGAGGTGCTGGACACCCACTACCCCGTCGAGGGCGCGCACGCGCACAAGGTGAAGGTCATCAGCGGCGAGATCAAGGTGGGCCAGCGGGTACGGGCCCAAGTGGACTGTGAGCGTCGCCAGGCCATCGCCCGCGCTCACACCGCGACCCATCTTATGCACCACGTGCTCCGCCAGGTGCTGGGGCAGCACGCGGTGCAGTCCGGCTCGCTCGTCGAGCCCGACCGGCTGCGGTTCGACTTCGCCCACTTCTCCGCCCTCACGGCCGACGAGAGGCGGAAGATCGAGGAAGGCGTCAACGCGCTCATCCTACAGGACGACGAACTGGAGACGGAGGACACCACGGTCGAGAAGGCGCGGGCAGCGGGGGCCGCCGCCCTCTTCGGTGAGAAGTACGGCGAGCGAGTGCGAATGGTGCAGATCGGCGATTACAGCCGGGAGCTGTGCGGCGGCACTCACCTCGCGCGCAGCAGCGCGGTCGGAGCCTTCACCATCATCAGCGAGGGCAGCATCGGCGCGGGGCTGCGGCGGGTCGAGGCCGTGACCGGCGCAGAGGCGCGGGCGCTGGCGGCGCGGCAGCGCGACCTGCTGACGGCCGCGGCGGAGGCGCTGAACGGCGCGCCGGAAAACGTAGTCGAGCGCATCGAAGACTTGCAGGCCGAGCTCCGCCGCGCCCAGCGCGAGATCGCTCGCCTCCAGCAGAAGAGCGCCAGCGCCTTGGCAGCGGACCTGGTGAGTGCCGCCGAGACAGTCGGCGGCATTAGGCTCCTGACGGCCCGCGTGGAGCTGGCGCCTGATGCACTGCGGAACCTCGCGGATGATCTGATGACCCGCCTCGGCTCCGGCATCGTGGTGCTCGGCTCAGAGTCGGAGGGGCGAGTGCACTTCGTCACTGAAGTGTCGAAGGACCTGGCCGCGGCCGGCTACCACGCGGGCAGTCTCATTCGCGAGGTAGCGAAGGTGGCCGGGGGCGGAGGGGGAGGGCGGCCCGACTTCGCTCAGGCGGGCGGGAAGAACCCGGAGCGGCTGGATGAGGCGCTGGCCAAGGCCAAAGAGCTGGTCGCCGGCCACCAGAACTAGGGCAGGTTTGGCACCTGTCCTGCCGCTAAGGCCTGCGCTCGTCGCCCTTCTGCTCCTTTTGCTGGGGTCTTGCCCCAACCCAGCGCAGGCAGTCATGCCAGCGGGGGCTGCGGAGTCCGCCGCGGCGGACAGCCGTGGTCTCAGACCCGGCCCGCCAGCTCGCCCCGAGGACCCTTCGACTGCGCTCAGGGCAGGCGGGGCTCCCACCGGCGGGCGCTTGGCCCGGCAGCAGGCCGGGGAGCGACGAACCCTCATCGTCACCATTCCCCGGGTGAGCTGGAGTGAGCTGCGCGGGGCGGACATGCCCAACCTCCATCGGCTGATGGAACGAGGCGCGGTCGGCCTGATGCCGGTGGCGAAGCCCTCCGATGCCGACCCGGACCGGACGTGGGTTACGCTGGCCGCCGGCAGGGCGGCAGTGAGCAGTCCCGACATGGGGGTGCCCAGGCCCTGGGACCGCGGCGGAATGAAGATTGACATTGCCCGGCTGGCAGAGGCCAACCGCCGGGCGCACACCGGGGCCGTCCCTTCTATGATGGGCGAGATGATCCAGATGTTCATCGGTGCCACGGCCGTCATTGGCGCCGATCCGGCCTCGCGGGCGTCTTGCCGCGGACTCGCGGTGCTGGCGGACGTGCGCGGCGGGGTGGACGGCGGCGTCGTCGGCGGGCAACTGCTCAGTGAGGGGAAAGGGGGAGTCGCGCTCGACCGCCGCAGAGTCAGCGCCGCGGTGCGCGATGCCGTCGCGCACTACCGCGTCATCCTGCTGGATCTGAGCGATCCAGCGCGCGCTGATGCCGCCCAGTCGCCGACGGCGAACCGCCCGCTCTCCGGCCCCAAGTCTGCCGCGCTGCGCGCCACGGATGCCATGATAGGGGACGCGGTGAAGGCCCTGAAGGGTCACCGGACATTGGTCGCCATTCTGTCTCCGGTGTGCCCGAACTACACCCGCGCGTTCCCCCCAGGGAATGCGCGCCTCCGCGATCCCGAAGCGCGCACGCTCGGCCCCATGGTCCTCTGCGAGGCATCCCGGGGCGGGGCGATCAGCTCGCCAAGAGAGTCCATGGCCGACGCGCCCGCGGACCCGGCAGCTATCTCCGCCAAGCCTGGCAGGAGAGGTCTGCTCACCAGCGCCAGCACCCGCTGTCCCGGCCTCGTCACCGCGGCTGACCTGGTTCCCACGTTGGCGCGCTGGTGGGGGGTCTACGTGATCGGCGGCGAGCCAGAACTGCGGCCCTCGCGCGGCACGTTGGCCGGGGCGATAGGGGGACACGCTCTGTCCGTCGTGCCAGCCAGCGACTCCTTGTCGCGCCTCGACCAGCTCGACCGCGTCTTGGCGGACCGCTATCGCCTCCGCGTGCCGATGGCGAAGTGGTACGTGGCCTACGCGCTGTTTGTGCTGGCTGCAGGCCTCGGCCTGGCCGGACGGGGTCGCGCCTGGCTGAGGATCGGCGGGGCGAAGGTGTTGGGCCTCGCCTTCGTGCCGGTGGGGCTGGCGATTGCAGCCCCCGTTCCGCCCGGCCACGATGCGGCCTACCTGATCGTCGCGCTGCTGGCGGCCGGGGCTATCGCCCTGATTGCGCATGGGCAGGAGACGCGCTCCTGCCCTACTGGGCTCGCGGTTGCGATGCTGCTTGGGTCGGGCATCATCGTGTCGGATGTCCTCGCGGGCTCTCCGTTGATGCGGAAGTCAGCCCTGGAGATGGGCGTGATGATGGGCTCCCGGTTCTACGGGATCGGGAATGAGTACATGGGCTCGCTGGTGGGAATGACCACTATAGGTCTAGGTGCGCTGCTCCAGGTCCGGCCGCAAGCGGGCCGGGTGTGTGCGCTGCTGGGGGTCTTCGTGGCGCTGGCAATCGGCGCGCCCTTCTGGGGCGCGAACTGGGGCGGGTCGTTGACCGCAGCCGTCGGGCTGGCCACGCTGTGGCTGCTGTGTCTGCCCCGCGTGAGGCCGCGGCATCTCGCGGCTGTCGCGGCGCTGTTGCTGGCGAGCGTCGCTCTGCCGCCACTGCTCGACCTGGTGCGGCCCGCGGCCGAGCGCTCACACATCGGCGCCGCCGTCAGCGCGCTGCTCGCCGGCCAGGCTGGCGAGCTCTCCGACACGATTCTGCGCAAGGCTGGCATCGCGCGCCACGTCATCAGGGCGGCTCCCTGGTGCGCGCCGGGCGCGCTGCTGTGCGCCCTGGTGTTCTGGCTTCAGCTTCGGCCCGGCGCGCCGGCGCGCCGGGCGCTCAGCGGCCAGCGCGCGCTGAGCGCGGGTATCGCTGCGTCGCTGATCGCGGGAGTAGTGGCGATGTTCGTCAACGACTCCGGCCCAGCGGCCGGCTTCGGCGCGATCCTGGCGGCGCTCGCCACTGTGGTCTTCCTGGCTGCTCGCGCGCCCGAGGCAGCGGCGTGATCGCGCTCGGCGTTGACCTGGGAGAGCGCCGCATCGGCATCGCCGTCAGCGACAGGCTGGGCAGCATGGCGCGTCCGGTCACGGTGATTGGCCACGGCACACTCAAGGAGGATGTCGCTCGGGTCGGCGAGCTGGCCGCCCACCATCAGGCAGAGCTGATCGTCGTCGGCCTTCCTCTGAACATGGACGGATCGGCGGGGCCGGCCGCCCGGCGGGCCCGGCGCTTCGCCAACGCCTTGCGGCGGGAGCTGCGGATCGAGGTGGAGCTGTGGGATGAAAGGCTGACCACGGTCGAGGCGGAAGAGACGCTCGCGGGGCGACCCGTTCGGCTCCGCTCAGGGTTACTCCGAGCGACAGTCGAGGGGCGACGTCGGGGACAGGCAGTGGACAGCGTGGCGGCCGCCATCATCCTGCAGGGCTATCTCGACGCGCGGCGAGAGAAAAGCGGCAGTGATCCGCAGTCCGCGTAGCACTGGCCTCGCGAAGAGGGCGCGCCTGCTGATCGCGGCAGGCGCGGCGCTGGTGCTGCTGGTGGCTGGGTTCTGGTCCCTGGCCGTGCCCGTGGGGGGTGGCGAGCCCGAGCTCGTGACGGTGGTGCCCGGACAGTCGGTATCCGAGACCGCTTCGGCGCTCAGCAGCAAGGGGCTGATCCGCAGCCCGATGCTCTTCGTGGTCGCCGCCTATGCGACCGGCAAGTGGCGGCATATCCAGGCGGGCAGGCACGAGTTCACGCCCAGCATGACCGCGCTGGAGATCCTGGACGCGCTCTGCCGCGGCGCGCGGAAGGCCTGGCGCTGGGTCACCATACCGGAGGGGTACACTCTGCGGCAGATCGCACACGAGATGGAGAGCCGGAAGCTGGTCTTGGCGCAGGAGTTCCTGCGGGAGGCGAATGACCGCGCGACCGGGGCGGTGAGCTTCCCTCGGCCTTCGGGGAGTCTGGAGGGCTACCTCTTCCCCGACACCTACCGCGTGGACGTCGGCGAGACGAGCGCAGACATCGTGCAGCAGTTGCTGCGGCGCTTCGACCAGGTGGTCTGGCAAGGGCTCTTCCGCAGCAAGGCCAGCTACCGGGGCCGCAGCCTGAGCGAGATCATCACCCTCGCCTCGCTGGTCGAGGGGGAGGCGAAGCAGGAGAAAGAGCGGCCTCTCATCGCGGGGGTGTTGATCAATCGGCTGCAGCGAGGTATTAGACTACAGTGTGACGCGACGGTCCAGTACGCGCTGGGCCAGGACCGCAAATCGAGGCTGGCGAATCGCGACTTGTTGGTGGACAGCGAGTACAACACCTACCTGCACGCCGGGCTGCCTCCCGGGCCCATCTGCAACCCGGGAGAGGCGAGCATCCGCGCCGCGATGGATCCGGCGAGAGTGCCCTACCTCTACTACGTGGCCCGGGCTGACGGGTCGCACATCTTCAGTGAGACCTTCTCCCAGCACCAGGCCGCCATTGCTACTCTGCGAAGCAGCGGCCGTTCGCTGCGTAGCACGAGCAGCCGGGCGCGCCAGGGCCGGTAGGGGCAGGCAGTGACGGAGTGGCCGACCAAGACGCCCTCACCCTCGCCGCCCGCCAGCCGGGAGGCGTGGCCGACCCCGCGGCCTGGAGGGAGGTCGCGCCGGGCGATCGTTCCGCAGTTGCTGGAACTGGTCGCGATCCTGGCCTTGTTGTTCGCCGCGTACGAGGCGGCGGTATGGGTCTGGGCCAAGACCGCGCCCAAGGAGGTCACTGTCCCGAAGATCGTCGGGCTCCAGCAGCAGGAGGCGAAGGCCCTGCTGGAGGCGGTGGGCCTCAAGATTGAGGTGGTGGCGGAGAAGCCCAGCGAGACCGCGGCCGAGGGAACTGTGATGACGGCCGAGCCGGCCCCGGAGAGAGCGGTGAAAGTGGGCCGCACGGTCCGCCTCACGGTGAGCCAGGGGTCCCGATGGACGAAGGTGCCCGATGTCGTGGACATGTCAGTGGATCGGGCGCGGGCCTTGCTGCGCGCGGGCAAGCTGATCGTGCGGAGAGAGAAGGCGCGCTACCACGAGAAGGTGCCGATTGGCTATGTGCTGGGCCAGAGCCCGGATGCGGGCGAGAGGGTCGCTCGGGGCACCGAGGTTGACTTGCTGGTGAGCAAGGGCCCACAGCCGGAGACCGAGATCGCCGAGGAGAAGCCCGTCGAGGAGGGCCCGCGCAGCATGGACATCACTCTCACCGTCCCACCGGGGGCGAGCCTACAGGAGGTGCGGATCGTGGTCATTGACAAGCGGGGAGAGCATGTCGCCTACCGCACCTATCACCAGCCAGGCGAGAAGGTGGAGCGGACGGTCTCGGGCGAGGGGCCGAAGGTGGTGGTCCGGGTTTACCTGAGCGGCCTGCTAGTGCAGGAGAAGAGCATCTGACCAGCCCCTGTCGGGCGGGCATGCCCAGGCCCGCCGGCCGGCGCCACGCGTGGTTCGCCCCGAGCACCCCTCGGCTTCGCTCGGGGCACGCCCTTCGGCTTCGCTCAGGGCAGGCGGGGCTCCCACCAGCCGCCCTGCAACCTCCATGACCAGCTACCGCATCGGCATTGACGTGGGCGGCACTTTCACGCACGCGGTGGCGCTAGAGGCGACCACCCTCGAGCTGTCGGCCCAGGCCAAGGTGCCCACGACCCATCGCGCGGAGCGCGGAGTCGCGGAGGGTGTGGTCCAGGTCCTCCGCCTCCTGCTGGACGAGTCTTCCATCAGGCCTGCTGACATCACCTTCGTGGCCTACAGCACTACCCAGGTCACGAACGCCCTGCTGGAGGGGGATGTGGCCCCGGTGGGCATAGTCGCCGTCGGCTCCGGGCTGGAGGGAAGGCGGGCCCAGTCAGAGACGCGCATCGGCGACCTGGCGCTGGCCCCGGGTCGCCGGCTGCGGACTTTCCACACCTATCTCCAGCGAGACCAGCTCGACGAGAGCGCCGCTGCCGCGGCGGTGGCCGAGCTGGCGAGGGACGGGGCCGAGGCGATGGTCGCGGCGGAGGCTTTCTCGGTGGACGATCCCTCGGGCGAGCGGCTCATCATCGCCGCGGCCCAGGCCGCGGGTCTTCCCGCCTCGGGAACGCACGAGATCTCGGGCCTGTATGGGCTGAGGATTCGCACTCGCACCGCGGTCATCAACGCCAGCCTGCTCCCGAAGACGATCGCCACGGCCGATCTCACCGAGGTGGCCACGCGGGAGGCCGGCATCACCGCGCCCTTGATGGTGGTGCGCAGCGACGGCGGAGTGATGAGTGTGGCAGACCTGCGCCGGCGACCCCTGCTCGCGCTCCTGTCGGGGCCGGCGGCCGGCGTCGCGGCTGCGCTGATGTATGTGCGAGTGACAGATGGCATCTTCTTCGAGGTCGGCGGCACCAGCACCGACATCACCGCCATCCAGCACGGGCGCGCGCTGCTGCGGACGGCCGAGGTCGGAGGCCATCGCCTCTTCCTGCGGATGCTGGATGTGCGCACCATCGGGGTGGCAGGGGGCTCCATGCCGAGAGTGCGCGGGGGAGCCGTAGTCGCGGTGGGACCGCGCAGCGCCCACCTCGCCGGTATGCCCTATGCATGCTTCAGCGACCCAGACGACCTGAAGCGGGGAGGCGGCCCACAGAGCATACTGCTGGCGCCTGTAGGTGGCGACCCGGCGGAGTACGCGGCTCTCGAGACGGCTGGCGGGCGAGTGGCGCTGACGGTGACCTGCGCGGCGAATGCGGCCGGGCAAGTGCCGGCCGGAGACTGGGCCTGTGGCGACCGGGAATCCGCGCGCATAGGGTTGGGCGCGCTCGGCAACCTGTTGGGCCAGCCCCCCGAGGCGGCCGCCGCGGCCGTGCTTGCCGCCGCCTCCGAGCAGGCAGCGCGGGCGGTGGAGGTGCTCCTGGCTGACCGCGGCGTGAGCCGGGACACAGCGGAGTTGATCGCAGGCGGGGGAGGCGCGGCTGCACTCGCCCCGCCCGTGGCGGAGCGCTTGGGCCTGCCCATGCGCATCGCGCCGAACGCACCTGTCGTCTCGGCGATTGGCACTGCGCTCGCGGTAGTGCGCGACGTGGTCGAGCGGACTGTGCCCGATCTAACCGAGGCGCAGATGCTGGAAGTCCGCCGGCAGGCCGCAGAAGCGGCGGTGCGCGCCGGCGCCGATCCGGAGAGCGTCACGGTGGACATCGAGTACGATGCGCGCACCGCGGTGCTGCGTGCGATCGCGACGGGGCAGACAGAGCTGCGAGAGCGCGATCTGGCCCGGCGGGCCCTGGCTACCGACGAGGAGAGATTGGCCGCGGCGGCGAACTCGATGCGAGTCGCGCCGCAGCAGGTCGAGATGGTCGCAGACAGCGGCCTGCTCCGCGCCTACCGGGGCCGGCCCGAGCCGACTCGCGGGGGGCGTGGATTCCTGGGGCTGAAGAGCCGGAGCCGGGAATTGCTGGCGGTCGTGGATCAGCACGCCGTGGTGCGGCTGCTCCTGCCGCGAGGAGTGGTGGCGAGCGCCCCGGCGAACGGAGCCCGCGAGGCGGTAGCGGAGCTGCTCGACGAGTGCACGCGCTATGGGGATGCCGGCGCGGAGTTGCCGCAGTTGTTCCTGGGGGTGCGGGCGAGGATGGTCGACCTCTCCGGGCTGGTCAACGCGGTCCAGGTGATGGCTCTGGCCGAAGCCGAGATCGCCGGGCTTGGCGAAGAGGAAAGGCTGCTGTTGCTCGCGGCGCCGCGCACGGCCTGAGAGCTGGTGCGATCGCTGTGGTGTGCGGCGGCGAGCGTTGAGCCTTCGCAGCCCAGCGACGGCTGCGAAGCAACGTCGCAGCCTTAGGGCTGCTTCGGCGAAGTAGGCTGGGAACGGCCGCGCTACAGGAGGCGCGCATTCCCCCAGGGGAATGCGCGGGTGTTGGAGGAGGCAAGGTATGGAGCCGGTTCGGCTTACCAAGGAAGAGTGGGATGATCTGGAACCGAGGTTGGCGCAAGCCGAACGAGTCGCGCACGACCGCTATATGCAGAGCCCGGAGACCCGCGCCCTGATCGGGGAGAACGAGGAGACGCCGGGCTACCTTCTCCTTCAGCGGCTGAAGGAGCTGGACGACCAGGACGCCATCAAGCTGTTCCGCGCGATGGAGATGTACCACCATGAGCTGACCCGCTCCGATATCACCGCCGCCTTTGTGCGCGGGCGAGAGGTCGGTGGTGAGAGGCGGGCCGGCCGGGCCTAGCACCGACTGCACTGGAGGTTCGGGGTGCGTACCACAAGCCGTTCCGCAACCCGTCAGCCGGCGGGTCGCGAAACAGCACCCGCGGGGCTGCGCAGCGACCCGCGCAGCCGGGCGGCAAGAGCGCCAGGTATGCGCGGGCACATTCCCGGCGTCGGCTGCGGTTGACGACGCCGCAGGCGGGCATGCCCGCGCACCGTGGAGGCAGCACCGCAGGGCCGAGAGATCGGTCACGAGAGGCGGGCAGCGGGGGTTATGAAATGCGCTGTAGGCACCTGTTCGCGCCGACGCTGAGACAGATCTCGGGCGACGTGGAGATGGCGAGCCACCGCTTGCTGCTGCGCGCCGGGTTCGTGCGCCAGTTGGTGGCGGGCGTCTACTCGCTGCTTCCGCTCGGGCTCCGGGTGATGCAGAAGATAGACCGGATGGTGCGCGAGGAGATGAACGCGGCGGGCGCGCAGGAGGTGTTCCTGCCGGCGCTCCATCCCCTGGAGCTGTGGGAGAAGAGCGGCCGCGCGGAATCGTGGGGCCCGGAACTGATGAGGCTGGAGGATCGCAATGGCCGACCGTTCTGCCTGGGCGGCACGCACGAAGAGGTGATCACCACGCTGGTCGGCGCCTCCGTTCGTTCCTATCGCGAGCTGCCCTTCACCCTCTACCAGATCCAGACCAAGTTCCGTGATGACCCCCGGCCTCGCGGCGGCCTGGTCCGCCTGCGCGAGTTCAGCATGAAGGACGCCTACAGCTTCGACCTCGACCGGGCGGGGCTGGATCGCTCCTACGAGCTGATGCTCCAGGCCTACCATCGCATCTTCCGTCGCATCGGCCTCCCGTACCACGTGGTCGAGGCCTCGGGCGGCACCATCGGCGGCTGGGATACGGTGGAGTTCGAGCTTCCCGCGGAGGCGGGAGAGAGCCACTACCTGCAGTGCAGTAGCTGCGGCTACAGCGCGACGCCGGAGGTGGCCCGGCTCTCGTCCCCGGCCCGGCCCGAATCTGCCGCGGGGCCGCTGCTCGCCCCGAGCGAAGCCGAGGGGCCCGCCCAGCGGGTTGACACGCCGGACCAGCGCACCATCGAGGCGGTGACCGCGTTCCTCGGGCTGCCTGCGAGCCGGCTGGTCAAGACCCTGATCTACCGGGCCGGCGATGGGATCGTGGCCGCGCTGGTGAGAGGCGACCGGGAGTTGAGCGAGGACAAGCTGCGCGCTGTCGTCGGCAGAAGGCTTCAGATGGCGGACGCGCCCACGGTCGAGCGCGTCTCCGGCGCGCCCGTGGGGTACGCCGGGCCGATCGGGCTGAAGGAAGCCGAGATCATCGCGGACGAGGAGCTCCGCGGCGAGCGCAACTTCGTGACCGGCGGCAACGCGGCCGATACCCACGTGCTCAACGTCAACTGGGGGCGCGACTTCCAGGTTTCCCGGTGGGCCGATCTGCGGAAGGCCGAGCCGGGTGACCTGTGCGCCAACTGCGGTCAGCCGCTTCAGGAGTTGCGCGGCATCGAGATGGGTCACATCTTCAAGCTCGGCACCATCTACAGCGAGCCGCTGGGCGCTCACTACCTGGACGAGCAGGGGCAGCGCAAGCCGATCATGATGGGCTGCTACGGGCTTGGGAACACGCGCATGCTGGCCGCCATCGCCGAGCACTTCCACGATGACGCGGGGTTGCTCTGGCCGGTCGCCCTGGCCCCGTTCGAGGTCATCGTGGTGCCCGTGAACCACGACGACCAGGTCCAGCGCGTCCTGGCCGAGGACCTGTACGGACAGCTCGGGAGAGCCGGCCTCGAGGCGCTGCTGGAGGATCGGGCCGAGCGCCCCGGGGTGAAGTTCAAGGACGCCGACCTGATCGGGATCCCCGGACAAGTGGTGGTCGGGCGGCTGGCAGGAGAAGGCAAGGTCGAGGTGCGCCGCCGCGGGGGAGAGACCCGCACGGTGGAGGCGGGGCAAGCCGTGGCGGTGGTGAAGGAACTGCTGATGCGCGGGTGACAGGAGCGCTGCCATGTCCTATCCGCTGGAGGTCATGATCAAGATGGCGGTGGCGGTGGTGATGGGCGGGGTGGTGGGCTGGCAGCGCGAGGCCCAGGAGCGCCCGGCCGGGCTGCGTACGCATGTCCTGGTGTGCGTGGGCGCGGCCGTCTATACCCTGGCCTCCCTCAGCTTCTCCGAGAGGTCGGATCCGAGCCGGGTGGCCTCCCAGGTGGCCACCGGCATGGGCTTTCTGGGCGCCGGCACCATCATCCGCCATGGCAACATCGTGCGAGGCCTGACTACCGCGGCCAGCCTATGGGCGGTGGCGGCGGTGGGCATCTGCGCCGCTCTCGGCGGCCGCGCCTACTGGGTGGCAGGCGTCGCCACGATCGCGGTGCTGGCCACCCTCACCGTGCTGCGCCGGGTTGAGCTGCGCCTGCTGACCCACGGCCGTTACGCGCACCTGACCTTGCGGCTGCCGGAGGCCGCGACCCGCGTGGCGGAGGTCCAGAGCGCACTCGCCGCGCGGGGCCTGAAGGTGGACTCGGTTCAGGTCTCAGATCCCGTTGCCGGAGCGAGGCAGGAGTTGGAGATCGGCATCCGGTTGCCCGACGGCGCTGACTTCGGCAGCATCTCGGCGGAGGTGAGCCGGATGGATGGGTTCGCCTCCCTCCGGCAGGAGTGACCCCGGGCCCGGCCACGCGCCGGCCCCACGGCCAGCCGCGGTGGGTCCGCAAGGGCCTACAGATTCTCTTGCATCACGGTGACAGCACCGCGGCGGCTGCGCAGTCCGCCTTGGCCTGGCCTTACCCCAGCGCTTGCCAAGGAGTGGTGCCTATGATATAGTCAGGGGCCGGGAGAAGGTGTCGGTTCCGGGCTGTGGGGTCGCTCCGCAGCCGCCGCGTAGGTGTTCGAAGAGTGGGCGCAGTCCCACTCTTTGGTGTTAGAGGCGCTGGCAGCAGTTGGCTGAGAGACACTGGCGCCGAGGGCGCGATTGAGCCTGGCCCTCGCGCCATGGCCACTCAGGGCAGGCCCTTCGGCTTCGCTCAGGGCAGGCCCGCAGGGTCGCCCGCCTACTGCCGGGAGACCAACGGCGGTTTCGCCGTGCGGGCTCCCGAGCCAGCATGGTTGGTTTAGCTAAGTGGCTTCTGGGAAGCGGGCAGACGATGCAAGTGGATTTCGTCCAGGCATTGCGCGATCTGGGCCGGGAGAAAGATATCCCGCTCGAGACCTTGAGCGAGATCATCGAGGCCGCGCTCGTCTCCGCCTACAAGAAGCACTACGGGGCGGCCTCGGAGATCCACGTTGACATTGACTGGGACGCGGGAGCGGCCGCGGTATTCGTCCGCAAGCGCGTGGTTGAGCACGTGGAGAACCCTCACGCCGAGATGTCGTTGGCGGCGGCGCGCCGGCTCGATCCCACCGTCGAGGAGGGCGAGAGCCTGGATATCGAGGTCTCGCCATCCGAGTTCGGCCGCATCGCTGCCCAGACCGCAAAACAGGTGGTCGCCCAGCGCGTCCGGGAGGCCGAGCGGGAGATCATCTACACCGAGTTCAGCAACCGCGACGGCGACGTCGTCACCGGGGTGGTGCAGCGGCGGGAAGGTCGCACCGTTCTGATTGACCTGGGGAAGGTGGAGGCGGTGCTGCCGCCCTCCGAGCAGAGCCCCCTGGACAGCTACCGGTTCGGGGAGCGGCTGAAGATCTACATCCTGGAGGTGAAGCGCACCACGAAGACTCCCCGCGTCCTCGTTTCGCGAAGCCACCCCGGACTGCTGCGGCGGCTCTTCGACCTGGAGGTCCCCGAGCTACACGAGGGGGTGGTGGAGATCAAGGCGCAGGCGCGGGAGGCCGGCGCCCGCAGCAAGGTCGCGGTCTCCTCGCGACAGGAGAACGTGGATCCAGTGGGGGCCTGCGTGGGCCATCGCGGGAGCCGCGTGCAGTCGGTGGTGGACGAGTTGAGAGGCGAGAAGGTTGATATCGTAAGGTGGAGCGACGACCCGGCGAGATACGTCGCCAGCGCGCTGAGCCCGGCCAAGGTGAGCAAGGTGCTGATTGACGAGAAGACCCGGTCCGCGACGGTCGTCGCGCCCGACAACCAGCTCTCGCTCGCCATCGGCCGGGAGGGCCAGAATGTGCGCCTGGCGGCACGACTCACCGGATGGCGGATTGACATCCGCAGTGAGGCCCAGATGGCCGAGCAGGCCGCACAGGCCGCGGCGGCGGAGACGGCCGGCGCCCAGGAGCCGGCGGAGGTCGAGCCAGCGGCGGAGTCGCCGGCGTCAGAGGAGCCCGGCGGAGAGTCGGCGGCGGAGGCGTTGCCGGTGGCCCCCGGCGAGCAGGGCGAGGGAGTGGCCGTGCTTGGCGAGACCTCGGCCTCGCCTCCGGGGGAGTGATGACGCCGCGGCATGTTCCTCAGCGGACGTGCATCGCCTGTCGGCGAGTACGGGCGAAACAGGAGTTGCTCCGCATCGTGCGGACGCCTCTGGGCGAGGTGCACGCTGACCCGACCGGAAAGCTGGCGGGCCGGGGCGCTTACCTCTGCCGAGACGAGGCCTGTCTGGCGCAGGCTGTGAAACAGAAGAAGCTGAGCCGCGCTCTGGGCGTGGCGCTTGACGCAGCGATCGCCGACGAGGTGAAAGCTTGCTTGAGCGCGGGGACGCTCGCCGAGCCGGCCGAGAGGCGGCCATCGGTAGGGCAGGTCTGCCCGCCAGCCGGCGGACTGCCCCACTCCGGCCGCCGGACTGAGGGCTAGATGCGAGTCTACGAGCTCGCGCGGGAACTGGGAATACAGGGCAGGGACATCCTGCTCCTTCTGGAGGAACTGGGAGTCGGCGGCAGGACTGCCAGCTCCAGGATTCCGCCCGAGTACCTCGACATGGTCCGGGTGCGGTTGGGCCATGGCCGTCGGGCCGCGGCGCCAGCCGTCGAGCGACCGCCAGAGCCTGCCCCGCCCCCGGCCCCGGAGCCCGCCCCGGCGCCCCCCGAAGCTCCCGCGGAGTCCGAGGCGCGGGTGGAGGTGGGCGAGGATGTCACCACCATCCTGGTGAAGCCGCCCCTGACCGTGGCTCTTTTCGCCACTGCCCTGGATACCGACGCCGAAAACGTGATCAGCGCCGCGGCCGACCTGGGTGAGGCCGTGGGCGAAGGGGACGAGATCTCTCCGGAGCTGGCCGTGCTCATCGGCGAGCAATGGGGCTACACCGTCCGCGTGGAGCGGCCGCAGGTGGTCGAGGAGGCGGCCCCGACTCCCGCGCCCGAGCCGGTCGCCGAGGCGCTGCCGGAGGCGGCCGAAGTTGCGCCTGTCGTGGCGGGAGTGGCGCCCGTGGTTGCGCCTCTGCCGCCCAAGCGCGTCGTGCCCCGCCGGGTCGCCTCGGCCGACGCGCCGTCGCGGCCGCCGGTGGTAACGGTACTGGGCCATGTTGATCACGGCAAGACGACACTGCTGGACGCGATCCGCGAGACGAACGTCGTTGCCAGCGAGGCGGGCGCGATTACCCAGCACATCGGCGCCTATCAGGTGAGCGTCAACGGGCGCCCGATCACCTTCATTGACACGCCGGGACACGAGGCCTTCACGGCCATGCGCGCACGGGGCGCACAGGTGACGGACGTCGCCGTGCTCGTGGTGGCGGCCGACGATGGCGTGATGCCTCAGACCCTCGAGGCGATTGACCACGCCCAGGCCGCTGAGGTCCCCATCATCGTCGCCGTCAACAAGGTAGACCGGCCCAATGCCGGAGTGGATCAGATCAAGCAGCGCCTGTCGGAGAAGAACCTCGTGCCCGAGGAATGGGGCGGCGAGACCATCTACGCCCCGATCTCGGCGCTGCAGAAGACCGGCATCCACGAGCTGCTCGAGATGATTCTGCTGGTAGCGGACATGCGTGACCTGCGAGCGCGGCAGGAAGGGCCGGCCGAGGGCGTGGTGCTGGAGACCGAGCTGGATCGGCGGCGGGGCGCGGTGGCGACTCTCCTGGTGCAAGAGGGAACGCTGGGAACTGGCGACAGCATCGTGGCGGGGCCGGTTTCGGGCAAGGTCCGGGCGATGATGGACGACCGCGGCCAGCGGGTCAGAGAGGCCGGGCCCTCCACTCCCGTGGAGGTCATCGGCCTCTCGGATACGCCGGAGGCGAGCGAGCTTTTCCGGGTGGTAGGCAGCGACCGCGAGGCGCGGGCGCTGGCCGAGGCCGAGAAGATGGGCCGCCGCGAGGTGGCGCTGCTGGCGACCGGGGCCCAGTCCATGATGGAGCTCTCCCAGCTTTTCGCCACCGGGGAGGCGAAGGCGCTGAACCTGGTCCTGAAGGGCGATGCCCAAGGCACCGTGGAGGCGATCAGCGACGCGCTGCTCCAGTTGCCATCGGGGGAGGTCAGGGTCAACCTGCTGCACACCGGCGTCGGCGAGATCAGCGAGTCCGATATCAGCTTGGCGGCAACGTCGAAGCCAGTGGTGGTCATCGGCTTCCAGGTCGGGGCGGATACGCAGGCGCGCGGACTCGCGGCTGATGAGAGGATTGAGGTCCGGCGCTACGAGGTGATCTACGACCTCCTGGATGACGTCCGCGACACCATGATCGGAATGCTGGAGGCGCGGCAGGAGGAGGTCCTGGTGGGGCGGGCGGAAGTGCGGGCCCTTTTCCAGTCCTCGCGGGTCGGAGTCATCGCGGGATGCTATGTGGCCGAGGGACGGCTGGTGCGAGGGGCGATGGTGCGGGTCCGGCGCGGAGGCGGCGTCGTCTATGAGGGCCAGCTCGAATCGCTGCGTCACCTGCGGGACGACGCGAGCGAGATCACGCAGGGCTTCGAGTGCGGCCTCACGGTGCAGGGCTTCCGTGATTTCCAGGTTGGCGATGTGATCGACTGCGTGGAGCGGCGAGAGGTGCGGCGCCTTGTCCTCTGATCCGCCGACCATGCATATCGCCGCGCTCAGCGTGGAGCTGGAGATCACCGACGGCGTGACGCTCAAGGATAAGCGCCAGGTGGTCCGGAGCCTGCTGGATCGCATCCGCGGCCGGTTCAATGTCAGCGCGGCCGAGATCGGACGCCTCAACTCGCCGCACTACGCGACTCTGGCCGCGGTGGCGGTGGCAAACGAGCAGCCGTTCGTGGACGAGGTGATGGCGCGGGTGGCCAACTTCATCGAGAGTGAACCGCGGGTGGTGGTGCTCGCCCGCGACCTCGAGTTTCTGTAGGCCGGGCGATCGGACCCCATGCCCTCTCAGCGGATGCAGCGCGTGCAGAACCTGCTGCGCGCGGAGATCAGCACGGTCCTCCAGCGCAAGGTGAAGGACCCCCGCGTCGCTATGGTCACCATCACCCGCGTCGAAGCGGCGCCGGACTTGCGAGAGGCGCGCGTGTTCGTCAGCGCCTATGGCGACGCCAGGGCCGTGGCGACCGCGGTGGAGGGCCTTGAGAGCGCCTCGGGCTTCATCCGCGCCGAGCTGATGAAGGTGCTGCATCTTCGCCCCATGCCCCATCTCGATTTCGAGGCCGACGAGTCCCTTGCCCGCACCGCCCGCACGCTTGACCTGCTGGACCAGATCCGCCGCGAGCGCGAGGAGCGTGATGCCAGCGCGGGACCAGGCGATCGAGCTGATTCGACAGAGTAAGGACGTCTTCGTCGGCACTCATGTGCGGCCCGATGGGGACGCGCTCGGCTCTCTCCTCGGGCTCTCCTTGGCCCTGGAGAAGGCCGGCCTGCGCGTGGCCAGGCTCTGCGCCGATCCGGTCCCCGGGGTCTATGTTTTTCTTGAGAAGAGCGACCAGATGCGAGCGGAGCCGCCGGAGTGGCGCCCTCAACTGGGCCTGGTGGTGGATTGCGATGGCCTGGCCCGGCTTGGTCCCCTCACTTCGAGCTTCGCCTCGCTGCCTCACCTCGTTGACATGGATCATCACGCCAGCAACCAGTCGTTCGGGCAGGTGCGCCTGATTGACCCTTCAGCCGGCGCCTGCGCCGAGATCGTGCACGATCTCATCTCGGGCCTTGGGGTCCCGCTCGACGAGGACATCGCCACCTGCCTCTACACCGGCGTCCTTACTGACACCGGCCGTTTCTGCTATCCGAATACCACCGCCGCTTCACTTCGCATCGCGGCCGAACTCGTGGCAGCCGGCGCGCGGCCCGGGTTCATCGCGCGGAAGGTATACGCCGAGAACTCGATCGCGGCCACTCATCTGCTGGGCGTCGCGCTTTCGCGCCTGGCCGTTCACCTCGGCGAGCAGGTGGTCAGCGCCGCACTCACCCGGGCTGACTTCACCGCCACCGGGGCGGTTTCGGCCGACACCGAAGGCATCATAGATCACCTGCGCGCCATCGGCGGACCGCGCGTCGCTCTGCTTTTCGTGCAGTTGGAGAATGGAGAAGTGCGAGTCAGCCTGCGCTCCGATGGCAGTGTTGATGTCAGCGCCATCGCGCTCGGCTTCCGCGGCGGCGGCCACGCGATGGCGGCCGGCTGCACCTGTGCCGGGAGCGTCGAGCAGGTACAGCGCCAGGTGCTCTCGGCGGTGGAGAAATGGCTCTCGGCATCGGGCCCTGCACAGGAGAGCAGATCGGGCTCTGGCCATGATGACTGACGGCCCTGGCTGTCCGCCCCGGCGGACTCCGCAGCCTTCCCGGTCCCGTGACGGTTTCCTGAACCTGCTGAAGCCACCCGGGATGACATCCCACGATGTCGTGGCCTTCGTGCGCGAGCTGCTGTCCATCCGGCGAGCAGGCCACCTTGGCACCCTGGATCCCGCCGCGGCGGGTGTCCTGCCGATCGCCGTCGGCCGCGCCACCAGGCTGTTCGCCTTCGCAGCCGGGCCGGACAAGGCCTACCGGGCGGAGATCACGTTCGGTCTGACCACCGATACCCTGGACGCAGAAGGGGCGGTCACTTCGGTCGCTGATGCGAGCTCCCTGACCCGCGATGCCCTGTTGGGGCTGCTGGCCCGCTTCGCCGGCGAGATCGAGCAGACGCCGCCGGCCTTCTCGGCTGCGCGGTCGGGCGGGCGCAAGCTCTACGAGCTGGCGCGGCGAGGGGCGGCAGTCGCCGGCTCGCCCAGACGGGTGATTATCTCGCGGCTGGAACTCGTGGACTTCCAGTCTGGGCCTCGGCCTCGCGCGCTCGTTGACGTGGTCTGCAGCGCTGGAACTTATCTTCGCGCTCTCGCCGCCGATCTCGGGCGGGCCGCCCTTCAGGGTCCCAGCGGGGCGGGCTGCGGCGCCTATCTCAGCTTCCTGGTGCGGACGAGGGTGGGGAGATTCGCCCTCGCCGAGGCCCTGACGCTCGAGGAATGCCGGGAGGCGGCGGGGCGTGATGCACTATCGGAAGCGATCCTTCCCCTCGATTGGCCGCTTTCACATCTCCCGGCGGTGACAGTGGAGGCGGGTGCCGCTGTCCGGTTTGCCCAGGGCACATCCGTGTTGGCCACTCCGCCGGCGGTTGCGATGGCGAGGGCCTATGGTCCTGGGAACCGCTTCCTCGGATTGGGATCGGTGTCGGCTCAAGGCCAGCTTCGTCCCCAGGTGGTGTTGGCCGGCCCGGAGAGCGCGGCGCGGTGAGGGTGATCCGCGGGCTGGAGGCAGTCCAGGTGCGGCGTCCGCTCTGCCTGGCGATGGGCGTCTTCGACGGCGTTCACGTGGGCCACCAGAGAATCATTTCGGCCGCGGTTCGCATGGCCGCATCGGTCGGCGGCCAGCCGGCAGTGCTGACCTTCGATCCGCATCCGGACGCCATTCTCTCCCCTCAAGGGCCGCCGCCGCTCCTCACCACCACAACCGAGAAGCTGGCGCTGATCAGCTCCCTCGGCATCAGCTTGGTCGTCCTGGCGCGCTTCGACCAGGCGCTCGCGGAGATGCCGGCGGAGACATTCGCCCGGCGCGTCCTGGCCGAGCAGCTCCAGGCGCGCTGCCTGGTCGTCGGCGAAGGCTGGCGCTTCGGCCGGCAGGGCGAGGGCAGCATTCATCTGCTGCAGCGGATGGCCCCACAGCTTGGATTCCGTGTAGCGGCTGTCCGCCATGTGGCCCGGGGGCGCCGGGTGGTCAGCAGCACGTGGATCCGCCGTCTGCTGTCCCAAGGCAGAGCGGACGCCGCGCAGCGCTGCCTGGGCCGCCACTATGGCCTCACTGGGCGGGTGGTGCCGGGCGATGGGAGAGGCCGTCAGCTTGGTTACCCGACCGCCAATCTCGATCCGCCGGCGGATAAGCTGATCCCGGGGGATGGGGTCTATGCTTGCTGGGCAGGCGTGCGGCGTCTCCGCCCGGCCGCGTGCAGCATCGGAGTGCGACCGACCTTCAGCGCCAGCGGAGAACGGCGCGTGGAGGTCCATGTCCTGGGAACGAAGCGGTTGGACCTGCTCGGCCGCACCCTTCGGGTGGCCTTCGTGCAGCGGCTGCGGGGCCAGCGACGCTTTGCGTCACAGGAAGCTCTGGTCCGCCAGATGGCGAGGGACTGCGCAGAGACGGAGCAGAGGTTGGCTTTACAGAGTCCACCCGTTCTGGTATGATTGCGCTCTAGTCGGGCTGGAGCCGGCGATCATCCGCTTTCCGACGCGCTGCCGTGCCGCCTGCTGGCGGGCCCGGCTGCGTGAGGCCCGGACAAGGAGATCAGTGGTGCCGCTGGTCAAGGAACTGAAACAGAGCGTCATGCTCGGCAATCGCATCCACGAGAGCGACACCGGCTCCCCGGAGGTGCAGGTCGCGCTGCTGACGGCTCGCATCAGCCAGGTGCAGGAGCATTTGCAGCAGCACAAGCGAGACCATCACTCCCGCCGCGGAATGCTGATCATGATCGGGCGGCGTCAGCGACTGCTGAACTACCTCAGTCGCACCGACATCACTCGTTATCGCGCCCTCGTCGGGAAGTTAGGCCTACGCGATAAGACGAGAACACGAGGCTGAACGGCGGGCCCGGATTCCGGGCCCGCTTGTTGTCAATACACACAGGGGAGCGTGCGGCGAGCGAATCGCGAGGTCTGCAGGTACGCGGCTTCGTTCCACGGGGACGAGCCTGAACCTATGTGTGCCGGGAAGGTGGCGGCACATCCCGGCAGACATTGGTGCAGGTGATGTTCCCGGCGTGGGGAAGCCGGCAGACTCTGCCTTTCCCTCCCGCGCGTTTGCCCCGGACAGGTAAGAACTGCAGTGGCAATCGCAAGTCGTGACCTCGACGGCAAGACCCTCTCCGTCGAGGTAGGCACCCTCGCCAAGCAGGCCGACGGCGCGGTCTGCGTTCGCATCGGAGACACCATCGCCCTCGTGACGGCCACCATGGCCCCGCCCCGCGAGGGGATAAACTTCTTCCCTCTCCTGGTGGACTATGAGGAGAAGATGTACGCGGCCGGGAAGATCCCGGGGGTGCGTTACATCCGCCGCGAAGGGCGCCCCAGCGAGAACGCGACTCTGACCGCCCGCCGCATTGACAGGACTATCCGGCCCCTCTTCCCCGAAGGCTTCCGCAACGACATCCAGGTGGTGGCCACCGTCCTCTCGGCGGACCCGGACCATGCACCCGACGTGGCGGCCATGATCGGCGCCTCGGCCGCGCTCGGCCTCTCCCAGATTCCCTTCCTGGGGCCGGTGGGAGCCGTGCGCGTGGGACGGGTGGAAGGGAAGTTCACGGTCAACCCGACCTATGCGGAACGAGACCAGAGCGACCTCGACCTGATCGTGAGCGTCAGCCCCGATGGGGTCGTGATGCTCGAGGGGATGGCCGATGAGGTGCCCGAGGAAGTGCTGGTAGAGGCGGTTCGCTTCGCGCTGCCCTACGCCCAGGAGCTGATGGACATGCAGCGCGCTCTGATCGCCGAGGCCGGCAAGCAGAAGATCGCGGTGAACTCGGTCGCAGTCAGCGATGAGGTCCGCGCGGCGGTAGGGGAGTCGGCCTCTCTCATCCGCGACGCGATCCAGGATGCCGACAAGAAGGCGCGGGAGACCGCGACCGCGGCGGTGCTGGAGAAGCTCAGCGCCAGCCTGGCCGAGAAGTTCCCCGAGCGCGCCGCGGAGATCCGCCTGGCGATCGAGGATCAGACTTACCAGGAGCTGCGCCGCCTGATCCTGGACGAGCACCGGCGGCCAGACGGTCGGGCGCCGGACGAGATTCGTCAAGTGGACTGCGCCGTCGGCCTGCTGCCGCGTGCTCACGGCTCGGGCCTCTTCACCCGCGGCCAGACCCAGGTGATGTCGGTCATCACACTGGGCGGGGTAGGGGATGAGCAACTGATAGACGACATCGGGGTGGTGGAGTCCAAGCGCTTCATGCATCACTACAACTTCCCGCCCTACAGTGTCGGCGAGGTCCGCCCTCTGCGCGGCCCCAGCCGGCGAGATATCGGCCACGGCTCGCTGGTAGAGCGCTCCCTGCTGCCGCTGCTCCCCGAGGAGGAGGGCTTCCCCTACACCATCCGGGTGGTGTCCGAGGTGCTGGAGAGCAACGGGTCCAGCTCTATGGCGAGCGTGTGCGGCAGCAGCCTCGCCCTGATGGACGCAGGGGTCCCGATCCGGGCCGCCGCCGCCGGCATCTCGATCGGGATGGTCAGCGATGCAACCCGCCACCAGCTCCTCACGGACATTCAGGGCGTCGAGGATTTCAGCGGCGACATGGACTTCAAGGTCGCGGGCACCCGCCAAGGCGTCACCGCGGTGCAGATGGATGTGAAGCTGAAGGGCCTCACCCCGGAGATCATCTCGGAGGCGCTGGCGCAGGCGCGGCGGGCGAGGGAGAAGCTGCTCGACATGATGGCCGGATGCATCTCCGCACCGCGGCCGGAGCTGGCGCCGCACGCTCCCCGCGTGTTCACCGTGCAGATTGACCCGGAGAAGATCGGCGACATCATCGGTCCCGGTGGCAAGACCATCAAGAGGATGGAGGCTGAGTTCGGGGTCGAGATTGACATCGAGCAAGATGGCCGGGTCTTCATCGCCGCCCCCGATCAGGCAAAGGGCGAGCAGGCCATGAAAGTCATCTCGGACATCACCCGCGAGCTGAAGGTGGGGGAGATCTACACCGGAAGGGTGGTCCGCATCGTGCCCTTCGGGGCGTTCGTGGAGCTTCTGCCGGGCAGGGATGGGCTGCTGCACATCTCCCAGATCGCCCGTGAGCGCATCGAGCGGGTCGAGGACGTGCTCAAGATGGGGGATGAGGTACAGGTCAAGGTGATCGAGATAGACCCTCAGGGTAAGGTGCGTCTGAGCCGGAGGGACCTGCTCGGCCCACCTGAGGGCGGCGAGACAGAGGGCGGCGAACGCAGGCCACCCCATCGCGGCGGACGCCGGCCGCCTCGCCGGTGATCTCTCTGCGGCGGCACGCCCTTCCGTAGGCCGGGGATTGCGATACCTGCCGGCCTTGTGGGAGGCGGAAAGCGTCGTTCGTCACGGAGGCAGCCTTATGGATCGGATCCGCGTGCTCGTCATCGGGGCCGCCGGTCGGATGGGGCGGGAGGTGGTGCGCGCGGTGGCGGGACAGAACGACATGACTCTCGTCGCGGCGGTGGACCGCGCCGGGGTGGGCCGGGATGCCGGCAGCCTGGCCGGCCTGGAGCCCTCCGGCCTCGCCGTCACGGGGTCTCTGTTGGAGGCGATCGCGCGGACCTCGCCCGAGGTCTCGGTTGACTTCAGCCTGCCGGACGCGGTCATGGCGAATGCCCGGACCACAGTGGCGGCGAACGTGGCGACGGTGATCGGGGCCACCGGCCTGACCGACCAGAACCTGACGGAGCTGGCTTCGCTCTGCGTCGAGCAGCAGACGCCCGCGTTCTACACCCCCAACTTCGCCATCGGCGCGGTGCTGATGATGCAATTCGCGACCCAGGCCGCGCGGCACATGGAGGCGGCCGAGATCATCGAGCTGCACCACGCGACCAAGCTCGACTCCCCGTCGGCGACCGCCGTGCGCACGGCTCAGCTCATGGCGGCCGCGCCCGGCGCCAGGGCGACGCGCCCGCCCTCGGCCGATCATGGCCCGGCCCGCGGGCAGACGGTCTCGAGCATCCCCGTCCACAGCGTGCGTCTGCCAGGGCTGGTGGCCCATCAGGAGGTCATCTTCGGGGCGGTGGGCCAGACGTTGAGCATCCGCCACGACTCCACCGGGCGAGAGTCGTTCATGCCTGGCGTGCTGCTGGCCATGCGAAAGATCCGGTCACTGGCTGGGCTCACCGTCGGGCTGGAGAAGATCCTCTAGCGTGCCGCCGCGCAGAGGGGCCGTCACCCTGGGGGCGGCCGGCGGACGCCCGGCCAAACAGATCGCGGGCCCGAGACGGGCCCGCGATGCGGGACTCACGCCAAGCTAGCGCCCGGCTGGGTGGAGGGCATGAGCTTGCTCGCCTCTGGCGAGAACGCCCGCCCTGCAGGCCGCTCGGGCGGCGCGGCGGCTGGCCTACTTCGGCTCTACCATCAGGCGGATGGCAGTTCGTTCCTGCCCGTCCACGGTGATGTCGGCGAAGGCCGGGCGACAGATGAGGTCAACCCCTGATGGGGCCATGAACCCCCGGGCAATGGCGACCGCCTTTACCGCCTGGTTCAGCGCCCCCGCCCCGATGGTCTGGAGTTCGGCCGCGCCCTTCTCGCGAATCACCCCCGCCAACGCGCCGGCCACCGCATTCGGGTTCGACTTGGTCGAGACGCGCAGGACCTCCATGCTAAGATCCTCCTGCCACTCTTGATCTGACTGTGCCTGCCGATTCGCTGCCAATAGGCCCCGTCGGGGCCTGGGCTCTATGGTTATTGCGAGATCACTTCCGTCACACGTGCAACCGATCTAGCGGTCCCTGCTTCGGTGTCAATATCCACTAGCGCCGCGTTCAGCAGCAGCGGTCCTGTCGCCAGCTCAAACCGGCTCGGTACTCCGGTGAGGAACCGTCGGATCACCGGCTCGGCCTTGACGCCGAGGATGGAATCTCGCGGCCCTGTCATGCCAACATCGGTCAGGTAGGCCGTCCCTCGCGGAAGCAGCCTCTCGTCCGCGGTCTGGACGTGGGTGTGGGTGCCGATCACGGCGCTCACCCGGCCATCTAGATACCATCCCATCGCCACTTTTTCGCTCGTGGCCTCGGCGTGGATGTCCACTATCACCACGTTGGTCTTTCCACGAAGCTGCTCGATCTCCCTGTCGGCCGCTCGAAAGGGGCAGTCAATGGGGTCCATGAAAACCCGGCCCTGGAGATTCACTACTCCGACCGAACCGCTGTGGGCGGTGATGAACACCTGCCCACCCCGCCCGGGCGCCTCCGTCGGGTAATTGGCTGGCCGCAGCAGGCGAGGCTCGGTGCCGAGGTACCCGACCGCCTCGCGCTGGCGCCACACATGGTTGCCGGTGGTCAGGACCTCGATCCCGGCCTGGAAGAGCTCCTCCGCCACGCTCTGGGTTATGCCCAGTCCTCCAGACGCATTCTCCCCGTTTGCCACCGTGAAGTCAACCTGGTAACGCCGCACCAGTTCGGGCAGGAGAGCCTTCACCGCGTCTCGCCCCGGCCGCCCCACGATGTCGCCGATGAAAAGCAGGTTCAACCTCTGTCCTCGCCGCTCCCGAGCTCACTTCGCATATTCGATCGCTCGCGTCTCCCGGATCACCGTCACCTTGATCTGGCCCGGGTATTCGAGGTCAGACTCCTGGATCTTGTCCGCGATCTCCTTGGCCAGCGCGGCGGCCATGACGTCATCCACCTCATCCGGTTTCACCAGGATGCGGATCTCGCGCCCGGCCTGGATGGCGAAGGACCGCTCGACGCCCTGACAGGACTGGGCGATCTTCTCCAGCTTGTCCAGCCGCTTGATATAGCCCTCCAGAGTCTCGCGGCGCGCCCCCGGCCGCGCGGCGGAGACACTGTCGGCGGCGTAGACCAGCACCGCTTCCACCGAATGGAAGGGCTCCTCCTCATGGTGGGCGGCGATGGCGTGAAGCACCTCGGCGCTCTCCCGATAGCGGCGGGCGAGATCGAGGCCGATCGCCGTATGCGTCCCTTCCATCTCGAAGTCAACCGCCTTTCCGATGTCGTGCAGCAGGCCGGCCCGACGTGAGATCGCCTCGTTCACATGCAGCTCGGCGGCCATGATGCCGGCGATGTTCGCCACCTCGATCGAGTGATCGAGCGCGTTCTGGCCCAGGGTGGTGCGGAACTTCATCTTGCCCAGCAGCCGCACCAGCTCCGGGTGCAGGCCGGTGACGCCAGTGCGGAAGGTGGCCTGGTCGCCGGCCTCCTGGATGCGCTGCTCCATCAGGGTGCGCGCCTTCTCCACCGCCTCCTCGATCCGGCCCGGGTGGATGCGGCCATCGCTGATCAGGCCTTCGAGCGCGATCCGGGCCGTCTCCCGCCGCACCGGGTCGAAGGCTGAGATGACCACCGCCTCCGGGGTGTCGTCTATGATCAGGTCCACCCCTGTGAGCTGCTCGAAGGTGCGGATGTTCCGGCCCTCCCGGCCGATGATCCGCCCTTTCATCTCATCAGAAGGCAGAGCCACTGCCGAGATCGTGGTCTCCGCCACCTGGTCCACGGCGCACCGCTGGATCGCCAGCGAGATGATCTCCCGCGCCCGGCGGTCGCTCTCCCGCTTCGTCTCCTCCTCGATCTGCTCGAGCAGCATGGCGGCCTCGTGGCGCGCCTCCGTCGCCGCCTCTTCCAGCACGAGCCGCTTCGCCTCCTCCGCGGTCATCCCTGCGGCCCGTTCCAGTTCCTCCCGCCAGTGCTGCCGCTCCTTCTCTGCGATCTCGCGGAGGCGGGAGACCTCCGTCTCCTTTCCCTCGATCTGCCGCTCGCGCTTCTCGAGCTGCTCCCCTCGCCGTTCCAGGCTCTCGTCCCGCTGGTTCAGCCTGCGCTCCATGCGCTGGAGCTCTTGCCTCCGATCCCGGTTCTCTCGTTCGATCTCCTTCCGCATCCGGTGGGCTTCGTCTCGCGCCTCCAGCAGGGCCTCTTTCCGCTTGGCCTCCAGCTCGCCGCGCCCCTGCTCCAGCTCATGCTCGGCCTGCTCCTGGCGGCGCTTTCGGGTCTGGTGAAAGCGCAGCACCCACAGGAAGCCGACAACCAGCAGCGCGAACTCCGCCGCCAGTCCTACCACTAGTGTCTTCAGGTAATGGGCCGGCACCTCTCAACGCTCCCTTCCGCTGACGCAGTCCCGACAGGCGCGCAGCCCGGGCCACGCTGCCCATCGGCCATCCCTTCGGGGACGGCCGCCGCCTGACAGGTCCACGAGATTGGTCACGACCACAGAGCGCGCGGGACCGTCTGCCCGCCGGCTGTGGCATCACGCGCCTGCGCCGCCCCGGGGTGGGCCCGCCGGAGATGATCCGGGCACGGCTATAAGCGCAGCTGAACGTCATGTATCAGTGCTCCCCCGCGGATGCGATCCGCCGCATCACATTATCCACCGCCTCGAACCCGAACCCCCGCCCCAACAGCAGCCGCCGCAAGCGAGCCAGGTTCCTCGGGTCGGCGCTCTCTCCCCTGAGTCGCCGCCGCGCCAGCTCGAGCGCCTGCTCCGCTTCCCCCTCGTCACTGATCGCCCCCTCCACCGCGCGTCTGACCACCTCCTCTGCTACCCCCTTGCGCCTCAGTTCCCAGCGCAGTTTCTGTCGCCCCACTCCGCCGGTCGCCAGCCGGCTGGCCACCCAGGCCCGTGCGAACTCCTCGTCGTCCACTAGCCCGGCAGCGGCGAGGTCAGTGACAACGCTCTCAATCGTCTTCCGCCCGAATCCTGCGGTGCGCAGCCGGTCGCGCAGTTCAGCGGCCGACCGCGCCCGGAGGCCCAGCAGGCGCAAGCACTTCTCCCGCGCCGCCTGCTCTTGGCTCTCGGCGGGGCGGCTACTCTTCCTCCTCATCACTGTCGGCCCGCTCAGTTCCGGATGCCAGCTTCAGCCGGGACCGAATGTCGGCCTCGATCGCCGCGGCCACCTCCGGGTTCTCCTCCAGGAAGGAGCGAGCATTCTCCCGGCCCTGGCCCAGGCGCGTCTCTCCGTAGGTGAAGAAAGCCCCGGTCTTGGCGATGGCCCCGAGTTCTGCTCCCACATCGAGCAAGCAGCCGCCGCGAGAGATGCCGTGCCCGTAGATGATGTCGAACTCGGCCTGCCGGAAGGGCGGCGCCACGCTGTTCTTGGTCACCTTCGCCCGGGTGCGCGTGCCGAAGATCTCGTTGCCTCTCTTCAGAGATTCCACTCGCCGAAGCTCGATTCTCACGGAGGCCCAGAACTTGAGCGCGCGGCCGCCGGGGGTCACCTCGGGATTGCCAAACATCACGCCGATCTTCTCCCTGATCTGGTTCAGGAAGATGCCGACGGTGTCCGACTGGCGGATGGAATGCGCCACCTTGCGGAGCGCCTTCGACATCAGCCTCGCCTGGAGACCGACGTGCGAGTCGCCCATCTCGCCCTCCAGCTCCGCCCGTGGCACCAGCGCCGCCACCGAGTCCACCACGAAGAGGTCCAGCCCGCCGCTTCGCACAAGGATGTCGGCGATGTCCAGCGCCTGCTCGCCGGTCTGGGGCTGGGAGATGAGCAGCTCGTCCAGGTTCACGCCGAGGGCATGGGCGTAGCTCGGGTCCATGCGCTGCTCCGCATCAATGTAGGCGGCGGTGCCGCCCGCGCGCTGCGCCTCCGCGATCATGTGATAGGCGAGCGTGGTCTTGCCCGATCCCTCGTTGCCGTAGATCTCGCTGACCAGCCCGCGGGGGATCCCGCCCACGCCCAGGGCAATGTCGAGGCTCAGCGCGCCAGTCGGGATGACATTGACCCTCAGGTGCTGCGACGATCCCAGGCGCATGATGGATCCCTTTCCGTGCTGCCGCTCGATCTGTGTCATCGCCAGATCTATCGCCTTTACCTTGTCGTCGGTCTTCTTCTCCTTGGTCTTCTCAGCCATCGCTCTCCCCTTCGCCCTTCAGCTCTCCCTGCTCCAGCTGGTGGTAGATTGCGCCCTGCCGGGTCAGCTCACTCCTCATCAGCAGCACCCGGTCCACGCGGGCCCCGCCGAAGTCGGCCTCGCCCAGCTCTCTCACTGCCACCGCCAGCTCCGGCGTCGCTGCCGGGTTTCTGACGCGGCCCAACGTGAGATGTGCCTGGAACGGCCGCTTCTCCCTCTCGAACCCATGCTCCGCGCACGCCTGCTCGACTCGCTCCGCCAGCGCGGCCAGCTCCGCCGCGCCCGCGACCACTCCGGCCCAGATCACGCGCGCCCGAGTGGGGCTCGGGAATGCGCCCACGCCCCGGAACTGCATGGCGAAGGCGCGGCAGTCGGTCAGGCTATCGCTCACATCTCTCCACACCGCGTCCAGGCGCTCCCGTTCGACCCCTCCCAGGAACTTGAGGGTGATGTGGAACCCGTCCGGGGAGACCCACTTCACGTCCGCAGGGGCGGAGCGCAAGCGCTCCTGGGCCGCGCGCAGCTTCTCCGCCACTTCGGGCGGCGCCGGCACCGCGATGAAGCTGCGGATCAGCTCAGCCATGCGTTCACGCTGCGCCCTTCAGTCTGCGGTACAGCAGGTACAGCGCCATCTGCGCGGCGCGCTCTTTCACCATCGGCCGGTCCCCGCGTAGGCGATGCTCCTCCACCCGGCTCGTCTCGCCATCCGCAATCCCCACATATGTGAGGCCTACCGGCTTCGGCGCTGTCGCCCCGGTGGGCCCGGCGATGCCCGTCACTGAGAGGCCGATGTCCGCGCCGCAAGCTTTCCTCACCCCTTCCGCCATGGCCTGCGCGGTCTCTGCACTCACCGCTCCGTGCGTCGCGATGGTCTCTGCGGGGACCCCGAGCAACCTGATCTTCGTCTGATCGCTGTAGGTCACGAGCGAGGCCAGCAGGTAGTCGGAGCTTCCCGGGACGTTCGTGATGCGGTGCCCAATCAGCCCACCGGTGCAGGACTCGGCCACCGCCAGAGTCTTGCCCGCCTCCCGCAGCATCTGACCGGCCACCGCCTCGAGCGTTTCCTCATCCGCGCCGAACACGTGCTCGCCCAGGCGGTGCCTGATCTCGGCCTCCAGCGGCGCGATCATCGCCTGGGCGGCCGCGCGGTCCGGGGCGCGCGCGCTGATGCGCAGGTGGACCTCGTAGGTCTTGGCGAGGGGCGCGACGGTGGGATTCCGACTGCCCAGCAAGTCGGCGATCTCGGCCTCGGCCTGAGATTCACCAAGCCCGGCCAGCCGGAGCACGCGGGAGAGGATGACCGCTGCGCCTTCCCGCTGGACCCTTCCGCCCAGATAGGGGAGGACGGTCTGCTCGGCCATCGCCTTCATCTCCGCCGGCACTCCGGGGAGAGCGATGACGGCCTTCCCGTCCCTGACCAGGATGAAGCCGGGCGCAGTGCCCACCGGGTTCGTTACGACTATGGAACCGCGCGGCACGCGCGCCTGCTTGAGAAGGCCATCGAGCGCCTTCAGGCCGCGCTGGCGCGCGAACGATCGGATTCTCTCGGCGGCCGCCTCGTCTGCGACGAGGTCGGCCCCCATCACCTCTGCAACAGCCGCCGCCGTGATATCGTCCTCGGTGGGCCCCAGTCCGCCTGTTGCGAGCACGACGTCAGCTCGCCCCAGGATAGTCCGCAGCGCGGCAGCCAGGCGTGCAGCATTGTCCCCGACCGTAGTCTTGTGGTAGACGTTAACCCCCAGCCCAGATAGCTTCTCTGCCAGGTAAGCGGCATTGGTGTCTACGATCTCTCCCAAGAGCAGCTCGGTGCCTACCGATAGCAGCTCCAAGTCCATTCGCTCCTCCGGTGTGCCTGAAGTATGACAAGACCCGGACGGAGCCCACTTTTGGCGGCCCTATTCTACACCACGCGGGGCTGCGAAGCAACGCGCCCCCGCCCCGTGGGAGCCCGGCGTGCCCTGAGCGCAGCCGAAGGGTCCTCCCGGTGACGCGGTGGGCAGGTTCAGCGGCCAGGAGCGTCCAGCCTTCGTAGCCCGGCGACGGCTGCGAAGCAACGTCGCAGCCTTGGAGCGACGTCGCAGCCCAGGCGCGGCCTGGGCAGCAGACGCCCAGGCCTGAGCTACTTCGGCGGAGTAGGCACCTCGGAGGAGCGAGACCCGGTGCGCGGGTTGCTGCGCAGCCCCGCGCGAAGCATCTCGATCGCCTTAGCCACCGCCTCTTTCGCCGCCAGTACCCTGTCGGGGTCGGGCAATATGGCGGTCGAGTGCAGCCCACCGGCGTTGGGGATGGGAACGAGCGCCGCCGCCATCGCCAGCGCCGCCTCGCCTGCACCGGGGCCCCCTTCTGCCCGGCCTGCGCGGGTTGCTGCGCAGCCCCGCGCGGCGTGCGCGCCGTCTACGGCCTCTCTCAGCAACCGGAGGTACTCGTAGTCCTCCGCCCCCTCACGCGCCTGCTCGAGCCGAATCGTGCTCACGGGGCCGGCCTGACCGACGGGAGGCCGCACGCGCGAAGCCCCGTTGCCTCGCGAGGCGGTAGGCGGCCGACCCGCGACGGGCCCACCCGGATAGCACAGGTAGCCATCGCCGTTCGGGTACCTGACCCAGTAGACCGTCCCGGGCTGATCGCTCTGCTCGATGTAGGCGTGCCAGCCGAACTCGTATGGGTCATAGGTCAGCCAGGTGAACCCCCAGAACTCGTACCCCTCCACGTCGTACTGGAAGCAGTAGTGGGGAAGCAGCCGCTCGACGGCGGCATATGGCGTGTCGGTGCACATGTGCCCATCGGTAGTGTAGCGCAGGCGATCGCCGTTCGCGCGGATTCTCGCCATCTGCTCCGGCGAGACGATCCCGTAGTGTCCGATCCCCCAGACATTCAGGTACCCCTTCCACTCCGGGACGTAGGCCCAGGTGCTGGCATAGATCGGAATCGCCGGGTCCACTTCGTGCACCATGTCGCAGAGCGCCTTCATCTGCGCGATGATGCGCGCGTCCGAGTAGAAGGGCTCGTCCGAGATGTACAGCACCACCTTGTCCGCCCAGCCCTTCTCCTTCATGTGGTTCCAGTAGACACGCAGCGCGGCCTGGTAGGCCTGCTTGTATGCGGGCCGAAGGACGCTCGGGTCGGCGCCGCGATAGGGATACTCCCCCTCGTACGGGGCCTCGCCGAACACCTCCCGCGGCGGCATCCCCCACCCGAAGAGGTAGAAGCATGACGGCGTGTAGGTATGCGGCATCTTGAGCTCGCTGAAGTAGCGCTCCGCCGCCCGATCGAACGCGCTGAAGTCCGCCTTCGCTGTCCCATTCTCATACGTGATAGCGGGATCGGGCTGGATGGCATCCGGGCAGACGCGGTAGGCGGCCATGAACTCCTGGACCTCCCAGGTCTCCTGCTCCTGGCTCGTGCCCGGCGTCTCCCAGAGGCTGCCCAGCCGGACATCGTAGATGGCTGGCAGATGCCGCTCATCGGGCAACTGGAAGTCCCACACATGCACGGTGAATGGGACCTCCTTGAGCACGGTCCGGCTGCTCAAGAAGCGCACCCGACCCACGTAATCGCCAGGCGGGGCCGACTTGGGCACGCTCACCGTGATCCACACCGGCTGAGTGGAGTCCGGTTTCAGCGGGAAGGAGCTTTGGGGCAGCAGGGGATCGGGCCAGAGGCCGGCCCAGCCATCGCTCTGTCCGGTCTCGGTAGGATACTTGCGAACCCAGCTCGGCGCCTCCGACCGGTAGTAGCCGGTCGCGTGATCAATGGGCACGTAGCCTACCACCGCTACCGAGATGTCGCTGAGCTGCCGGCCCTGTGGGTCGGTCGGCGGCAGCACGCTAACCGAGACTTCGCCTATCGCTTCTGTGCTCCGCACCGCGAGCTGTAGGGGTTCCTTTTCGTTGCGCGCGGCGGTGATGCGCGCCACCGGGATGGAGTCAGGCATAGGGTCGTCTTGGAAGACCTTCACGATCGCGTTTACGGGCCATACGCTCAGCCCGGGCGGCGCGCCTCCAGGGCGCTTCTCCAGGCTGTCCGCCGAGGCGGACTGCACCTCCACCACAACCACTCCGTCGTGCCATACCTCCCCGTGGGCGAGCATGGTGAGGTGCACCTGGAAGGTGACGCAGTCCGCCGGCATGTCGAACGAGCCCGTCATCAGCGTCCAGTCGTGCGTTCCGGTCAGCGGCGTCCCCGCGCTGGCGTACTGCCTGCTCTGGCAAAGCTCGCCGGCCGCGTTGCGGTAGTGAGCATTGAGCTGCACGGAGCCATCCCGCACGTCCCGGGTCTTCACCCATGCGGAGAGCAGGTAGCTCTTGCCCGGGCGCACGGGCACGTCCTGACTCCAGCCATACCAGTTCAGCGCCACCTCGGCCGGGATCTGCATCTTCGCCGCGCGGGCACCGTAAAGACCAGGCAAGCCAAACCCCTGGAAGCCCGCTGGTGGCGCGTGCGCCACCCACTTGTCCGGTATGTCGGCCCCTTGCTCGCTCGCCGGCCGTGTGGCGAGCTCGAAGCCCGGGTTCTGCACCAGGTTGCGGTCGCTGGCCAGCAGCCCCTCATACCCCCGCGATGATGAGCGCGGGGGCGTGATCCGCTTATCAGTCGAGAGGTACACGTAGTAGGTGTGCACCGTCCGTGGAGGCAGGTCGGCCGGGAAGCAGACGGTGTTGCCCAACTGGTGGCTCGGCACGAGCGCGGCCCCATCAGCGACGCGGATGCTGTCCCCGTTGGAGCGCGCGCCCAGGCGGGTCACGATCGGCGTGATGTCGGCCTGCACCAGGCCGCCCGTGCTCGCCGTGTCCGACAGGTTGAACACCCTGATCGCTGCACGGTAGTCCCAGTGTACGTCCCTCGCGTTGTCGTCGTACCAGGCGGCCCCGTTGCCGCTCTCCGTGACGCTGATGCTCTCCACCTGGGTCGCGGTGGCGGTCAATGCCGGCGGCGACGAGCACTCCAGGCTGACATCGTCGTACCAGCCAGTGCCCGTCCCCCACAGCACGGTGCCGATGTCAGCCCGGTCCGCCTCGGCCGGGGCGGTGAACTCAAAGCTCACCTCCTTCCAGTCATACGTCCCATCACCGGCGCTCAGCACTTGGTTCAGCAGCATGGGATTGGCAGCGTTCCCGATGTGCACGTACCACCCTGCGTAGCCCGCGACGTTCTCGGCCTTCACCCATGCCCGGAGGACGTAGCGCGCGCCCGGCACGATCGAAATCCCAGACTGTCGGGTCGAGATCCAAGTCGGCGGCGCGCCGGGCGCGACCACCGTCTTCAGACAGCGCAGTCCTGAGTGCGGACTCTCCGTGATCCACGACACCTGGTGCTGGGAGTCTGCCGGGTCGGGTGTCCACCCATAGGGGGTGCCGCCCGATCCCGACTCCACGCCGCCGTTCCGCAGGCCCATCGCCGACTGCAAGAAGTCGGGCGTCGCCCATGCGGAGGGATTGTCGAAGTAGACATAGTACGTCGCCTCACCCCCGGCGGTGCACTCGGCCGGGATCACGAGTTGGCTTCGGGCTGCGATCGGCCCCTTGATGGTCGGCAGGCCATCCGGCCCGTAGATCGCGAACAGCACTTCGACCCCGTCCGATCTCACGACGCGCACTGGCTCCCCCGCGGCCCCGACCAGGTTAGCTTCCCCTGCCCCGCCGCCCACCTGCACCGCCACCGGCGCGCCGCCGGCCGCATTGGGCCCGGCGTTGTGCACGTCCACTCGCACGCGCTGGCGCCAGTACCCGTCATTGCCCAGGTAGAGAGGATGATGCCAGGCCGCTGCCGCCACTGGCAGGAGCAAGCTCCCGCCCAACAGGGGCACCAGGATCCCGGGAATCAGGAAGCGCATGGCATTCACTCCGCGCTCCTCCCGCGCGCCGCCCCGCCGCGGTCGCCCGCCGACCCCGCCGCGAAGCAACCGCGCTTCGCGGCTGCGGGCTCCCGGGGCTATGGCGCGTCTGCGAGCTTCGGCGCCTGCTTCCTCCCGCTGATCCGCTCGGGAGGGTTGACGTTGAAGACAGTATGACGAGGCCGCGGCCACTCGGTGCCGTACTCGCGCCCGTACTCGAACGGCCCGATGTCCGGCGCCCCGATCGCGTCGTCATCGTACCCCGGAATCCGCACGCCCGCGTCGATCGCAGGGCTCCCCGACTTCAGCGTGAAGTCCAGACGAAGCGGATCGCGAATCTTTGCCCCGCTCGGATCGCGGAGGGAGATCCCCCCATTCCGAAGCAGCGCCTCCAGAATCGGCGGGTCTCCGTTCGGCGTCGCCACCAGGTTGTGGCTCGCCGTGAAGTACTGCTCCGACCCGGCCGGGCCGGTCGGCCTCTTCAGGTGCTTGGTGAAGACGAAGATGTTGTTGGTGAACTCGAACGTCTTGAGCCACTCCTGCGGCCACTCCTTCTCGTTCCAATACAGCTCCGCCGATTCCACCCAGAACAGGTTGTGGTAGTAGTGGAAGCCGTTCCCCTTGTCATAGCACTTGGACTTGATCATGGTCCACGGATTCCAGCCGTGATCATCGTATCCGTAGACCACGTTGCGGTAGACCCACTGCGGCCCCGTCAGGTACTCGGGGTTCTGGTGAGAGAGCGGGGCCGAGGGGCAGCTCAAGAGCAGGTTGTCGTGGAAGCGGAGGTTCCGGGAGGGGAAGCCTTCCTTCCACGCCTCCAGCTCCACGCAGTTGTCGTAGCAGTGCAGGTAGACGTTGTGGTGGCTCTCGCTGTCGTTGAACGAGCCAAGGTTCTCTCCATCGAAGAGCTCGTGGTTGAAGTTGTAGCGGAACTCGCAGTTCACCGGCGGGTCCTGCTCCGTTGCGGGGTCGTAGCTGAAGTCCGCGATCCCGAACTCGTACCAGTTCCCGGGCTGGTAGTCCTTGACCAGCGGGTATGTCAAGATCTGGCCGCCGTTGCGCCGGCGCACCTTCTCGGAGAACGCGTAGAAGCCGGGATAGGTATGCTCGCACCACTCGACCAGACTGCCGGAGGGTAGGCTCAGCCCGGCGCGGCAGTACTGGAACACGGTGTTTCGGATTACGGGATGCGAGCTGGCCGCGTCGAACTGGATGCCGAACGTCCCCGAGGCCTCGATCCGCAGCCCATCTATGATGAGGCCGGGAGAGTTGTACACTCGCACCACGGCGGTGTGGTCCGGCTCTCCCCAGAAGGGGGGTGAGAGCACGATCCGCTCCCCGTTGGGATTCGCGCCGAGGGGCAGCTTGACGCAAACGCGGCCGTCCTGGCACGCGATCCCGGACTCCGGCCCGTTCACCTCGCCATAGGAGCCGTGCGTCTCCACCCGCGCTCTCTTCAGGTCCTCGAGGGACATGTACCGGTAGAGGAAGTGCCCTTTCCATCCCGCGAAGAGCACCGGGCCGTGCGCTGCACTGTAGATCCCGCCGCCTTCGCTCTGCCACTTGACCCGGCCCAGCGCCGCCTCGGGCCAGGCGCCGCTGATCTTGGCCTTTCCCCGCGGCTCGGCCAGTATCCAGATCGGCTTCTCCAGGCTGCTCGGCAGGTTCTCCAACACGAGTGGCGCGTGGTAGTACTCGCCCGGCATCACGATCAGCGTATCGCCGCCCCGCAGCGCCTTCAGCGCCCGCGGCAGCGTGCGGAACGCCGTCCCCGATGTTCTCCCGTCCGCGGAATCGCTGCCCGTGAGGGCGCTGACATACCACCGGCTCCGGTCGGCCGCGGGGCTCTCGCGCACGACCAGCAAACCGACGAACCCCGCCAGCGCGATGAGGACTGCCAGGACTCTAAGCACTCCGACCTCCCTGTGTGATAGCGGGGCAGGTTGGAAACCTACCCTACCAGCTACCCGTCCGCCGCTCTCAGCCTTCGCCACGCCCGCTCGCAGGCCTCCAGGTTCTCCTCCGGCCAGTCCTGCCGGATGCCGACCGCCATGCCCAGGATGAACCCCCGCCGGCCGCAGACCTCGAAGGCGCGCTCGACCGCGCGCTCCGTCTGCTCCGGGGCGCCGCGGCCGAGATGCTCCGGCCCGCTGATCCCGCCCCACATTGACTTGCCCGGCAGCCGCCTCCGTATCTCCGCCGCGTCCTGACCTCCATAGGCCGGCTCGGCCCCGTGCAGGCAGTCGAACGGCAGCGAGGAGAGCAGCGGCAGCAGCGGCATGATGCCGGTGGCCATCAGGTAGAGGTGAGGAATCCCGGCGCGGTGCGTCTCCTCGATCTCTGACCGGAGGCACGGCGTCGCCAGATCCTCCACTATCTCCGGGCTCCAGTAATCGGCCGATTCATACCACCCCCGGCGGTCCACGGCATCAACCCCCAGCGCGAGCAGCGCCTCGAGCCTGCGCCGGCAGGCGCGGTTGATGATCTCCAGCAGACGCTTCATCGCCGGCCGGTTGTCAACCACGCGCAGCACCGCCTCCTTCACCGGGTAGAGCCAGGTGAGCCAGTCCATGCCCGCGTAGTGCTCGACCACCAGAGGGACGTCGAACTCATCGGCGAGTGCCCGCGCGGCCGCGTGCCCGCGCTGTATCTGCTCCATGTCGCGTGGGTTGTGCTCCGGAAAGAGGTAAGCCAGCAGGTCAACGTCCTCGTCGGTCTTGACCGCGACCTCGACATACCGGGAGCCGCGGAAGTCGTCGAGGAAGGGCAGGAAATCGCTCACGCGCTGGGCATCGAGCCAGTCATCGGTGATCCTGAGCGCCTCCACCAGCTTGCCGGCGGGGGTGTGCCAGACCTGGCGGAGGTGGCGTTCACCCCCCACGCTCTCATGGCTCAGCTCGACGCGGACCTCCGGCGATGGCGTGAGCGCGGGGGAGATGCTCACGAGCGCGTCCCATCCCCACTCACGGTAGAGGGCCAGACGCTCTCGCTCGCTCCGCCAGGTCGCCCTGGGATGGCGGGGGTTGTGCCAGAAGTGCATGTTCATCGGCACATAGTCAACCTCTTGGCAGCGGAACGCTGCCAGCAGCCGTTCCTTGCTCGTCATCGCCTGCATCGGACGTGGCCCTCCCTGCCCCCACCCTATTCGCCGCGTCCGCCGCGATGCCATGCTGGGGGCCGGCGCGGCGGGGAATGCACTCCCCACCGGGCCTGGTGTAGCCGCCGTCGGCCGGGACATTGCATCGGGCCGCATTGGAGGCCGCGCCCCGACACGTGGTATCTCTATACAGCCCGCGCAAAGGAGGACACAACGGCCATGTCTCGGCTCAGCCGCACCCGGAGACGCATGTCGCTCGTGTTGGCAGGATCGCTGCTGCTGGCGGCCCTCGGCACAGTCTGGGCGGCCGCCCCGATGGCGGCGCCGCCACCCATCATCCCGGGCGTTCCCCAGAGGGTGGTCGTGCTCCCGAACGCGCTGATCTCTCGCCTTCGCACCACGAAGCAGAGAGCGGACTTGCAGGAGCTTCAGCGGACCTACCTCGTCCGCAATGGCATTCCGCACATTCGGGCCCTGGGGGTCGAGTTTCCCATGCTCCCCGTGGCCAAGCTGGAGTATCATCCCACACCAGCACAGGTGACGGCCTCGCAGACTCTGGTCGGGCCGGTCACGAAGTACCGCGACCTGATCATGCGGAAGGACATCCACATTGCGAGTCCCCCGCCCGACGTGGTTGACCGCCGCGCGCAGCAGACCTCGATCAAGAACCAGAACCCGCGCGGCACCTGCTATGCCTTCGCCTCCATCGCCGGCCTCGAGGCGGCCTATGGGGGCGCATCGCTCGACCTCTCGGAGAACTTCGCGAACTACTGGTTCGAGAAGCATGAGAGCAAGGGGTGCAAGAGCGATGGCGTGGGGGCGTTCGACTGGGGCGGCATCCTGAAGGACCACGCGATCTGCCCCGATTCCCGCTGCCCCTATCAGGTCGCGCCATTCCCCTCCACCTGCAATGACAGCGCGGTCCCGGCGCCGGCCAAGCGCACTGATGCGCAGAGCCACGCGCCCTACCAGGTCACCGGCTACACTGCACTCTGGCGGGATGAGTCGGTCGGGGACAGCGGCGTCTACATCAACAATCCCGGTTACCTGCGGGCGATTCTGGCGGCCGACAAGGAGGTCGTGGTCGGCCTCTTCGTCGCGGGCTGGACGGACAGCACCATGGCGGGCACGATAGACGTCCGGCTCGGCCCCGACGGCAATCCCCTCCCCGCCTCGGGCGGCCACGTGATGCTCATCGTCGGTTACAACGATCCCCAGCAGTACTTCATCGTGAAGAACTCCTGGGGCACCAGCCCCGGCCACGCCGGCTACCTCCAGATCACCTATGACTACATGTGCACCTACGCCCAGTTGGGCTATGTCATCAACAGCGTGAAGCCGCTGGTCGCCATCGCCAGACCGCGCGTGATGATGCGGCGGTAAGGCTGGTCTGGCACTCGCAGATAGGTGAGGACGCGCGCGGCCGCTGGGGACACCCGGCGGCCGCGGGCTTCCGTCTCCCCGGTCACCGGAACCCGGAGCCGCGCCATCGCGGGGCCGACGGCGAGGGTTGTTTGCCGTTCGTATGGCAATGGTCAGAGCGCGGTGGCTCGATACTGTTGGACAGCAGCTTGCTGCTGTCCCCTGCGGCAGGCGGGACCGCGAAAAGCTGCCAGCAGCCGCTCCCTGCTCGTCATTGCCTGCATCGGGTGTGGCCCTCCCTGCCCCCACCCTATTCGCCGCGGCCGGCGAGATGCCATGCCGGGGGCGGGCGTCGTGCCAGCGGGGGCTATCGGGAGTCGCGTCTCTCGAGTCCGAACGCTCCCTACTGAGCACTAGAGGGAGGAGGCGAGGTCAAGGAGAACCAGGAACCACGACTGCGGGCCTGGACCAGGAGCAGATAGGACGGGGGCAGGACTCGCTGACCGGTCCGCTTGGGGGGCTCAGTATGTGGGCTGCTCGGGCAATTGCCGCGCTGCTGCTGTTCGCCCTCTTCCTCTACACCGCGGGGTTCAACGTATCGCTATGGTGGCGCTGGATCAGGCACAAGGACTACAAGGGCCCATCCCAGTTGGCCCTGTTCCCGGGCGTGGTCGGGGCGCTGTCATTCTGGATATCACCGTACGACCGGCTTCACCACTACGCCTGGGTGCCGCTCGTCCTCGACCCTGGCACCGGCGCGACGCTACTGCTGGCAGTTGCCCAGTGGGCAAAGGAAGCGTACCAGACCAATCCGTTGTTCCGAGTGGCTACCTACCGCTACCGAGACCCACAGACATCCGTTGTACTTAAGCTGTATCGGAAGGGACGCTTCACGCTGGACAAGACCCAGCCCAAGATGATCGTCCACACCGGAGGTGACTGGGCCGTGACGGATGACCGCTTGGTGCTTCACTCAGGTGGGCAGAGGGTCGCTTACCTCGCTTCGCCAACGCAGCAACCAGAGCGAAGGCCAGACTACATCCTTACGTGGTCTCCCGACTCAACCCCCAGCATACTGGACGACCTCGACCTGGAGCTGGCGAAAGGCAGACCAGTCGCTGGTGCGTAGTCCCCTGGAGCAGGGGGGCAGGAGCAAGCTCCTGCCGAACGGAGTAGGCCAGAGCGAGTCTGCACGGTGAGCGTAGAGACCAACGAGCAGCCCGCAAGCGAAGTCCCAGCCCGCTCGCCGCTCTCAGCCTCGGCCGGGGGCCGTCCGCCGCCACCGTAGACGTTAGTCGTTCGGTAACTGCTCGGCGGCTGCCCCCACCTCTGCCTCCTGCGGGTCCCCGAAGGCGAAGTCGGGCGGACACAGGGACAGGAGCTCACCGACAATCCAGTAAGTGGATGTCAGCGCCAGGGAGAGCTCGGAGCCATCGACCACGTCGTGGACTCCTTTGCAGACCTTCCCGTATAGGGCCTTGACCAAGGCGGTGAGCAAGGTCCGTGAGCTCTTGCTTTCCACGTGCTGGTCGATGAAGGCATGCAGCCGGTTCAGGTACTGATCACCGCCGACCAGAAGTTGCGTCTTATCGCGGCAGACGTAACCTGCTGTTCGCGGGGGGAAGAGGACATTCGCGACCGTGAGCAAGATCCTGCGACATGACGCCATCGCCTGCGCCCAGTGCTCTTCGTTCTGAGATAACCCGCTGTCGAAAGCAGCTGCGAACTGCTTCAGCGCAAGCGGGCAGACGTCCTTGAGCTTACCGTCAACGATCACTCTCGCGCGATGAAACGCTGACTCGACGTAGCTGCTGTACTTGAGCTCGTCCAGGACCCGGACTGCGTATTCGTAGATATTGGTCTTGATCCGCGTGATCAGCGCCGCAGTGGAGGTGATGCTTGCGGCTAGAACGCGCTGCTGCGCCTGAATCCGGTTGACTATCTGAAGGCCAAGGTTCGGCTGGTCTGTGTGAAGCGGATTCGTGACCTCTCCGCGGGCGTATGCGTACGAGAGGTCGTCTGGGACTTTCTGCAAGGGGAGAAGAGTCTTCTCGCTCGCCGCTTGCTCGACCAGTGCTGGCAGCGATGCCGTGTAGTAGAACCACTGCTTCTTGCCGTCCTGATCGCGCTCGAACCACCGCCCGGACCATGTCGCAGCTTGCTCTGCCGCCTTGGGATCGGCGCCAGAGTAACCTCGGAGCTCGAGGGAAACCCAGCTGCTAAGGTTATCGTTTCTGGTGAGCCTTGCGAGGCGCAGGCATTTCATGAGAACAGCCGCGGTCGCGCCCTGATCGCCTTCGAACTCGTCGACGATCTCCGCAGCGAGACTGATCGCCTCCTGGACCCGGTTCGCCACCACTTCTGTGACACTCCAGCCTTGACGCTCGATTCATGCCGAGTGCAGGTCCGCGCAGGTAGCGTGGGGGACCGCCTGTGGAGCCATGGTACGACCAGTAAGGACCTGAGTCAAACCCAAACTCGCTCGGATCGCGGTGAATGGCTCCATGAGCGCCGTTGCCACCCCCTCCTCTCGCCCCCATCCCCGCCCGGCACCCCTCCCCGCGCTCCCCTACCCGCCCCTCCCACACCTCGCCACCACCGCCGACCAGGGCGGGGCGGTGAGGGTCAGGATGCCTTTGGTGATGGCCGGCTTGCCCACCACCTCGTCGTGGACACCGGCGCTGAACTGGCGGAGGGTGGCGGCGCCCTTGGCCGTAGGCCTGCCGGGCGAGCCGTTGGTGAGCAGGCCGGAGAGGTCAGCGGTGATCCGGTAGGAGACCTTGTCGCTCCAGTTCAGCACCAGCAGGTTGATCCTGCCGTCCCGCTCTTTCGTGGCGATGGCCATAAGGTCGGGCGCGTCGGTGGTGGCCTTGAAGGTCGGCTTCGCTCCTGCCAGGGCGCGGATGGCGAGGCGAAGCGCGTAGTAAGTGGCACGCCGCTTCCCCTCCCCGGTCACCACTCCCCAGGCGCCCTCGGGCGTAGCCCTTCCGGGCGAGCCCTTGCCATCGTAGGCCCAGTCGTAGAACGAGAAGATGTGGCTTCCGTAGACATGGTCATCACCCGGCTGGCTGAAGCGAATCAGGTTCTCGACCACGGCCAGCCCCATGTACGTCTCGTCATAGGACACATCGAGAGTGCCCCACTCGGATATCCACACCGGGTAGTCGGGGTGACCGCTCTCCGCCAGCCAGCGATGCACCTGCCGGACGCACTCCCCCTTGTCCCACCAGGCGTAGTTGTGCAGGTTCAGGCTGTCGAAGTAATCCCCCGCCTCCTTCAGCACGCCAGGGACCCAGGCCGGCCCCGAGGTCACGGGCGCATGCACGTGATAGGCGCGCCCGGGCAGGTAGGTCCGGTACACGTAGTCGAGCGCGTCCTTCGTCCGCTTCACCATCTCGCAGTACTGCTCGCGGGTCCCCAGCCATCCCTGCTGAGGGGTATTGTCCGGCTCGTTGAGCACCTCGTACTCGTCCACGCGGAAGTCGTTCCTCACGTTCAGCCAATAGGCCATGGCGAACACGTACTCCCACCACTCGTTCCAGTCCGCCTCCGTAGTGGGCACCGCCGCGATCCAGGCGGGCTGGAGAGTCGGCGCGTCGCGGTTGCGCAGCGAGATCACGGTGCACACCCCGGCGCGCCTGAGCTGTGCGAACATCCGTCGCCAGGTCAGCTCCGGCTTAGCCTTCACGAAAGGCGAGTAGGGGGAGTCCATCACCCGGTCCCAGCGGCGCCAGGGGATGATGTTGGGGTTCGCCTTGATCTCCGCGATGGAGGGCGACCCGTACCACCGGCTGCGGGGTTGCTCCGCAGCCCCCGCTGGGCTATCGTCATCCACCCACTCGAACCGCGACATGTCGGCGTAGATGCGGAGGGTGTTGATGCCGCAGTCCGTCAGGTCGCGAATATCGAAGCGCGCGCTGCCCTCTGTGCCGCCGATGTAGCGCGTGCTCACGCCCCACGGGTGAGGGTCAACGGTGATCTTCGCACTCGCCACCGCGTGGGAGCCCGGTCCCCCGGGCGAGTCCGCTGGGCCCGCAGGGCCGCCCAGCGCCAGTAGCAGAGCTGATGTGAGGGCGACAGCTAAGAGGTAGTGTCTTCCCAACTCGATCGGCCTCCCGCGGAAAGCGCGCCGCTTCCCAGAGCGGCCAGAGGGTAACACAGGCGTGAGCGACCGGCAAGGTGTGGGCGGGGCCGGTCCCCAGGGTGATTGCATCATCCCTCCAGGGCGCACCGGGCGCATCGACAGATCGCCCGAACTCATGTGGGAGCCTCGTCCCCGAGGCGATTCCCAAACCTAGTCGCCCGGAGGACCGGGCTCCCACAGGTGGTTTCCGGCCCGTCAGCTGACAGACCCGCCCTACAGAACGGCGTGCAGGCCGGGCCGGAGAGGAGCCGGGGCGGGCAGGGCCGAAGGAGGCCAGGGCCACAGGGAGGCGGAAGATGCAGGTCTGCGAGTTCCAGCGGCTGATCGAGCGCATCTACTTCGAGAAGGACTCGGCGCGCGGCCTGGAGGGGACGTTCCGCTGGTTCATCGAGGAGGTGGGCGAACTCGCGCGGGCGATGCGAACGGGAGAGCCGGCCGGAGGCGGGCTGGCCGAGGAGTTCGCGGATGTGCTGGCGTGGCTCAGCACCATGGCCAGCATCTCGGGCGTCGAGCTGGAGGAGGCGGTCAAGAAGTACGCGGGTGGCTGTCCGAAGTGCGGCCGGACGCCCTGCTGCTGTCCCTGAGCGGGACCGGGGCGTCAGTGCACGGTGGTCTCGCCGGTGTCAACGAGGGTGGCCTGGGACATCTCCCCCTCTGTCTCCTGCCGCGCGGCCTGCAGGCGGTCGAGCAGACTGTCGTCAATGTAGATCGGGGCGTGGGCTCGCAGCGCGACCGCGATGGCGTCGCTCGGGCGGCAGTCTATGGAGGCGGACCGGTCGGCGATGTTGAGCTTGAGATCGGCGTAGTAGGTGACCCCCTGCATGTCCGTGATCACCACCTGATCCACCTTGGCCTTGAGTTCGGCGAGCAGCAGGATGATCAGGTCGTGCGTGATGGGTCGAGGCGCCCGCTCCCCCTCGAGGTGCATGCTGATGGCGCTGGCCTCCGCCGGGCCTATCCAGATGAAGATCTTCCGCGTTCCGCCGGCCTCGCGCAGGACGACGAGGGGATAGCCCTTCCAGTCAACCGCCACCGCCTCAACTTCCAGCTCCACCAGGGCCAAGCCATCTCCTCCGACGGCGCGCCGCCCGTCCATGGGCGACGCCAGTAGGGTAACTGTGACGACGGCAAAAGTCAACCGCCGGGCCGGGCGCGGATGGTGCTGCCGTGAGCCACCTGCCGCAGCCGGGGGCGCGCCTTGACAGGCAAGCAGCGCGGTCAGTATCATGCCGTGAACGCGTAATGACGGCTGCCCGGTCGGCTCCGCCCCGGGCGGACGGGCAGCCCAATGGAAGTGGGTGGTCTTGCCAGGCGAGGCGAAAGCCTCGTTGGTCTCTTCCGTCCCGTAACTCTCAGGGTAGGTCAGCATGCGGGAACCGTGGCGCGCAGCCTGGCGATACGTGGGGGCGGGTACATTCACGCTGGCCGGGCTGACGGTCGCGGGGGCCCTGCTCGGTCTCTACCTTGACCGCCGCTTCGGCACCGGGCCGTGGCTCACATTCGTGGGAACGCTGGGCGGCATGGTAGCGGGATTCTACGAGGTGGTAACAGTGCTGCGAAGGACGGGGGGCGCGGGGTGAGCTGGTCTGTGGAGGCCCCTCGGAGTGAAGGCGTGACCGCGATACCTTCCCCTGAAGTTGACCGGCTCCCGGTCAATCTGTTGGCGCGAGTGGTCCGCGGGACCGTGCTCGCGCTTGGTCTCGCGGCCGTCGGCGCCGTCCCCTTCGGACCCCGCGCGCTTGGGGGTCTGGCTCTCGGCGCGGCCGTTGGCCTGGGGTCGCTGGCCTTGCACCGCGCGCTGGTGGAGGCATGGGTGCGGCCCCTGCGGTGGCGCCGGGCGCGGGTGGGCTTCTGGCTGGTCTGGTTGGCCAAGTACCCGGTACTGGGATTGATCCTCTGGGTCGCGCTGGGGAGAGGATGGGCGGCTCCGGGGTGGTTCTGTCTGGGGGTGAGCCTGCTGCCTGGGGTGGCGACGGCGATCGCGGTGAGGGCCGTCGTGGTTGATCGCTGGCGGGCCAGAGCAATGGCCGGAGGGAGTCGCTGATGGGGCGGCGCCTCGCCGGACGCCTCGGGGCCACCGCCGTGCTCGTGTTGTGGTCGAGCGCCGCCGCCGTCGCCCAGGAGGGAGAGGGGCCGGCCGAGCCGCAGACGTGGCTGAACTGGCTTTCCGCCGTGAAGATCCACGGCCACCCGCTGGTGTCGGGAACCGCCGCGCTCGCCTTCGCCTGGTCCCTGTTCGTGAGCGTCATGCTGCTGGCGCTGTCGGTGCTGGGGACGCGCCGCCTCTCGCTGAAGTCCAGAGGGCTCCAGACCTTGCTGGAGATGGTAGTCAGCGCGCTGCGCAGCTTCGTGGTGAGCGTGATGGGGTCCCGCGGAGTCGAGTTCGTGCCCTTCATCGGCGCGCTCTTCATCTACATCGCGGCGATGAACCTGCTGGGCCTGGCGCCCGGGTTCATGTCGCCCACCGCGAGTCTGAGCACCACCGCCGCGCTCGCGCTCACGGTCTTCGTGGTAGTGCAGTATTACGGATGGAGAGAGCAGGGGATAGGTTACCTCAGGCACTTCATCGAGGGCGTGCCACTCCGCATCACCTATCTTCCCTTCCTGCTCCTGGTCTTCGTGATCCATGTTGCCGGGGAGATCTTCCGTCCTCTGACCCTGGCGCTGCGCCTCTTCGGCAACATGATGGGGGAGGAGATCGTGGTGGCGAGCCTGGTGGGTCTGAGCGTGCCGATCCTGGCCAAGTGGTGGATCCCGATACCGATACAGCTTCCCAATCTGGTGCTGGCGCTGATCACCTCGTTTGTGCAGGCGATGATCTTCGCAACCCTCACCGCGGTATACCTGGCCGGCGTGCTGCGCGAGCCCGCCCGAAGCGAGTAGCACAAACAGGCGGGTCAGCCTGACCGGTAGGGCAGGTTCGTAGCCTGCCCCACCAACAAGGAGGCTCTATGCTGTACCTGTTCGGAATGGTGCTGGCGGCAGGATTCGGGGTGGCGATCGCGGCCCTGGCCGGCGGCCTTGGGCAGGGCCGTGCAATCGCGGCCGCGCTGGAGGCGACGGCGCGTCAGCCCGAGGCGGGGGGGCGGCTCTTCACTCTCATGCTGCTCGGCCTCGCCTTCATCGAATCGCTGACCATCTACGCGTTCCTGATCGGCCTGCTGCTGCTCTTCAGGCTTCCGCCGACGGCCGATGTGCTGAAGGTGCTCGCGGGCAAGTAAGCGGTTACCGCAAGACCTGGTAAGGAGCGACTGAATGGCAGAAGCTGCAAGAGCGCTTGGCCTCGATCCCGCGGTGCTCGCGCTCCAGGCCGTCGCCTTCATCATCCTCTTCCTGGTGCTGAGGCGCTACCTCTTCAGGCCGCTGCTGGCGGTGATGGCTAAGCGGGAGGAGGAGATCGCGGCCGCGCTGGAGGCGGGCGAGCGAGCCAAGGCCGAGCTGAGCCGGATAGATGAGGAGAGGTCTCGGGTGCTGGCTGGCGCCCGCGAGGAGGGCCGCCAGCAGGTGCGCCAGGCCGTGCAGGAGGGCGAGCAGGCGCGAGAGCGCATCCTGGCGGAGGCGCGGGAGGAGGTGCAGGCCCTGCGCGAACGGGCGCGGCGGGGGCTGGCCCTGGAACGAGAAGAGGCAGAGCTGGCGCTGCGCCGGCAGGTGGTTGACCTGGCACTGCTGGCCGCGGACCGGGCCGTGCTACAGCGGCTCGACCCGGAGGCGCACCGCCGGGCAGTAGACGATTTCATCACCAGCCTGGAGGGCCAGCGGTGACCAGCCGCCGCGCGGCCGCCCGGTATGCCGAAGCGCTGTTCGGGCTCGCCCAGGAAACGGGACAGACCGATGCCGTGAGGGCGGAACTGGACGGCCTGGCGCGACTGGTGGAACGCACCCCCGCGCTGGCCGAGCTGCTTACGCGGCCGGACCTGGAGCCCGAGCGCAAGCTGGCGGCCGTGACCGCGGCCCTGCGCGGCCAGTTCAGCGGCCCGGTGATCGCGCTCCTTGCCGCGTTGCTGCGGCACGGGCGCGGCGAGGAGGTGGCCGCGGTGGCAGACGCCTTCGCGGAGATGGCGGATGAGGCGGCCGGTGTGGTCCGCGCGGAGGCCAGGACAGTGGTGGCGCTCTCGGGGGAGCAGCGCGCCAGACTGGCGGCCGCGCTGAGCCGGATGACGGGACGGCGGGTAGTTCTGGAGGAGCGGATTGACCCCGGGATCCTGGCCGGAGTGAGAGTGCGAGTGGGAGATCGCCTGGTTGATGGAAGCGCGGCCGGCCGGCTCCAGAGAATGCACGAGGAGCTGATGGCAGTCGGAGGACTCGAGCGGTGAGGATCAGCCCGGACGAAGTCAGTGCGGTCATCCGCCAGCAGATCGAGCAGTTCGGGGCCGCGGCGGAGATGACCGGGGTGGGCCGCGTCCTCCAGGTCGGAGATGGCGTGGCGCGGGTCTACGGCCTCCGCGATGTGATGATGGGCGAGATGGTGGAGTTTCCGGGCGGCATCTACGGGCTGGCCCACAACCTCGAAGAGGATAACGTGGGCTGCATCCTGCTGGGCCGGGACACCGAGGTCAAGGAGGGAGATGTCGTAAAGACCACCGGGCGCATCATCCAGGTGCCGGTGGGGGACGCACTGCTCGGGCGCGTGGTGAATGCCCTGGGCGAGCCGGTGGATGGTAAAGGACCGATCGCCGCCCGCGACCACCGGGCCATCGAGACCCAGGCGCCGAGTGTGGTGGAGCGGCAGCCGGTCAAGGAGCCGCTCCAGACCGGGCTCAAGGTGATAGACGCCATGACCCCGATCGGCCGCGGGCAGCGCGAGCTGATCATCGGCGACCGGCAGACCGGCAAGACCGCGGTGGTCGTTGACACCATCATCAACCAGAAGGGTCAGAACGTCGTCTGCATCTATGTGGCGGTGGGCCAGAAGCTCTCGACTGTGGCGCGGGTGGCCGATGTGCTGGCCCGGCATGACGCGATGGCCTACACCACGATCGTTGCGGCCACTGCCAACGATCCGGCGCCCCAGCAGTATGTCGCACCCTATGCCGGCTGTTCCATGGGTGAGTTCTACCGCGACCAGGGCAAGCACGCCCTGGTGGTTTACGACGACCTCACCAAGCATGCCCAGGCCTACCGGCAGATTTCGCTGCTCCTGCGACGGCCGCCGGGAAGAGAGGCCTACCCGGGCGACATCTTCTACCTCCATGCGCATCTGCTGGAGCGCGCGGCCAAGCTGAGCGAGGAGCGCGGGGGCGGCTCGCTCACCGCGCTTCCCATCATCGAGACCCAGGAAGGTGATTACTCCGCCTACATCCCCACCAATGTCATCTCCATCACAGACGGCCAGATTTACCTGGAGCGAGACCTGTTCTTCGCCGGCTTTCGGCCAGCCATGAACGTGGGCCTCTCGGTCTCGCGGGTCGGGGGCGCGGCCCAGACGCCGGCGATGAAGAGAGTGGCCGGCATGTTGCGCCTGGATATCGCCTACTACCAGGAGCTCCAGGCTTTCGCTCAGTTCAGCGCCGAGCTCGACCAGGCGACGCGGGCCCAGCTCAACCGCGGCGAGCGGATGCTGGAGCTGCTCAAGCAGCCCCAATACGCGCCGATGGCGATGGCGGAGCAGGTGGTGGTGCTCTACGCTGGCACCCAGGGCTTCGTTGACAAGCTGGCGACGGCCGAGGCCGCTTCCTTCGCGGCGGAGCTGTTGACCTTCGTGCGCGAGCGCCATCCCCGCGTGCTCCAGCAGATCCGTGACACCGACAAGCTGAGCGAGGCAGTGGAGAAGGAGCTGCGCGAGGCCATCCAGGACTGCCTCGCCCGCTTCCAGGCCGATCATCGGACGAGGAGCGCCGCCGCTTGACTTCCAGCCGCGATATCCAGCGGAAGATCCGCACTGTCCGGAATATCGAGCAGATCACCAGGGCGATGAAGACGGTGGCCTCGATTCGGCTGCGTCGGGGCGAGCAGCGTCTGGAGCGAGCCCGGGCCTACCATCGCGCGCTGCTGGATCTCGTCTCCCGCATGGCCCTGGTCACGCAGGAGCACCCGTTCCTCCAGGCGCGCCCGGTCGGCTTCACTGCGGTCGTCCTGATGACCAGCGACCGCGGCCTCTGCGGCGGCTATAACCTCAATGCCGTGCGGCAAGCCCTCGCCGTCGGTCCCCCGGAGCGGGTGAGAGTGGTGGCCCTGGGGCGGAAAGGGCGGGCCCACATGGCGCGGCGAGGCTACGCGATCCTGGATCAAGTAGTGCCTCTGGGAGGCGAGCCGGCCCGGGAGGCGATCTGGCGCTTGGCCGGTCGGCTTGGCGCGCGGTACCTCGCCGGCGAGGTAGATGAAGTCAGGGCGGTCTACTCAGAGTTCCAGGGCGGAGCCCGATCGCGGGTGCGGGTCGAGACGCTGCTGCCACTCCCGGTGCCGGAGGGAGAGCCCGCTGAGGCGATCTACGAACCCCGGCCGGCCGTGCTGCTGGCCGGCCTGATGGACCGCTATCTGAGGACGGCGCTGCTGGCGGCGGTCCTGAACAGCTCGGTGAGCGAGCACGCGGCCCGCGTGGCGGCGATGTCGGCCGCCTCCGACAATGCGGAGGAGATGATTGGGGATCTCGTGCTTGACTACAACAAGGCGAGACAGGCCGCCATCACCAAGGAGCTGATCGAGATCGTGGGCGCCGCCGAGGCGACCGCGTGAGGCGGGCGAGAGCAGAGGCCAATGGCTGAGCGACAAGGAGTGGTGGTTCAGGTCATCGGGCCGGTAGCGGACGTCCGGTTCCCGCCCGGGGCGCTGCCCGAGATGCGGCACGCGATCGAGGTGGCGGTGCCCGAGCAGGACCACAGCCGTAAGCTGGTGCTGGAGGTGGCCCAGGACCTGGGTAACGACATCGTCCGCTGCATTGCGATGGGAAGCACCGACGGGCTGGCGCGCGGCGCCCGCGCGGTTGACACGGGTGGGCCGATCCGCGTGCCGGTGGGGCCCAAGGTGCTCGGGCGCCTCCTCAATGTGCTTGGGGATCCGATTGACGGTCTGGGGCCAGTGGAGGCCGAGGAGTACCTGCCCATCCATCGCCCCGCGCCCAGCTTCGAGGATCAGGAGGTCACCACCGAGATCTTCGAGACCGGGTTCAAGGTGGTTGATCTGCTGGCGCCCTATCCCAGGGGCGGCAAGGTCGGCATGTTCGGGGGCGCGGGTGTGGGCAAGACCGTGCTCCTCACCGAGCTGATTCACAACATGGCCACCCAGCACGGCGGCATCTCGATCTTTGCCGGCGTGGGCGAACGCACCCGCGAGGGCAATGACCTCTGGCTCACGATGAAGGACTCGGGGGTGATCGCGCGGGCCGCCATGGTCTTCGGCCAGATGAACGAGCCGCCCGGCGTGCGCCTCCGCGTGGGGCTGTCGGGCCTGTCGGTGGCCGAGTACTTCCGCGACACGCAGGGCCAGGATGTGCTGCTCTTCATTGACAATATCTTCCGCTTTGTCCAGGCCGGGTCCGAGGTCTCGACTCTGCTCGGGCGGATGCCTTCGGCCGTTGGCTACCAGCCAACGCTGGCGAGTGAGATGGCCCAGCTCCAGGAACGCATCACCTCCACCAAGCGCGGCTCCATCACTTCGCTTCAGGCCATCTACGTGCCGGCCGACGACATCACCGACCCCGCGCCCGCCGCCGCCATGGCCCACCTCGACGCCACTACGGTCCTCGACCGGCGAATCCTCGAGCGCGGCATCTACCCCGCGGTGGACCCGCTGCGCTCCACCTCCCGCATCCTGGACCCCAGCGTGGTGGGGGAGGAGCACTACCAGGTCGCCCGCCGCGTGCAGGAAGTGCTCCAGCGCTATAAGGACCTGCAAGACATTATCGCCATCCTCGGCGTGGAGGAGCTTTCGGACGAGGATCGCACCATCGTCGAGCGGGCGCGCCGCATCGAGCGGTTCTTCTCCCAGCCCTTCTTCGTGGCCGAGGTGTTCACGGGGTTGCCAGGCAGGTATGTGCAGTTGCGTGATACCGTGAGGAGCTTCCAGGAGATCGTTGACGGGAAGCACGATGACCTGCCCGAGCAGGCCTTCAACATGGTGGGAAGCATAGAGGAGGCGGTGGCGAAGGCGGAAGGCCTCGCCCAGGCCAGGTAGACCCATGCCGGCATTCGCCATCAGCTTGCTGACTCCGGAGCGACAGGTGTACACAGGTCGGGCCGTCAGCCTGGTGGCGCCCGGGTCTGACGGTTACCTGGGGGTGCTGGCCTATCATGCTCCCCTGGTGGCCGAGCTGACCGTCGGGAAGCTGAGTCTGGTGGAGGAGGAAGGGAGGCGGCGGCTGTTCGCTCTTTCGGGCGGCGTGCTGGAGGCCGGCGGGAACGAAGTCACGATTCTGGCTGACACTGCCGAGCCGGCCGAGGGGATTGATCTTGAAAGGGCGCGGGAGGCCCAGCGCCGGGCCAGCGAGCGCCTTGGCCAGCGCGGGGAGGTGGACGTTGCGCGGGCGCAGGCGGCACTCCAGCGCGCGCTGAACCGCCTGCGGGTGGCCGGCGAGGGGCCTGGGTCGTAAGGCGGGCATGCTTATGCCTGCCCGGCTGGCATGCGCACGCCAGCCCTACAATGCCGCGAGGATGAGATGACCGGTAACACCTGGCATATCATCGGCGGAAGGCCGCTGAGAGGAAGAGTAAGGCCCTCTGGCAGCAAGAACGGGGCCCTCCCCACGCTCGCGGCCACGCTGCTGCTCGACGGCGAGACCATCCTGCACAATGTGCCCCGCATCGTGGACGTCGAGACCATGCTGGGGCTGCTCCGGGCCTTCGGCCTCGCGGTGGAACGGCGCGACGATGGCAGCGTCCGCCTGGTGAACCGGGGACTGGAGACGCACCGCGCGCCCCTCGAACTGGTGGGCCGCATGCGGGCCTCGCACTACCTGCTGGGGCCGGTGACGGCGCGCCTCGGTCGCGCCGAGATTCCGCTCCCCGGGGGCTGCGACATCGGCCAGCGGCCGGTGGACTACATCCTCTCTGGGCTCGAGGCGCTGGGCGCGGAGAGCCGGGTCGAGGAGGGGCACATCCGGGTGCGGGCGGATCGCCTGGGGGGGGCGAGGGTCGTCCTCGACCCCGTCTACCGAAGCCCTGGTGCGACCTTCAACCTGCTGATGGCAGCCGCCCTGGCCGAGGGGGCCACGGTGATCGAGAACGCCTCCTTTGAGCCCGATGTAGTCACGTTCTGCGAACTGCTGACCGCGGCCGGGGCGAGGATCGAAGGGATCGGCACATCCACACTCACCGTGCATGGCGCGGCTGAACTGCGCGGCGTCGCGCACGCCATCAACCCCGACCGGCTGGAGGCGGGGACGTTCTTCTGCGCCGCCGGCGCCACCAGGGGAGAGGTGATGGTGGAGGGGATTCGACGCTGCGACCTGGGCGCGGTGGCCGACAAGCTCACAGAGGCCGGGCTGCGGCTGGAGGAAAGCGCCGAGGGGATGGTCGCGGCCGCGCTGGGTCGGCCGCGCGGAGTCGCCGTCGTGACCCGACCTTTCCCCGAGTTCCCCACAGACCTTCAGCCTCCCATGGCCGCTATGCTCGCCACGGCCGACGGCAACAGCCGGATTCACGAGAGCATCTTCGACCAGCGGCTCCAATACGCCGATCAACTGCTGAAGATGGGCGCGCGTATCCGGCTGCTCGACGGCCGGCGCGCCGAGATCGTCGGCGTGCCTCAGCTCCACGGCGCCGAGGTGGAGGCCTACAATATCCGCGATGGCGCGGCCCTGGTGGTGGCGGCGCTGGGCGCGGAAGGGGAGAGCTGGGTCTCCGGGCGGCGGTTCGTGGCCCGCGGCTACGAGGATCTTGAGGGGAAGCTGTCCGCCTTGGGCGCTGACATACGCTGCGTAGATCGCGTGTAGCATGTAGGGCGGGGACGCCGATCCCTGCCTGGCCGGTGTGGGGCGGGGTTGCCCCTGAGAGGCGGGCCAGCCCTACCGGGCGCGGCTCAGTACCAGCGACTTACCCTCTCTTCCTGGAAGGCCTGACGCAGGGCCTGGATGGCCTGGTCGGCCAGCTTCTCCACGGTCGTCTGGTGGAAGGCTGCGTCCTCGGCGGTGATGCTGAAGAGGGTCTGCCCCCGGGCCTGAACCAGTATCTGGTCGTCCTGTGGCGCCGTCGTTATCTCGAGCCCCTGGAGGTTTGCCAGTAGCAGGGAGTTTAGCAGGTCGGCCGCGCGCTGGGCCCGGGTGACCGGCCCCGAACCCTCAACCGTCGCGGCCGGCTGGAAGACCGTCGCTGACCAGTCTCCCCCGCCCTTGGAGCAGGTCATCCGCAGCTCCCCGACCTCGCGGCCGGACACCTGGGCCGTGGCCGCGGTCGCGACCAGAGACTTGGTCACTCTCCGCCGCTCGATCGGGATGCCGAACTCATTCAGCTCGCGGGTGATCGCCGCGACGCGCTCCTGGGGATCCGGGTGGGTCTGGGAGACTCCGGCCTCGGCGGGCACCGCTCTTCCCTCGATCCTCACGATCGGGACCTGCTGGCTCTCGAGGTGGGCCAGACCTTCGGCCACCGTGAGCATCGCCACCGGGTTGTAGGCCTTGGTGTCCCTGAGGTAGAGCACTGCCTGGTGGTCGGCCTCCAGCTCGGCTGCCCGGCCGTAACCGTTGATCGCGTCCTCCACCACCAGGCTCCCCACCACCATCACCGCGCCCGGGTCAACCGCCCGCGACTGGGTGAGAATCGCGGCCAGCACGAGGGGCGTGAGCACCCGGCTGTAGCGGTCGCTCTTTGCCATGAGCTGCCGCGAGTGGCCCAGGCAGATATGGGCCATCTCGTGGGCGGCCACTGCCGCCAGCTCGTCGTCTGACTCCACCGCGTCTATCAGCCCGGTCGTGAAGTAGAGGTAGCCGCCGGGAAGGGAGAAGGCGTTCACCTCACTCGTGGAGACCACCTTCACCTTGTAGGTCAGGTGCGGCTTCTGGCTCACCGGCTCGAGGCGGGCCATGA
>Ga0315280_10000235_pt1 | contig 108032 bp, 94 predicted proteins | sample YL17G06_40_MG_FD_203697 | JGI IMG/M metagenome (GOLD analysis project Ga0315280, IMG submission 203697) | Sediment microbial communities from Yellowstone Lake, YNP, Wyoming, USA - YL17G06_40 | ecosystem: Environmental > Aquatic > Freshwater > Lake > Sediment | place: USA: Wyoming | collected... | reverse complement strand
CCCATCGTCACCGTCAACGGCCAGATCTTTCACATGCATTCCCACGACAACCTGCTGACCAGGGGCCGGATCCTGGTCTGTGACTGCGGCGCGGAAGCGGCCAGCGGCTACGCCTCCGATATCACCCGCAGCCTGCCCGTCGGCGGCCGTTTCAATGCCCGCCAGAAGGCCCTCTATGAGATCGTCCTGGCCGGACAGGAATCGGCCATCAAGGCCATCAAGCCAGGTGTCAACTTCAAGGACATCCATCTCCAAACGGCCCGGGTCATGACCGACGGTCTGAAGGGTCTCGGCCTGATGAAAGGCGACACCTCCGAAGCCGTCGCAGCCGGAGCCCACGCCCTCTTCTTCCCGCACGGCCTGGGCCACAACCTCGGCCTCGACGTCCACGACATGGAGGATTACGGCGAGAATAACGTCGGCTACGGCGAGAAGGTCGCGCGGAGCCAGCAGTTCGGGCTGGCCTACCTGCGCATGGCCCGGGAGCTCCGGCCGGGATATGTCATGACGGTCGAACCCGGGCTCTATTTCATCCCCGCCCTGTTCGAGATGTGGAAGAAGGAAAAGAAGCATACCGGCTTCATCAACTACGACAAGGTGGAAAAGTTCCTGGATTTCGGCGGCGTGCGGATCGAGGACGACGTCCTCGTGACCGAAAAAGGCCGCCGGGTCCTGGGGACACCCATCCCGAAGACGGTGGCCGAGGTCGAGAGGGCGTGCCGCTAAGCGACGGAGGGACGGCCGGTTTGAGTCTGAAGATCGCCCTCGTCCAGCAGCACGCGACCGCCGACCCTGAGGAGAACCGGGAGCGGGGGAGGCGGGCCTTCCTCGAAGCGGCTGAATCGGGAGCCGGCCTGGTCGCCTTCGCCGAGCTCGCCTTCACCCCCTTCTATCCTCAGGTCCCGGCCGGGCCCGGCAGCAGTTCTCTGGCCGAACCGGTGCCGGGGCCGACGACGGACTTGTTCAGCCGCCTGGCCCGCGAAACCGGCGTCGTCGCCGTCCTCAACCTGTTCGAGCGGGAAGGCGGCCGGACTTACGATTCCTCGCCGGTCATCGATTCCGACGGCCGCCTGCTCGGCACGACGCGCATGGTCCATATCATGGAAGGCCCCCGCTTTCACGAACAGGGCTATTATGCGCCCGGGGACCGGGAGAGCTTCGTGTTCGAGACGAGCGCCGGCCGCATCGGCGTAGCGATCTGTTACGACCGCCATTTCCCCGAGTACATGCGGGGCCTGCGTCTCCTCGGCGCAGAGCTCGTCGTCATCCCTCAAGCGGGGGCGGTGGGCGAATGGCCGGAGGGCCTCTTCGAAGCCGAAGTCCGGACGGCGGCCTTCCAGAACGGGTATTACGCCGCGCTCGTGAACCGCGTCGGCCGGGAGGAGGTCCTGGACTTCGCGGGAGAGTCGTTCGTGGTCGATCCCGATGGGAAGGTCATGGCCAGGGCGCCGCAGGCGCGCGACGCGATCCTTTACGCGCCGTGCGATTTCCGCCGGAACTCCGGGTCCCACGCGGCGCGTCATTTTCTCGTCGACAGGAGGCCGTCCGTCTACCAGAAGCTCGGGCTCACGAAGGGGCCCGCCGAGGATTGACCATGCTCCACTGGTACGTCATCAACACCAAGCCCAAAAAGGAAGCCCAGGTCGAGCGTCTGTTCGAGGAAGGCGGATTCGCGATCTACTGCCCGAAGCACGTGAGCGAGAAGCGGGTCAAGCCGTTCTTTCCGGGCTATGCTTTCCTGTCCTTCGAGTTCCCCAAGCAATACCAAACGGTGAAGTATACCCGCGGCGTCAAGCGCATCGTCGGCAATGACGCCGGCCCGATCCCCATCCCGGAGGACGTTATCGGCAGCCTCAAAGCCCGGGAGAAGGACGGTCTCATCGTCCTCGAGAAATACGGACAGGAACCGCGGGTCGGCGACGAGATCGAGGTCATGGAGGGCCCGCTCCGGGGCCTGAGAGGCCTGTTCCAAAAGGAGATCGGCGATAAGGAGCGGGTGATGATCCTCCTGAACTATGTCTCCTATCAGGGCCTGCTGCTCATCGAGAAGGGGAAACTCAGACGGGTCTGAGCATCCCTATTTCGCGGCCTTGAGCTTGTCCAGGAACGGCGCAGTCAGACTGCTCGAGGAGAAGAAAACGACGCCGTCGGCGCCGCGCGATCCGCAGATGCCTATCTGCTCGATCATCCCGTCGGGCGTGTTCTGGTTGTGCGATGTCCCGATGCCGATGCCCGGGCACACTTGGCACAGTCCCTTCCCGATCTCCACGGCCTGCTTCACGAGCTTCTCGAAGAACTGGCTCTGGTTCGTATAGAGCATCGGGCAAAGCATGTCCACCAGCCTCGACTTGGCCCAGGCCGCCCAGTCCTGGCCGATGAGGACCCGGGCGTTCACGGCGTTCGGAAAGACGGCGGCGCTGATCCGGACCTTCCGGCCCGTGGACTTAAGCGATTCCCGGAGCTCGGCGACGAATTGGGTCACCTGGGACCCGTTCCACTCCAGCCACTCGTTCCAGATCATGTTGCCGGAATCATGGGCCTTGACCGCGGCCAGGTCGACGCCGGAATACTCCTTGAAGAGCCTGAGCGTCTCGGCGTCGAAGCTGAAGTACGGCTCCGTCGGCTCGCACGGGAACCGGATGTAATCGAGGTGGACCCAGTCGGTTCGGTAACGGGCCACGACCTCCATCATCAGGCTCCGCTCGTACTCGCGGGCGGCCGGGAGGGCCGGGTTCACCGCGCCCACGAATTCGCGGCGCGGGCCCTGGACCAGCCACTCGGGATGCTCCCGGACGCGGCCGAGGATGGCCGCTTCGGGAAAGACGCAGAACCAGGGATGGACCTGCATGTCGCGCTTGCGGGCCTCGGCCAGGAATTCGCCGAAGAAGTCCCACGTCCACCGGGGGTTCCGCAGGGCGATGCGGCTGGGATAATAGACGTAGCCGGCCGTGTCCTTGACGAGCATGATGAGCGTGTTGATGCCGGCCGCCTGGTATTCGTCGAGCGTCGTGCGGATCTTCTCGAGTGCGGCCGTCTTGTCGGGCCCGAACAAGCCGGGATGCATCCAGACGCCCCGCACGCCGGCCGGAGGCGCGTTCGCTCCGGCCGCCTGCGCGGCGCCGAGGGCGGGCAAGGATGCGAGGAACGCCAGGAGCAGGGTCAGGGTCCTCTTGGTCATAGTGTGTCCTCCTTCGGAGACAGCCTCACTTCTTTATAGCAAATGCCGTCGCGGACCGTCAAAGGGCCGATCGCGGGCTCAGCGACGGGGCCGGCCGTATCCGCCGCCGCCGGGGGTCTCGACGCGCAGGACATCGCCCGGCCCGACCCTGGTGCTGACCTTGCCGCCGAGGGTCTTGGCGCGGCCTCCCGAGATCAGGATGTTCCTGCCCTTGGCCCCCGGCCGTCCGCCCCTCAGGCCGTAGGGCGGGAACCTACGCCGTTCCGACATGATGGTCAGGTCCGCCGGCACGAGGAATTCGTACTCCCTGACGATGCCGTCGCCGCCCCGCTTGGCTCCGGTTCCTCCCGAGCCGCGCCGGAGGCCGTAGCGCCGGATGCGGAGCGGCAGGTAGCTCTCCAGCGCTTCGAGGGGCGTGTTGAGCGAGTTCGTCATATGGGTGTGAACGCCGCTCAGCCCGTCGGCCGACCGGCCCGCCCCCATACCGCCGCCGATCGTTTCGTAATAAGCGAAGGCCGACCCTTTGGCCGGGTCCCGGCCGCCGAAGGCGATGTTGTTCATCGTGCCCTGGCTCGCCGCCGGAACCCTGTCCGGGATGGCTTTGGCCAGGGCGCCGAGAAGGACGTCGACGATCCTCTGCGATGTCTCCACGTTCCCTGCGGCGCAGGCCGCGGGGAACTCGGCGTTGACGACGAGACCCTTCGGCGCGACGATCCGAACCGGCCTCATCAACCCGGTGTTGAAGGGGATGTCCTCCTCGACGAGCGAGCGGAAGACATAGAGCACGGCCGAAGTGGTGATAGCGAGGTTGGCGTTGATGCCGCCCTCGGTCTGCGGCGCCGAACCGCCGAAATCGACGACGGCGCGATCGCCCCGGATGGTGACATCGACGGCGATTCGGACGGGCATCTCGGTGATCCCGTCGTCGTCCATATAGTCTTCGAACCCGTACGTCCCGTCAGGAATCCTCCGGATGGCCTGCCTCAGGAAACGTTCCGTGTAATCCTGGATGAGCCCCGCATAGCGCCGGACCTTGTCGAGGCCGTGGCGCCGGACCACCTCCAGCAGCCGGACACGACCGATGTCATTGGCCGCGACTTGGGCGAGGAGGTCGCCGCGCCGCTCGTCGGGCGTCCGCACGTTGGCGAGGATCAGGTTGAACACATCCTCGTTGAGGCGGCCCCGCGCCACGAGCTTGAGAGGGGGGATGATGAGGCCCTCCTGGAAGAGCTCGGTGGCCAGGGGCATGGACCCTGGCGACATCCCACCGACGTCGGCGTGATGGGCCCGGTTGGCGACGAAGAAGGCCAGTCCGCCCTTGACGAATACGGGCGAGACGCACGTGATGTCGGGGAGGTGGGTCCCTCCGCGGTAAGGGTCGTTGAGGATGGCCAGGTCGCCCGCCTCGAAGCGGAGCGAGCCGATGGCGGACTGGACGGAGAGCGGCATGGCCCCGAGGTGCACGGGGATGTGGGAACCCTGGGCCATCGTCTCGCCCCGGTCGTTGAAGAGCGAGCAGGAATAGTCCTTCCGCTCCTTAATGTTGGGCGAAAGGGCCGTCCGGCCCAGCACCGCCGCCATTTCTTCGGAGATGGAGATGAAGATGTTCTTGAAGAGCTCGAGCTCGACCGGGTCGGCCGTCTTTTTCACGGGCGCCTCGACAGGTGAATGATAAGATTCAGGAATCCGTCGACCGAGAGAGAGCAGCCCGGCGGCAGGAAGGTCGTTGATTCGGGGTCGATGAAGAGGGCCGGCCCGGGCACGGCGTTCCCGGGCGAGAGGCGCGAGCGATCATAGACCGTTGCGGCCATAGTCCGCCGCCCTGCCGTGACAGGCTGCCTCCTGAGGGCCGCTCGCGGGTCGAGGGGGCCGCGCTCCGGGATTCGCCCGAGGGGGACCTTCGGGGTCACGGCCACGGCCTTGATCCGGATGCTGACGACCTCGACGGGCCGCCCGGCGTGATGATAGGAATAGAGCTTCCGGTGCCGCCTGTGGAACTCGCCGAGGAACGCGGCCTGCGGCGTCGGCGCGTTTCGAAACGGAACAGTGATCTCGTAGGATTGGCCGAGATACCGACAGTCCAGGGTCCGCTCGAGGAGAAGATCTTTTCTTCTGAACCCGTCCTCCTTCATGTCTTCGCGGGCGTCGTATTCGAGCCGGGCGAACTCCCGGTCGAGCTCGGCCAGGCGAAGCCCGGTCTCCGTCCTCATCAGGGACTTCGTGTAGTCCTTGATCGAATCGGCCAACAGGAGGCCCAAGGCGGACAGGACGCCCGCGTTCCGCGGCACGATGACCGTGGGCATTCCCAGATGGGCCGCCATCTCCACGGCGTGCATGCCGCCGGCGCCGCCGAAGGAGAAGAGAGCAAACGTCCGGGGGTCGGTGCCGCGCTCGACCGAGATAACCCGGATGGCCTTCTCCATGTTGGCGTTGGCGATGTCGATGATGCCCAGGGCCGTTTCGAGCGGCGTCTTGCCGATCTCGCGGGCCAGACGGGCGACGGCCCGGCGGCTCCGCTCGGGATGGATGCGCATCCGGCCGCCCAGGAAGAACTCCGGGTCCAGGCGGCCGACGAAGAGGTTCGCGTCCGTGACCGTGGGGCGGTCGCCCTTGCCGTAGCAGGCCGGCCCGGGGTCGGCGCCTGCGCTCTCAGGGCCGACCCGCAGCGACCCGCCACCGTCCCTGTAAGCCATCGAGCCACCGCCCGCGCCGACCGAATGGATGTCGATGAGGGGGAGACGGATCGGGAAATCGCCGATCCGGCTCTCGTGGGTCCGGCGGATGGCCCCATCGATCAGAGAGACATCGGTCGACGTGCCGCCCATGTCGAAGCTGATGACGTTCCGGAACCCGGCGGCCCGGGCGATGTGCCGGGCCCCGACGACGCCGCCGGCTGGGCCGGAGAGGGCCGTCTTGATCGGCTCGAGGCGGGCCCGGGCGGGCGAGATATAGCCCTCGTTCGACTGCATGATCCGGAGCTCGGCCCGCCCGATGCGGCGGTCGAGCTCGGAAAGATAGCGTCCCATGACGGGCATGAGGTAGGCATTGACCGCCGTCGTCGTCATCCGCTCATACTCTCTGTGTTCGGGGAGCAGCCGGCTCGAGACCGAGGCCATCATTCTCGCCCGGCGGAGCTCTTCGGCCATGACGGCCTCGTTCCCGGCATCGAGATAGGAGTGGAGGAAGCAGACGGCGACGGCTTCGGCCCCGGCGTCCCGGGCTTTGCGGGCCAGGCGGCGGGCCTCCGTCCTGGTCAGCCGGACCTCGACGAAGCCCGGCGTGAGGGTCCTTTCCCGGGCGCCGAAGACCCGTCCCCGAGGTAGGAGGGAGAAGCGCCCCTCGGGCTGGAGCCGGTAGAGGTCGCGGCGGGTCTGGCGGCCGATGAACAGCACGTCCTCAAAGCCGGCGGTCGTGATGAGGGCGATCCGGCCGCCCTTGTGCTCGAGCAGGGCGTTCGTGGCCACCGTCGTGCCGTGGACGATAAAAACCTGGTCCGGGAGCGAGAGGAGCTCGCCCAGGCCCTCGATGATCGCCTTGGACGGGTCGCGGGGGGTCGACAGGACCTTCCGGTTGAAGATCCGGCCGTCTTTCCAGATAACGAAGTCGGTGAACGTCCCGCCGGTATCAATGCCGATGCGCGTGCCGCGGAGCCCGGGCCGCTTCCGGTCCTCTGCGCAGGGAGGACTATCTTGTCTGGGCATGGTCGAGGCCTTATTAAATCGTCATTATCCGAGGGTTGTCAAGGCGATGTGGAGGATCGGGGGGCCGGGAGGGGGGTTTCTAGTGGCAGGTGCTGCAGGACTTGCCCGAGCAGGTGCCACAGCTCGACGAGGAACCCTTGAGGCGGCTCGCGCCGCCTCCGATGCCGAAGGAGGACAGGATCTTCTTTCCGTCCGCGGCGCCGCACCCGGGACAGACGGCGTCCTTCTCCTTGCCCATGGGGACGAGGCATTCGAACCGGCGTCCGCATTTCCTGCAGATGAATTCGTAGATCGGCATGGCGAGTCTATTCTAGCCGAATATTCAAAGGACGTCCACGCAGTACGGGCCAAAATGGACGTGAGGCGAGGCCCGGGCGGGGCCGATAATCCGGAGGAACTGTCCTCTTCAGGGAACAGTCGGTCTTGGTCTTACTTGGCGAGGGCGATGACCTCGATCTCGATCTTAACGTCCCTCGGCAGCCGCGCCACCTGGACCGCGGCCCGGGCGGGATGGGGCGGCCGGAAGAATTCTCCGTAGACCGCGTTCATCTTGGCGAAATCGTTCATGTCCTGCAGAAAAACGGTTGCCTTGACGACCTTCTCGTACGAGCTCCCGGCGGCCTCGAGCACGGCCCCGACATTCTTCAGGACCTGGCGGGCCTGGTCCTCGATCGTTACCGTGTTGAGCTCCCCTGTTGCGGGGTCGATGGGGATTTGGCCTGAAACGAAGACGAATCCGTTGGCCGCAATGCCCTGGGAATAAGGGCCGATGGCCTTGGGGGCCTTGTCGGTCTGGACTTGTTTCTTCACTGTTTCACTCCTTCCGGTCTGCGAGAAGACCCTGGACACGAGCGCGCCCAGCGACGCCAGCGTGAGAACGAAACCCCTGCGGTTCATCGGCATCCGCTCGGAGAGTGCTCAGGCTCGTCCCGGAGAGTCATGGTCTCAGCCGAGCTCCGCAAGGACGGCCGTCAGAAACTCCCAGAACTTCCCCACCGAGGCAACATTTACGCGCTCATCCGGGGAGTGGGGATGCTCCATCGTCGGTCCGAACGAGATCATGTCCATGCCCGGGAACTTCTTCCCGATGATGCCGCATTCGAGGCCCGCGTGGACGGCCACGACCGCCGCGTCGGTCCCGAATTTTCTCCTGTAGAGCTGCTTCAGGCTGGCGAGCAGCGGCGACTGGAGGTCCGGCGTCCAGCCGGGATAGCCGTTCTTGGCATTGATCTTCGCCCCCGCCAGCTCAGCGACGGCCTTGAGGACGAGCCGCGTCGCTTCGAGCGCGGAGCCGACCGAGCTCCGCGTGTTGCAGATAATGTCGACCTGGGATTTCCCGGTCCGGATGATGGCCAAGTTTGTCGAGGTCTCGACCAGGCCCTTGATCTCCGGGTGCATGGCCACGACGCCGTGGGGGATGGCCAGGATGTAGTTCAGGAGGCCGCGCTGGCAATCCGCGGTCAGGGCCAAGGCCTTCCCGTCCTCGGTCCGCCCGAAGGCGTACTTGGCGTCGGCCTCGACGGTCTGGTACTCTGCCTGGATCCTCTCGAAGGACCTCTTGAAAGCCGCCGCCAGGGCCCTCGTCCCGGCCGGCGGGCAGGCGACGGCGGCCCAGGCCTCCCTTGGGATGGCGTTCCGCTTGTTCCCGCCTTCCAGCCCGACGAGGTCGAACCGGGCTGTATCCTGGGCCTCCCGCAACATCCGGGCCAGGAGCTTGATGGCGTTCGCGCGGCCCTGGTTGATGTCGAGGCCGGAGTGCCCGCCGCGGAGCCTGTAGATCTTCAGCCGGAAAAGGTCCTTCGAGGCCGTTTTCTTTCTGGCCAGGGGGTAGGCGATCTCGGAATCCGCCCCGCCCGCGCAGCCGATGGTGAACGTGCCTTCCTCCTCGCTGTCGAGGTTGATCAACCGCGTCCCCTTGAGCGAGCCCTTCTCGATCCTGTTCGCGCCCGTCAGCCCGGTCTCCTCGTCGACCGTGAACAGGAACTCGAGAGGACCGTGCACGAGGGAGCTGTCCTCCATGACGGCGAGGCAGGCGGCCACGCCGATGCCGTTATCAGCCCCGAGGGTCGTGCCCTGGGCCTGGACCCAATCCCCCTTGATCTCGGCCCGGATGGGGTCCTTGGCGAAGTCGTGGGCGACGTCGGAGTTCTTCTCACCGACCATGTCCATGTGGCCCTGGAGGATGACGCCGGCGGCGCCTTCATGGCCGGGTGTCGCCGGTTTGCTGACGAGGACGTTCCCGACCTTCTCCTTCCGGGCGGCAAGCTTGAGGCCTTGGGCGAAAGAGACGATGTAATCCCCGAAGGCCCTTTCATTCCCGGAGCAGTGAGGGATGGTCAGGATCTTGGCAAAGTGTTTCCAGAGATGGGACGGCTGGAGTTCGGTCAGGGCGGAAGGCATATGACTTCTCCTTTGGGTGTGATGGCAAGCCTGAATGATGACATAAAAATCGGATGGATTCAAGCGGAAGTCCTAGCGTATAATGACACTTCGCGACCCATGCGCCACACCAGACAAGTTCTCGTCCTCGGCCTGCTCCTTTTTCCCGCCGGCCCGGTTTTCGCGGGGGGGAAGGTCAAGATCCTGACGAGCGTTTTCCCGCTCAAGGAATTCGCCGCGGCCGTCGCCGGAGACAGGGGGGAGGCGGCCCAGCTCCTGCCTCCGGGCGCGGGGGTCCATACCTGGCAGCCCCGGCCCGGCGACATTCTCAGGCTGGCCTCGACGGATCTCTTCATCGCCATCGGCTCGGGACTCGAGCCCTGGCTGCCGGGCGTCGTCGGCGCCGTCCCCGCAGGCAAGCTCCGGGTCCTTGAAGTGAGCCCCGGGCTGCCGCTCCTCGGCGCCAAGGAGGAGGCGATCGAAGAGGGACCGGACGAGGGCCGCCACGGTCCGTTCGACCCCCACGTCTGGCTCGATTTCGGCCTCGACCTCGTCATCGTCGACCGCATCGCCGCCGCCCTCTCTGCGATCGACCCGACGGGCGCGGGTGAATTCGAGAAGAATGCGGCCGCGCTCAAGGAGCGGCTCCGAGAGCTCGATTCGCGGTTCGCCGAGGGCCTCAGGAATTGCGCCGGGAAGCAGGTCGTCGTCGCCGGCCACGCCGCCTTCGGCTACCTGACCCGCCGCTACGGTCTCGTGCAGACGGCCCTCTATGGCTTGAGCCCCGACTCCCAGCCGCGGCCGCAGCAGATCATGCGGGTCGTCGATTTCTGCCGCAAGGCCGGTATCCGGACGGTCTACTTCGAGAATTCCGTCTCGCCGGCCCTGGCCCGGACCCTGGCCTCGGAGATCGGCGGCCGGGTGGCCGTCCTCTACGCAGGCCACAACCTGACCCGGGACCAACTCGCGAAAGGCGTGGGGTTCTTTGCTATGATGGAGGAGGACCTGAAGAGCCTGCGGGAAGGCCTGGGGTGCCGGTAAGACGATGGACCTGATCAAGGCGAGCGGCGTCAGCTTCAGCTACGACGGGACGCCCGTCCTCCTCGACGTCGACCTGACCATCCGCGAGGGTGATTTCCTGGCCGTCATCGGGCCCAACGGATCCGGCAAGACGACGCTCGTCAAGGTCCTCCTCGGCCTGCTTCGCCCGTCGGCCGGCCGGGTCGAGATCATGGGCCGGCCCGTCGAACGGTTCACGGAGTGGCGGGCGATCGGCTACGTCCCGCAGAAAGCCGCTCATTTCGACCCGTTCTTCCCCGCCTCGGTCGAGGAAGTCGTCGGCATGGCCCTTCTCTCGAACAGGCAGAGCCTCGGCCCGGGCCGGGGCAGGCCCGCGGAGAGCGTTTTCCGGGCCCTCGAACTCGTCGGCATGGGATCCTTCCGGGACGCGCAGATCGGACGGCTCTCCGGCGGCCAGCAGCAACGGGTCTTCATCGCCCGGGCTCTCGTGACCGGGCCCCGGGTCCTCGTCCTAGACGAGCCGACGGCCGGGGTCGACGCGGAAACCCAGGGCCGCTTCTACGACATGCTCGACCGTCTCAACAAGGACCAGCGGATCACCATCGTCCTTGTCACCCACGATATCGGGATCGTCAACCGGCACGTGACCCAGGTCGCTTGCCTCAACCAGCGCATGGTCTACCACGGCAGCCATCACGAATTCTGCCGGTCCGAGGTCTTCCGTGATATGGTCACCCGCGGCGACCACCTCGTCTCCCATGAGCACTGAGGCACGGCGATGACGGCCCTCTTCCATTACGGGTTCCTCGAGCGGGCCGTTCTCGCGGGTGTGTTCATCGCCGTCGCCTGTGCAGTGCTTGGCGTTTTCCTGATCCCAAGGCGGGACGCCATGATCGGGCATGGCTTGTCCCACGTCGCCTTCGCCGGCGTCGCCGTGGGCCTGTTCCTTAACGTCCTCCCCCTAGCGGCGGCCATGGTTGTATCCGTGGCGGCCGCCCTGGGCATCGCGCGCCTCAGGGATAGGGCAGGCCTTTACGGCGACACGGCGATCGGCATCTTCTCGAGCCTCGGCCTGGCGGTGGGCGTCCTCCTTGCCACGCTGGCGGGGAGCTTCAACGTCGACCTCATGGCCTATTTGTTCGGGGACGTGCTGGCCATCACGCCGGCGGAAGTCTGGCTTTCCGTGGCGATGGCCGGGGTCGTCCTCGCGGCGATCTTCCGGAACTACGCCAAGCTCCTGTTCATGACCTTCGACCGCGAGTCGGCCCGGGTTTCGGGCGTGAAGGTCGGACGACTGGACACCCTTCTCATGGCCCTGACCGCGGTCACGATCGTCCTGGGGATGAAAGTCGCGGGGATCCTCCTCGTCGCGGCCCTCATCGTCATCCCCGCCGCGTCTGGGCTCCAGCTCGCCTCGAGCTTTCGCATGGCCGTCCTCGTCTCGGCCGCGGTGGCCGCCGTGTCCGTCCTCGGCGGGCTGGCGGCCTCGCTCGAGCTCGACGTCCCCGCCTCGGCCGCCATCGTCATCCTCTGCTTCCTCATCTTCGCGGCCTTCTCTCTCGTCAGGAAGAGACGCTTCTTCCCCGGCCGCTAGGACCCCGGAAGGTCACCGGGCAGGTGGGGCCGGTCAGAGGTTCGGTTTCCCGAGCTCGCGCTCGATCGTCTTGCGCACGGCCGCTGCCGAGCGATCGAGGTCGGCCTTGAGCCGTTGGGCCTGCCGGCGGACCCGGTCCTTGAAGCTCTTGTCCTTGATCCCGGGCAAGTTGATCAGAATGTTATAATAGGCGCCTTCTCCGGCGGCCGCCCCGGCCAAACCGCCGACCCCCGCGTCGCTCAGCGAGTTCTTGAAGCCTTTCGCCGCCACCACATTGGCCAGCCGGACTGCTTCCGCAGCCTTTTCCAGGACTTCTAGGGGAATGAGCGTCGCTTCCTTGGTGGCCTCTTCGAGGGCCTGCTCCTTCTCGGCAGCTTGTTCTGGGGTCGTCTTCGGCAGACGGAGCGCCTCCATGACCTTGTCGAAGGCCAAGGTGTCTGTATCGACGGCCATGAGGAGCTCGTCCTTGAGAGCCTGGGCCCGGACGGCGATGTCGCGCATCTCCGGCCCGGCCGCCTCGTAGCCTTTCTTGCCATAGGTCAGGTTCGAGACCATGGACGACAGGGCGGCTGAGAGCGCGCCGCAGAGGGCCGCGACACTGCCGCCCCCGGGGGTCGGCGAGTCGGTCGAAAGGGAATTGACGAAATCCCGGAGGCCCATCGGAGCGAAGGACCGGCCGGTCTCCTTGAATTGGGATTCGATGATCTTTTTGTCGGGGTCGAAGGGCGCGACGTCGTTGAGGCCGAGGGAAACGACGGCGGTGCGGATGAGCTCTTCCTCTGGGACGCCGGGGGTTTTGCCCTGTTTCTCGAGATAATGGCGACCGGCCATGAGGAGCGCTTCCTTCGGGATCAGTCCGACGAGTTCGCTGCCGGTGACGCGGAGCCCAATTCTTCCGGCCAGACGCGACGCCTCGTCGAAGACCAGGTGAGGAGGGGAGACCTTGTAGTTCGTGAAATTGACGGAGATCTGGGCCCGGCCATAGTCCTCGATATACCAGCCGACGGCCTTGACCTCCCGGAACTTGCCCCTCACCTTGACCGTGCGGCCCTTGGCGTCCCTGACGATGTTCCCGGCCTTGTCCTTCCTGGCCCGGCCGCTCTCCCTGAGCGTCAGGGCGATCTCGTTGGCCAGTTTCCGGTCCCGCGTGTTGAGGTTGATGTTGTAGGCGATGAGGAACTCGCGGGCGCCGATGACCGTCGCGCCGGACCTGGCATTGAAGACCGGCTCGCCGTAGTCTGGCTTCCAGGTCGGGTCCTTGAGCTTCTCGGGGAGGCCTTCGTATTCGCCCGCCCGGACGGTCGCCAGGTTCCGCCGCTCTGGCTTCCGGGCGGCCGCCTCGTACAGATAGACGGGGATGCCGAGGTCGCGGGCGACACGGGCGCCGAGCTCGTTCGCCAGGCGGACGCAGTCGTCCATGGTGACCCCCGAAACGGGGACGAAGGGGCAGACGTCCGTGGCGCCAATCCGGCTGTGGGCGCCGTGGTGGAACTTCATGTCGATGACTTCGGCGGCCTTGGCGATGGCCCGGAAGGCTCCTTCAAGGACGGCTTCCGGAGGGCCGATGAACGTCACGACTGTGCGGTTGGTCGATTCGCCGGGGTCGACGTCGAGGAGTTTGACCTGGGGCACGGATTCGATCTCGCGGACAATGGCCTGGATCTTGTCCTTGTCCCGTCCCTCGCTGAAGTTCGGGACGCATTCGACGAGCTTCATTTTTCCACTCCTTTGACGAGCGTCATGACGAACGCGCCGGCGCTGTCGTACACGTCGACGGTATTGAAGCCGCTCAGGGCGGGCAGGGCCCGCTCCCTGTTCCCGACGATGACGACGACCGGGACCAGCGTGAAGTACCTTTGGGCCACTTCAAGCGCCCTGTCCGCGTTGACGAGCATCAGGCTGTCAGTGGCCCTGTTCCAATCGGTTTCGGTGAGGCCGAGGGCGACGACCTGGGCCAGCTTTTCGGCATACCCTTCCAGGGATCTGTACCTCACGGGGAGGTTGCCTATGAGGAAGGACTTGGCCTGCTCGAGCTCGTCGGGCACGATCCTTTCGGCGGCAAGGACCCGGAACTCCCGGATGATCTCCTGGACGGAGGCCCCGATCGTCTCGGGGGTGACCCGCGCCTTGGCCCAAAAGACGCCGCAGGACTTGAAGAACGTGGCCTGGCTAAAGGCGTCGTAGGCATACCCCTTCGATTCCCTCAGGGTCATGAACAAGCGGCTGGCCATCGTCCCCCCAAGGACCTGGTTCAGGACGAGGAACGGGTAATAATCGGGACTTGTGGGGGCCATGGCCAGATTGCCGACGAAGACCGTGAAATCCTCGGAGGCGGGAAGGTCCACGAACGAGACCCTTTCCGCCGCGTTCGGTTTCGGCGCGGGGGGGGGCGTCCGGTCGACGTCCCGCCGGACCCACGGGGCAAAGGGAAGTGTGAGCTTATGGTTTGAGGCGGGGGGGGCGACATCCCCGGACACGAGCAGGACGGTGTTGTTTGGTCTGAAGAACCGGCCGTAGAACGCTTCGATGTCCTTGGGTGTGACGCGTCGGATCACGTCCCAACTGAAGGTCGATGCCTTGTAAGGGTGCCCGTCGAACAGGACGCGGAACAGCTGCCTCCGCCCGAGAAACTCCTGGTCTCTTTCGAGGTCGCGAAGCTCATAGGAAACGATGCGCTTGGCGGTCGCGACCTCCAGCTCCGGGAATTCCGGGGAGAGGATCATCAGTCTCAGGAGCTCGAGCGCCCGGTCCGTGTGCTCCGCGGGCGCATGAAACGTCAGCACCGTGTGGTCCAGGGACACGCTCACAGAGAAATCGCCGCCGATGGATTCGATCATGTTCTCCAAGTCATCGGCGGAGAACTCTTTCGTGCGGCGGCCAATCATCCGGGCCGTCAAGGTGGCCACGGAGGGAAGGTCCGGGGGAGAATCGGCTTCGCCGGCCTGGACCACGATCTGGATCGTGACGACCGGAAAGCCGGGCCGGCGCGTAACCGCGATGACGAGGCCGTTCGGGAGGATGGTCGTTTCGATAGACGGGAGCCTCATCTCCCGAAAAGGGTCCGGGAGCGGGGGGGTCCGGCGGAAGCGTTCTTGTCCCGTCGCCGGCCGCGCCGAGCCGCCGGCCAAGACCGCCACGAGAAGACAAGTAACAACGGTCTGGGCTTTTTCGGCGGCGTTTCTCATTTGTTCCTGATGTTCAGGATGACCATGTTCGAAGGAATGAACAGCCTCGTCATCAGGCTGTTCACGCTCTGGGCGCTGACCTTCATGTACCGGTCGAGTTCGGACGAGAGCTCCGAGACGGGGATGCCGTCGAACGCGGCGTCGGCGAGAAGGAGGCCCCTGTCAAGCGTCGAGGAGAGGCGTCGGAGATAATCCATCTTGTAGAGACGTTTGGCCTTGTCCAGCTCGGATTCGGGGGGCAAGCTGACCTTGAGCTTGTCGAACTCGGACAGGATCGCTTTCTGGCATCGGTCGACCAGGACTTCGTTGATGTTAAGGGCGAAGATCTTGAAAGCCGGCAGGTCCTGGCGGAGTTCTAGGCCCCCGCTCAGATAATAGGCCGTCAGGTCCTTCTTCATGATCCGCGAGTAAAGCCGCGACGTCTTGCCGTGGAAGACCAGGTAATCGAGGATCCTCATGGCGTAACGGTCGCCCGTCTGGAGGGGAGAGAGCCGGTAGCCAAGGTGGAAACCGGGCGTCGGGAGAAGGACGTCCTTCATCGTTTGGACGACCTCCCGCTCTTGCTCGAAACGGGGCAGGGGAGGGGTCGGTGCGACCGTGCCCGGAGGGATGGAATCGAAATACCGGGCGACGAGTTCCTTGGCCCGGGGAAGAGGGAAGTCGCCGACGATGGCCAGGACCGCGTTGGCCGGGACATAGTACCTCTTATAAAAGGCCCTGACGTCGTCGAGGGTCAGGTTCTTGAGCTCTTCGCCCCCGCCGGCGAGGGGATGCCCGTAGGGAAAATCCGGATACAGGACCGCGTCGAAGACGGCGTAGCTGTCGACATAGGGCTCGGTGGCCAGGCGCCTCCAGTGGGCTTCGATCAGGTCCTCTTTGATGCTCTCCACGGACGCCGGGGCGAAGGCCAGGGATTTCATCCGGTCGGATTCGAGCCAGAGGGCTAAGGCGAGCTGGTTGGAGGGCAGCGTCTCATAGAAAAGGGTCTTGGCCAGGGTCGTGTTGGCGTTGAGCTCCCCGCCGACTTTCTGGATGAAGCTCAGGTGCTGAAGGGGGCTGACGTTCTCCGAACCCTGGAACATCAAGTTCTCGAGGAAGTAGGCCAGGCCGGTCTGTCCCGGCTGCTCCCGGATCGATCCGGCCCCGTACGCCACGACCACGGAAACGACTGGGAGGGTGTCGTCCTCGGACAGGACGACCCGAAGCCCGTTCTTCAGCCGGTACTGGGTCACCGGGAACTTCCAGCCGGAGGAGAACGTCTCCTGCGGGCGAAGCGGCCCCGCCGCCGCTCCAAGCAGGAGCGGGATAAGGGCGGCCGCGAGGATCCTCGTCGTCTTGGTCATGGCGCCTGTCTGGACTGCAGAATCGGACGGACAACGATAGCATAAACAAAATCGAAATTACAAATGACCGGCCTGATTGAAAACCTGTCCGCGATGTGCTATTTTTGGACGGAATTCCGATGGAGTGAAAAGCCATGGATCATGACCTGAAAAACCTGGCCCTCGCGGCCAAGGGCCGGCTACGGATGGAATGGGCGGCGAGGTTTATGCCGGTCCTCAACGGGATCAAGACGGACTTCGCCCGGGATAAGCCGCTGCGAGGCCTCCGCATTTCGGCCTGCCTCCACGTGACCTCGGAGACGGCCAACCTGATGGAGGCCCTGAAGCTCGGGGGCGCCGACGTCCGGCTATGCGCTTCGAACCCTCTGAGCACGCAGGACGACATCCCGGCGGCGCTGGTGAAATACTACGAGGTTCCGGTCTTTGCCAGGAAGGGAGAGGACCATAAGACCTACTACCGGCATATCCTCCAGGCCCTGGGCCACGGCCCTCAGGTCACCATGGACGACGGCGCCGACCTAGTTTCGACGACCCATAACAAGCGGCGGGACCTCCTCGACGGGATCCTCGGCGGCACGGAGGAGACGACGACCGGGGTCATCCGGCTGAAGAGCATGGCCGGGGCTGGGATCCTCCGCTATCCCATCATCGCCGTCAACGATGCCCAGACCAAACATCTCTTCGACAACCGCTACGGGACGGGGCAGAGCACGCTCGACGGCATCCTCCGGGCGACGAACGTCCTCCTGGCCGGCCTGAATTTCGTCGTCGCCGGGTACGGCATGTGCGGCAAGGGCGTCGCCATGCGGGCCCGTGGGGCCGGGTCCCGGGTCATCGTCACCGAGGTCAACCCCATCAGGGCCATCGAGGCCGTCATGGACGGCTTCGAGGTCATGCCCATGGCCGAGGCGGCAAAGGCCGGCGACATCTTCCTCACGGTCACCGGCAACAAGGCTATCATACGGCGTGAGCATTTCCTCCGGATGAAGGACGGGGCCATCATTGCCAACGCCGGGCACTTCAACGTCGAGATCGACATCCCAGCCCTGGAGGGTCTGGCGAAGTCCAAGCGGCGCATCCGCGAGTTCGTCGACGAGTACGCCCTCCGGAACGGCCGTCGGATCCACCTCCTCGGTGAGGGGCGGCTCATCAATCTGGCCGCGGCCGAGGGGCATCCGGCCATGGTCATGGACATGAGTTTCGCCAACCAGGCCTTGAGCGTCCTCTACCTGACGCGGCGGAGCCGCGAGCTCGAGCGCCGCGTTTACCCCGTTCCGCTTGAGATTGACGAACGGATCGCGGCCCTAAAGCTAGGATCCATGGGTTCGTCCATCGACCGGCTGACGCCGGCCCAGAAGAAATACCTCGCCGGTTGGAGAGAAGGGACCTGAGCCCCGCCCTCTGGCGGGCGAGGGGGTCAGAAGCTCCCGGGGACTTTCCCGGCTAGGTCCCTCAGGTACTGGCCGACCTTGGCCTTCATGTCCGGGTCCGTAACGCGAGGGGCGAGCTTCATGAAGAGGTCCCTGGCCTTGGCCGTTTCTCCCGCCTTGGCATAGGCGGCCCCCAGGTTGAAGCTGAACTGGTTGTCGTCGGGGACGATCTTCACGGCCTGCTCGTAGGCCGCCACGGCCTCTTCCATCCTGCCCATCCTCTCGAGGATCATGCCCTTTCGGTTCTGTGCCAGGGCGTAGCGGGGCCTGATCTGCAAGGCCCTCTCGACGTTCGCGTAGGCCAGTTCGAGGCGGCTTTGGACGATGTAGAGACCGGCGAGGTTATAATAGGCGAGCTCCCTCGTCGGATAAGCCGCGTCGGCGAGGACTTTCTGGAACTCGGCCTCGGCGCGGTCGAGCTGGTTGAGCTCCTGATAGATCGTTCCAAGATTGTTGTGGGCTTCGGTGAACTGAGGGTAGACCTCCAGGCACTTCTCGTACGCCTTGACCGCCTCCGCCAGGTTTCCCTTCAGGGACTGAGCCAGCCCGATGGCGTTCCACGCGAGATAATAGCGCGTATCGAGGCTCAGGGCCTTGACGAAACAGCCGATCGCCGTATCGATGTTCGCCGGGTCGAGGTTGCTCTGGTTGAGATAAACGAGTCCGAGGTTGTACTGGTACTTGGGGTCCTTGGCATGGGCCTGCTGGGTCTTCTGTTGGGCCGTCGCGCAGAAGGTGAGTTGGACACAGATGACAAGAACGAAAGCTTGCCTAGCTCGCATCGGACGCCTCCTTCGGCCGGATGCCTCCGGCCCTGACTATTCTTCCCGAAGGGCCCTGGACATGAGGTCCTTGAGGGCCTTCCGGGCCGGTTTGTTGCGGTAGAGGACCTGATAGATCTGGTTCGTGATGGGCATCTCGACGTTCTGGGCCCGGGACAACCGCCGGGCCGAGATCGTCGTGTGAACCCCCTCGGCCACCATCTTCATCCGCGACAGGATGGCCTCCAAGGACTTGCCCTTGCCGAGCTCGAAGCCGACGAAATGGTTGCGGCTCAGCTCGCCGGTGCAGGTCAGCACGAGGTCGCCGATGCCGGCCAGGCCTGAGAACGTCCGCTTCGAGGCGCCGAGCGATAGGCCGAGCGCCGTGATCTCGACGAGCCCCCGGGTGATCAGGGCCGCCCGAGAGTTCAGGCCGAAGTCCATGGCGTCGACAATGCCCGCGGCTATGGCGATGACGTTCTTCAGGGCGCCGGCGAGCTCGACTCCGGTGACGTCGGGGCTCGTGTAAGCCCGGATCGTCAGGCTGGAGATCAGGTGCTGGATGGTCCTGGCCGTATCGGGGTTGTGGGAGGCCACGACGAGCGCCGTAGGATGCTCCGCGGCGACGTCGCGGGCGAAGCTCGGTCCAGAGAGAACGGCCAGCCGGGGCCGGGCGTGCCGCCGGAAGACCTCCTCCATAACCTGGCTCATGCGCCGGAGAGACTTCCGCTCGAGGCCTTTGGTCAAACTGACGACGATCTGCCGGTCATCGAGGAGCGGACCAATCCGGGCGTATATCGAACGGCAGTACTGGGAGGGGACGGCGATGAACACCACGTCCGCGGCCGGCGCAACCTCCCGGATGTCCAGGGAAAAAGTGACATTCGCCGGGAAACGAAAACCCGGCAGGAAGGACCGGTTCTCACGGGTCCTTACTAGCTCCCTGTAGACCTCCTCCTCCCGGACCCAGAGCCGGGTGGGGATCCCGTTCCGGCCCAGGTAGCGGGCGAAAGCCGATCCCCAGCTGCCGCCGCCGATGACCGAAGCGTTCATGGCCTTCGCTCCCCCAGCCTTCGCTCCCCGCCGCCGAGGAGGCGTTTGATGTTGTCCTTATGCTTGAAGATGACCAGAGCGACGGTGGGCAGGCTCCACCAAAAGACGATCGGCGGACCGTGGAAAAGCCGGACGAAGACGGGGAAAAGGAGGGCCGCCAGGATCGAGCCGAGAGAGACGAAGCGGCTGACGGCGGCCGTGACGATGAAGACCGCCAGGCTCGCGAGCACGGGCGTGAACGCAAGAGCCCCAAAGGCGCCGACCGACGTGGCGACGCCCTTGCCGCCGCGGAAGCCGATAGAGAACGGGTAGCAATGCCCGAGGACAGCCAGAAAGCCGCAAAGTCCGGCCAGGAACGGATCGTGGAAGAGCCGGAGGGCAAGGAACGCCGGCAGATAACCTTTGAGGATGTCCACGATCATGACGGGGATGGCGAATTTGAGGCCTTTGACCCGGAGGACGTTAGTCGTGCCCGTCGCTCCGCTGCCCAGGTCGCGGATGTCCCTGCGGTCGGCGGCCCGGATGAGGAGATAGCCAGTGGGGATCGAACCCACGAGGTAGGAGGCGACGGCGAAAAGGACTTTCATCGGAGTTCGAACTCCGCCACGATCTTATACTCCGCACCCTGGGGCTTGAGGACGCTCTCGAAGAGCGTGACCGTCCGGGCCGTCATCTCGCCGAAGACCGTATCGCGGTATTTCTCGAGCTCGGCCGCCGCTTCCCGGACGCGCGCCGGACTCTTGACCCTTCCGAGAGTCAAGTGCGGATGGAAGGGCCGGGCCTCCGCCGGAAAACCCCGCTTCTCGAGCCCGGCCTCGATGGCCTTCTGAAGGCTCATCAGCGTCGGCTCCTCTGCGACCCCTGCCCAAAGGACCCGGGGGCTCTTGCCCTCCGGGAAGGTTCCTGTCGCCCGGAGCACAAGCGGGAACCGCGTATGGACCGAGGAAGCTTGCCTAACCTCCTGCTCCAGGTCGGGGATCGCGGCGGCCTCGACCTCGCCCAGGAATTTCAGCGTCAGGTGCATGCCGCGGGCGTCGACCCAGCGCACGTCCGCGCCCGTTCTCTTGAGTTTGCGGATGAGGTCCTCGAGGGCCCGCTTGAGCCCGGATTCGAGGTCGATGGCGATGAAAGTCCTCATCGGGGCTTCCGTGTCCTATTGTATTTTTTTTGCCCGTCTTTGATAAGCGCTTTTCTGACCATGTTCAGGGCCCTTTGAGAGGCCTGGAACTTGACCTGCTCCCGGCCGCCCCAGAGGAGGGCTTTTTCCACGGTGACGCGCCGGGGCCGGGCGAGGGCCACGTAGACGAGCCCTACGGGCTTGCGCGGCGTCCCGCCTTCCGGGCCGGCGATGCCCGTGACCGCCAGGCCGAGATCGGCGCCCGCCGTCTTCCGGACCCCGTCGGCCATGGCCCGGGCCACGGCCGCGCTCACGGCGCCGTGTTTTTCGATGAGCGGCGCAGGAACATGCAGGCGTCTGGTCTTGGCCCGGTTGGAGTAGACGACGGCCGACTCGAGAAAGTAGGCGGAGCTTCCGGGGATATTGGTCAGCCGGTGGCCGATGAGGCCACCCGTGCACGATTCGGCGCAGGCGAGCGTCAACCCCCGAGTCTTGAGCAACCGCCCGATGACGGATTCGAGGCTCGAGGCGTCGGTGGAGTAGACCCAGACCTCGAGGCGCGCCCGGACCTTTCTCGTAAGAGGGTCGAGGACAGAATCCGCCCGAGAGAGGGGCCCGGGCCCCTGATAAACGAAGTGGATGGCCAGGTCCCCGGGCACGGCCAGGGTCGTGACCGTAACACCGGTCGGCACGGCCGGATAGACGTCCTTGATCCGGCTTTCCATGAGCGATTCCCCGATCCCCGTCAGTCGCAGGATCCGACGCACGGTGACCCCCCTCGCGACGGGCGCCAGCCGCGGCCGGACATGATCATCGAACATCGGGCGAATCTCATGAGGCGGGCCCGGGAGCAGGGCGATCCGATGGCGGGACGTTTCGAGCCAGAGGCCCGGGGCCGTGCCGTTCGGGTTCGGGAGAACCTCCGCGCCCTCGATGACCAAGGCCTGTTTCCGGTTCGCCGCAGCCATGGGCTGCCCGCGCCTTCGGAAGCGTGCCCTGATCGCGGCCAAGACTTGTTTGTCGGGAACGAGCCTGCGCCCGAGGACCGCGGCAAACGCCTCGCGCGTCCGGTCGTCCTCGGTCGGCCCGAGCCCGCCCATGGCGATGACGAGCTGAGAACGGCCAAGGGCCACGCGGACCGCCCGGCGCAGGTCCCCGTCGTCGTCGCCGACGAGGGTTTTAAACGAAACGCTCAGTCCGAGGTCGTTCAGCCGTTCGGTGAGGAACAGGGAGTTTGTGTCCTGAAAGAACGGGGTCAGGAGTTCGGTTCCGACGGCGATGATCTCAGTCTTCATGTCCCGGCCAGGCCCTCAGACGAGGAGAAGGAGGAGCTGAGTGAGGAGCCCCGCGGCCAAGCCCGCGCCCGCGTCATCGGCCATGATCCCCCAGCCACCGCGAAGCTTCTCCAGTCTCCGGATGGGGCCGGGCTTGATGATATCAAAAAACCGGAACAACAGGAAAGACGCGAGGAGCGGCAGCCAGCGCGCGGGGACAAGGGAGAGAGCCAGGAACTGCCCGAAGGCCTCGTCGATGACGATCCGCTGCGGGTCGGCCTGGCCGAGTTCCGCAGCGTATCTCCCTGAGACCATCCCCCCCAGGAAGAAGAGGACCGCGAGAAAGAGGAGGTAAAAAGGCCAGCTGAGCTTGTGCAAGAGAAGGGCATAGCCAAGAACGGCGACGGCGCTCGACGCTGTCCCGGGCGCCTGGGGAAAGAATCCCACGCCGAACAACGTCGCGAACATCCGAGGGGCGAGCTTCATGGGACGAGCTCTCCGCGAAGGTCATAGGCACCGGCCGAAACGATCTTTGCCCTGACCATCGGATCCTGCGGCCAGGCGGCGCGAAGCGGCGCGGACACGCAGACCCGACCGTCGACCTCAGGCGCCTGGAAGCGTGTCCTGCCGACGAAGCTGCGGCCGCCCCGGGAGGGCGCGCCTTCGATCATGACGTCCAGAACGCGGCCGACGTAAGTACGGTTGCGGGCCCGGGACAGTGCGGCTTGGATGGTCATGAGCTCGCCCCGACGCGCTTCCTTTTCCTCCGGGCTTACTGTCTCAGGCAGGATAAAGGACTTCGTCCCCCTTTCCGGAGAATAGGCGAAGATGCCGAGATGATCGAAGCGGGCCTTGCGGACGAACCGCTTGAGAGCCTCGAATTCCCTGCGGCCTTCACCTGGAAACCCGACGATAAGGGAGGTCCGAACGGCGATCCCCGGGACCTTGGCCCGGACCCTGTCCAAGAGACCCAGGGCCCGTGTCCCGTCCATGCCCCGTTTCATGGCCCGGACGATCTTTTCATCAGCGTGCTGGAAGGGGATGTCAAGGTAACGGCAGACCTTGACCTCGTTCATGATCTCGAGGAGGGGGTCCGTGACCTCCTCCGGGTAGCCGTAGAGGAAGCGGATCCAGGCGAGGCCGCGGATGGGGAGGAGGCGCTCGATGAGCCGGACCAGGCCGTGGCTGAGACCGCGGTCCCGCCCGTAGAAGGTCGTGTCGTGGGAGACGAGGTCGATCTCCTTGACGCCCTGATCGGCCAGAATCCGGACCTCCCGGACGACGGAGGCGATGCTCCGGGACACGTAGGGCCCCTTGATGAGCGGGATCGAGCAGAAGTCGCAACGGTGGGAGCACCCTTCCGAGATTTTGACGTAGGCCCAAGTCCCGGGCGTCGAGACGAGCCTGGGGGTGCGGTCGGAATAGAGGAACGTCCGTGCCGGGATCGGAGCGGCGCGCCCCTCCAGCAGCCCGGCGATGCGGTCGAAGCTCCTGACGCCCGTCCAGATGTCGACCTCCGGGAAGCGGCGTCGCAGCTCCGCCTCGTCGCGTTCGACGTAACAGCCCGCAGCCACGACGGTCTTCCCGGGGTCCCGCCGCTTGAGACGCAGGGCCCGCTCGAGGTTCTTCTCGGCTTCGTCCCGGGCGGGCTGGATGAAGCCACAGGTATTGACGATGATGATGTCGGCTTCCTTAGGACGGCCGACCAGGGCGTAGCCGGATCTCCTGAGGGCACCCAGCATGACCTCGCTGTCGACGAGGTTCTTAGCGCAGCCCAGACTGATGAGAGCGACGGCCTTGCGGCGGGACCCAGGAGAGAGCCGGTCGTGCGCGGGCGCGGACGTCACGGGTAGATCCGGTAGAGGAGGCGGGGGAAGGGGATCGTTTCGCGGATGTGCTTGAGCTTGCAGAGCCAGGACACGACCCGCTCGAGACCCATGCCGAACCCCGCGTGGGGGACGGAGCCGTACTTCCTCAGGTCGAGATACCACTCGTAGGCCTCGCGCGGAAGTTTGTGGTCCCGGAGGCGTTGCTCGAGAAGGGCCAAGTCATGAATGCGTTGGCCGCCGCCGATGATCTCTCCGTATCCCTCGGTGGCGAGGAAATCGACGCCCAGGACCACGTCGGGCCGTTCCGGCGCCGGCTGCATATAGAAGGCCTTGATGGCCGCCGGGAAGTGGGTGACGCAGACCGGGCTGTCGTAGATCTCCGAGATGATCGTCTCCTCCGGGGCGCCGAAATCCCCGCCCCATTCGATGGTCGAGCCCCTCTCGCGGAGGCGGGGGAGGGCCTCGTCATAGGTCAGCCGCGCGAACGGCTTGCGGATGGCCTCGAGCGGCTTCGTGTCGCGCTCGAGAGTCTCGAGCTCCTGCTTCCGCTTCGCCAGGACGCGCTCGAGGATGAAGAGGACGAGGTCCTCGCCGAGGCCGATCGTGTCCTCGAGCGTGGCGAAGGCGACTTCGGGCTCGACCATCCAGAACTCAATGAGGTGGCGCCGTGTCTTGGACCTCTCGGCGCGGAACGTCGGACCGAAGCAATAGACCTTGCCGAAAGCCATGGCCGTCGCCTCGTTGTAGAGCTGGCCGCTCTGGCTGAGATAGGCCTTCTGGTCAAAATACTCCGTCTCGAAGAGGGTCGTCGTGCCTTCGCAGGCGCTGGGGGTCAGGATCGGCGTGTCCATCAGGCGGAAGCCGCGGCCGTCGAAGAAATCGCGGATGGCCTTGACGACCTCGGCCCGGACGCGGAGGATGGCGTGCTGCCTGGACGAGCGGAGCCAGAGGTGGCGATGCTCCATAAGGAACGGCGTGCTGTGCTCCTTGGGGGTGATCGGGTAATCCTGGGCGATCTGGACGATCTCGATGTCCGCGAGACCGAGCTCATAGCCGCCGGGGGCCCGCTTGTCCTCGCGGACGCGGCCCCGGACGATGACGGACGATTCCTGGGTCAGCCGGTCGAACTTCTCGAAAAGGGGGTGTTCCTTTTCGGCGCTGAAAATCGTGGACTGGACGATGCCCGTGCCGTCTCGAACGAGGAGGAAGCGAACCTTGCCCGACGAGCGCTTGTTGTAGACCCAGCCGCGGACTTCGACGTCCTGTCCGTCATATCCGGCGATGTCCTCGACATAGACCCATTTCATAATGCGCCAATTATAAGGAATTCCCCGCTATTATTCAATTCGTAGGAGGGACTGTCCCCCTCCGAGGACAGTCCCTCTTTTTTCTATTCCCGGTCCCGCTCTCTTGTGCTATAAGCATTTCGAGTCCGCACATGGCCCAGCCGAAACCGTTCGCTCCGGCGAAGCTCGTCTGCGGGGTCATTTCCGGCGACGCGGGATTCTATGACCGCGCCAAGAGCCTGCTCGTCGAGGCCCACGGGCCGGTGGACCTCGAAAGTCCGGGCTTCACCTTCGACCTGACGGACTACTATGCAAGGGAAATGGGGCCCGGCCTGGCGCGCCGATTCATGAGCTTCCGCACTCTCGTCGAGCCAGGCCGGCTGGCGGATATCAAGATCGGGACGAACGACCTTGAAGAAAGGGTCCGCCAGGAGGTCGGCGGTCGCATCCGTCCGGTCAACATCGACCCGGGCTATGTCACCGCTTCAGCCGTGGTCATGGCCACGGCCAAGGATTTCGCGCACAGGATCCCGCTCGCCAGCGGGATCTATGCCCATCTGGAGTTCCTGTTCACGAAGACGGACGTGAAGTTCCTGGATTGGACATATCCGGACATGCGGCAAGAAGGAGCGAAACAGTTCTTTCTTGGCGTCCGGGCGCTCTATCGGAATCAGCTCACGGAGATGAGGAGATAGCCCTCGGACTCAATCCTCCGGGTCGAAGGCCGAGATCTTCCTCAGCCTTTCGATGATCTCGGGGAGTTCCCGCAGGACGACGGGGATGTCCCCTTCGGAGTTCGAGCGGCCGAGGGACATCCGGATGGAGGAGCGGGCGATCTCGGGCCTCAGGCCGATCGCCGTCAGGACATGGGAGACTTCCTCGGACTCCTCGCTGCAAGCCGACCCGGTCGAGACGTAAATCTCCTTGGTGGCTAGCGAAAGCAGAATGGCCTCGGCCTCGAGCCCGGGGAAGGCGAAATTGAGCGTCGTCTTGACCCGGGCCGTGGGGTGTCCGTTGAAGAGAACCTTGGGAATTCTTTCCTCGATGCCTTTCTTCAAGGTCTCGGCCAGCTTTTCGATGCGGGACCAGTCCTTCCGTCCGCGATCCTCGTAAACCCGGACCGCCTCGCCGAAGCCCACGATCCCGGCCGTGTTCTCCGTCCCGGCCCGCATCTTCCGCTCCTGGTGGCCGCCGTGGAGGAAAGGGACGAGGTTCGTTCCCTTGCGGACGTAGAGGGCTCCGACCCCCTTTGGGCCGTAGATCTTATGCGCCGAGACCGAGAGCAGGTCGACGCCGAGCTTGCGGACGTCGACGTCGATCTTGCCGAACGTCTGGACGGCGTCCGTGTGGACGGGAACGCCCTTCTCGTGGGCGATCTCCGCGATCCTCTCGATGGGCTGGATGGTTCCGATCTCGTTGCTCGCGTGCATGACGGAAACGAGGGCCGTCTTCGGCGCCAGGGCGGAGCGGAGGGCGTCGAGCTCGACCGTGCCGTAGCGATCGACCGGAAGGTAAGTGACCTTGACGTTCTTTCGCTCGAGGTACTTGGCGGATTCGAGGACCGCCGGGTGCTCGATCGAGGAGACGATGAGCTCATTGCGCTCCGGGAAGGCGTCGAGCATGCCGAAGACGGCGAAGTTGTCCGCCTCGGTCCCGGAGCCGGTGAAAAAGATTTCGCCGCGGTCGGCGCCGAGGGCGGCGGCCACGCGTTCGCGCGCCTCGTTCAGGATCTCCTTGACCTTCCGCCCGATGGGATAGAGGGAGGAGGGATTCCCGAAGTGCTCCTTGAGGAACCAGAACATCTTTTCGGCCACGGCCGGGTCGACAGGCGTCGTGGCGTTGTGGTCGAGGTAAATCATAGCCCTATTTTAGCATAAACGGGAGGATGTCGGCCGACTGGGTCGGACGGGGAGTTTAAAAAAAGAGGGACAGTCCCTTCCGGGGCGGCTGTCCCTCTCTGCCTCTATCCGAGCTTCTCCCTAAGGATCCGGACGACCTCGAGCCCGGCCCGCCGCTGTCCCTCGACGGCCGCCGCGCCAAGATGGGGGATGGGGGTGACGTTCGGATGGTCGATCAGGGAAAAGTCCTCCGGCGGCTCCTTGTCATAGACATCGAGCGCCGCCGCCCGGACCTTCCCCGAGTTAAGGCCAGCGAGGAGGGCCTTCTCGTCGACGACCCCGCCCCGGGCCACGTTGATGATGATGACCCCGTCCTTCATTTTCTTGAACTCGGCCTCGCCCAGGATGGGCTTCGGCTGCTTGGGGACGTGCACCGTGATAAGGTCCGCCTGCGAGAGGAGTTCGTCAAGTGAGACCTGCTTGACGGCGAGGTCGGTCTTGATGGGGATGACGTCGTAGACCACGACCTTCATCCCGAAGGCGATGGCCCGGCGGGCGACCTCGATCCCGATCCGGCCGCAGCCGATGATGCCGAGAGTCTTTCCAAAGAGTTCCGTCCCCTCCAGGCTCTTCTTGTCCCACTTGTGTTGCTTCATGGACAGGACGGCCTTGCCGTGGTTGCGGACGACGCCCAGCATGAGCCCGAAGGTGTGCTCGGCGACCGAAATGGAGGTCGCGGCCGGGGTGTTGGCCACGGCGATGCCCTGTTCCTTGGCCGCGGCGCTGTCGATGTTGTCGAGCCCGATGCCGGCCCGCACGAGAAGCTTCAGGCCCGTACCGGCCTCGATGACCGGACGCGTGATCTTGGTGGCGCTCCGCACCACGATGGCGTTGAAGCCGGGCACGGTTTTGACGAGGTCGGCCTCGGCCATCCCCGTTTTGACCGTGACGTCGAAGCCCGGGATGGCCCTCATCTGGTCGAGGGCCTCCTTATCCATGGAATCGGCGACGAGGATCTTGGTCATTGCCATGTCTCCTTCAGGACGGCCTGGGCCGCCCGGATGCCGCTGCCGGCCTCGAACTTGTAGCCGAGGTCCATGAGCGTCATCTCGAGCGCGGACAGGGCCGTGATGATATCGAACCCGCCCATATAGCCGAGGTGGGCGATGCGGAAGAACTTGCCCTTGTTGGGGTCCTGGGCGCCTGCGATGTACGCCATGTACTTGCCCTGCATCGTCTTGACGATCTTGCCGCCCTCGATCCCGGCCGGAGTCTTGACCGCGGTCAGGATGTTGCCAGGCTTCTGGGCCAGCAGCTCGAGGCCCATGGCCCTGACCCCGGCCCGCGTCGCGTCGCCGAGAATGCGGTGGTGCTCATAGAGCTTTTCGAGCCCCATGGCCTTGATGATGTCCAAGGCCTTCTTCTGCTGGATGACGAGGGAGATGGCCGGCGTCCAAGGCGTCGTCTTGTCGGCCAGGTTCTTGCGGGCCTTCTTCAGGTCGAAATAGAAGCGCGGGCACTTGGCCGTCTCGACGAGCTTCCAGGCTTTCGGGCCGACGGCGATGTAGGCCAAACCCGGCGGGATCATGAACGACTTCTGCGAGCCCGAGACCATGACGTCGACCTTCCAGTCGTCCATCGGGCAGGGCGTTGCGCCCGTGCCCGAGATGCCGTCGACGACGATGACGGCGTTCGTCCGGGCCACGACGTCGGCGAAGCCCTTGATGTCGAAGATGGCCCCGGTCGAAGTCTCCGAGAGCTGGCAGAAGACGGCCTTGCAGTCGGGCATCGCCTTGAGCTCGCGCTCGAGCTCTTCCTTCGGGTAGTCCTTGCCCCACTCGACGACGATCTCCTTGTGGGCGATGCCGTAGGCCTTGCAGAGGTTCCCCCAGCGCTCGCCGAACTTGCCGGCGTTGATCGTCAGGGCCTTGTCTCCGGGGCTGAGGAGGTTCGCCACGGCGGCCTCCATGGCCCCCGTTCCCGACGACGTCAGGATGTAGACATCCTCCTTCGTGCCGAAGACGTACTTGAGGCCCTCGGTCGTTTCCATGAAGATCCCCGAAAACTCGGGGGTCCGGTGGTGGATGATCGGCTCGGCCGCGGCGGAAAGGACGTTTTCCGGCACGGGAGTCGGTCCGGGTGAGAGAAGATAGTATTTCTTGATCATGATTCCCCCTAATTAGGAATGCGCGCGATCGCTCGAGTCATAGTCGGTCGGATGGTCCGGATGCGTGTAAATTAACAAAAATCCCCCGCCGCGTCAATCACAGCTCCGTCAGGAGCTTGGTCAGGAGGGCCGTCCGTTCGACGAGCGAGGGCAGCACGATATGCTCGTGCTCGGCGTGGATGCCATCGCCGTCGGGTCCGAGGCCGTCGAGGGTCGGGATCCCCATGTTCGCCGCAAGTGAGGCGTCGGAGCCGCCGCCCGTCTTTCCCCCCTTGAGGGTCTGGCCGATCGAGGCCGCGATCTCCTGGGCCCGCTCGAAGAGGCGGGACGAGGCCTTGGTCTTTTCCATAGGCGGCGTCATGCTTTCGACCGAGAACTTGAGATGGGCGCCGCGCAGGGACGGCTTCATCTCGCGGACGGTCCTCAGGATCCGCTCCCGGTCCTGGGCCTTCCAGAAGCGGATGTCCAGGACGGCCCAGGCGCCTTCGGCCACGACATTGGGCTTCTCGCCGCCGCCGATGGTCCCGATGTTGACGGTCGTGTCGCCGGTGCGCAGCTTCTTCAGGCGCACGAGCAGGGCGGCGAGCTCCTCGATGGCGTTGACGCCCTTCTCCGGGCTCCCGCCGTGGGCGGCCCGGCCGCGCACGTCCAGGCGCAGCACCAGCCGGCCCTTCCGCTCGAGTTTCAAGGCCCCTCCGGGCAGCGCGGGCTCGAGGCAGAGAACGAGGGAGGCCCGCTTGGCCAGCCGGCGGATGACCTCGTGGGCCGACTCGTGGCCCGTTTCCTCGGCGGAGTTGATGAAGACCCGCACTCTCTTATGCGGCTTGAGGTTCAGGCTCCTCATCGTGGCCAGGGCGGAGAGGAGGATGACCAGGCCGGACTTCATGTCCAGGACGCCGGGCCCAAAGAGCTTATGGCCGGAGATGTAGAAGGGCATTTTGGCCAGCTTCCCCACGGGCCAGACCGTGTCGATGTGGGTCAGGACAAGGATCTCGTCGTCGGCGTCTTTCAGTCGGCCAGGAGAGTATTCGATGACCGTCAGATCGCCGATGTCCTTTTCGGGGAGGGTCGTGATCTTGCAGCCGATCTTGCGGAATTCCCTGGCCACGAACGAGGAGCAGGCGTCCACGGCTCCCTTGTCTTCCGTGGGCGACTCCAGGGCCGTGACCTGTTTCAGGAGGTGAACCATCTCGCCCTGCCGGGAGCGAAAATAAAGCGGGAAATCCATGTTGCCCTCCACCGGGTTAAGAGACACTAATCTATCACAGCTCGACCGGAATTTCACGCAGATTCCGGGACGGCGGGCCCGCCAGGCGCGGCCTTGATTTCGGCGGAGCTTTCCCTTACATTAGCCCTGTCGGCCGGCTGTCCGCCGGCGGCTCCTGATATGGCCAAGAAGTCCGTCGCTACCGCTGCCCTTGTCCTCGTTCTCTTGCTCGGACTCGTTCCGAGCCTCAAGCCCGAGATCTTCTATCCTTGGAGGTCGACTTATATCGGCGCCCTCGAAGGGTCGGCCTGGCCCGGGCTCGTCATCGCCCTGAGCAAGGAGGCGGCCTTCGCCTTCGTCATCAAGGTGGAGAAGGACGGGCAGGCGGCCGAACGGGGCGATTTCTTCTATCTCGTCTCTCAGGTCGGCCCGCTCGCGCCGGACGGAGCCTATGGCCGGATCAAGTTCGACCTCGGGCTCCCGCTCAAGCAAGGCGCTGAAACACCCATCCTGCTGAAGCCGTCCCCGAAAAAACAGACGATGACTCTTGAATGGTCGCGTCGGGACGAGAAGACCGTGATCGGGCACATCAGCTGTCCCGCCGACCTCCGGGTGACGGTCGTGCACTATTTCCCCTGGGACTTCTCCGGGGACTATAAGGTCCTTCCGGATGACCAGCTCGAGGGCGCGAGCGCCAAGGCCCCAAAGGAGCATTACCTGTTCTGGTCGCACCGGCCGGGCGCTCCGGTCGCCGCGGGCCGGGGAGAGGTCGCCCTCTCGTTTTCCACGGTGGACGACCGGAACCTCTATTTCGTCGCGGGCGCCGGCGACGACCCGAAGAGCATCGGGGACCGAATCTTCCGTTATAAGAACGCCATCGCCATTGACGACCTCATCAGCGAGGAGGGCCGGGCCTACGAGCAGAAGCGGGTCAAGGCCCGAGGGCTCTACGAAGGAGTCCCCGAAGCCATCACCAACAATCTCCACTGGATGGTCCTCTACCAGACCGGCAGCCACCGCTTGTACACGCCCGCGGGGCGAGGCTGGATCTTTCCGCGCCCCGACGGCGGCCCGGATCACTGGACGATTTTCGCCTGGGATTCCTTTTTCAACAGCCTCGAGCTGGCCATGGAAAGCTCGAAGCTCGCCGTCGATGCGGTCATGGCCGCCCTCGAAACACAGTATCCCGACGGCAACATCCCCAACTGGCGCGGGCGCTTCGGCGGGACGGCGGACCGATCGCAACCGCCCGTCGGCGCCTACGTCGTGCTGAAGCTCTTCCAGAAGCTCGGCGACGTCGAGCTCCTCCGTTTCGCTTATCCCCATCTCCAGAAATGGCACGACTTCTGGACGGCGCAAAAATCGAACGGCCTGCCGAGGCGGGACGGCAACGCCGACGGGCTCCTCGAATGGGGATCGGATGCGGAACTCCTCGGCAAGGACGTCCCCCCCTGGGAGAAGAACGCTTCGGGCCGCCAGCGCGCGGCCTGGGAGTCGGGCCAGGACGACCTCCCCAACTGGGACGGCGTTCCCTTCAGCGAAGATAGCGGGACGCTCGCCATGAACTGCGTGGACCTGAGCTCCTTGTATGCTCTGGACGCGTGGTGCCTCTCTCAAATCGCCACCGCCCTCGGGGAAACCCGCGACTCCGAGAAGTACCTCGCCCAGTATGAGCGGATGAAGGCCCTCATCAACAACCAGTTGTGGAATGAAAAGGAGGGGTTTTATTTCGACCGGTTTTGGGACGGGCATTTTTCCACCCACAAGGCGGCGTCCAGCTTCTTCCCGCTCGTCGCTCGCATTCCCGACGAGGGCCGGGCCCGGCGAATGCTGAACGCCCTCCTGGACCCGAAGAAATTCTGGGGGGATTACGTCGTCCCGACCATTTCGAGAGACGACCCATCCTTCAAGCCCGAGAGCCAGCAATACTGGCGCGGCACGATCTGGCCGCCCACGAATTATCTCGTTTATCAGGGCCTCAAGGCATACCGCTTCGACCTAGTGGCCTCGGAATTCGCCAAGAAAAGTTCGGAGATGTTCCTCCGGACCTGGACGAACTTCCAGCTCTGTCCTGAGAATTTCGACTGCCTGAGCGGGGAGGCCGGCGGGCAACGGTACCAGAGCTGGGGGCCTCTGTTCGCCCTGATCGCCGTAGAAGAATATCTCGATTTCACGCCCTGGGACGGCTTCCGTTTCGGGATGCTCAAGCCCGACGAGAGCGGCATCCTATCTCGCCTGTCCATCCAGGGGCGGCAGTATGAGGTCAAGGTCTCGAACTCGAGCACCGTGCTCCGGGAGGAGGGGGAGGAGATCCTGTCCGCGGACGGAGGGGCCGTCTTCCGGCATTTCCTTTATAACGAATCGCAGGTGTCCTTCGAGATCAAGACGTTGAAGCAGAGGGCGCTCCGGCTGCACTTCCTGCGCAAGGGCAAGTACCAGCTTCTCATCGACAGCCGGGAGGTCGACGTTTTCCGGGGCGACTCGGGTAAGTTCGAGGTCCCCGAAGGCGATCATGTCGTCCTCATCCAGCTCCTGGAGAACATGGAGAAGCAGGGCTCTCCGAGATCCTGACGCGAGAAGGCGGCGGTCCCTGTTATGACTGGGACCTTGCCTGGAGAGCGCGGGAACCGGCGGGCAGAGCGTAAAAAACGAAGCACGACGCGGCCAGGAGCGAGGACAGGACGAACGGCGCCCGGATCCCGAACCGGTCGGAAAGGACTCCGGCCACAAGGCTGATCAGGGCTCCGGCAACGAGCTGGATGTTGGAGACCCAGCTGAAGGCCTGGGTCTGGTCGACCGGCGCGACGCTGCTGCCGACGAAGGTGTGGAGAGACGGGTAGGTCATCAGCAGGAAGACGCCGAAGACGAGCAGGCCGGCCACGGCCACGGTCCGTCCGGGCGCGAGGCCGATCACGGCCAGGCTGAGGGCGGCGACGCCGATGCTGGCCAGAAAGACCGCCCGTCGGCCGAACCGACGGCTCAGGTAACCGTAGCTATAGCCCGAAACCGTGCCGAGCCCGATCCACAGGGAGAGGTATAACCCCGTGTGGCCGATGGGCACCGAGAACTGGTGATTGAGGAGAGACGGCGCGTAGTAGATCGTCACCGACCAGCCCATGCCGCCGAAAATGAAACCCGGGATGAGGCCGCGGAGACGGACGAGGACCTTCATCCAGGAATGGACATGGAGCGACGGCCGGAGTTCGCTCTTCGACGAGACCCCCCTGAGGGCAAGGGTGCCGAGGGTCCCGAGGACCAAGCCGAACAGCGCCCACGTGACGAGCGGCATCTTCCAATCCCATTTCTGGGCCAGGTAGCCGACCGAGAGGAAGGCCATCAGGACACCGATGTTGCCCGATCCGGACTGGATGCCCATGGCGTGGTCGAGGCCCGAGGCCGGCTGGGATTTGGACACCCAGGAGATCATGAGCGGGTGGTAGAAGCCCGTGACGACGCGCATGAACAGGAAGAAGGCGAGGAGCGTGAAGAACGAGGTCGCCAGCGTGACGCAGGCGAGCGAGACCGAGATGCCGATGAAGCTTGCCAGCATGAGCGTCTTGTATTCTATGTGGCAAGAGAGCCTGACGATCAGGAATTGGACGAGCAAGGTCGCCAGCAGCCCAAGATTGGAGAGGAGCCCGATCTGGGAGTAGCTGGTGATGAGTGTGCCCCGGCTGTAGAGGAGGGGAAAGACCATGGGCACGACGGTCGTGGCCGCGTCCGTCAGGGCGTGAAAGAGCGAGGCCGAGACAAGGATCCGGTTCTTCATGGTCAAAAGAGGCCTATCTTAGAGAACGTTCCCGGCGTTGTCAATTTCGCCATGCGTTGCGTCCGGCCGGGAAATCCGCTAACCTAATCGCGGCGACAGCCTGAAAAAGGAGGCCGATTTTCATGGCGTACTATTCTCGACGCGATTTCATCAGGACCGGCGTCGGACTCGGCGCCGCGGCGCTCGTATCCGGCGCCGGGCTCAGGGCCCAACGCCCCTCCTCGTCCGGCGGCGCGATGCGCGTTGTTTCGAGCGGCAACGGCATCCGGGCGACGGACAAGGCCATGTCACTCCTCAGGGAGGGCGGCGACCCTCTTGACGCCGTCATCGCCGGCGTCAACATCGTCGAGGATGACCCCAACGACAATTCCGTCGGCTACGGGGGGCTGCCGAACGCCGAAGGCGTGGTCGAGCTCGATGCCTCGGTCATGTACGGCCCAACGCATTCGGCCGGGGCCGTAGCCTCGCTGCGGAACATCAAGAACCCGTCCAAGGTCGCCCGCCTGGTCATGGAAAGAACCCGTCACGTCCTCCTGGTCGGGGAAGGCGCCCTCAAGTTCGCGCTGGCCCAGGGCTTCAAGGAGGAAAACCTCCTGACCGAGGAATCCCGGCAGGCATGGCTCAAATGGAAGGCTTCTCTCAAGGACAAGTCGGCCTGGATCCCGCCCGGGATCGACAGCTTCCCGGCCAGCCTCCGAGGCGTCCTGTGGACCCACGGCACGATCAACTGCCTGGCCCTCGACGGCTCCGGACGGTTGGCCGGGGTAACCACCACGAGCGGCCTGTCGTGGAAGCTCCCGGGCCGGGTCGGAGACTCCCCGATCATCGGGGCCGGCCTTTATGTCGACAACGACATCGGGGCCGCCGGCTCCACGGGCCTCGGCGAGGCCAACCTCCAGACCTGCGCCAGCTTCTACACCGTGGAGCTCATGGGCCGCGGCCTTTCCCCGGAGCAGGCCTGCCTGAAAGCCTGCGAAAGGGTCGTCGAGAAAGCCAAGCGCTGGCCGCGCCTGCACGACGCGGACGGACGGATCCTATTCGGGCTCGACTTCTACGCCCTGAACACGAAGGGCGAATTCGGTTCGGCCGGGATCTACGAAGGCGGCACGTATGCCGTTCACGACGGGATGGAGAGCAAGCTCAGGAAGTGCGCCTACCTTTTCAAGGCGCGATAAGGCCGGGCGCCGGGCTGCGGCGCGTCATTCCTCGATCAGGATGACGGGGTATCCCTCGTCGGCCAGGCGCCGGGCCGTCCTGAGGGCGGAATCCCTGTCCGCGGCCCTGATCCGAACACGGAAATACGTGCGGTTCCGCGTTTCGAAGGTCGCCACGTAAACCCCGTCGTAGCGCGCCTCGAGCTGTCGCTTGAGGGCATAGGCGTTCTCCTGGACGGCGAACGCCCCGACCTGGACGGAGAAGCGGGAGGCCGCGGCGACGGCCGTTCCCCGGTAGGTCTCGAGGACTTCCAGCCGGACCCGGGCCGTGCCCGGCCCGATCATCCCCAGGACCCGGGCCGCCGCGTACGAAAGGTCGATGATCCGCGCGCCGACAAAGGGACCGCGGTCATTAACACGGACGACGGCCGTTCGGCCGTTGTCCAGGTTGGTTACGTTGAGGTAGGTCCCGAAGGGCAGCGTCGGGTGGGCCGCCGTCATGTCGTTCATGTTGAAGATCTCGCGGTTCGAGGTCGGGCGGCCGTGGAACTTCGGTCCGTACCACGAGGCGAGCCCGGTCTCGACTCCCCCCTTCGGCCCTTCGGGAGGGCGGTAGGGGAGTCGCGCGCAGCCGACGGCGGTGAGCGCGAAGATGAGCGCGACCCAGCCTGCGGCCTTCCTCATCCTCAGATCCCCCCGTTCATGGCCGGGCCGGGTCTCAAGGCTTGACGAAGACGGCGAAGCGCTTCTTCAGGTACTGGAAGGCTTCCTTGGGGGACGAGCAGAACTTGAAGATGTCGAGGTCCTCGGCGCAGATGGCCTTCATCTTGACCAGCTGCTCGAACTTGATGACCTCGCGCCAATATTCCTCGCCGTAGAGGATAAGGCTCATCTCCTTCTTCGAGATCTTGCTCGTCTGGAGAAGCGTGATGATCTCGAAGAACTCATCGAGCGTGCCGTAGCCGCCGGGGCAGATGACGACGGCCCTCGCCTTGTAGACCAGCCAAAACTTCCTCATGAAGAAATAGTGGAAGGTGAACGAGAGCTCGGGCGTGATGTACGGGTTGGGCTTCTGAGGCTGGGGAAGCGCGATGTTCATCCCGATCGTCTTGCCCCCCGCCCGGGCCGCGCCTCGGTTGGCGGCCTCCATCATCCCCGGCCCGGCCCCCGTGCAGATGACGAAGTCCTTGCCCTTGGGGCTCTTCAACGAGATGGCCCACTTGGCCAGCATGCAGGCCAGCTCCTCGACCTCCCAATAATAGCGATGGAGGGCCGAATTCGGGTCTCCCGGGTCGGCCTTGGCCGACCCCAGGAACAGGATCGTGCTGTTAACCCTGTGCTTCTGGAGCGTCGCCATCGGGCCCAAGTACTCGCTCAGGATGCGGAGCGTCCGGCCCTCCAGGGATTCGAGGAATTCCGGGTCGCGATAGTATTCTTCAGGACGCAGGAGTTCAGCCATCGGTGCCCTCACGTCGGATCGGGATTGCGTTTCTTCGGCCGGACAGATTCTAGCAAATTAGAACGCGCCCCACAAGCCGGCTTGGTTTTGACTTCGCGGCGCCCCCTATGTTATCAATAGGGCTCCGAGGAGCGACCCATGAATCCAGCCAGAGGCCCCCTGCCGGCTCTCGAATACCCCGGACGGCTCATCATCCTCGGCACCGCCCCGAACGGCCGGGCCGTCATCGCCTACGCCATCACCGGTCGTTCGCCGTCGAGCCAGGCCCGCAAGCTCGTCTTGCGCGATGGCGGCGTCTGGGTCCAGCCGACGGACGAAGAGACGCTGAAAAAGGGGAACGTCGACCTGCTCGTTTATCCCGCACTTCTCTTCGGCGAGAGGGGAATTGCCGTATCGAACGGCAAGCAGACGGGAGATATCCTGAACGGCCTGGCCGAGGGCGAGGGTCCCGTCTCCGTCCTGGCCGGGGCCCTCGCCCGGTGGGATTACGAGCCCGATTCGCCCATCTTCACGTCCCGGATCAGCGGCTGCGTGGCCGGGGGGCGTGCCGCGTTGAGCCTCATCCGCCGCGGTCCGGAAGGGGTGACACTGAGGAGCTATTTCGAGGTCCCGCTCCGGGCCGGAACCGGCCGGCTCATCTCGACCTACCAGGGCCCCAACCGCGACCCACTGCCGTCGTTCGAGGGCGAGCCCCACGAGGTCATTCTCGAAGGAATGACCCCTCGCGGGACGGGGGAATCGATCTATGAGGCCCTGGGTCCCCGGACGCCGGAAAAGGACTTCCGCGTCTCCGTGGCTTGCGTCTTCGCCGACATCGCCCAGCCCCGTGAACTCGAGCTCCATATCATCAACCGTCATGAAAGGACCTGAACGATGAGCAAGCCCGAACGCACGGCCCGCACCCAGTACCAGACCAAGGTCAAGGAGGATTTCCCGGACGTGCTCGACTTCGGAGAGACCCGCTTCGTCAAGCGGTTTCCGATGCGGTACGGGGAGAACCCGGGCTATCCGGCGGCCTTTTACCAAGAAGCCGGCGCCTCCGGGCCGAACATGGGGAACCTCGAGCTCCTCCAGGAGGGGACAAAGGGCCTGAGCTACATCAACGTCGGCGACATGGACCTGGGCCAGCGGCTGGCGAGGAAGCTCACCAAGGTGTTCTCCGGCCGCAAGGTCTGCGTCCTCATCAAGCACGAGATGCCGAGCGGCGTCGCGCTCGGGGACGACGAGGTCGAGACGTTCGAAAAGGCCTGGAAGGCGGACGCGCTGTCGAACTTCGGCAGCGTCGACGTCTTCAACTATCGCGTGAGCGAGCCCCTGGCCCGGCTCCTCGTGGAGAGCCCGCGCAACATCGAGGTCGTCTACGCGCCGGACTTCGCCCTCGGGGCCCTCGACATCCTGGCCACGCGGAAGGTTCTGCGCGTCGTCCGCATGGGCAGCCCGCTCGAAGCAGCATCGGTCGACAACGGGCTCGAGGTGAAACGGGTCGTCGGCGGCCTCCTCGTCCAGAAGAGGTTCGACTCGAAGATCCTCTCGCCGGATTCCGTGGACGCCGTCTCGGCCCGCAAGCCGAGCCCCGAGGAGGTCCGGGCCGCGATCTTCAACTGGCACGTGGCCACGTTCACCCGCTCCAACGCCGTCATCATCGGCCGGGCCGACAAGACCCACGGCATCGGTTCAGGCCAGCGAAGCCGCATCGACTCGGCCGAGGACGCCATTCGGCTCTCGCGCCGCGGCTACGGTCCCGAGGGCTGCGTCATGGCCTCGGACGCGTTCATGCCGTTCCCCGACGTCGTGGAGCTGGCGGCCAAGAACGGCATCACGGCCGTCATCTTCCCGCTCGGGTCGATCAGGGACCAGGAGGTCATCGCCCGGGCCGACGAGCTCGGCCTGGCCATGATCGTCACCCGCAAGCCGGGCGAGGTCGACTGCGAGCGCTGCTTCCTTCACCGATAGCGCGCCGGCCGATCGGGCCGTCGCCGGATCAGCCGGCTCCCGAGGGAGCCGCCATGAGCCTAAAGACATATCGCACCAAGCGGAATTTCGGCCGGACGGCGGAGCCTGTGGCCTCTCGCCGCAAGGCCGCCGAAGAAGGCCTCGTTTACGCCATCCAAGAACACCATGCCTCCCGCCTCCATTATGACCTGAGGCTCGAGGACGCCGGGGTGTTGAAGAGCTGGGCAGTGCCGCGGGTCCCGCCCGCCGAGCCCGGCATCAAGCGCCTGGCCGTCGAGACCGAAGACCATCCCCTGGGCTACGAAGAGTTCCAGGGGACGATCCCGGCGGGCGAATACGGCGCGGGCACGGTCAAGATCTGGGACCGGGGGACCTACCGGCCGGTCGAAAAGGCCGCGACAAAATGGGTCATCGAGATCGCAGGGCGCCGGCTCAGGGGCCGCTACGCCCTGGTCAGGATCAAGGCCCGGGAAGGCGGAAGCAAGACCTGGCTCTTCTTCAAGCTCAAGGCGGAGGCCCCGCCGGCCGCCGTCCGAAAACCGTGACAGAGGGCCGGACGGGACCGTTCGGGCCCGGAGAGAGCATTGTCGCGCGGCTCCGTCCGCGCACGCCAACTTGACAGACGATCGGTGTTTATCGGATATAATGACGGTCAATCGACACGAGAACGTGAGCATGAGACAGGATCGAAGCTGCGGGAAGTGGCAGACGGCTGCCGCTATCATGGCTGCCTGGGCCTGCCTGGCCTTGTGCGAGGTCGCATGCTCGCGCCGTCCGGCCCCGGCCGGATATGTCGCGGCCGCGGAGCGGATGCGCAGAGCCGGACTCGCAGATGAGGGCGCCTATGAATGGCTGAGCCGGCTCACCGGCGTCGGACCGCGCCTGACGGGCTCGCCCGAAGCCGCAACGGCGGTCGGCCTGGCCGCGAAGATGATGACGGAAGTCGGACTCGACATGGTCCATACCGAGCCCGTCACCGTCACCAAGTGGGTCAGGGGGGAGAGGGAAGAGGCCGCCGTCTTCGGGCCGTCCTCGTCCGGGACGATCCCGCTCCGGGTCTGCGCCCTCGGGGGCAGCATCGCCACGCCGGAGACGGGGATCACCGCCCCCGTGATCGAGGTCCGGTCGTTCGAAGAGCTCGACCGGCTCGGGCCGGCCGTCAAGGGCAGGATCGTTTTCTTCAACCGGCCCATGGACCGGACCCTGACCGAGCCGTTTGCGGCCTACGGCCGGGCCGCAGAGCAAAGGGTCCGGGGGGCCGTCGAAGCCGCCCGGCACGGTGGCGTCGCCGCCCTGGTCCGGTCTCCCACCTTCCGCATTGACGGATTCCCGCACACGGGCCTCATGACCTATGAGGAGGGCGTACCACGGGTCCCGGCGGCCTCCGTCAGCACGGCCGACGCCGAGGTGTTGAGCTTTCTTCTCCGGAAAGGAAGCCAGGTCGTGGTCCGTCTCAAGATGAGTTGCCGGACGGTCGGTTCCGTTCCCTCGGCCAACGTCGTCGGGGAGATCACCGGGACGGAGCTTCCGAAGGATATCATCCTCGTCGGCGGACACCTGGACAGCTGGGACCTGGGCACGGGTGCCCATGACGACGGAGCCGGCTGCGCCGCGAGCCTCGAGGCGCTCCGTCTGATCCGGGTGGCCGGGCTCCGGCCGAAACGGACCGTCCGCGTCGTCTTTTTCATGGACGAGGAGTTCGGCGGGACCGGCGGGCGGTTCTATGCCGCGGCCGAAGCAAGGCAAGGGGAAAGGCACCTCGTGGCCATGGAATCCGACCGCGGCGGCTTCCTGCCTGTGGGCATCGCGGCCGGGCAGCCCGGGTCCGGCGTCCTGAGGCGACTCCGGGCCTGGCGTGCCCTCTTTGAGCCGCTCGGCGTCACGACCGTCGGGCCCGGCGGGGGCGGTGTCGACGTCGCGCCCCTCATCAGGAAGGGGACCGTCCCCGCGGCCGTCATCCCGGCCGCCCAGGCCTATTTCGACTTTCACCATTCCGCCCGCGACGTCCTGTCGAGCGTCCATCCTCGCGAGCTCGAGTTCCAGGCGGTCCTGATGGCGACCCTGGCCTACGTCCTCGCCCAGGAAGGGATCTGACCGGAGACGCCATGCGAGACCTCCGCTTTGTCTTCGCCGTGCACAACCATCAGCCCGTCGGCAACTTCGAGGCGGTCATCGACAAGGCCTTCCGGGAGTGCTACCGGCCGTTCCTCGAGCACCTGGAAAAGCACCCGGGCTTCAAGTTCTCCCTCCATTTTTCCGGCCCCCTCTGGGAGCATATGGAAAAGAAGGAGAAGGCGCTGTTCAAAATGATCAAGGCGATGACGGACCGGGGCCAGGTCGAACTCCTCGGCGGCGGGTTCTATGAACCTGTCCTGACCATCATTCCCGAAGAAGACCGGCTCGGCCAGATCCGGATGATGAACGAGTTCCTCGAGGACCGCTTCGGCCGGAAGCCGCGCGGGCTCTGGCTGACGGAGAGGGTCTGGGAGCCCCACCTGCCGAAGTCGCTGGCCGCGGCCGGGATCGAATACACACTCCTCGATGAAGAACACTTCCGGAATGTCGGAGTCCGGGACCTCCACGCCAGCTATCTTACTGAGGAGGAAGGGTTCCCGCTGCGCGTCTTCCCGATCGACAAGAAGCTCCGGTACATGATCCCCTTTCACCCGCTCGAAAAGATCGAGGAATACCTCAAGGACATCCGGACCTCGGGGGGGACTGCGATCCTCGGCGATGACGGGGAGAAGTTCGGCGTCTGGCCGGGGACCAGGCAATGGGTCTATGACGAAGGCTGGCTCGAGAAGTTCCTGACCTTCGTCGAGGATAGGGGCATCCGCATGATGACCGGCTCCGAGTACCTGGACGCCGAGCCGCCCGCCGGCCGCGTCTACATTCCGCCGGCGTCGTACGAGGAGATGATGGAATGGGTCCTCGAGCCGGCCGACGCCCGCGCCTACGAGGACCTCCAGGCCGCCGTGCCGGTCGCCGCGCGCCGCTTCCTGCGGGGCGGGTTCTTCCGCGATTTCTTTTTGAAATACGCCGAGAGCCACCAGCTGCACAAACGGATGTTGATGGTCTCCCGGACCGCGCATAAGGCAGCCTTGGGGATCGAACCCCTGCGCGATCTCTATCGCGGCCAGGGGAACGATCCCTACTGGCACGGCGTCTTCGGAGGGCTGTACTTGCCGCACCTGCGCGAGGCGGCCTACCATCATCTCATTGAAGCCGAGAAGGCCACGCCCGTCCCGCCGGGATGGGCGAATCTCGACTACGACCTCGACGGCCGCGAGGAGCTTTTCCTCAGAGGTGAAACCTTCAACCTCCTCCTCAAGCCCTCCTTCGGCGGCGGCCTGGTCGAGATCGATTACCTGCCGTGGGCCAGGAACCTGTCCAACGTCCTGTCGCGCCGGCCCGAAACCTACCACTTCAGCGGTGAGGCGGAGGGCGGGGAAGGGAAGAGCATCCACGAGACGGCCAAGAAGCTCCCGCCACGGGCGAAGGAGCTCATGCGCTACGACTGGCACCCCCGCCATTCCCTCCTCGACCACTTCATCCACCCCGATTCGACGGAGGAGGATTTCCGACGCGCCAACTACGGCGAGCAGGGCGATTTCGTCAACCAGCCGTATAAGGCGTCGGTCCGCGGTCCGGCCGTCGTCCTCGAGAGGCAGGGAGGGGTCTGGGTGGAGGGCGACCGCGTTCCTATCGTCGTCCGCAAGACCATCGTGCCCGGGGCCGGGCTCGTCAGCGTCGCCTGGGAGATCGAGAACCTCTCGGCCAGGTCCGTCCCCCTCAGGTTCGGCTCCGAATGGAACCTCCTGGCCTTTCCGCACGAGGTCGAGTTCCATCGCCGCGGCTGGGTCAAGCTCTACGGCGGCCGGCTGTCCTTCGAACCGCAGGAACCCGGCGAGCTCTGGACCATGGCCATCGAGACGCTCTCCCAATCGGAGGGCGGATTTGATATAATCCATCAGGGATATAGCTTCATGCCGACGTGGGCTTTCACGCTGGGCGCGGGGCGAACGGAAAGGATTGCCGTCATCCTGAGAGAAAAGGGCGGCGGATGAGGTCGTCAAACCCGATGGAACTGCTGTCCAAGAAGACCCTGGTCATGATACTCTGCGGGGGGAAAGGGGAGAGGCTCTATCCCCTGACTCGCGACCGGGCCAAGCCGTCCGTCCCCTTCCTCGGCGCATACAGGATCATCGATTTCAGCCTCTCGAACTCCCTCAACTCCGGGCTCCGGAAGATCGCTCTGGTCACTCAGTACAAATCGTTGTCCCTGGACCGACACATCATGAACGGTTGGAACATCTTCCACGCCGAGAGCGGGGATTTCATCCTGTCCATCCCCGCCCAAGGACGGGTCAGCGACCGATGGTACGAGGGCACGGCCGACGCCGTCTTCCAGAACGTCTACACGATCCAGCAGGAGAACCCGGATTACGTCCTCGTCCTATCGGGCGACCACATCTACAAGGCGGACTATCGCAAGCTCCTTATGTTCTCGTCGCGAGCCGAGGCCGACGCCGTGATCATGACGAGGGTCATCCCGGCCTCGGACGCGTCCCGTTTCGGGGTCATCGGCGTCGACGAGGACCGCCGCATCATCGAGTTCACGGAAAAGCCGAAGAAGCCCTTCGCCACCCCCTGGGACCCCGGGAAGAGCCTGATCTCGATGGGCGTCTATCTCTTCAAGACGCCGGTCCTCATCCGGGCCCTCATGAAGGATGCCCGCAAAGCGGCGAGCTCGCACGATTTTGGGAGGGATATCATCCCCAGCCTGATCGCCCAGAACCGGATTTTCGCCTACCTCTTCGACGACTATTGGGAGGACATCGGGACGATCGATGCCTACTGGGAGGCCAACATGGCCTTCCTCGCCGCCGACGCGCCGTTGATCCTCCACGACCCAGCCTGGCCTGTCAGGACCTACAAGCCGCAGTTCCCGCCGGCCTTCGTCGACGGGGGGAGCATCAAGAATTCGCTGCTGTGCTCCGGCTCCGTGCTGTCGGGTTGCTCTGTCGAGAACTCGATCATCTCGGCGGGGGCCCGGGTCCGCGAAAAGGCCGAGGTCTGCGACTCGATCCTATTCGAGGACGTCGAGGTCGGGCGGGGCGCCCGGATCCGGAAGGCCATCATCGACAAGAACTCGGTCATCCCGGAAAAACTCGAGATCGGTTTCGACGCCGAAGAGGACGCTAGGAATTTCAAGATCAGCAGGAGCGGGATCCGGGTCGTCCCCAAGGGTTGGAAGGCCGAATGATCGAGAAATTCAGCTTCCTGACCTCGGACTTCGAGAAGGACGCGCCCAAGGAGATGATGCTCCTGTCCATCATCTCCCAGAGTTTCTTCCAGCCGTTCTCCCTCGAGGATAACCTTCTCGTCATCCTGACGGCCCTGACCTCGGGTTCGGGCGTCGGTTTCAACCGGGCCATGCTCTTCCTCCGCGAAGGGGAGCGGCTCCGGGGGGAGATCTGGCTCGGGCCAAGGACCCCCGAGGAGGCCGGTTACATCTGGGACGTTCTCGCGACGCCCGGCATCGGCTACGTCGAGATCATCGAGCACAACCGGGCCCTCGTCAGCAAGAACGAGGACACGCTCAGCCGCCGCATCAAGAACGTCGTTTTCACCATGGACGAGGCGACCTGCGCCCAGGTCCCGGTCCAAGCGGCCTGCCTCAAGGAGATCTGTCTCGTGCGTGATGCCGCGAACGAGCCCCTCGTCGACCGGAGGTTCTTCGAGCTAATCCAGGTCGATGAGTTCCTGTGCATCCCGCTGATCGCCCGGGACGAGGTCTTCGGAGAGATCATCCTGGACAACGCCTTCACCCGGGTCCACATCAGCCCCGGGGACGTCAAGCTGGCCAGCCTTTGCGGGCTGATCGCCAGCAATTACCTTTACTCGGCGACCCTCCACAGACGGCTCCTCGACGTGGAGAAGATGGCCGCCATGGGCGAGATGGCCATGTTCGTCACCCATCAGCTTCGCAACCCCCTGGTGACGATCGGTGGCTTCACGGACCAGCTCCTCCAGCCGGGGGTCACCGAGGAAAAGAGGGAGCGGAACCTGCGAATTATCAGGGACGAGATCCAGCGGCTGGAGAGCATCGTCTACCAGATGGGCCACTTCCTGAAGGTCAGCCTGAAGGACCCTGTTTATTTCGAGGTCGGCCCGGTCATTGAATCCGTGCTCCGAAGCCCCGAAATCCAGGCTAAGGGCCGGGCCTATACCCTCAACGTCAAGGTCGAGGACTGCCTGCCCCAGGTCCTGTGCGACCCGACCTCGTTCGGGGAGATCCTGCGGAACCTCCTGGACAACGCTTTCGACGCGACGCCGCCCGGAGGAACGATTTCGGTCCGGGCTTATCGGAAAAACAGCGCTTCCTTCGTCCTATCGGTGAGGGACACGGGACGGGGCATCTCCAACCCGGACCGAGGACGGTTTTTCCAGCCGTTCTTCACGACCAAGGAGAAGGGCATGGGGCTCGGCCTGCCGTTCATCAAGAGGGTCATGGACACGTGCGGCGGCCAGATCGAGGTCCAGAGCCGGCCTGGGAGAGGGGCCCGGTTCAGGCTCGTTTTCCGGAGCCAAGGAGGGGAGAAAACACCATGAAAAGGATCCTCATCGTCGAAGACGAAAAGGCGCTCTGCCTGCTCTACGGAGAGGAGTTCGGCCGGGCCGGCTATGATGTCACCACGGCTTACGACGCGGACGCCGCCCTCCAGGAGCTCAAGGCCAAGGACTTCGACCTCATCATCACGGACATCCGCATGCCGGGGAAGAACGGCATCGAACTCATCACCCAGATCATGGGGCTCCGCAAGGACATCCCGATCATCATCAATTCCGCCTACCAGAGCCATAAGGAGGACTTCATGACCTGGGCCGCCGACGCCTACGTTGTGAAATCCTCGTCGCTCGACGAGCTCAAGCAAAAAATCCGGGAACTCATCGGGGCATGATGTCTGAGCTAAGAAAAGACCTGATCAGCGGACGCTGGGTGATCATCGCCACGGAGCGAAGCAAGCGGCCCGACGACTTCCGTCCGGCCGGGGGCGCGGCCGCCAGGCCTCCCGAGGCCCACGGCTTTTGCCCGTTCTGCGAGGGGAACGAAGGCAAGACACCACCCGAAGTCTTCGCCCTGAGGGGTCCCGGCACCGCAGCCGACGGGCCGGGCTGGACGGTCCGGGTCGTCCCTAACAAGTTCCCCGCCCTCACTCCCGGGACCTCAGCCCCGGAGCACTCCAAGGGCATTTTCGAATGGATGGAGGGGACAGGTGTCCATGAAGTCATCATCGAGAACCCCGAACATGAGATGGAGCTCGGTGACCTCCCGGACGCTCATCTCCGGGACGTCCTGCGGATCTTCCAGCAGAGGATCATGGCCGTCGAAGGGGAGCTCCATTACCAGTACGTCCAGCTCTTCAAGAACAAGGGCAAGGAAGCCGGGGCATCCCTCAGCCATCCCCATTCCCAGCTGGTGGCGACGCCGATCGTCCCGAAGAGGATCAAGGAGGAGGTTTACGGTGCCGAGCGGCTCCTAAGGAACGTCAAGGAATGCATCTTCTGCCGCATCCTGCGAGAGGAGAAGGCCATGGGCGAGCGGCTCGTTTTCGAGAATCGGGACTTCGCCGTCGTCACGCCCTTCGCCTCCCGGTTCCCCTTCGAGATGGCCATCTATCCCGTCCGCCACTCCCCCTATTTTACGGGCGTCAGGAACGCGGAGCTCGAATCGCTCGCCGAAACGCTCAAGGCCGTCCTCGGCAAGCTCAAGGGAACGCTGGCCGACCCCGCCTATAATCTGGTCCTCCATCATGCCCCAAACCCCTCGCTCTCCCTCAGGAGCTGGCCGGACATCGAGCACAGCTACCATTGGCATTTCGAAATCTTCCCGATCCTGACGAAGGTGGCCGGGTTCGAGTGGGGGACGGGCTACTATATCAATCCCGTGCCGCCCGAGACCGCGGCCGGATTCCTGAAGAGCGCATAGGGACCCTGCCCGCAAAGGGGACGGGGCTCGTCAGGCCAGGGGTTCTTTAAGGATCTTTCGGTAGAGCGCGATGTACTCGCCGGCCGACCGGGTCCACGAATTGTCGGCCGCCATCCCGTTCCGGATGAGACGGCGCCAGACCATCGGCCGGGAATGGACGGCGAGAGCCCGGCGGAGGGAGCCCAAAAGGGCCCCGGCCTCGGCCTCCTGGAACTTGAAACCGTTACCGGAGCGCGTCTGAGGATCGAATTCCTGGATCGTGTCGTCGAGGCCTCCGGTGGCGCGGACGACGGGGACCGTCCCGTATTTCAGGGCATACATCTGTGTCAGGCCACAGGGCTCGTAACGCGAGGGGATGAGGAACAGGTCGCTCCCGGCGTAGATCGTATGGGCGACCTTCTCGTCGAAAGCGACCATCAGGCCGAGGCGGCCGGGGTTTTTCTTCTCGGCGTCCTTGAGAAAGTCCTGGATCTTCTGGTCCCCGGTCCCGAGGATAACGACGGTGAGGCCTAGCTTGAAGATCTCCTCGAGCGCCTCGCAGACGATGTCGACCCCCTTTTGGCCGGCCAGCCGCGTGACCATGCCGGCGACCGCCGTGTCCAGCGCGCTTTCGAGCCCGAACAGTCCGAGCAGTCCGGCCTTCGACATGGCCTTGCCCGTGAGATCCCTTGGAGTGTAGTTCGCGGGGATCAGCCGGTCGGTCGCCGGGTCCCAGTCGGCGTAATCCACGCCGTTGAGGATCCCGGACAGGACGTTCGCCCGCGACCGCAGAAGCCCATCCAGGCCGCAGCCGAATTCGGGGGTCTGGATCTCGCGGCTATAGCGGGGGCTGACGGTGGTCACGGCCGAGGCATAGAGGATGCCAGCCTTCAGGTAATTGACCTTGCCGAAAAACTCGAGGTCGTTCATGTTGAAGAGGGAGTCGGGGAGGCCCGCCGCGGCGAGGACGCTTCTCTCGAACTGTCCCTGGTAGGCGAGGTTGTGGACCGTGAACAGGGACCGGGTGCCGTTGAAAAAGGGGTCGCCCGCAAGAACGAATTTAAGGTAGGCGAAGACCGTCGCCGCCTGCCAGTCGTGTCCATGGACGATGTCGGGCGGGAAGCCGAGCGCCTTCATGGCCTCGAGCGAGGCCCGGGTGAAGAACGCGAACCGCTCGCCGTTGTCAGGGTAATCGCCCGCCGGGGTCCCGTAAAGGCAGTCCCGGTCGTAATGGGCATCGTGAACGATGAAGTCGACTAGGAACCCTTCGGCTCGGTGCTCGAGAACAGAAAACTCCGTCTCCTTGCCCGCCCAGTCCAGGGAGGCGCGTTCGATGACGGATGTCAGCGGCAAGCCCTTCTTCCGCACGTCCCGGTAGAAGGGCATGAAGACCCGGACCTCGGCGCCCAGGGGCGACAGGAACTTCGGCAGGGCGCCGGCGACGTCGGCCAAGCCGCCTGTCTTAGCGTAAGGGATGACTTCAGAGGCAAGGAATGCGACTTTCATGGCCTGACCATTCTAACACATCTCCCCTCAACGGTCATCCCGGCCGCGACTTGTCAACCGGTCGCGGCTTATCATAAGATGGAGCCCGGCGACCGACCGATGAAAGACGATGCGAAGCCGGGGCCCCTCCGGACCGTAACGGCCGCGGTCATCGAGAAGGACGGGAAGGTGTTCGTCGCCCGGCGCCGGCCGGACATCCGCTTCGGCGGCCTCTGGGAGTTCCCGGGCGGAAAGCTCGAGCGCGGGGAGGAGCCCGAAAAGGGCCTCGAGCGTGAGCTCGCCGAGGAATTCGGCATCCGGACCCGGGTCGGAGAGCTTCTCTGCTCCGTTCCTTACCGCGGCCCGTCATTGTCCATCCAGCTCCTGGCGTACCGGGTCGAGCACATATCGGGCGACTATCGGCCGGTCGACCACGACGAGGTCCGCTGGCTCGAGCCCGGGCAGATGGACGAGTCGGCCTTCACGGCGCCCGACCGGCCGGTCGTCCGTATGCTCCGCTCGAAGACCGCAGGGGCAGGGAAGGGGGCACCCGTTTCATCCGCACCCCTAAAGAAGGTCGAGCCGTGGAGAGCGTGACCCTCAAGCCCGGCAAGGACAGGGCCGTCAGGAATCATCACCACTGGATCTTTTCCGGGGCGGTCCAATCGCTGCCCGAGATCGAGAACGGCGGCATTCTTCCGGTCCGGAGCGCCGACGGGGACCTCCTCGGACACGCCTATGTCAACCGAGCCTCCTCGATCATCGGCCGCATGGTGAGTTTCGGGAAGCAGGCCCCCGAGGACGCCGTCCGCCAGAACATCGGGCGGGCCGTCGCCCTCCGCCGGCGTTTCTTCGACCGAACCACGACGAACGCCGTCCGCCTGATCAACGCCGAGGGCGACCATCTGCCGGGGCTCATCGCCGACCTTTACGCCGACGTTCTCGTCCTCCAGGTCGCGACCCTGGGTATGGAAAAGCTTAAGCCGCTCGTCCTCGAGCTCCTGGCCGCGGCCGTCAATCCCCGCTCGGTCTACGAGAAGTCCGACCTCCCGTCACGCCGGGAAGAGGGCCTCGCGGACTTCGAAGGCCTGCTCGGCGGCGAGCCTGTCGGCCGCGTTCCGATCGTCGAGGAGGGACTGCCGTTCCTGGTGGACGTCACGCGTTCGCAGAAGACGGGATTCTATCTCGACCAGCGCGAGATGAGGAAGCTCGCCCGGAATTTCGCCCGCGGCCGCCATGTCCTCAACGCTTTCTCGTATACGGGGGCCTTCTCCGTTTACGCCCTCAAGGGTGGCGCCGTGAGGGCTGACTCCGTCGACTCCTCGGAGTCCGCCATCGCCCTGGCCCAGGAGAATTTCGAGCTCAACGGTCTGCCGTCCGACTCCGGCGTATTTTTCACCGCCGACGTCTTCCAGTTCCTGAGGGAGCCGGACCTCGATTACGATTTCATCATCCTCGACCCGCCGGCGTTCGCCAAGCGGAAGACAGACGTCGTCCAGGCCTGCCGCGGCTACAAGGACATCAACCGGCTAGCCATCCAGCGGGTCCGGCCGCAGGGCCTGGTCATGACCTCGTCCTGCTCCCACTTCGTCGACGACAGGCTCTTCCAGCAGGTCGTATTCCAGGCGGCTGGAGAGGCGGGCCGCCGCGTCCGGATCCTCCAACGGCACCGTCAGGCCTTCGACCACCCGGTCAACATCTACCATCCCGAGACCGAGTATCTCAAAGGACTGTTGCTCTACGTCGATTAAGAAAGAGGGACTGTCCCCAGAGGGGATTGTCCCTCTTTGTTTTTCATTGGAGGTCGGCAGGCTGCGGCTCAGTGCCTTTCGATCCAGCCCGCGATATCGTCGATGACGTAAGGCGCGACGCTGCCGTGGCGCTGCACATACTCGGCGGGTGTGATCACCCCCTGCCCTTCAAAGAAGAGATGATTGAGCTTGGGATAGAGGCGGAATTCGACGTCTTTCCGCGACCCAAGGGCCTTCTTCCAGTTCTCGAGATCCTCCGCGGTGACTTGATAGTCCCGGCCGCCCTGCAGGATGAGCATGGGTTTGGCGACGGACTTGGCCAGCTCGGGAGGGTTGTAGCCCCGGAGGTCGAGCCAATAGGCGGGCATGGCGCCGAGGAGTCGGACCGTCGAGCCGAGGTCGGCGGCCGTCAGGGCCTTGATCCTGGCGACGTCTGCCTTGATGCCCTCAAGCCGGTTCTTATCCTCCTCGGAGACGGCGCCGCCGGCGAGGCCATAGAGGTACGTCATCTGGTGGAGGATCGTGTCATCGAGCAGCCTGGTCAGCCCGGCCAAACTGATGAACCCCGCCAGCGCCAACGGCTTCGCCGCGAGCGCGATCCGCGGCATGAGGAAGCCGCCCAGGCTGTGGCCCAGGATGAAGATCCGCGCCGGGTCGACCTTGGCCGTCTTCTGGAGGAGGGCGGCCGCAGCCAGGGCGTCGTCGATCGTCTCCTCCTTGACCGTCATGCCTGCCTCGAGCTTGGGGCTGGCCACGATCCTGGGCCCGAAGGCCTTGCTGCGTTTTTCATAGCGGAGGACCGCGGTGCCGCGCGCCGCGAGCCCCCAGGCCAGGTCCTTGAACGGCTTGTTGGGGCCAAGCGTCTCGTCCCTGTCATTGGGGCCCGAGCCGTGGACGAGGACCACGGCAGGGAAGGGGCCGTCTCCCTTGGGTATCGTCAATGTCCCCGGCAGGGCCCATTCGCCGGAGCCGACGGTAACCTCCTGTTCCTCAAACCGGCCGGGGTCCGCATAGGCCGGCGGCTCATACTTGGCCGGAGGACCGGACGGCACGAACTGGAACCCGGCTATCCTGCCGGCCTTGTCGAAAACCACCCGGGCGTCCAGGGTCGCCTTTTCGAACTCGCAGGTGACGAGGACGATTTCGTACGGCCCGAGCTTGTCGCGCCGCGCCGCCGCCTGTTTCTTGAACGCTCCGACCTCCTTCGGGAATTGGTCCCTCCAAAAGACCGCGAGCTTATCGGGGCCGGAAACCTTCAGCATCGTTTCGTCGAAATCACGCGCCGCCAGGACGAAATCGCCTCGCTCGAGGCTGGACAGGAACTCCCGGGCCTTGACGGTCAGCGGGTCGTCCGCCTGCCCGAGGCACCCGGATCTCAGCAGGAACAACACCGTCAGGAGCCCGAAAGCCAGGAAAGGTGCAAACCGTTTCTTTGCCATCGGTCAACCTCTCGATTGCCGTCGCGGAGTTCGCCGACCAGTATAGCCCGATCCCCGGCGGGGCACAATTGCGCCGCCCGGCCCAATCACATATAATCCCTTCCTCCGGCCCGGTGCCGCGACCGGGCATCCCCGTAAGGAGGGCGGCATGGACATTCAGGATAAGCTCCGGGTCCACCTGAGGACCGCCTCCCGCATCACGGTATCCATCATCGCGAGCCTCCTCCTTTACGTCCTTTTCGTAGAGTTCATCAGGGCCCGCTTCAGGCCCTTCCTCGGATTCCTCACAGTCTCGGACCGCCAGCCCCTCCGCTTCGCCTTTTGGGCCCTGGCCATCGCGACCGTCATCGTCATCTGGGTCCTGCGTCCCCGCCTGCTCCGGAAAGTGGCGGGCGACGACGACAAGACAGCGCTCCACCGAATCCAGAGGGCCTTCCTGGTGACCATCGTCCTGGCGGAAGTGCCGGGGACCCTCGGACTCCTCCTCTTTCTCATGGCGGGGCTCAACATCGACTTCTATTTTCTTTTGGTCCCGTCGTTGTTCCTTGTCTTCATGTACTTCCCGCGGCGCTCCGCGTGGGAAGAATGGTTGTCCTGACGGACAACGGAGGTGTCGCATGAGAGACCATCTGAAAATTCTCCTGTTTTGGGCCGCGTGCGGCCTCCTTGTCCCGCGGCCGGCCTCGGCCCAGGCCCAGGAGCCTGTGACGTCCGTCGTCCTTAACGCGCCCGTCCTCCGTTACGAGATATGGGTCGAGCTCGACGATGCGGCCAAGATGCTCAACGGAAAGGAAGAGATCGTCTGGACCAACCGCACCCGGGAGGCGGTCCCCGACATGCTGTTCCATCTCTACTGGAACGCCTTCAAGAACGCCTCGAGCACGTTCCTCCGGGAGGCGTCGGAAGAGACCTTCTTTGCGCGCGGCGCGGAGCCCAAGGACGGGGATTGGGGGTGGATCGATGTTACGGACATCCGGCTGGCGGACGGCCGGGACCTGAGCCCGACGAGGGAGTTCGTCCGGCGCGACGAGCCCATTCACCCAGGGGATCAGACTGTTCTCCGCGTCCGTTTCCCCGAACCCGTCAAGCCCGGTGACAATGTCCGGCTCCGGCTGGAGTTCCGGAGCAAGATCCCGCGGACCGTGGCCCGCTCAGGATACTACAAGAATTCCTACTTCATCGGACAATGGTTCCCCAAACCCGGAGTCTACGAGGAAGGGAAGGGCTGGAACTGCCACGAATACCATGAGAACTCCGAGTTCTTCTCGGATTTCGCCGATTTCACCGTCCATATGATCGTGCCATTGGGCTTCGTGGTCGGGTCGTCCGGCAAGGAGACCGCCGTCGAGGTCGACCAGGCGGCCCGCAGGGCCACCCATACGTTTACCCAGGCCATGGTCCACGATTTCGCCTGGACGACCGACCCGCGCTACCTCAAGGTCGAGCGGACATTCGTCGCCGCCAGGGAGGTCAGCCCACGCGAATACCGGGAAACGGCGGCTCTGCTCGGCCTTCCGGTCGAAGAGGTGAAGCTTCCGGACGTCAAGATGACCCTTCTCATCGCGCCGGAGCACAAGGGCCAGATCGACCGGCATTTCAAGGCTCTCCGGACGGCGATCAAGTGCTATGGCCTCTGGTACGGGCCCTATCCCTATGAGACCGTGACGATGGTCGACCCGCCTTTCCGCACCGGAAGCGGCGGCATGGAGTACCCCACGCTGTTCACCGCGGGCACGCGAGTGCTGCCGAGCGCCGACGTTCTCTCGCCGGAGGGCGTTATCATCCACGAGTTCGGCCACGGCTACTGGTACGGCCTCGCCGCCAACAACGAGTTCGAGGAAGCCTGGCTCGACGAGGGCATCAATACCTATTCGACCGGCCGGGTCTTGGCCCGGACCTATGGGCCGAGCGCGTTCTCGCTCGACGTCTTCGGCATCCCTCTGGCCTCGATCTTCCGGATGCCCAAGTTCCTGGACTACGAGACCGACCGGGCGGAGGCCATCAACACCGTCAAGTACGACCCCGTCTTCACCGCCTCCTGGCGCTTCTATAACAGAGGAAGCTACGGGGCCAACGTTTACATGCGCGCTTCGACCTGCCTCAACACTCTGGAGCGGCTCGTCGGCGATCAGACCATGGCCCGCATCATGCGGACCTTTCAGATGCGTTTCCGGTTCCGGCACCCGAAGACCGCCGACTTCATCCAGGTTGTGAACGAGGTCTCGGGCCGGGACCTGACCTGGTTTTTCGACGAGCTGATGGGTGATACCCTGAACTTCGACTACGGCATCGCCTCCGTCACGTCCGAGGAGAGGGCGGCGCATCCGAGGGGCGTCTTCGATGTCGACGGGAAAAAGGAAGAGATGACAGCGGCCAAGGCCCGGGAGATCGAGTCCGGGGGCGCAGCCAAGGACTCGAAGGCCGCCGCGAAAAAGGAGTTCCTGACCACGGTGACGCTCCGGCGCTTCGGGGAGGCGCGGGTGGAAGGGGACGTCCAGGTCAAGTTCGTGGTGGCCTTCGAGGACGGGGCCCAGGAAACGCGCTTCTGGGACGGCCAGGGCCGGTGGGCGCGCTTCGTCTTTGCCAGGCCGGTCAAGGCGCTCTGGGCCAAGGTCGATCCGGACGTGACCTGGCTGGTCGATTCGGACTTAGCCAACAACACTTACGTCGTCCGACCCGTCCGGCGGGGCCTCGTCCGGCTTCTCTCGGAGCTCCTCGGCGCCGTCCAGAACATCCTCGATCTCGCGAGCTCGTTCAGCTGAAGAAAGGGGGCCGTCATGGCTGTCTTTAGAGCAATCGGCAACGGCATGGGCACGGCGGTCCGGAGACCCAGGGTCCTCCTCACCCTCTGGGTGATCAGCGTCGTTTACGGCCTGCTCGTTGTCGCGCCGTGCTACGCCATCATCAAGTCCGACCTCGGACACTCCCTCCTCGGCCGGGGCCTGCATCTGCTCGATTTCCTCTGGCTGGGGGAGCTCGTCTACAAGTACCAAAGCATGGGTCCGGCGATCGCGGCCGGTTTCCTGGTCCCCCTCGTCCTCTACATGGCCCTCTATGTCTTCCTCAACGGCGGCATCATCGGCCGCCTCATCGACCACGAGGGGCGGCCGACCCTCCAGGCCTTCTTCGCGGACTGCGGACGCTACTTCTGGAGGTTCGTCAGGCTGTTCCTGATGTCCCTGGTGTTCTACGCCCTCGCCTTCGGCGTCATCCTGGGCCTCCTGTCCCGTATCCTCAAGACCGCGATGGACCAGGCGCGGACCGAATGGGCGCCCTTCTGGCTGTCCGGGCTCCGGACGCTCGTTGCGCTCCTCCTCCTCAGTCTGGTCCACATGGTCTTTGATTACGCCAGGATCGCCGTGGTCGTTGAGGATGACCGCAGCGTCATCCGGGCCCTGCGGCGGGCGCTGAGGTTCATCGGCCGCCGGTTCTTCCGGTCTTGGTCCCTTTACCTCTTGATCGGCGCGGGCGTCCTGGCGGGGGCGGCCCTGTTCCTCGTCGTCCAAGGACGGGTTCCGGGCACGGGCCTGGTCTGGCTTGGACTCGGCATCCTCTGGGGGCAAGCGTTCATCGTTTTCCGATTGTGGACGAAGATGGTCTTCTTCGCCGCCCAGGCCGAATACTACCGGATGAATCCTTATTGAGGGAAGCCATGAAGATCACCTTCCTCGGCGCCGCACGACAGGTCACGGGGTCCTGCTATTTCCTCGAAGCCGGCGGGATGAAAGTCCTCGTCGATTGCGGCCTCTACCAGGAGCGGCCTTTCCTCGAGAGGAATTGGGCTCCCTTCGCCGTCCCTCCCGGCGAGCTCGACGTGCTCATCTTGACCCATGCCCACCTCGACCACTCGGGCCTCATCCCCAAGATCGTCCGCGAGGGCTTCTCGGGGACGATCCTGACGACGGAAGCCACAGCGGACCTCCTCTCCATCGCCCTTCTCGACTCGGCCCGGCTCCAGGTTGAAGACGCGGCCTTCAAGCAGAAACGGCACAAGAAGGAGGGGCGATCGGGCTCCCATCCCGAGGTCCCCCTCTACACCGTCGAGGACGTCCAGCGCGCCATGCCGCTCGTCGAAGAGGTCCCTTACGAGCACGACGTCGCCCTTTCCGACGGGCTGTCCTTCCGCTTCAGGGACGCAGGCCACATCCTGGGATCGGCCATGCTCGAGCTGCACAGCCGCGAGAACGGCCAGACGCGGAGCTTCGTTTTTTCGGGGGACATCGGCCAGTGGGACAAGCCCTTTGTGCGCGACCCCACGGTCTTCGACCAGGCCGACTATGTCGTCATGGAGTCCACTTACGCCGACCGCGACCACGAGGATCCGAAGGCCGTGGACGAGCTCCTCGCCGAGATCGTCGGGGACACGGCCCGTGCCGGCGGCAACGTCGTCATCCCGACCTTCGCCATCGAGCGGGCCCAAGAGCTCATGTACTATCTGAGCCGCCTCCTCCGCGATAAGGCCATCCCGGCGCTGCCTGTGTACCTCGACAGCCCCATGGCCCGGGAAGTGACGGAGGCCTTCCGGCGGCATCCGGAAGTCCTCGATGAGGAGGCCCGCTCGCTCTTCGAGGGCGGGAAGAGCCCCTTCGACTTCCCCGGCCTCGTCATCGTCCGGACGATCGAGGAATCCAAGGCCATCAACTCGAAGCGCGGGCCGGCCATCATCATGGCCGGATCGGGGATGTGCACCGGAGGCCGGATCAAGCACCATCTCCTCTGGAACATCACCCGGCCCGAGTCGACCATCCTCTTCGTCGGGTACCAGGCCCAGGGGACCCTCGGCCGCCACATCCTCGAGCGAGAGCCCGAGGTCCGCATCCTCGGCCGGACTCTGACCGTCCGGGCTCGCACCGCCAAGATCAACGGATTCTCCGCCCACGCCGACCGCAGGGGGCTCGGGCGCTGGCTCGATGCTTTCCGGACGCCGCCGCGCCGTCTTTTCGTCACCCACGGCGACGCCGACGTGGCCCTGGGCTTCGGCCAGCGGATCAGGCAGGAGCGCGGCTGGAACGCAGAGGTCCCCGACTACCGCGACTCGCGCGTCCTGGACTAGAGCCCGGTCCGGGGCAGCCGGGCCAGCCCAGAGGGCCGGGCGTACCGGGTCATGATCTTTCTCAGCTCCTTGCGGAGGCTGTCCGGCAGTGGCGGAAGCGAGTATTTCCCCAGCCTCTCCTGGACGTCCTTGTGGGCCTTGTCCAGGGTCGTTGTCCGGCCCGCCATAACCCAGGCCTCATAGGGATCGCGGTCCATGAGCTTGGCGAGGGTATGTTCCTTCCGGTACCACAAGCGGGTATGGGGGTGGGTCAGGAATGTGGCCCCCGGCTTATAGCCTTCGAACTTGTCCAGGGCAATCGGGTCCTCGCGCTGGGCGATCCCCTCGACGAGCCGGTAAGCCATGCCGCAGATCTCGTTGTCGATGGCCAGCTTCTCGAGGCTCATGCAGCTCTCGAAATTGAGCATCCCCGGACCCGAGATAACGTTGACCCCCGCCAGGGCAGCCAGGGCCGCGCCGAGCGCCGTCTCGATGCCGCTCTGGGCGTCGTTGACCTTGGAGTCGCTGAGGGCCATGTAGGCGTGCGTGGGAAGCTTCAGGTGTTTGCCGATTTGGGCGTAGGCCGAGTCGATCATCATCGTTTCGATGGCCCCCATCGGCGTCGTGCCCTTCCTCATGTCGAAACTCGAGGGCGAGCCGCCGAAGATGACCGGGGCCCCGCGCCGGGCGAGCTGGCAGATGACCAGTCCCGAGAGGCTTTCGGCGACGTGCTGGACGAGGGTCCCGGCGATCGTGGCCAAGGATGTGGCTCCCGTCATCCCCATCGAAATGGTCTCGGACGGGATGCCGGCCCGGGCCGAATCGATCAGGCTCTGGGCGGTCAGGTTGCTCCACTTGAGGGGAGGGGAGGGGCAGGCGTCGAAGATGGCCAGAGGCTTTGCGGCCAGCTCCTCCTCGCCGCCCCGGACGGCCGCGAGAAGGTCCTTCATCGGCTCGAAGCCTTCGACGCGGAACGTCCCGGTCACGACGGGCTTGGTCGAAAGGAGAAGGCCCAGATAGAGGCGATAACAGTCGGAGACGGCCGGCGGCACGTCCGCGCTGATCAGGCCGGTGCTCTGGAAATGGATGTGCTCAAGCGTCTCGACGAGCCGACAAAAATCGACCAGGTCCCTGGTTCTCGCCTTCCGCTCCTTCTGGGTCCTGTGATCGAGAAGCGAGACCGCCGCCGAGCCGGGGTTGAAGTGGATCTCATCGCCGCCGACGATGTAGCTCTTTTCCCCGCTGCGGTCGAACATCGTGACCGATGGCGGAGTCGTCGTCAGGCATTCACCGACGAGTCTCCTGTCGACGCGGACCCTGAGCGCGGATTCGTCCGCGCGCGCCCCGGCCGCCTTGAGAAGCCCCATGGCCTCCTCGTTCTCGACAAAGACGCCCTGCCTTTCGAGAAGGGCATAGCCCTCGTCGACGATTCTCTCGACAAGCTCCGGGCTCAGGAACTCGATCTTCGGTCTCTTGGTTTTGACCATGAAAGCCTCCTACGAGCGCACCGGGTTCAGGGACTTTGCCAGCTTGACGGCCGCCACGGCGTTTTCGGCGTAGCCGTCCGCCCCGATCTCCTCCGCCCACTTCTGGCTGGCGGGGGCCCCGCCCACAAGGACCCGGTACTTGGCCCTGAGGTCCTTTTGCTTGAGCAACTCGATCAGACGCCTTTGGTTGGCCATGGTCGTCGTCAGCAGGGCCGACAGGCAGATGAAGTCCGCTCCCACAGCCTCCGCCTGCTCGATGAACTTCTCGAGCTTGACGTCGGCCCCGAGGTCGAAGACCTCGAAGCCGCCGGCCTGGAGCATGGAGGCCACGAGGTTTTTCCCGATGTCATGGATGTCCCCCTCGACGGTGCCGATGACCGCCTTCCCGGCGGTCCGCGCCTTGAGACGGGCGCTCCTGAGCTCGGGCTCGAGGACGGCCATGGCGGCCTTCATGGCTTCGGCACTCGAGATGAGCTCGGGCAGGAAGTATTCTCCCTGCTCCCAGAGCTCCCCGACTTTCGCCAGCCCTGGAACGTAGCCTTTTTCAATGACTTCGAGGAGATCGAGCCCCGACTTGGCGGCCTCGGCCGCCAGCCGGCCGGCGGCGGCGCCGTCACCGTCGACGATGGCTTTCTGCATGTCCGCGTAGAGAGTTTCTTTGATCACGTTACCTCCTGACTAGAAATTCGGCCATGGCCTTGATGAAGGCGGGATTCGTGCCGCAGCACCCGCCGACGAGGTCGGCCCCGCTCCGGACGATGTCCGGGACGAACCGGACGTACTCTTCAAGTCCCTGTGAATAGGTCACCTTGCCGTCGGCTTCGACGACCGGCTGGCCCGCGTTCGCCTGGGCGATAAGCGGCAGGTCCGTCTCCTTGCGCATAACTTTGACAAGACCCGCCATCTGCTCGCTGTTAAGCGTGCAGTTGGCTCCCACGGCCAGGGCGCCCTCTTTCTCGAGCTCATGCAAGGACCTGGCGACGGAATCGCCCATTAGGGTGAAATACCCGCGGGGAACCGGGTTGAACGTCATGGTGACGAAGACGGGCAGCCCCGAGGCCCGGCGGGCGCCCCGCAGGGCGCAGAGAGCCTCGCGGAGGTCGTACTGGGTCTCGATGAGGAGAACGTCCGCCCCGCCTTCGGAGAGGGCCCCGGCCTGCTCCGCGTAGGCGGCTTCGAATTCCTCCTCGCTGAACTCTCCCTGGGGCTTGAGGAACTTGCCCGTCGGGCCGATGCTCCCGGCCACGAATTTCCCGGCGGGAGCGGCCGCGCGGGCCAGGCGTGCCGCGGCGGCGTTGAGCTCGCGTGTCCGCGCTTCGAGGCCGTGGGCGGCGAGCTTGATCCGGCTGCCGCCGAAGCTGTTGGTGGAGACGACGTCGGAGCCCACGTCGAAATAGTTCCGGTGGATGTCCTCCACGGCGGCCGGTCTCTCTACATTCCAGATCTCAGGGCACGATCCTTGAGGCAGGCCGCGGGCCATGAGCTCCGTGCCCATGGCCCCGTCGAGCAGGACGGTTCGCTGCCTCACGAGCTCGAGAATGCCCATGCTCATCGTCCCCCTCCGTCGAACGTTCCGAATTCAAGGGCCCGGACAAAAGCCTCCTGGAAATCGGGCCTCGCGGCCAGGGAGACGTGGGCTACCGATTTCGCCAGAGACTCGGCCGCGGCCCGCTCGGGAGCCGATACCAGCAGCTTGCGGGCCCCGGCCAGCGACGAGTTGCCGATGAAGATGATCTTCTTTTCGGCCAGCACCGGAAGGAGCCCCAGGGTCTGGGCGTTGTGGATATCGAGCCAATTCCCGAAGGCCCCGGCGATATAAACGGCCTCCACGCTCTTCAGCGGGACAGCGCATTCGCGAAGGAGCAGGCGGATGCCGGTCTTGACGGCGGCAGCGGCCAGCTGAACCTCACGGATGTCGTTCTGGTTGAGGCTGAGCTTGTCCCCCAGGCGGAGCTTCTTCTCCGGGCCGGAGATCTTGCCGTCCCGGCCGATGAGCCCATGCGACAGGGCCAGAGCCAGGACGTCGACGAGCCCCGTGCCGCAGATGCCGTGCGGCGGCCGTCCGCCGATCGTCTGCAGCCGGAAGCCGTCGCGCCACTCCGCCCGGTACACCGCTCCCTCCACGGCCAGCATGCCGCAGCTGATGCTCATGCCCTCGAAGGCCGGGCCGGCGGCCGTGGATGTGGCCACGAACTCCCGGCCCTTCTTGAGGACGATCTCGCCATTGGTGCCGATGTCGACGAAGAGGGCGCTTCCGGGCTTTTCTGCCAGGGCCGCGGCCGCCAGGCCGGCAGTGATGTCGCCGCCGACAAAGCTCTTGATATTGGGGACGATGTAGACCCGGGCCGCCGGATGGAGGTCGAGGCCGATCTCGGACGCCGGGAACGGGGGAAGGCTGGAGAAAACGGCATGGAATGGGGAAACGGCCAGCGAGTCAGCGGCGACGCCGCAGAGGAAATGGTTCATGGCGGTGTTCCCGGCTACGACGACCTCATAGACGGCTTCCTTGGCAACGCCGGCTTTCGCGCAGAGCTCGCCAACGAGCTGGCCGAGAAGGTGGACGATGGACTTGCGCAGGCGGCGGAGGTTGTCCGGATTCTGGAAGGCGAAGGTGATGCGCGAGACGACATCTGCGCCGTATGAAGCCTGACTGTTCATGGCCGAGGCCCGGCCGAGGCTCGTCCCCCGGACGAGGTCGACGAGCTCGGCCACGACCGTGCTCGTGCCGATATCCACGGCCAGCCCGCAGGCCTGCCCCGATGTGTCGCCGGGCTCGATGTCGATGGCTTCGCGTTCCCCATAAAGGACGGCCGTGACGGTCTGGGGGCGGCTCGACTCGAGGTCCCGGAGGTGCTGCAGGGCCGGAAGGGTTAGAGCGGGCGGGGCCGGGCCGAGGAGGGAATCGAGGAGTTCCGTGACCGCGGCCGGCGCCTCCAGGGGCGGCTTTTCCAGGGTGACAGCGAACTTCTTCACCTGGGGTTCGAGAGTCACGGGAACGGACGGGCCGGACTCCAGGACCGCGATCTTTCCCAGGCGCGATTCCGGAAGGAGCTCGACGGTCATATCACCGCGGACGGAGAGCTGGCACGCCAGCCTGTGGTCGGGGCCGAGCCCGCGCTTGTCGAGGAGGCCCCTCTCCGGCGCCTCGAGTAGCGGAAGGAGCCCGGACTTGACCCGGACGGCGCACTTCCCGCACACGCCCCGCTTATGGCAGTAGAGGCTCAGGGGGATCCCGGCGCGCGTCAGGACGTCGGCCAGGAGCTCGCCGGCCTTGGACCGGACCTTGATCCCGTCCGGGATGATATCCACGGTATGGCTGAAGTCGGTCATCTTGCATCGCCGTTTCGCGGCGGTCCCATTCTAAATCAAATCCCCGCTCGTGCCTATCCTTTTTCTGTCCGGCGGACCCGACTCCGGACGGCGCCTTCTCCAGAGGACATAGGCCGGCAGGCCCGCGCCAAGGAGGGCCAGACCCGCGGCCGATTTCAACGGCTGCGAGATGAGGATGTTCAGAAAGATGGCCAGGCTGACGACGATGAAGACCGCGGGCACCACGGGATAGCCCGTCGTCCGGTAGGGCCGTCGGACCTCCGGGCGCCTCTTCCGGAGGACGATCACGGCCAGCCCGGTCGCGGCAAAAAAGACGAGCAGGGCGAAGACCATGTACTCGTACAGGGCCTCGTAGGTTCCGGTCAGGCAGAGGACGGCCGACCAGGCGGCCTGGCCCCAGAGGGCACGCGCCGGGACACGCCAGCGCGGGCTTAGGCGGGCCATGCCCCGGAAAAAGCTCCCGTCGCGAGCCATCGCGTAGTACACCCGCGGGCCGAAAAGGAGGTTCGCGTTCAGGCAGCCGAAGACCGAGACCATGATCACGGCCGAGATCGCGGTGCTCACCCCTCCGCCGAAGAGGGATGTCGTGACCAGCTCCCCGATGCGCGTGACCCCTCTGAGCTTCTCGAGCGGCAAAGCCATGAGGTAGACGAGGTTGACCGAAACGTAGAGGAAGGCGACGCCGGCGACACCGAGAGCCAGGCCTCTGGGAATGTTCCGCTCGGGGTTGCGGACCTCTTCGGCGGTGCAGTTGACGGAATACCAGCCATCATAGGTCCAGAAAACGGCCACCAAGGCCAGTCCCAGGGGCTTCAGAAGGCTCGACCAACCGGGCATGCCCTGGAACAGAGGGTGGAAGTTCGACGACCCGCTCTTGGTCCCGAACAGTACCCCCAGGATGACGATGGCCAGAACGGCCCCAATCCGGAAGACCGTCAGGACGTTCTGGACCGCGACCCCGGCCCGGATGCCGAACGTATTGAGGAGCGTCAGGAGCAAGATGGCGGCCGCGGCCACGACCTGGCCGGCCGAAAGCGTGTAGGAAAGGCCGAACAACGAAACGTGGAGGATCCGGACCCCCATGGCGGCGGACGGCACGAACGAGCCGAAGAATTCAGCGAAGCCCACAGCCAGGGCGGCCAGACCGCCGCACATAATGAAGCCGAAAAAGCCCCAGCCGAAGATAAACGCCGCCGCGGGCCCGTAAGCCTCGCGAAGATAGACATATTGCCCGCCCGCCTGGGGATACATCGCCCCCAGTTCGGCGAACGACAGCGCTCCACAGAGCGTGACGAGGCCGCCCGCGAGCCAAACGGCCAGCAAGAGACCGGGGGAGGGGAGGTCGGCGGCGATCAGTCCCGGCGTCAGGAAGATCCCTGAGCCGACGACGGCGCCGACGACGAGCAAGGCGGTGTCGACAAGGTTCAGCCGCCTGACGAATTGTGGAGTAGCCGATCCTTCGCCGGTCATCGTTTTCGAAGAGCCCATTTTACGGGATTTCCATTCAGGATGTGAACAAAATTTTCTGGAACGCGACAAAAATAGCGGAGCCGCGGCGGCCCGCGCAGCGAGGACAAGCCGCAAGTATTCATAAGAGCTTTATTATCAACCACTTGCGAAGCATCATATCTTATTTATTATCAATACTTTACAAGTTTATGGTTCAGGTCGTATCGGGCATCTCTAATCGCACGAATTTTTGTGCTTCTGGCGTCATTATCGCTGCTCGTGCTGCAAGCGTTTTCGCTCGCGGACTCCAGCCCCCCTCCCGCGCCCGACAACGCTCTGCAGACGGAGAGGGGAGAGGCCTCTGTGAGCTTCGCCGAATCAACCTTCTAAAGCTCCTCCTGCACCCAGGCGCGAATGATATCGCTATTGTCCGCACCGCATCTGGCGCCTCAGCCGGTCACGAGCCAGCCGATGCTCGTCCTTTTCGATGTTAGTTCCAGCCGCACACCACGCGTCCCCGTGCGGCGTCCGACGGCGATCCCGGCTGGCTTTCCGTTCCGGCCATGATGACGTTCATTGACCGGCCGACACGGCCCTCCATCTTTGGCTAGCCTATAGGGATTAGTCATTTGTTTTCTGAGTTTTACACAAAATGTCGGCATGCCGACATTGGCCAACGCTAGGGATAGAATTCACTTGCATTCAACCATTTCTTCGGATATAAATGATGTCTGAGGATTCCGTCGCGGAGGGAGAAAGGCCGTTGATCATCGCTGTCACAAACCAGAAGGGCGGAGTAGGGAAGACCACGACATCCATCAACCTTTCGGCGGCGTTGGCGCTCCTTGGGAAAAAGGTCCTTTTGATCGACATGGACCCCCAGGCCCATAGCACAATCTCGACCGTCGCGAATCCCTCGGACTACGAGAAGTCGCTCTACGACGTCCTCATGAACAAGAGCGAGAAGATCGAGAGCATCATCGTCCGCTCGACCATCCCGGGACTCGACATGGCCATCGCCAAGATCTCCATGGCCAAGGTCGAGCCGTCGCTCCTTGGAGAATTCGACGGTCACTTCCGCCTCAAGGATGCTCTCGAGTCCATCAGGCACAAGTATCACTTCATCCTTATCGACACGCCTCCGACTTTGGGGCTCATCACCCTGAACGCCCTGGTCGCGGCCTCGGCCATCCTGATCCCGATCCAGTCCTCGTACCTCTGCCTGGAGGGGACCGACGACCTCCTCGAAACGATCGATAAGGTCCGCCGGATCGCAAACCCGCAGCTCAAGATCATCGGGGTCCTGATCACGCTCTACGATAAGAGGACGAATCTGGCCCGCGACGTCGTCGAGCGCATCAAGCGGGTTTTCGGCAACAAGCTCTTCAAGACGTACATCTCGAAGAGCGTCAAGCTTGAGGAGAGCCCGGCCTATAAAGAGTCGATCTTCACCTATGCTCCCGCTTCGATCGGGGCAGAACAATACAGGAAAGTCGCCGAGGAGATATTGGACCGTGCAAAAAACTAAACGATCCGGGCTTCCAGAAACCGTTGGCATGAGGCACGACGGCCACTTCGTCGACCTGATCTCGACCCGCTCCCTTGGCCCCCGCATCCGGATGCTCCATCTCGAGCAGATCGACCCGAACCCTCACCAGGCTCGAAGCGAGCTCGGGAATATCAATGAGCTTATGGATTCCATCCGGAGCAAGGGCATCTTGGAACCCATCCTTGTCCGCTCCAAAGGGAACCGTTTCGAGATCATCGCCGGCGAACGCCGCTACTTGGCCTCCAAGAACCTGGGCCTCAAGGAAATCCCCGCGATCGAGATGGAAGTCGAAGAAAACGAGGCCATGGAAATCGCTCTCATCGAAAACCTCCAGAGAAAGGACCTTGATATTTTCGAAGAATCGGACGGACTCCAGTCACTGATCGACCTCTATGGCTATAACCACCAGCAGGTCTCCGACAAGATCGGAAAGGCGCGCTCGACGATCACGGAGATCCTGACCATCGCCAAGATCCCGCACTCCGTCCGGGACATGATCAAATCCTCGGGTTTCTTCAGCCGCAGCACGATCATAGAGGTGGCCAAGCAGCAGACCGAGGACGACATGCTCCGCCTCGTCAAGGACATCACGGAGCGCCATCTGACACGCGAAGACACACGTGACCTTTCGAAAGTGCTCAAGGGAAAGACAAAAAAGCTCAAGTACTACGCCTATAATTACGCGCCCGATAACAGCGACAGGTATCGGCTCCGACTGGAGTTTAAGAAACAGGCCATCAGCAAGCAGGAGATCATCGAGATCCTCGAAGAGGTGATCCGGGCCCTCAAGCAGGAGAAGCGGGCGGCCTGAGAGCGCTAGAAGAGTCCCTCGCTGTATGGGTAAAAGCCGCGAAATTCGAGAGGTCGGCGTGGCTTTGGGCTCGTCCCGATATTAGTTTACATAATAACCCTTATGCGACTCAATATGCCGACCTCCGGCAACCTATTTCCCTTAAACCAGTTGCCATTTCCCACACCCTGTGGACATCCCCTCCGCTCATTTCCTGTGCACCTGTGGAAAACCTTTTCCCTCCCAGTCCCACACTTCTTCTTCTCTTAGAGCTACGATTTCTTCGCATCCGACCCGATCCGAGCTCCCGCTGGCTTCGTTTTCCTCTTGAATCCCGGGCGCTTGAGCTCCTCCCCACCCCAATACCAGCCGGAAGTCCAGGCACCTGACAGAGCACTCCCCCCATAGAAGCCTTTTTAAAGCTGGCCTCAAAAGACCACGGACTAAACGAGCTCGTTTGGCTGCGTCCGGCCGGGGGGCACGCGATATCGCCCTCCTCGAGCAATAAAAAAGCCCGCCCGGCGTACTATGGTTGCCGGGCGGGCCGAAATTCCGTCGCTAGGGGCCTTAAAGGGCCTTGCTCATGGCTGCCAGGAAGTCCTCGTTGGTTTTGGTCTTGCTCAGCTTGTCGATCAGCAGCTCCACGGCCTCGACCTCGTTCATTTGGCTCAGGACCTTCCTCAGGACCCAGATCCGGTTGAGGTCCCCCTCTTCGATCAGCAGCTCTTCTTTCCGGGTCCCGGACCGGCTGATGTCTATGGCCGGGAAAACGCGCTTGTCGACCAGGCGGCGGTCGAGGTTGATCTCCATATTGCCCGTACCTTTGAACTCCTCGAAGATAACCTCGTCCATCCGGCTCCCGGTGTCGACCAGCGCGGTGGCCAGGATGGTCAGGCTGCCGCCTTCCTCGACCTTGCGGGCCGAGCCGAAGAACTTCTTGGGCTTGTGGAGGGCGTTGGCATCGATGCCGCCCGAAAGGACCTTGCCCGAGGGCGGCACGATGGCATTGTGGGCCCGGGCCAGCCGCGTGATCGAATCGAGCAGGATGACCACGTCCCGCTTGATCTCAACCAGCCGCTTGGCCTTCTCCAGCACGATGTTCGCGACCTGGGCGTTGCGGGTCGGAGGCTCGTCGAACGTCGAGGCCACGACCTCGCCGTTGACGCTGCGCTTGAAGTCCGTGACCTCTTCCGGCCGCTCGGCGATCAGCAAAACGATAAGGAAGATCTCGGGGTGGTTCTTCTCGATGGACTTGGCGATCGTCTTCAGGATGGTCGTCTTGCCGGCCCTCGGCGGTGACACGATAAGCCCGCGCTGCCCCTTGCCGATGGGCGTCAGGAGCTCCATGACCCGGGCGTTCATATTCTTCGCGTTCCCGTCCTGGAGCTTGATCATCTCGAACGGATAGAGCGGCGTCAAGCTTTCGAAGGTGACGTTTCGCCGCTCTTCGATGATGACATCGGGATGCATGAAGTTGACGGCCTCGATCTTGATCAGGGCGAAATACTTTTCCCCGTTCTTAGGGGCCCGGACATGGCCCGAGATCGTGTCCCCGGTGCGGAGCTGGAACTTCCGGATCTGCGACGGCGAGACATAGATATCGTCCTGGCTCGGCAGGTAGCTGAATTCCGGGGCCCGCAGGAAGCCGAACCCGTCCTCCAGGCACTCGAGCACGCCCTCGGAGAACAGCAAACCTTGTTTCTTGGCCTGCGCCTCGAGGATCTTGAAGATCAGGTTGTGCTTGCTCGTCCCCTCGATCTCGCCTTCCTCGATCCCCGTCGCGGCGGCGAGCTTGGCTAGGCCCGGGGCGTCTTTTTCCTCGAGCTCGACCAGGTTATACTCTTTCATCTTTCGACCTCACTGTATCTTATTTATTTACAATTATTTAAATGGTCTTCCGGCGCCGGCCGCGAACGAAGCTGTGCGTAGAGTGACCGTCAGGGGATCAGTTGGTCAGGGGCGGCTCCTTGGACGCCTCCTCCTCCCCCGCCCGGGCCGTCCGTTCGGCCTCGCCGGGCTTAGCCTCACGGCTCTCCGTTAGTTTCTTCGGCAGTTCCCCGGTCAGGGCGAACTTGAGGACCTCGTCCATCGACTCGACGAGGCGGATGGTCATGTGTTGCTTCAGGATCTTGGGCAGGTCCTTCAGGTCAGGCTTGTTGTCGAGCGGCAGGATGGCCTCCCGAATGCCCTCCCGATAAGCCGCGAGGAGCTTCTCCTTGATCCCGCCGACCGGGAGGACCTTGCCCTTGAGGGTGATCTCGCCGCTCATGGCCACCTTCTTGCTCACGGGGATGTCCGTCAGCAGGGAGATGATGGCCGTAGCGATGGTGATCCCGGCGGAAGGCCCTTCCTTCGGTGTCGACCCCTCCGGGACGTGGATGTGGATGTCGAAGTTCCGGTGGAGGTCCCGGGCGATATCGAGCTCGTAGATCTTGCCCCTGACGAAGCTGAAAGCCGCCTGGGCGGATTCCTGCATGATCTCCCCCAGCTGGCCGGTCAGGGTGAAGTTCCCCTTCCCGTGGATCTTGTTGGCTTCGAACCTCAGGAGCTCCCCGCCGAACTCGGTCCAGGCCATGCCCGTGGCAACCCCGACCTCGTCCCGCTTGTCGAATTCGGAGCGGCGGAACTTCGGGATGCCGAGGAATGTCTCCAGGTTCCTGGGAGTGACCTTTTCGCCGTGTTCCTTGCCTTTTTCGACGACCCTCTTGACGACCTTGCGGCAGATGGTCGTGATCTCTCGCTCCAGGTTCCGGACCCCGGCCTCCCGGGTGTAGCCCCGGATGAGCTTGAGGAGCGAATGGTCGGAGATCTTGAGGTTGGCCTCCGTCAGCCCGTGGGCGCCCATCTGCTTCGGCAGGAGGAAGCGTTTGGCGATCTGGAGCTTTTCATCCTCGGTGTAGCCCGGCAGCCGGATGATCTCCATCCGGTCGATAAGGGGCTTCGGGATCGGGTCGATCATGTTCGCCGTGACGATGAACATGACCTGGGAGAGGTCGAAGTCGGTGTCGATGTAGTGGTCGAGGAAAGTGCTATTTTGTTCGGGGTCAAGAACTTCCATCAAGGCCGAGGCGGGGTCGCCGCGGAAATCCATGCTCATCTTGTCGACCTCGTCCAGGAGGAAGACCGGGTTCTTCGTCCCGGCCCTCTTGATCATCTGGATGATCCGCCCGGGATAAGCGCCGATATAAGTTCGACGGTGGCCCCGGACTTCGGCCTCGTCCCGAACGCCGCCGAGAGAGAGGCGGACGAACCTTCGGCCGGTGGCCCGGGCGATGGATTTCCCGAGAGAGCTCTTGCCCACGCCTGGGGGCCCGATGAACCCCAGGATGACACCCTTTGGATTCTTGACGAGCTGCCGGATGGAGAGGTATTCGAGGATCCGCTCTTTGACCTTCTCCAGGCCGTGGTGGTCCTCGTTAAGGATCCGCTCGGCCTCTTTGAGCTCGCGTTTCTCGCGCGATTTTTTGTTCCACGGCAGCGAGATGAGCCAATCCAGGTAGTTCCGGCTGACCGTCGCTTCGGCTGACATGGGCGGCATGGACTCCAGCCGTTCGATCTCCTTGTAAGCCTTTTCCTCCGCATCGGGGGGCATCTTGCTCTTGGCCACTTTCTGGCGGAGCTCCTCGATCTCGTTCGGCTGGTCCTCCTTGCGGAAGGGCGGAGTCCCCGGCGGGAACGGCTTCTGACCCTGCTGGTCTTTGAGCGTTACTCGGCGCCGGTTCGCCCTCTGGGGATCCTTCTGGTACGAGGCGTGGATCTTCAGGATCTCGTTTTCCAGGACGTAGTTCAAGCGGCGCAGGCGTTCGAGGCTGTTGGCCGTCTCGAGGAGGTTCTGCTTCTCCTCGAGGGACATATACACATGGGAGGCAATGATGTCCGTGATCCGGTCCGGTGTGTTCTCGCGGAGGGCCGGGATGATGGAATCGAGGTTAGCGTTCTGGATGAGCTTGAGGTAGTCCTCGAAAAGGGCCAGGACCCGCTTCAGGAGGTCCCGACCTTCGGGGGCCGGGTCATCCACCTCTTTGATCACCTTGGCCAGGATCTGATAATACGGGTAGGTGCTGAGGTACTCGACGATCCGGGCCCGACTCTTGCCCTCAACGATGACCTTCATGTTCCGTTCGTCGGACTTGATCGTCCGGATTATCTTAGCCGTAACGCCCACCGAATAGATATCCTTGGGTGTCGGGTTGTCGACGGAGGCGTCCATCTGGGCCGACAGGAAGATCATTTTGTCCCTTTCCGAAGCCTTTTCCAGGGCCTGGATGGAAGAGGAGCGCCCGACAATGAACGGGACCAGGGTTCCGGGGAAAACGACGAGGTCCCTCAGGGGGATCAGGGGGATGTTCCTGAGGACCTCGGAGTGTTCGCTGGAATCCTGCATGGTTTACGCTCCGGCCCCGCCGGGGCCGCCGGTCATGACGGGCTCGGGACAAAAGAGGGTGCCCGCTTTTTTGTTTATTCTTATGAGCTCAGGGGAATCTGAGCACATTTGCGCTTAAGTCAATTAATTATAGCGCTTTTCACCAAAAAGTCAACTGTTTTCCGGAAGAGGAGGGTTTCCTCGATCTCCGACCGGCGGTTCTCCCTGGCAACGACCTCCGTCAGGGCCTTTTCGGAGACCCCGTTCGCTTGGGCCAAAGCCTTGATCTCCCCCTGGACCTCCTCCTCCGTGACCTGGAATCCCTCCTTGCGGGCGATCTTCTCGAGGACGAGGTGGTTGGTCAGGTGCTCGACCGCCTGGGCCCGGGCCTGGACCTTCAGACCTTCCAGGGCCTCCGCCGGGACCCGGTTCTGTCGGGCGGAGCTGAGCATCCTCCTTAGGACGGACAGGGTCTCCTGCTCGACGACGGATTCGGGGAGCTCCAGGGAGATCCTCTTGGCGATCTCGCGGAGGACGGCCGAGGCCGTGGCGTTCCGGCCCGCCCGCTCCCTGGCTTCCCGGATTTCCAGGCGGACCTTCTCCCGGAGGTCGTTGAGATCGGTGTAGTCGCCGACGGACTTGGCGAATTCGTCGCCGAGGGCGGGGACTTTCTTTTCCTTGATCTCGGTGACGTTGAGTGTGTACTCGATGTCTTTCCCGGCCACGCGCTTATTGGCGTGGTCCTTGGGGTAGGATACGCGGAAGAGGCGCGTTTCGCCCGCCGGGAGCCCCCGCAGGGCCTCGTTCAGGGCGGCCTCGTTATCGGCATGGCCGGCCAGGACCACGGCCTTCTCCACGGGCAGCAGCCGCTTTGTCCGAACCTCCCGGCCCTGGATCTCTGCCGCCACGTAGTCTCCGTCCCCCACCCCCCGGCCGACGACGGGGACGTATTCGGCCGCCTTGGCCCGGAGGTCCTCAAGGGTTTTCTCGACCTCGGCTTCATCGACCGTGACCGCCTGCGTCGGGACCTGAATGCTCCGGTAATCGGGCAGCTCGAATTCGGGCAGGACCTCGAAGGCGACGGTGCAGGAGAGCGGCTGCCCGTGCTCGTGCTTGAGGCCGCGGATCTCGGGCACATTGACCGGGACGAGACCGCGGGCCTTGAGCTCCGCGTCGACGGCCCGGGGGATCACCGCATCATAGACGTCGTGGAGGACATCGTGGTCGAAGAGGTTCCGGACCATGTCCTGGGGGGCGTGCCCTTCCCGGAACCCGGGCAGCTTGACGCGGGCGGCATAATCCGCGAGGACCTTTACGTATTCCCTTTCGACCTCGTCGGAGGGGATCTCGAGCTCGATCTCCTTCCGGCTCGGGCCGAGGTCGACAAGTCGGGCCTTTCTGTCCTGGTCGCTCATGGGTGGTCTCTCTTTTCTCAGTATGAACAGGCCCGGTCGGCGCGGCCGCCGGCCCTGGGCCGGACCCTGGGAATAGGCAGGGCGGGACTCGAACCCGCACTCCTTCGTCAGGAACTAGGTCCTAAGCCTAGCGCGTCTGCCAGTTCCGCCACCTGCCCATCACGGCCGACCCCGTCCCGTCCAGCCGATGCTCCGCCCGGTCCGCGCATGATCCGGAATTCGGACCCTCCGCAGGCGGGAGTCTTCTCGAGGGGAGGTCCGGACCTCTTTTTTAGCACAGCGACCCCTCCCCTGTCAATTTTCGAGACCGGGCATCGCCCCCGTCTTGGGGACGCGACCCCCGCCCCCTGAGGCTCAGCGCAGGTACTTTTTCAGCTTCTCGGCCAGGGCAGGGTCGAGCGTCGTGAGCTTCTTGTAGATCTCGCGGGCGCTGATGAAATCCTTGAGGTTGATGTAGATGATGGCCAGGTTGAACTGGGAGGCGGGGTTCTCGGGCTTCAATTCCACGCATTTCTTGAGCGGTTCGAGGGCCGCTTCGTAGTTCTTCAGGTACATCTGGGAAACGCCGAGGCTCAACCAGCCGTTCGGGTCCTCCGGTGCGAGGTCCGTGTATTTCTTGTAGGCGTCGGCGGCCTCCCGGTACTTTTTCTGCTGGAAATAAGCGCTGCCGATCTGGAACCAGGCATTGCTCAGGTCGGGCTTGAGGACCAGGCACTGCTTGAAGGAGTTGATGGCCTCGTCGTATTTCTGCTGCTTGAAATACATCAGGCCGAGATAGAAGATGTTCGTATCGTTCTTCGGGTCGAGGTCGACGATCTTCTTGGCCGGCCCCACGGCCTTGTCGGGCTTGCCGGCGGCATCGTACATGGTCATCGTCTGACGGTAGTACGCGCGGGCGTTGGCGGGGTCGAGCGCAGCCAGGCTGTTGTAGGCTTCTTCCGCCTTTTCGAACTGGCCGGCCTTCTCATAAGCCTCGGCCAGCGTTCTCGTGACCTTCAAGTCCCTGGGCTGGGCCTTCTGGGCCTCGAGCAGGGCGGCGATCGCGGCGTCGTACTGCTGGAGATTCGTCCGGCAGATGCCCAGGCGCAGGTAGCCGTTCCAGGTGACCTCCGGTTTGAGGGACAGGTACTTTTCGTAGGCCTCGGCCGCCTTGCCCCAGTTCTGGACGGCCTCGTAGGCTTCGCCGAGATCCGTATAGATCTCCTTGTTGCCGATGTTCAGGGAGATCGCTTTTTCGTAGGCCTCGGCCGCTTCGCCGTATTTCGTCAGCTTCCGGAGGACCGTGCCCAGGCCGTAGAACATATCGGCGCGGTTCGGATCCAAGGACGTGATCTTCCGGTAGGCCTCCAACGCCGCGGTGTAATCCCGCTGCTTGTCGCAGACCCCGGCCAGGACCGCATAGCCCTCCGTGAACGACGGGTTCAGCTTGATGGCCCGTTCGAGGAACAACCGCGCGGACGCGAGTTCTTCCAGCCCGGCCGCCGACCGGCCCGCGAGGGACGCCCCTTCGAAGACATTGAAGTAATCCTCGCGGGTCATTGTCTTGAAATCGATGACCTTGCCGCTCCTCGCGATCTTCTGGACGAGGTCGATCGGGAGGCCGATCTTGAGGCCCCGGTCCAGGACGACCATCATCCCCACGACCTGGCCGCCGAGGTCGAGAATCGGCCCGCCTGAGGCCTGCTGCGACGTGACGAGGGACAGCTCCATGACCTTCTCCCCCGGCCCGATCTCGACCATCCGGCGAAGGGTCCCCTCGGCGATAACCACCGCTCCGAGCTCGTTCGACCCGACCGCGAAGAGCCTGGTCCCCGGGGCCAGGGCCTCGGGTCCGGAAACGCTGACGTTGAGCGGCTGGATCTTGCCCTTGAGCTTGAGCAGGGCGATGTCGTGGGCCCTGTCGATGCCGATGATGCCGTCGACCTTGATCTTCTTCTGCTTGGCCGTCAGGACTTCGACGTCGTAGGCCTGGCTGATGACATGATAAGACGTGGCCAGGATATCCGCCGCTAGGGCCACGGCCGTCCCCTGCGGCCCTCCCGATTTGTCCGCGCCGTAGATGATGAGCGCCACGGTGCCGACGTCGGCCTGGCCGAGGATCTTCGCCGCGTCTTCGGTCTGGGCCGCGACCGGCGTCCCCGACAGGAGCAGGGCTCCGGCCAGGGCCAAGAGGGTCGTCCGGGATTTGGTCATCGTCTCCTCCTCGTTAAAGGAACGTGCGACGCATTCTGGCTGGCCTTAATTTACTCAAGGAGGAGCCGCGCTGTCAAATCGAAATTGCCCAGCGCCCGATCTCCCCCGGGGCCGTCGGATGACAGCGGAGATGGAAAGGTCTAGAATACCGGTTCCGGGAACGACCATGGCCGTACCACCGCCCGCAATGCGACCGGAGTCCGTCCGAAGGGCTGTCCGGCCCGTGTTCGTCCTGGCCTGCCTGGGGACAGCGGCCTGGATCGCGGCCATCTTCCTCGCCCCGTATCTCAGGAGCCGGTCCTCGGACGCCGGCGCGTCGTTCCTCTACGCCTTGTTCGCCCCCGTCTGCCATCAGATCCCCGGCCGTTCGTTCTTCTTCCGCGGCTTTCCGTTGGCCGTTTGCGCTCGCTGCCTGGGAATCTACGTCGGTTCACTGGCCGGCCTCGTTCTTTACCCCTTCATCCGTGGCTTTTCGAGGATCGCCTTGCCCGCGGGACGGCTATTCCTTTTGGCATCGTCCCCGATCGGCCTGGACTTTGCCGGAGGCCTCCTCGGGCTGTGGAACTCGCCGAACGGGCTTCGATTCGCCACCGGACTCCTCTGGGGTCCACTCCTCCCCTTCTATTTCATCGCCGGGGTCACCGAGCTCCTCCTCTGGCGGACAGGCCGGAGGAAGCCGTCCAGAGGCCTGCCGGGGACCCGTCCGGGGCCAGGACTTGATAATCGGGGCGAAAAAAACGTAAAATAGTCCATCATGAACAACCCGGCAGACGCCACCGGCACTCAAAGGCCCGAGTACATCGTCCCCGCCCTCATCGCCGGGCTCGCGGCGGGGGTCCTTTCGGGCATCCCGTTCGTAAACTGCCTTTGCTGCCTGTGGATCATCGGCGGCGGCGTGCTGGCCGTCCGGCTCCTTGCCAATAGGACGCCCGGCAACCTGACAGGAGGCGACGGCGCCCTCGTCGGCGCGCTGGCAGGAATCGCGGGAGCCCTGGCGCGCGGGTTCATGGACATCCTGATGAAGCCCGTCAACGACGCTCTCGTCCGCAGGATGCAGGACAGCCTGCCGCAGTTCTCAAATCAGATGCCCGCCTGGCTCCCCTCTTGGCTCAGGGATGTCGTCGCGCGCGGTACGCCCCGAGGCTTCTCCCTTGGGCTGTTCTTCCTGAACCTGTTCGTCACGGCGGCGATCTTCGCCGCCCTCGGCATCCTCGGAGGGGTCATCGGCGCTTCTGTCTTCGGCCGGAAAAAGACCCCGGCCCCTCCGCCGGCCCAGGCGCCACAAGCCCCACAAGGACCCCCTGATGCGGCGGTTTAAGACCCACGTCATCGTCAATCCGGAATCGAACCGCGGCCGGACCCGGAAACGCTGGGGCGACATCCGGGAGGCCATGAAGAATTTCATCCGGGAATACAAGTACGAGTTCACGGAGAAGCCCTGCCACGCGACGGAGATCACGCGCCAGGTCATCAAGGAAGGGACCGAGCTCGTCATCGGCGTCGGCGGGGACGGGACCATGAACGAGATCGCCAACGGCTTTTTCGAGGACCGGCAGATCATCAACCCCGAGGCCACCCTCGGCATTGTGCCCGCCGGCACGGGCTGCGACCTGACCAAGAGCCTGAATATCCCACGGGGGCTGGGGAATGCCCTCAAGGTCATCACCGAGGCGCCTCCCGTCCGCATGGACGTCGGCCGAGTCCGATTCAAGAATCACGAGGGCCTGGACGACGAGCGGTTCTTCCTGAACGTCGCCGACTTCGGCCTGGGCGGAGAGGTCGTCCGCAGGGTTAACCAGCGCCGGCTCGAGCGCCGGGCCTCGTCCTACGTCCGGTGCCTGGTCACGGCCATGCTCCAGTATCGAAGCAAGAAGGTCCGCATCAGGGTCGACGGCGAGGACATCCCCCGGGACGAGTACCTCATCGGGGCGGTCGCCAACGGCCGGATCTTCGGCAAGGGCATGAAGATCGCGCCGGAGGCCCGCCTCGACGACGGCCTGTTCGACAGCGTCCTCGTCCGGAGCCTGAATTTCTTCGAGTTCTGCCTTCACGGCTGGAAGCTCTTCAACGGCAGCCACCTGTCTCACCCGAAGATCTCCCTCATCCGCGGCCGGAAGGTTGAGGCCTATCCCGAGGACGATGAAGAGGTCCTGCTCGAGCTCGACGGTGAGCAGCTCGGCCGGCTGCCGGCGACGTTCGAGATCCTGCCGCGGAACCTGGCCATCAAGGGATTTCTGGAACAGACGCGCTGACGGCTGGCGACCGCTGCCTCGCCTCGGCGCCGGTTAGTTTTTTTTCACTCCAAAATAGTCCGGGTCGTTGGTCGCTGTTCTCTTGCCCGACGCGTCGATGACTGTAAAAATCCGAGTCCTGGTCCGGGTTCTCTCCCTGGGGTAGACGGCCATGACCCGGCTGATATAGTCCCGGGTTTCCTGGTAGGGCGGAATCCTCTTGCCCCACTTCCGGACGGCCTCCTGCCCGGCGTTGTAGGCGGCCAGGACCAGCTTGGTCTGTCCATTGTAGAGCTTGATGAGATCCCTGAGATATTTCGTCCCGCCTTCGATGTTCTGGACAGCATTGAAGACGTTCCCGACTCCGTACTGGGTGGCTGTTTCGGGCATCAGCTGCATGAGTCCCATCGCCCCTTTTTCCGAGATGGCGAAATTGTCATAATCCGATTCGGCTCGGATGATGGCATGGACGAGTTCCGGGTCAACCCCATGTTTGGCGGCGACCTGCTGGATAATCGGGCTGTAGAGTCTCTTGAAGTCTGCCGATGAGGCGGAGAACAGGGCGCAGGCCCAGAGAATGATTCCCAGGGCCGTCAGGCCGATTTTCCGAGTTTTCATAGCCGTCCCGTCTATCATCCTGGCCCGGCGCCCCCGATTTGGCAATCCCCTCGAGGGGTGAATCGCGGGGTGTCAGGAGACCAGCTTCTCGAGGATACCGGGCACCATCTCGAGGGCCCGGTCGAGCTCACCGGGGAGGGAACCGCCGGCCTGGGCGAAGTCGGGCCGCCCGCCTCCCCCTCCCCCGATGACCGGGGCGGTTTCCTTGATGAGCGTCCCGGCCTGGATGCGCGAGGTGAGGTCCTTGCTGACGGAGACGACGAGGAGAGCCTTCTCCCCGTCCGTCCCGCCCAGCACCACGACCCCGCTCTTCAATTTGTTCTTTAGGACGTCGGCCGCGTCCCGCAGCTCAGCCATCGTCCGCCCGTCCATCCTCTGCACGTGTACGGCGATGCCCTTAACGCTTTGCGTAGTTATGACGGTGGGATCAACGGGAGAGGCCTTTGCCCCGATGCTATCCATGAGGATTTTTTTCGACTGGGCCTTCACTTGCTTCTCCAGCTCATCTAAGCGGGCCTGGAGCTTCTCGACCTTGGCCAGGAGCTCCCGGCGCGAAGCGCCGACCGCCTTCTCCATGCCGGCCACGAGCTCCTCGAGGTCGCGGACGTAACGGAGGGCCTCCTCCCCCGTCACCGCCTCGATGCGGCGCATACCGGAGGAGACGCCAGCTTCCGACAGGATCTTGAACAACCCGATCTGGCCCGTGGTCCGGACGTGGACGCCGCCGCAGAGCTCCTTGCTGAAATCGCCGATGCCGACGACCCGGACCTTCTCGCCGTACTTCTCTTCGAAAATGGCCATGGCCCCTTCACGGACCCCGTCCTCGAGCGAGGTCACGCGGGTTTCGACGGGCAGGTTCTCGCGGATCCTGTCGTTGACCAGGGCCTCGACCCGGGCGATCTCCTCCTTCGATAGGTGCGAGAAATGGGTGAAATCGAAGCGCAGCCGGACCGGGGAGACGAGCGAGCCGGCCTGCTTGACGTGGTCCCCTAGGACCTGGCGGAGGGCGGCGTGGAGGAGATGGGTCGCGGTGTGGTTGTTGGAGACGGCCTGGCGGCGGGCAGCGTCCACCGCTGCGTCGGCCGTCTCCCCCTTCCGGATCTCCCCGGCCAGGACCCGGACCTTTTGGGCCACGATCTCCGGCGTGAGGTAATGGGTGTTCTCTACGAGGGCCGAGAAACCGGCCCCCTTGAGCGTCCCCGTGTCGCCGACTTGGCCGCCAGCCTCGGCATAGAAGGGGGTTTGGTCGAGGACGACCTCCCCTTCCTCCTCCGCTCCGAGGGAGGCCGCCTCTTGGCCGTCCCGGAGCAGGGCTAGGACCTTCGCCTCGCGGAGCTCGGTCGTGCCGTGCGCGCAGGAGACGGTCCTGAGGTCCTTGAGGCCGTCGTAAGCCGTCTTCTCCTTTTGCTTGATGTCGCCTTTCCAGGATAGCCGGGCCTTCTGCTTCTGCCCCTCGAGCTCCTTCGTGAAGCCGGCCTCATCCACGTCGAATCCCCTCTCCCGCGCTAGGTCCTGCGACAGGTCGAGGGGAAAGCCGAACGTGTCGTAGAGCTTGAAGACCTTGTCGCCAGGAAGAAGGCGGCCTCCCCCGTCCGCAGTCTCGCGCGCCACCTGCTCGAAATAGCGCAGGCCGGACGCAAGCGTATGGGCGAAGCGCTCTTCCTCGGCCAGGCAGACCTTGGAGACGTACTCGATCGAGGCGAGAAGCTCGGGATAAGCGCCTTTCATGAGGTCGGCCACCCGGCCGACGAGCTCGAAGAGGAACGGACGGTCGATGCCGAGGAGGTTCCCCTGGCGATAGGCCCGGCGGATGAGCCGCCTGAGGACGTAACCGCGCCCGACGTTCCCCGGCGTCACCCCGTCGCCGATGAGGAACGAAACGGCGCGGAGGTGGTCGGCGATGATGCGGACCGAGACGTCCCCTTCGTCGCCCGAGGGATACTCGCGTTCGGCGAGGGCGGCCACAGCCTCGATCAGGGGCACGAACAGGTCGGTCTCGAAATTGCTGCGCTTCCCCTGCAGGACCGCAGCCATGCGCTCGAGCCCCATGCCCGTATCGATGGACGGGGCCGGCAGCGGACGGAGAACGCCTTTTTCGTCGCGGTCGAACTCCATGAAGACGAGGTTCCAGAGCTCGAGGAATCGGTCGCTCCCGGCCTCGATGAGGGCCTCGGGCCGGCCGCGCTCGATGTCCTCGCCGAGGTCGTAGTGGATCTCCGAGCAAGGGCCGCACGGGCCGGTGTCGCCCATGGCCCAGAAATTGTCCTTCTTGCCGAAGCGGAAGATCCGTCCGGCGGGGACGCCGACCTCGTCAGCCCAGATGTGGAAGGCCTCATCGTCCTTCTCGTAGACCGTCGCATAGAGCTTGTCCACGGGCAGCCGGAAAACGCCCGTGACGAGCTCCCAGGCGAAGCCGATGGCCTCCCGCTTGAAATAGTCGCCGAAGGAGAAGTTGCCGAGCATCTCGAAGAAGGTGTGATGCTTGGCCGTCCGGCCCACGGTCTCAAGGTCGTTGTGCTTGCCGCTGACCCGCATGCACTTCTGGCACGTCGCCGCCCTTTTGTAGCTCCGCTTCTCGAGGCCCAGAAAGACGTCCTTGAACTGGTTCATCCCGGCGTTGGTGAACAGGATGGTCGGGTCGTCCTTGGGCAGGAGCGCCGAGCTCGGCACGACCTTGTGGCCGCGCGCCGCGAAGAATTGGAGGAAAGACTCGCGGATCTCGGCGGATGTCATTTGGGCTCTTCTTCAGCCCCTCCCTCGACGCGCTCGACCTTGCCCATCCCCTTCTCCATCTCTTCCGTGGCGATGTCGAGGGTGGACTGAATGCCCATGACGCGCAGCTTGAAATTGTCCGGATTGGACGAGTATTTCATGCCCTGCTCGAAGGAGATGTAGCCGTCGCGATAGAGCTGGTAGATGGACTGGTCGAAGGTCTGCATCCCGTACTGGGAGACGCCGGCCGTGATGGCGTCCTTGATCATCGTCGCCTTGTCCTTGTCGGCGATGCACTCCTGGAGGTAGGGCGTCGTGATCATGACCTCGACCGCCGGCACCCGGCCCTGGCCGTCCATCCGCGGGATGAGGCGCATCGAGATGATGGCCTTGAGGATGCTGGCCAGCTGGAGCCGGACCTGCCTCTGGTGGTGCGGGGCGAAGACGGAGATGATGCGGTTGATGCTCTCCGGGGCGTCCAGAGTGTGGAGGGTGCTCAGGACGAGGTGGCCCGTCTCGGCCGCGAGGAGGGCCGTTTCGATCGTGTCCAGGTCGCGCATTTCGCCGACGAGGATGATGTCCGGGTCCTCGCGGAGGCAGGCCCGCAGGCCGCGCGAAAAGCTCGTGACATCCATCCCGACCTCCCGCTGGCTGATGGTGCTCTTCTTGTCCTTGTGGAGGTACTCGATGGGGTCCTCGATGGTGATGATGTTCTCCCGGCGGAAGGTGTTGATGTACTCGATCATGGCCGCCAGGGTCGTCGTCTTGCCGCTGCCCGTCGTCCCGGTCACGAGGCAGAGGCCGCGCTGATAGAAAGCGATCTTTTCCAGGACCTCGGGCAGCAGGAGCTGACGGATGGTCTTGACCTCGAGGGGGATGATGCGCAGGGCGATGGCCAGCGAACCCCGCTGGTAATAGATGCTGCCGCGGAAACGGCCGAACCCGGGCAGGCTGTAGGCGAGGTCGATGTCCAAGTCCTCGCGGAGCCTTTTCCGCTGGAAATCGGTCATCATCTGGTTGGCCAGCTCTTCGCAGTCGGCCGTCGTCAGGCGGGGGAAGCCCGTCAGCGGCGTCAGGGTCCCGTGGACCCGGATCATAGGGTGGTTGCCGGCCTTGAAGTGCAGGTCCGAGGCGTCCCTCTCAATGGCGATCTTTAGGAATTCATCGATGACCATGGTGATGTCCTCCCTTGCGATTAGACCACAAAAGTCAGCCAGCCGTAGGTGTCCTCCCGGCTCCCGTTGACGTAGGCGAAGAACGCCTCCTGGATCTTCTTCGTCACAGGGCCCCGCTTGCCGCTGCCGATGACGATCTTGTCGATCGAGCGGATCGGGGTGACCTCGGCCGCTGAACCGGTGAAGAAAACCTCGTCCGCGATGTAGAGCATCTCGCGCGGAATCGTTTCCTCAACGACGCTCAGGCCCAGCTCCTTGAGCAGGGTCATAACGGAGGCCCGCGTAATCCCGGGCAGCACCGAGGAGGACAAAGGCGGCGTGTAGACGATCCCGTCCCGGACGATGAACAGGTTCTCCCCGCTGCCCTCGCTGATGTGGCCGCGGATGTTGAGGGCGATGCCTTCGGAGTAGCCGTCGAGCAGGGCCTCCATCTTGATCAGCTGGGAGTTCATATAGTTAGCGCCTGACTTGGCCAGGGCCGGGAAGGTGTTCGGGGCCATCCGCCACCATGAGGAAACCCGGACGTCGACCCCGCTCTCCAGGGCCTCCGCTCCTAGGTACTGCCCCCATTCCCAGACGAGGATGGCGCAGTCGACCGGGTTCGGGAAGGGGTCGACGCCGAGGGTCTTGTATCCCCGGTAGACGATGGGACGGATGTAGCAGGACCGGAGCCCGTTCGCCTTGACGGTCTCGACGACGGCGCGGTTGAACTCCTCTTCCGTGTAGGGGACTTCGATCCGGTAGATCTTGCACGAGTTGTACAGCCGCCGCGTGTGATCTTTCAGGCGGAAGGCGGCCGTTCCCTTGGGCGTGTCGTAGGCCCGGAGCCCCTCGAAAATGGAGCTTCCGTAATGAACGACGTGCGACGCCACGTGGATCGTGGCATCCTTCCATGGCACGAGTCGCCCGTTCATCCACACGATTCCGTTCTCAAGGAAAGGGCTCATCGACGACTCCTCTGTTCACTCCGTCCGGCGGGTCCATGAGGGCAGCGAACTCCGCCCCGTTTCGAGGGCTCATGGTATATCAAGCCGGGAGGCGAAGTCAAACCTCGACGTCCCGCCCGGGCCATCACAGGCTCTCCCCGCAGTGAGGGCAAAGCCGGGATTTCGGAGGCAGCGGGCGGCGGCAGTTCCAGCACTGGCCGGAGGACGTCTGCTCCCGGGCCTTGATCCGGAGCATGATGTCATCGATCTCCGACGTCTTGGGGACCTTGCCCTTGTAAAGGGACAGGTCGCGCGTAATCTCGGTCGCGCTCTGGTAGCGGTCCTCGACCTTCGGCGCCAGGGCCTTCATGATGATGGCGTCGATCTCCTTGGGGATCTTCGTGTTGCGGATGCGCGGCGGCGTGATCTTGCCCTGCTGGGCCTTCTCCAGGATCTTGAACGGGTCCGGGTCGAAGATCGGCGGCCGGCCGATGATCATCTCGTAGAAGATGCAGCCGATCGAATAGATGTCGGAGGCGTAGCTGGCCTTGCCCAGGAACTGTTCCGGCGCCATATAGGGCGGGGAGCCGATGCGAGTCGAGGCGTAGGGCACGGAGTTGAGCCAGGCCGACGTCCCGAAATCCGTGATCTTGGCCGTGCCTTCCTCGGAAATGATGATGTTCGAGGGCCTGAGGTCGCGATGGATGATCTTGTTCTTATGGGCGTGGTCGATGCCGTAGGCGATCTGCTTGACATAGTCCAGGGCCTGCTCGCAGCCGAGGACCCGCTCCTTCTCCAGGATCTTTTCCAGGGTCGGTCCCTTGACGTACTCCATGACCATGAAAAAGACGCTCTTCTCCTTCTCGGCGGCCAGCATCCGGACGATGTTCGGATGGTTCAGGGCCGCCTGCAGGCGGGGCTCCTTGAGGAGCTTGTAGAGCTCGGCCGACTGCTTGTGGGGCACCTTGATGGCGACCTTGATGTCGAGCCAGGTGTCCTTGGCCAGATAGACGGAGCCGAACCCGCCGCTGCCGAGGGAGCGGAGGATCTCGTACTTGCCGACCTTCTGCCCTTGGAGGAACATGCTACGGTCCCCAGAAATGAGCGATCATGGCCACGGCGGCCAGGGCGGCCGTTTCGCTCTTGAGGATCCTGGCGCCCAGGCTCGCCGCCTCGAAGCCCGCCTCCCGGAGATCCCTCTCTTCGCTCTCTGTCCAGCCCCCCGTGGGGCCGATGGCCACGACTGCGGCGGCCGGCGCCGCCGATCTTGCCGGGTTCTCCGGGTCGAGCAGGATGTCCCGGAGCGGCGTCCCGCCGCGCTCGCTCAGGAAGATCCGCCGGCCTTCCCCCGGCGATCCGAGCCAGTCCCTTAGCCGCCGGGGTGGATGGATGGCCGGTATCGTGGTCCCCTTGGACTGCTTGGCGGCTTCCCGGGCGATCCGGGCCCATCGTTCGGCCTTTCTCTCCGACCGCTCCTCGGACGCTCTGAGCGACCGGTTGGTTTCGAGTGGGACGAAGGCGGAGATCCCGATCTCCGAGGCTTTTTCGAGGATGAACTCCATTTTCTTGGCCGGCACGATGGCCTGCGCCAGGACAAGCCCTGGCCCGGCCCCTTCGGACGAGTCCCACTCGAGGACGGCGACGATCGTACGGTCCCGGCCCACCGATTCGACGCGGGCCAGCACCCGGCGTCCCTCGCCGTCGAAGAGCCTAATGGTTTCGCCCTTCCTGACCCTGGCCGACTTGGCCAAGTGATGGTGCTCCTCGCCCTCGAGAGTGATGCGGGCGGCGCCGTCCTCGATCCGAGGAACATAGAACTGGTTCGACGTCAATGCCGTCTCTCGGATGACTCGAAAATGTTCTTAAGCCTCTGGAGGACGCTCCTGTCGACCCCGTCGATGGCTTCCCCCCTGAGTTCGGCCAACTTCGTGAGGAGCGCCTTCTCTTCCTTGGAGAGGTCTGCCGGTGTCCGGACTTGGATCGTTACGTAAAGGTCCCCTTTGCGCCGCCCGGAGATGTCCGGAAGGCCATGGCCCTTGAGCTTGAAGGTCTCGCCCGTCTGGGTCCCGGCCGGGACCTTGAGGACCTCGCTCCCGTCGAGCGTCGGGATCTCGACCCGGGCCCCGAGCGCGGCCTGAGCGAACGAGATGTCGACCCGGCAGGAGAGATCGTCGCCGCCGCGCTCAAAGAAGGGGTGCGGCCGGACGCGGGTCACGACGTAGAGGTCGCCTGCGGGCATGCCCTCATCCCCGGCCTCCCCTTCCCCGACAAGCCTCAGCCGGGAACCGTCGCCGACCCCGGACGGGATGCGGACTCGGAGGCTCCGCTTCTGCTTAACGTGGCCCTTGCCCGCGCAGGTCCCGCAGGGTTCGGTGATGACCTCGCCCTGCCCCTGGCACCGGGGACAGGTCCTGGCCACTGTGAAAAAACCCTGCTGGTAGCGGATCTGGCCTTGTCCGCCGCAAGAAGGACACGCGGCGCGGGAGGTGCCCGGCTTCCTCTTCGAGCCGTGGCAGGCCGGGCAGACCTCGGCCCGGTTCAGCTTGATCTCCTTCTCGATGCCGGTCGCCACTTCCTCCAGTCCGATCTCGACCTCGAGCGCCAGGTCCCGGCCGCCCTGCCGATTTCGGCCTCTCGGTCTCTCCCTCATGCCGAACAGGTCCCCGAAGCTGAAGCCGAAGAAATTCCCCAGGATGTCCTCGAAATCCTCGAACACGGACGAATCGAAGCCCGAAAAGCCCTGGAAACCTTGGCCGCGCAGGCCGTCGTGACCGAAGCGGTCGTAGACGCCCCGCTTCTCGGGGTCGATCAGGACGCTGTAGGCTTCCGCGGCTTCCTTGAACCGGTCCTCCGCCTCTTGGTTCCCGGGATTGCGGTCGGGATGGTGTTTCAAGGCCATCTGGCGGTAGGCCTTCTTGATCTCCTCGGCCGGGGCGCTCCTCGGGACGCCGAGGATGTCGTAATAGTCCTTCCTAGCCATTCGAGTTCGCCCTCGGCTCCTCTCCCGTCTCTTTCTTGATGAGGGCCTCGAGCTCGCTCGGCATGAGCCCGGAGGACGGCCGGACCTCGATCTTCTGCTGGAGGCCCGTGGCCACGTCCCGAGCCGAGACCTTGACCAGCCCGTCGGCGTTGACCTCGAACGTGACGTCGATCTGGGGCACGCCGGCCGGGGCCGGTTCGATGCCCACGAGCTCGAAGACGGCCAGCGACTTGTTCATCGAGGCCAGGGGGTTCTCGCCCTGGAGGACGTGCAGCCGGACCCGCCGCTGGTTGTGGTCGACCGTCGTGAAGGCCTTGGTCTTGCGCAGCGGGATCGTCGAGTTCTTGTCGATGACGATCTCGTAGCCATCGCTCTCCGTCTCGATGCCCAGCGCAAACGGCGTGACATCGAGCAGCAGGACGAGGCCCCGGACCTGGCCCTGAAGGATCCCGGACTGGATGGCCGCCCCCATGGCCACGATCTCGTCGGGGTTGATGTGCTCGGCCGGCTTCTTGTTGAAGAACTCGCCCACCCTCTTCTTGACCAAGGGCATCCTGGTCTGGCCGCCGACGAGGATGACGTCGTCGATCTTGTCCGGGTCGAGCCGGGCCTCGCCGAACGCCTCCTCGATCAGCGGGATCGTCCGCTCGACGAGGTCGGCCGTCATCTCCTCGAGCGCTTGCCGGGTCAGCGACCTCCGCAGGTGCTTGGAGCTCGTCTGGTCCGAGCAGATGAACGGCAGGTTGATCTCCGTCTCCATAGTGAAGGAGAGCTCGCGCTTGGCCCGCTCGGCGCCCTCCTTGATCCTCTGGAGGGCGAGCTTGTCGTGGTGGAGGTCGATGCCGGTCTCCGAGCGGAAGTCCTCGACCAGCCACTCGATGATGCGGTTGTCGAAGTCCTCGCCGCCGAGGTAGGAATCCCCGTTCGTGGCCAGGACCTGGAAAACGCCGTCGCGGATCTCCATCAGCGTGATATCGAAAGTCCCGCCGCCGAGGTCGAAGACCGCGGCGGTGCCGTCCTTCTTGCTGTTCAGCCCATAGGCCAGGCCGGCGGCCGTCGGCTCGTTAATGACCCTCTGGACATTGAAACCGCAGATCATGGCGGCGTCCTTGGTCGCCTGCCGTTGGTGGTCGTTGAAATGGGCCGGGACCGTGATCACGACGTCGGAGACCTTCTCGCCGAAATAGGACTCCGCGCAACCCTTGAGGTAGGACAGGATCATCGCCGAGATCTCCTGCGGCGTCAGGTTCTTCGTCTCGAGGGCCACGACCACGTCGCCGTTCGGGGCCGGAGCCAGCCTGTAGGGCAGCCGCGTCCTGGCTTCGGCGATCTCCGGGGAATCGAACTTCCGCCCGATGAGCCGCTTGACGGCGAAGATCGTATTCTGAGGGTTGGTCATGGCCTGCCGCAGCGCCAGTGTCCCCACCAGGCGCTCGCCGGACGAAGTGAAGGACACGACGGACGGCGTCGTGGGGAGACCCTCGAGGTTGGGGATGACGACGGGGTTGCCGCCGTCGAGGTAGGCGACACAGGAATTGGTCGTGCCGAGATCGATGCCGATGAGGTGGTCCATGCGCTCAATCCTTCTTCTTGGGAACGACGACCCTGACCAGGGAGGGGCGGAGGAGCCTGTTGTGGAGCATGTAGCCTTTCTGCAGCTCCTCGGTCACCTGGGGTTCCGCGACCTCCCCGGATTCTTCGACGGCCATGGCGTGATGGAGGGTCGGGTCGAAGATCTTGTCCTTGATCTCGATCGCCCGGACGCCCTGCTTGAGGAGGAGGTTCGTGCACATCCGATAGATCAGGTCGACCCCGTCCCGGAGCGTCTTTCCGTCCGCGTCGCCCGCGGACGCTTGAAGGGCCCGCTCGAAATTGTCCACGATGCTCAGGAATTCAAGCAGGACCTCGCTCAGGGCGTATTGGAAATAGTCGCCCTTTTCGCGTTCGAGCCGCTTGCGGAGGTTCTCGGTATCGGCCAGCTTCCGGACGTACCCGTCCTTGAGCTCCTCCATCTCCTTCTTGAGGTGTTTGATCTCGGCCTCGCGCTTTCTGAGCTTGTCCTTCAGGTGCTTGGCGGACGCGCCCGCATCTTTTTCCGGAGCGGCCGGCTCGGACGGCTCGGCCTTCTCCGGTTCGGGCGCCGCCGCAGGCTTCGGGCCGCCCTCCCCCGGACCCTCGGGATCCGAGAGGTATTCGATCTCCTCGGCCGGCTTGCCTTTTTCGTCGTCTGTCATATCGAGACCTCTCTGCCAAAGACGCTGATAGCCCGGCTCAGGTCCTTGGCCACGCGGTCGACGAGCGGGATGATCCTGTCATAAGGGATCCGCTTGGGGCCGATGATGCCGAGCGAGCCGAGGACCTGGTGGCTCGTGCCATAATGGGACAGGACGAGGGAGCAATCCTGGACGTTCGGGAAATTGACCTCGGCGCCGATCAGGACCTTGACCCGGTCCAGGCTGATGAGGTCGGCGAGAAGCTTGGCCAGGGTCGCCTTTTCCTCGAAATTCTGGAACAGGGACTTCAGCTTGCCCATGTCGAAGAGCTCGGCCTTGCCCAGCAGGCGGGACGTCCCCTGGATGAAGATCCGGTTCTCGCCCTCCTCCCGGCCGATGACGACCTTCACCAAATCCGTGAGCTTATTGAGGACGTCCTCGTAGCGGTCCCGGAACCTAGGCAACTCCTGGAGCAGGAAGTCGCGGACCGCCGTTAGGGTCCTGCCCCGGAAGTTCTGGTTGATGTACTGGGACGCGCGGTCGAGCTCGGCCTGAGGCAGGGGCATCCCGCACTCAAGGGTTTCGGTCATCACCATCTGGAAGGGCGTCACCACGACGGCCATGATCCGGCGCGGCGAGATGCGGATGAAGCGGACATGCTCGAGCTGGACGCGCGAGATCTGCGGAGAGATGACGAAGCCGAGATTGTCGGAATAGTCGGCCAACAAACGCGAGGCCTGAGAGAGGAGCGAATCGAGGTCCGCCGTCCGCGGCGGGAGATCGTCCCGGATCAAGTGGACATCACTCTCGGCCAGGGGCCGTCCCGAAAGCAGCCCGTTGACGTAGAACCGGAGGCCCTTGTCGGTCGGGACGCGGCCCGCCGACGTGTGCGGCTTGGACAGGAAACCCTGCGCTTCGAGCCTGACCATAATGTTCCGGACGGTCGCCGATGAGCCGTCGAACTTTCGGTTCTGGGCGATCGCGCCCGAGCTCACCGGGCGGCCGGAGCGAAGATAGTGCTCGACGATGAGGTTCAGGACCTCCTGATCCTTATCGCGCAGGGCAGACTTAGACATCGCCTTCCAGGTCTTTTTATAGCACTAAAAGCGGCGAGTTGTCAAATGACTGAGAGTTAAGGGGCGGTCCCCGGAAGGATTCTAATTCCAGCGTATCCAACAACTTGGCTGAAATCCCCGGTCCGGTCCCCGGAGGTCTGGTAGCGAACGAGTTCGGCCCGCGCGGCCCCCAGCTCGATCGCGGCCACGACGGCCGCCGTCGTCGGCTGAAAGCCGCACATGGTGATCCCGCGGTTTCGGACTGTGTCGAAGAGACCCCGCGCGTCGAGCTCTAGGATCTTCCGGATGGCCAGGGCATCCTGGGCCTCCGCTGTTTTTTGGCTCACATAATGGCTCATGTCCGTGCTGGCCACGATGAGGACGGCGCGGCCGTAGGCCCGGACGGCCGCGGCCAGGGACCGCCCGAAGGCTTCGAGGTCCTCAAAGCTCGTTTCGTAGGAGACACAGACCGGGACGATGGCGGCTTTCTTCTCGAAATACTGGATGAACGGGAGCTCGACTTCGAGGGAGTGCTCCCAGAGATGCGAACGCTCGTCATCCGAGGCGAGCGGAGAGAGCTCCAGGATGAGAGAGGCGAGGTCGCTCTCGATAGCGGACTCGCCGAGCGGCGTCAGCCAGCTCCCCTCCCTTTGCACAGCGAGGAGCGACTTGATATCCCTGTGCCCGGGACCGAGGATGACCACCGTTTTCGGGATCTCGACCGATGAAAATACCGCTCCGGCGACCGGCCCGGAATACTCATACCCGGCGTGGGGGACGATCACGGACAGGGCTTTTTCCTTGGCCGCGGCGCGGTCCGTCATCCGTTCGATGGCCTCGAGGAGTTCGTCCTTCCGGCCCGGGTAGAAGCTTCCGGCGACACAAGGTTTTCTTTTCATCGGCGGCTCCCCCCTCAACAATAGGCACCGGCCTCATGATTGTCAAACCTTCGAGAAAAAAAAGGGGATCGTCCCTCTCGATCTCTCAAAGAGCTTTCCGCTCTTCGCGGAAGCGAATGCCCAACGAGGCCAGTTCGTCGAGGATCGGGTCGTAGATATCGGGCGTCACAGGCACGCGGACGCCCGTCTCCCGGATGCGGCCTTCGAGGATCATGCGGGCGCCGATCCCGGCCGGCAAGCCCACCAGCCGGGACATCGAGGAGTCTCCGTTGGGGATGCCGAAGTCGATGAGGGACGAAACGATCTTCTCCTTCCGGCCGTCACGGTTCTCGACCACGAACTCATGCTGGAGAATGACCATGTCCCTCTCCCCTGCCGCGTACACGAGCCGTTCGATCATCCGGGCGGCCAGGACGTCGAGGACCGAACCCCTGGCCAAGGGGAGCGGTTCGTCCTCGAAAAGGCCAAGCCAGTTCAGGTTGGCGATGATGTCCGAATCTGCCGCGAGCCCCAGGCGCCTGGCGACGGCGGCCTTGACCTCTTCCCCAGCCCGAGCTTGGGCCAACTCGCCGAGGAGCTCGCGATACGTGCGCCCCGTCCAGTCTCTGACCGGGGCATCCTCGAGCAGCCCGATCTCTCCCATCTTCATCAGCGTCCGGCACCATCCCGGGTAGCGGAGGGTGCTCCTCAGGACGGTCTGGGCTTCGGGGATGCCGTAGATCTCGCGGTACGAGACGGAATCCCTGTTCGGATAGGCCTCGAACTCGCCGAGCCCGGGGAAGGGGATCGTTTCCGGCGCCGCGAAAAGCCGCTCCGCGGGGATGACGATGACCTCGCCGTCCCTGAGGAACTTGGCTTGATTCTTCGAGGCCAGCAGGACCCCCTTCGGGCTCCAGGAGAACTTGTAGCCGAAGGGGTTGGTGTTGTCCTCGGGGGCCGGCAGGCCTCCGCAGTAGGACGTGAAACCCAGGACGCGGCCCCCCGCGGCGTGGACCCCGTGGATGATCCGCATGGCCTCCATGTGATCGATCCCGGGGTCGAGCCCCAGCTCGTTGAGGATGACGACGCCCCGTTCTTTGGCCCGGCCATCGAGCTCCCTCATGGCGGGGCTCACGTAGGACGCGGTGACGACGCTTCGGCCGGCCTCAATCGCGGCCGCGGCGATGACTGGGTGGAACTTGTACGGGACCATGCTGACGACGACGTCGGCCCGGCCGATCTCGGCCGTCAGGGCCGACCGGTCTTCGACGGAGAGGGCCCTGGCCTCCCCACGCGGGTGCCCGGAGACGAGCTTTCGGGCCCGGTCCACTTCCACATCAGCCACGATGACCGCATAATCCGGCCGGTCGACGAGATACCTGACGAGCGGACCCGCGACCAGACCGGCGCCGCAGACGAGGACTTTTTTCATGCTGTTCTCTCCGAATGTCTTTATGAAACGTAACGCGCCATATAGGCATAATCCGGGGTGAACTCCCCGCGGTAAAGGATGACGGCGCGGCGGACGGTGTCCGGCAGGTCGCAGCGGGCGAAGCTCCCGCCGAAATCGGCCTTGCCGATGGACGGAACGTATTCCTTGAGGCCCGTGCTGAAGTACGTGGACGACTCGAGCGGGAGCTCGGCCGGCAGATTGTAGACGGCCAGGACGACGGGCCCGCTGCCCTCGAAGCCATAGATGGGCTTGTCCCGCTCGGGGTCGTAGACATAGACGGGATTCTCGGAGTCGGTCGGCTCCACCGTGCTCTCGATCGAGCCGTCGATGTCACAGGTGATGTCGCCGATGACCCTGAGGCGGGGCCGGGCAGGCCCGCCGTAGAGCTCCTTCAGGAACCCCTTCGTCACGAACTTGGGGTACTGGGGGGTCCAGTAGATGCCGTTGACGAGGACCGTGAGGTACGGAACGATCCGGTCGACCACGGGCCGGTAGCGGCCGGGGTTCCGGTAATAATCCTGGAGGTCGAACGGCCGGCCCGAGTCCATGGGCTCGACCATGTCCTCCTCCTTGAAGACGACCTTGAAGATGGTCCGCGGCGAGGCCGCGCGGCGTCCGAAGAGCCCCGGCAGGTCGCGGGGCCGGACGGTTTCCGTCGGCAGGATGTCGAGGATCTCCTGGGCTCCCTCCGAGACATGGCCGTATCCGAAGAAACCGACGACCAGGGGGTCGAGGCCATCCGGCAGCCCCTCCCGGATGATCTTCCAGGCGAGACGGCCCACGGTTTCCTTGACCTCGACCAGGCTCTTGTAGTGATGGGTCGGCTGGAGGACGGTGAACGGGTTCGGCATGCCCTCCGCGGCCAGCCTCCGGCCCAGGGCCCAGAGAGTGTCGAGCATGCCCGCGTGGCCGGCGTAATTGCCGAAGAAAAGGACCCTCTGGCCCTTCTCGTTGACCATCTTTTCATAGTCGATGATGGAACAGCCGAGGTCCATCATCTTCTTGAGCATCGGCATGTTGTGGCTCTGCCCCTTGGCCGTATGGGAGAAGAAAACATAGACCTTGTCCTTCTCCAGGCGCTCGATGGGGATCTCCTTGAGGGCCACGATGATGGGGCACGGTGAAAGGTCCTCGCGGACGGGGATTCCCGAGAGGCGGTAGTCATCGTCCGTGAATACCCGGATCTTGGATGGCTGAACGACGATCTCGATAGGATGGTTTTCGACGAGCTCGCGGACGTGGGACGGGATGAGGGGGACACGCCTCTCCCACTTGTTGATATCTTCCCGCCGGATGCCGATCTTGGTTTTCATGATGGCGCCTTTGCTATCGATGTGTATAATTCCAAGGACGGTATTATTTCACATTCCCGGCCGGGCGGTCAACCGCCTGACCGAGAGGGGGATCCGCTCCGCCTCCCCTCTTTCTGCCGGACGCCCCTATGATATAAATCAGCGGCCTCGAACGTCCTTCCCAGGGGGGAAAGAGGAAAACGGTTGACTCCGGCTGCCTGAATTTTCATAATGACGCTGATGATTTGCTTCCATAACACGCTCGGCGGGACGGTCGAGGAGTTCCACCCCATCCATCCGGGGGAGGTCAAGCTCTATACCTGCGGTCCGACGGTCTACGATTTCCCCCATATCGGGAACTGGCGGGCCTATGTCTTCGAGGACCTCCTCAAGCGGTTCCTGATGTTCAGCGGCTTCCGCGTCACCCACGTCATGAACCTCACCGACGTCGACGACAAGACGATCCGGGACTCCAAGGCCCGCACCGTGGAAGAGCTCAGGCGCTACACGCAGAAGTACATCGAGGCCTTCATGGCCGAGCGGGACGTTCTAAACATCCTTCCGGCCGACCATTACCCCCGCGCAACGGGCCACATCCCGGAGATGGTCGCGATCATCAAAGCGCTCCGGGACAAAGGCTTCGCTTACGAAAAGGACGGCTCGCTCTATTTTGCCATCGACCGGTTCCTGGCCTACGGCCGCCTGTCCAAGATCAACCTCGAGGACCGCCGGCCGGGGAGCCGCGGCGACGCCGACGAGTACGCTAAGGAGAGCGTCCACGACTTCGCGCTCTGGAAGGCGGCCAAGGAGGGCGAACCGGCCTGGGAGACCGAGATCGGCCGGGGGCGGCCCGGCTGGCACATCGAGTGCTCTGCGATGAGCTCGAAATATCTTGGCCGGACATTCGACATCCACTGCGGCGGCGTCGATAACATCTTCCCACACCACGAGAACGAGATCGCCCAGTCCGAGGCGGCCAACGGCGTCAAGTTTGTGAATTACTGGCTCCACTGCCATCATCTGGTCGTCAACGGCGAGAAGATGGCCAAATCGAAGGGCAATTTTTATGTCCTGAAGGATATCCTGGCCAAGGGCTATAGCCGCCACGAGGTCCGATTCCTCCTTCTTTCGACCCACTATCGCAAGATGCTGGACTTCACCGAAGAGGGCTTGTTACAGGCCCGGGCCAGCCTGGAGAGGATCCACAACTTTCTGGTCGATCTCGCGGACATCAAGCGAGAAGGGCCGGCGGGCCCCGAAGTCGCCCGCCTGATCGAAGCCGCCAGGGCAGGATTCACCGCCGGCCTCGAAAATGACCTGAACATCTCCGAAGCCCTCGCCTCGCTCTACAGCCTCATCAAGAGCGCGAACGTGCTCAAGGACAGGGGCGATCTCACGAAAGCGGACGCCGAAGCGTTGAGGACCTTCATCTTGCTCTTGGATAAAAGTATCCTGGCCACTGAAGTCGCCCGCGGGATCGTCTCCCTTGCCGGCAGTGCCGCGGCCGATTTGGACGCGCGTGGGGAAGCAACTGTGCTTGAAGCCGAGTTCGCTCGGAAGATCGAGGAGAGGCAAAAGGCCCGAGCTGCAAAGGACTTTAAGCTCGCCGACGAGATCCGCAAGGAGCTCCTGGCCGAAGGCATCCTCCTCGAGGACACGAAGGACGGCGTCCGTTGGAAGAGAGTGCCGGCTTCCAAGCCTTAGCCGGCCCTTCGGAACCCGAGAGCTCGAGCACGCACACCGGCGCCTGAAAAGGGTCAGATTGCCCGGTTCGAAAAAGACCACCCAAGCCATCGGCCAGACCGGCGAGGCGATCGCCCTGGCTTACCTCCGGCGCAAGGGGTACAAGATCCTCGAAACCGGCTTTCGCTTCTTCCGCGGCGAGATCGACATTATCGCCCGCGACAGGGAGACCCTCGTGTTTATAGAAGTCAAGATGCGCACCGGCTCCAGGTTCGGCCGGCCGGAGGAATCCGTGACCGCGGGGAAGCAGCAACAGATCAGGAAAGTGGCGGAGGGTTATCTCTTCAAACACAGGCTTTGGCACGTCGCCTGCCGGTTTGACGTCGTCGCCATCCGGCCCGACGGAAGGGGCGGCTGCGCCGTCGAGCACTTCGAGAACGCCTTCTGAGGCGCCCCCGGCCGGCCGGACTCTTACCGCTTTCGGGACGGCGCCGTCCCGTCGAAAACGACTGCCGAGCGGTCCGGGCATTCCCGGACCATCTCGCGGACGGTCTTCCGGAGGACCGGATGCACCGCGCCGGGAGCGATCTCCAGGAGCGGGACGAGGACGAAATTCCGCGCGGCCAGCCGCGGGTGAGGGATGATCAGACCGGGCGTGTCGATGATCGTGTCTCCAGCCAGGAGGATATCGACATCGATCGTCCGGGGACCTCCTCTTGCGGCAGGGATGCGTTTCATGGCCCGTTCGATCGACTTGGCCAGGTCCAGCAACTCCTGCGGGCCCAGGTCCGTCTCGACCTTAAGGACTTGGTTCAAGAACCAGGGTTGACCGGCGACATCCACCGGTTCCGTCCTATAAACGGAAGACGCCTTGAGGATCGTAAGACCCGCCGCCTCGAGCCGGCGCCGGGCCCGTTCGAGGTTCCTCCGCTTGTCCCCGAGGTTGCTCCCAATGCCGAGGAAATACGTCACCGCCCCGCGGCGGCAGCCGCCTGGGCAGGACCCGCGGTCTCTCATGTTCGGCCTCCCCTCCATTCTATCCGAACCGTCCGGGACCGCAAGCCTCCGCCTCCCTCTCCCCCGCCCCGGGCGAGCGCGCCGGGCCGATGCTCCAGGCTGAAAGTAATTTGATTTTGCCCGCTCGTTCCATTACCATTAGTCTCCTTTGGCCGACCGGTGACAGGCCCGACCGACGCAGGAGGCGTCCTTGAACAAGATCATCTACCTTGACAACGGCGCGACGTCCTTTCCCAAGCCCGAAGAGGTCTATGCCTACATGGACTACTTCTACAGGAACTTCGGCGTCAATCCCGGGCGCTCCGGCTACGACCTGTGCCTGGAGGCCGGCGAGGTCGTCGAGACGACGCGGAAGATGCTGACCGAGTTCTTCAACGGCACGGACCCCAACCGGCTGTGCTTCACTTATAACTCAACCGATGCCCTCAACCTCATCATCTTCGGCATGCTCAAGCCTGGCGACCACGCGATCACGACCACGGTCGAGCACAACTCGGTCCTGCGCCCCCTCTATCATCAGAGCCTGGCCGGGGTCGCCGTCGACTACGTCCCGTTCGACGGCGCCGGTTTCGTCGACCCCGCCGAGGTCCGCAAGCGGTTCCGGCCGACGACGCGGCTGGTCATCGTCAACCACGCCTCGAACGTCATCGGCACGATCCAGCCCGTCCGGGAGATCGGCCGCTTCTGCCGCGAGGCCGGCATCCCCTTCGCCATCGATGCCTCACAGTCCGCGGGGAAGGTCCCGGTCGACATGGAGGAGCAGTGCCTGGACGTCGTGGCCTTCACCGGGCACAAGTCGCTCCTCGGCCCGACGGGCATCGGCGGCCTTTACGTCCGGGAGGGGGTCCAGATCCGGCAGACGCGCGCGGGCGGCACGGGTGTGCGCTCCGCCGTCCGGACCCACCTCGAGGAATATCCCTACCGCTTGGAATACGGAACGCCGAACGTCGTCGGCATCGCCGGCCTTAGCGCCGGCCTCAAGTGGCTCCTGGCCCGCGGCCCGAAGGCCATCCACGAGCACGAGATCAACCTGACCCGCATGCTCCGCGACGGCCTGCACGACATCCCCGGGGTCACGCTCTACTGCATGGACGATCTCGCCGACCACATCAGCGTCATGGCCTTCAACGTGGACGGCCTGGACGCCGCCGATGTCGGGACGATGCTTGACGTCGACCACAACATCGCCGTCCGGACCGGCCTCCACTGCGCTCCCTTGGTCCACGAGCAGCTCGGAACGGACAAGGTCCACGGGGCGGTCCGCTTCGGGATCGGCCCCTTCAACACGGAGGAGCATATCGCGGCGGCGGTCAAAGCCGTCGCGGAGATCGCGGCCCTGAAAAAGAAGAAGTCCTGAAGCCCGCAGCCGGGCCGGCCCCCTTCCTCAGACGCAGCCGTCCGGCTTCGGCAGGCCGGCTACCTTGCACGCTCCCTTGGCCGGGCCCGAGGGGAAGAGCTCGTAGATGCGCCGTAGGGGCAATCCCGTCGTCTGGCAGATCTTGCGGACCATGGGCGCCAGCCCCTTCTCCACATAATAGCCGCGAATGTAATTCACGACGGCCCAGTGCTCGGTCGTCATCTCCTCGAGGCCCTCCTCCGCGGCCGCCAGGATCCGAGCCGTCTCTTCGTTCCATTCCTCGGGATGCGACAGGAACCCCTCTTCGTTGACCTCGATCTTCCTTCCGTCCTTCTCGATGCAAGCCATGCCGCTATGCTCCTATCAGGAAATCACCAGGGCCTTGGCCACGAGGTCCAGGACCTGGACGACCTTCATGTCCAGCCTGTAATGCTTGATGACGTCGGTCAGCCCGTCGATGCAGTTGTGGCACATGGTGCAGACCAGCTTGGCCCCGGTGGCCCGCAGCTGTTCGGCCTTGACCTTCGCGACCTCGAGTCGGAGAGGCCGGTATTCGGCCATCGACAGCAGTCCGCCGCCTCCCGTGCAACAGAAGTTCTCCCGGCGGTTGGGGTGCATCTCGCGGAAGTCCGCGCAGACGCGGCCCAGGATCCACCGCGGCTCTTCGACGAGGTCCCCCGACCGGGCGATGTTGCACGAGTCGTGGAAAGTCACGGGCTCGGGATTCCGGGACGGGTCGACGCGGATGCGCCCTTCCTGAAGATACCTCATCAGGGTCACGACCACGGACTCCGTCGGGAGCTTCTGGTCATATCCGGCCCAGTTGTAGCCTTCCCAGCGCGTCGACCGATAGCCGTGGCCGCACTCGGAGATGACGATCCTCTTGGCTCGGAGCCTTTCGGCCGCCTCGTAAACGTTCCTCGCCACGTAGCCCCCGAGCTTGTCGTCCCCGGAATAGAGCCCGAAATTCGTCTGGTCCCAGCCCCATTTGGGCAGCGTCCATGTCTCCCCGGCCACATGGAAGACCTTGGCCGCGTTGGCGATCGAGCGCGGGTCGAACTTGATCTCCCTGGGGTTAATGGTATAGAGGACGTTACAATCCGCGCGGTCGACCGGGATATCGACGTCCGGCCGGTCGAGCTCCGCCTGGACCTCTTCCTTCATCCATTGGAGCGTCTCGAGGTACTCCTCCTCGGTCACGGCCATCTGGTTGCCCGTTTCCCATTCGTCCCGGCTGACGTTGAAGACGCCCTCCGGGACGATGCCGAGCTCGGTCAGCAGTCCCCTCGTGAAGCGGACCAAGAGCCCCGTGTCGACGCCCATGGGGCAGTTGAGCGTGCAGCGGCGGCAGGCGCTGCAGGTCCCGAAAACGATGTTCTTCAGCCGGTTAAGGTCCTCGTCGCTTCTTGGGGACCCGGCGTGAACCCACCAGGGGACGACCCGGCCCGTCCAGTCGAGATGCCGCTTGAAAACGCGCCGGATCTGGTCGGCCTTGTAGACCGGCGTCATGGTCGGGTCATCGGGACGGGCCAGGAAGTAATGACAGGACTCCGCGCACAGCCCGCAGTGAACGCAGGCGGTCAGCGAGACCGCCAGTGGACGGGTGATCCTCTCCCCGAGCAACCGGAGGAACGCGCCGACGTTGTCCGCGGCCGGGTCGTAGGTCCGGAGCCGCCCCCCGACCACGGACGGGATTGCATCCCGAACGGCCGTCCGCTGGGACTTCGTCTCCAGGGGGGCGTCTACCGTCCCCGACGGGCCGGCCTTCTTGTGTCTCACCGGGGCCTCCGCGTCCCGCTTCCTTCGGGAAGAGGTCGGTCAGCCGCCGTCTTCCCCGGCGGCAAGGCCCCCCGATGCCCCAGGGTCTTGCCCAAGAAATAGCGGGTGAACGGGTAATAGAGATAATGGCAGATCTTCGAGAACGGGACATAGACGAGGAAAAAGGCCGTGAGGCCAAAAAAGAGGATGAGCGTCCATTCCGCCGTTCGGTACCTGTTGGGGACGGCCAGCACTCCGGCGGCGAAGAAGAGGATCATGAGGGCCAACGAGAGATAATCGTCGGCCGTGCTGATGAGCCGCAGGGCCGGCTCCCTCAGGCGACGGACGAGGCGCATCAGGCCGACCAAGAACGCCGCCCCCATCATCGTCTGGAACGCCAGGGCCACGGGCTTCGTCTCGAGCAGGGCGGGCTTATAGGGGATGATAAAGGTGGCGGTGATGGCGGCCGCGACGCCGAGATGGAAAATCACGAACTGGAGGTAAAACCAGGGCCTCTTGCGCGTCGATTCCATCGCCCAGGGCATGGCGACGTTCATCAGCGAAAAGCCTATACCTGCCGCCTCGCTGCCGGCCGGGAACGTCCGCTCGCGGCGAAACTCGAACCTAAGGATCCAGACGAGGCGAACCGCGTAGACAACGGCCATGAACAGGAGGGCCGCGATCTGGACCTCGTTCTCAAGGAACTTCAAAGTCGCGCTCACAGGGTGACTCTCGGGCAACGGAATCCCGGGGAGAGCGTCCGGAGGACGGCCTTGCTCCCTCGGGTCGAGCGATTATTATACCAGACCGCCCCGGAACCTCAAAAACACGGCCGCGGCGCGCGTCAGGAGACCGGGAGAGAAACCGTGAAGGTCGTCCCCTCCCCCGGCCGGCTCTTGACCGAGATCGTCCCCTGGTGGGCCTGGACGATGTGCTTGACGATGGACAGGCCGAGGCCCGTGCCCCCGAGCTTCTTGGACCGCGACTTGTCCACGACGTAGAACCTCTCGTAGATGTGGGGGAGATCGTCCGCCTCGATGCCGATCCCCGTATCGGAGACCTCGATCGTCAGCGTCTTTCCGTCGGAGGCGAGGCGGAGGACGATGCGGCCCTTGTCCGTGTACTTGACCGCGTTATCCAGGAGGTTGATGAGGAGGCGCTCGATCTCATAAGGGTCGGCGTTGACCGGCGGGAGCTCCGACCCGGCCTCGACCGCGACCGCCAGCCCTTTGTCGGCCGACGGCTTCTCGAAAAGCTTGACGATGCTGGCGGCGAGCGCATGGACGTCGACCTGCTCCTTGTTGATGGTGACCCCCCTATCTTCGAGCTTCGAGAGGACGAGGAGGTCGTCGACGATGGCGATCAGCCGGTCCGTGTTCCGCTTGACGATCTCGAGATAGCCGCGATTCTCCGGCCCTGCCGACGGCTCCATAGTTTCCACAAAACCCCTGATGGCCGCAAGCGGAGTCTTGAGTTCATGCGAGACGTTGACCACGAAATCCTTCTTGATCTTTTCCAGCCGGCGGAATTCCGTGATGTCCCGGAGCATGACGACGGAACGGTCGTCCGAGGAGAGCGGCGTGATGCTCGAGGAAAAAACGCGGTCGCCCAGGCCGACCTCTTCGGAAACGGCGCGCCGGGAGCCCCTCGAGCCTTTGATGACCTCGGCCAGTTTCGAGCTGCGGATGACCTCCCAATAATATTTCCCCTCGACCGCGCCGGCGCCGGCGATCCTGCGAAAGCCGTCGTTCGAGAGGAGAATCCGCCCGTCGGCGTCAAGGACGCAGAGGCCGTCCTGGATAGAGGCCAGGATGCTGTTGAGTTCCTCGGTCTGAAGACGGATCTGCTGGAACATCGCCCGCAGGTCGTCCGTCATGGCGTTGAAACTGAGGGCGTATTTCTTGAATTCGCCCTGCTGGCGCAGGGAGACCTTTGTGCCGAAGTCCCCGGCCGCGACCTGGGCCGAGGCGTCGATGAATTCTCGGAGAGGTTTCGAGATCGAGCGGGCGAAGAAAAACGCCGCGCCCAGGGCCAGGAGGGTGACCAGGCCGACGATCTGGAAGAGGTCCGATCGGAGACGTCCGAAGAGGCGGTCGAGGTCGGTCATGAACAGGCTCAGGCGGAGGGCGCCGACGACCCGGTCGCCCGACCGGAGCGGAAAGCTCATGTACATCATGTCGCGCTTGAGCGTCGAACTGAAGCGGACCGACATCTGCTTCTCTCCCCGGAGGGCGGCGAAAATCTCCGGCCGGTAAAGATGATTTTCCATGTCCAGCGGTTCCTTCTCCGAATCCGCCAGGACCGTACCGTCCGGCCGGATGACCGTGACCCGTGCCGACGTTTTCCGACCGATCTCCCTGATATAGTCTTCGAGCGCCTGGGCGTCCGACCCGGCAAGAGAGGCGACCACGGGGCCCTCGAGGAGCGCGCCGAGATGTTCCAGGTGGGTTTCCTGCTCCTGGATGTAATGCCTCTTCATGGGTCCCGGGGCGACGAGGGTCACGATCGCTCCGAGGAACAGGACGACCACAGCATAGCCGATGAAAATGCGGAGAAAGATGGAGTGTTTCATTCTTCGACCTTATAGCCCACGCCGCGGACGTTCTTGATCAGAGATGCCGCGGAACCCAGTTTTTCCCTGAGGTTCCGGATATGGACGTCGACGGTCCGGTCCACAACCGCTTTCTCATGCCCCCAAAGGTGGTCGAGGATCTGGTCCCGCGTCAACACTCGCCCGCGCCGCGTGGCGAGGATCTGGAGAATCTTGAATTCGGTGGCCGTCAAGTCGACGGGCCGACCGTCCCGAGTGACCTCGTGCTTGTCCGGGTCGATGAGGAGCGGACCGAGAGCGATCCGATGGGCGATCGGGGCTTGCTCCTGGCGCCTCAAAACGGCTTGGATCCTGGCGACGAGCTCCTTGACGGAAAACGGCTTGGTGACATAGTCGTCGGCGCCGAGTCCCAGGCCGAGGACCTTGTCGGACTCGTCGCCCCTCGCCGTCAGCATAATGACCGGAACAGGACCGAGGCGCTCGTTCTTCCGGAGATACCGGCAAATGTCCAGGCCGTCGATATCGGGGAGCATAAGATCGAGGAGGATGAGGTCCGGTTTTTCCCTTCCCAGGAAGCGGTAGAAGCTGTCGGCGTCCTGGAACCCCTCGAAACGGAACCCGGCCTTCTGAAGGTTGACCCGGAGGAGCTCCAGGATGTCGGCTTCGTCGTCGAGGGCGGCGATTAATGGAGCCATCGGCTCACCTCTTGTCGATTATTATATGGGAAAGGCCTGGAATTGCCATAGAGAAATTTCGGCCGGCGGACGGCCCAGCCTCCCCTCCGCCGATGTTGCCGCGGTTCCGTCCTGGGGCTATAATAGGGACAACGATCAGGAGGGACCCGATGACAAGAGTTCTCTTCATCATGGCGGCCTTGGCCTTTGCCGTGGCGGGGGCTTCGGCGGCGAACTACGAGAAAGACACGATCCCGACCTCTCAGGGGACGCTCGGCCTCACTTTCCTCGGCCACGGATCCCTGATGATGACGTTCGGCGGCCATGTCATTCACGTCGACCCCTTTGGCCAGGTCGCGGATTACGGCGAGCTCCCGAAGGCCGACCTCGTCCTCGTCACCCACGACCATTACGACCACCTGGACCCCAAGGCGCTGCAGGCGATCCTCAAGCCGGGCACGGTCGTCGTGGCGGCGAGATCGTGCGCAGGCAAGATCAAGGGCGCAGTCATCATCGGCAACGGAGAGTCGACCACGGCCCTGGGCCTCAAGGTCGAGGCCGTTCCGGCCTACAACATCGTCAACAAGCGGCCGGGCGATGGGCCTTTTCATCCCAAGGGCGACGGCAATGGCTATATCGTTACGTTCGGCGACAAGCGGGTCTATATCGCTGGCGACACGGAGAACACGCCGGAAATGAAGGCCCTGAAGGATATCGACGTGGCCTTCCTGCCCATGAACGTCCCCTACACGATGACTCCCGAAATGGTCGCCGACGCGGCCAAGGCGTTCAAGCCGAAGGTTCTTTATCCCTACCATTACGGGGAAACCGATACGTCCCAACTGGTCAAGCTGCTCCAGGGGGACAAGGAGATCGAGGTCCGGATCAGGAAGATGAAGTAGACGGGACAGAAGGGGGCAGCGGCTATTCCTTGTCCCCGCATCCCTTGAGCCCGGTGAATCGGCCTTCCTCGATGTGGTGCTTGATCGTCTTTCCCTTGACCATGTAAATGACGTCTTCCCCGATGTTCGTGGCGTGATCGGCAATCCGCTCCAGGTGCCGGCCGACGAGGAGGAGGTCGACGGCTCGCGGGATCGTCTGGGGATCCTCCATCATGAACGTCAGGAGCTCGCGGAAGATCTGACCGTTCAGCTGGTCCACCTGGTCGTCCCGCTGGCAGACGTCCCGCGCCAGATCGGCGTCCCCGCTGATGAACGCGTTGAGGGCATCCCGGACCATCCCTTGGGCCGTCTCCGCCATCCTCGGTATATCGATCAGCGGCTTGAGCTGTGGAAACTTCAGGAGCTCAAGCGTGCGCTCGGCAATATTCACGGCCAGGTCTCCGATCCGTTCAAGGTCGCTGCTGATCTTCATCGCGCTCGTGATGAATCGGAGGTCCGCAGCCATCGGCTGGCGAAGGGCCAGCATCCTCATGACCATCGCGTCGATCTCGATGTCCAGGCGGTTGATGGCCTCTTCCCTGTCCAGGACCTGGCAGGCCATGTCCCGCTCTCGGTCCTTGAGGCTGCGGACCGCGAGGCCGATCTGCTCCTCGGCTCGCGAGGCCATCTCCAGGAGCTTCTCTTTGAGTTCCGTGAGTTCCTCGTCGAAGGGACGCTCGGTTTTTGACATCGGTCCTCCTCGGTGCCGCCCCCGCCCGGTTACCCGAACCGGCCGGTGATGTAATCCTCGGTCAGCCGGCTCGACGGGCTCGTGAAGACCTTCTCGGTCGCGTCGTACTCGATGAGCTCCCCGAGCATCATGAAGGCCGTCAGGTCGGATACCCTGGCCGCCTGCTGCATGTTGTGCGTCACAATGACGACAGTGTAGCTTTTCTTGAGGGCGTGAATCAAGTCTTCGATCTTGGCCGTGGCGATGGGGTCGATGGCCGAGCAGGGCTCGTCGAAAAGGATGACCTCGGGCTCGACAGCCAGGGCCCGGGCGATGCACAGGCGCTGCTGTTGCCCGCCTGAGAGGGCGAAGGCGTTCGCCTCCAGACGGTCCTTGATTTCGTCCCAAAGAGCCGCCCTCCGCAGGCTTCTCTCGACCGCCGCCTCGATCGTCTTCCTTTCCCGAGTCCCGTTGATCCGGAGGCCGTAGGCAATGTTGTCGAAGATCGACTTGGGAAAGGGATTGGGTTTCTGGAAGACCATGCCAACCCGGCGGCGGACATCAACGACGTCCACGTCGGGGTCGTGGATATCTTTCCCGTCGAGGAGGATCTGGCCCTCGAGCCGCGTCCCGGGGATGACGTCGTTCATCCGGTTGAGGGTCCGGATGAAGGTCGACTTGCCGCAGCCCGACGGGCCGATGATGGCCGTGACCTTGTTGGCCAAGCAGGAGAGGCTGACATTCTTTAGGGCCCGCGTCGTCCCGTAATGGAAATCGAGGTTCCGGGTCTCCAGCTTGACGGATGCCGCGGGGTCGCTCATCGCCGCTTCCTTCTCAGCCTGAACCGGATGACGAAGGCCGCCATGTTCATGCCCAGGACCATGGCGACCAGGACCAGCGCTGTCCCGTAGGCCAAGGGCCGGACCTGTTGGATCTGGTGGTGCTGGGTGGCCATGATGTAAAGATGGTAAGGGAGCGCCATGAATTGGTCTCCCAGCGATTTTGGAAGATAGGGCAGGAAGAAGGCGGCGCCGGTGAAGAGGATGGGTGCTGTTTCACCGGCCGCACGGGCCAGACCCAGGACGGTCCCCGTCAGCATTCCCGGGACGGCATAGGGCAGGACGTTGGTCCGAATCGACTGCCACTTCGTCGCCCCCAGGGCCAACGCCCCTTCTCGATAGGAATTGGGGACCGTCTTGAGAGCCTCTTCGCTGGCCGTGATGGTCCAGGGAAGGGTCATGAGACCCAGGGTCAGTCCGGCCGAGAGGATGGAGGTCCCGAAACGCATGATGTTGACGAAGAGAATGACGCCAAACAGGCCGTAGACGATGGACGGGACGCCCGAGAGGTTGCGGATGGCGAGCCGAATGAGACGGGTCAGCCGGGCCTGCCTGGCGTACTCGTTCAGATAGATCGCCGCGGACATGCCGAGAGGGACGGCTAGCAGCGCCGTCGTTACGGTCACGAGGAAAGTGCCGACAATGGCCGGGAAAATCCCTCCGGCCGTCATCCCCTTGCGCGGGGCCTGGCTGAGGAACTCCCAGCTGATGGCCCCTCCCCCCTTTTTCCCGATGTCGTACAGGAAGAGGAGCAGGACGGCGAGGACGAGGTAAAGGCAGCCTCGGAGCACAATGAACGCGACCGTCTGGACGATCTTCTTTCGCGTCGAGGTCTTCACAGCTCTCGCTCCTGGTACTTATGGAGGATGAGGTCGGCGCCGATATTGACGACGAAGGTCATGATGAACAGCACGAGCCCGATGGCGAACAGCGCATAATAGTGCGTCGTGTAGTACGGGACCTCGCCCAACTCGATAGCGACGTCCGCCGTCATGGTCCTGACAGAGTCGAGGAAGCCGTGGGGGAACGAGCGCGCGTTCCCCGTGGCCATGAGCACGGTCATCGTCTCGCCGATGGCCCGGCCCATGCCGAGCATGCAGGCGGCGATGATCCCGGAAAGGGCGGCCGGGATCCTGACCCGGATGAGCGTCTGCCAGCGGGAAGCGCCGAGTGCCAGCGAGGCCTCGCCGTAGGCCGGGGGCACGGCGTTCAAAGAATCCTCGGAGATGCTGATGATCGTTGGCAGGGACATGATGGCCAGGAGGACGCTGCCGTTCAGGGCGTTCAGGCCGTTCCCGATACGGAAGATCTTGGCGATGGCCGGCCCGAACAGGACGATGCCCAGGAAGCCGACGACGACCGAGGGGATGCCGGCCAGCATCTCGACGATGGGCTTGATGATCTCACGGACGCGCCAGTGAGCGACATCGGACAGATAGGCGGCGACCCCGATGCCGATCGGCACGGCCAGGGCCAGGGCTCCGACCGTGACCATGAGCGTGCTGACGATCATGGACAGGATGCCATACTGGGCTTTCTCCGGCGAGGTGGGGTCCCAGGTCTTTTTGAGCAGGAATTCGGAGAGGGGGATCTCCTTAAACGCGGGGATGGCCGTGTAGAGAAGCGTGGCGAAGATGCCGATGAGGATAAGGACGGCCAGGACCCCCGATGAGAAGAAAAAAGCCCTGATCGCCGATTCCTTAAAACGGGCCAGCCGGATTTTGTGCATCGCGCGACCAGGGTCTTTTTTGCCTACGCAGCCTAAGATCCCCGAGGGTCAGACGTCAACTCCTCACTTGAAGTTCTTTTCATTCAGGGCCTTATAGTCGCCGCCGATGGTGTAGAAACCTTCGCGTTCGACGATCTTCTGTCCTTCCGGGCCGGTTTCCCACGCCAGGAACTTCGCGATCTCGCCGCTCGGCTTGCCGCTGACGGCCTGGTAGAGGGGCCGGGCGACGGGGTACTTCTTCGTATCCACCGCCGCCTTATCCAGGGGGGAATACGCCTCGCCGTTGGGCTCCTTGGAGATGTTCAGGATCTTGAGCCCGGAGCGAATCTTGCCGTCCTTGTCGTAGAGGTAGCCGACGCCGACATAGCCGACTGCGCCCTCGTCCTGGATGACGCTCTCGATGATCTGGGCGTTGCCGTTCATCTCCTTCATGTCGGTCGAGTAGTTCTTGTTGCCGAGGACGTGCTCCTGCATGAAGACGTAGGTTCCGGAGTTGGACTGCCGGCCGTAGAGGGAGACGGGCTTGTCCGGTCCGCCCAGGACCTTCCAGTTCTTGATCTCGCCGCGGTAAAGGGCGCCGACCTGGGGCATGGTCAGCTTCTCGAGCGGGTTTTTCGCGTTGACGATGATGCTCAGGCCGTCGACGGCGATGACGAAGAAGCGGGGCGTGACGCCCTTCTCCCAGGCCTGGTCGATCTCCTTCTGCTTCCACTCGCGGGAATGGTCGGCGATGTCGCAGGTCTTGTTGATGAGGCCGGTGACGCCGGTCCCGGACCCGCCGCCGAGCACGGCCAGGGCCGCGCCGGGGTTCTGGGCCATGTACTCCTCGGCCAGGATCTGGACGAGGTTGACCATGGTGTCGGACCCCTTGATCTGGATCATCTTCCTGGCCGGGGCGGCCCGGAGGGCGGAGCCCAGGACGGCCACGGTCATGAGGGCTACGGAAATCATCCTTTTCATCTCGATTCTCCTTTTGCGATGTCTTTGCTCGTTTTCACGGCGGCCCGGTCCTCAGAACGACATGAAGAACGTCAGGTTGAATTGAATGTCGTTGTTCGAGGTGGCGGTCGCCTTGTACTGTGTCCCGTCCTTGTAGCTGTAGATCCAGACGTTCGGCTGGAGCTTGAAGCTCGAATGGAGCGGGGCCCAATCGAGGCCTAGGATCGTCAGCTTCATGTCCTTGGCCCTGTTCAGGCTGTTCGGGATGTAGCTGTCGTAGCGGGCGAAAGCGTTGAGCTTGCCCATGAGGGCGTAGCGGCCGAAGACCGACCAGCCGGAGACCTTGTATCTTTCCTGGGTATTGGTCGCGGTGTTGAGGGCCTGGTAGAGGTCGTTCTTGTACGTGAACCATTCGCCGCCGAGGACGAGGCCTTTGACCTTCTCGAAGAAAGCGTCGAGCTTGTAGGTGATGGCGTTGGGCTTTGTGGGAACTTGGTCCGTGGGGACCCCCGAAATCGACGTCTTGGGCATTTGCCGAGAGGAGTCGATGTAGCCGACGAGGGAGAATCCCTGCACAGGAATGATCTGGAGCTGGCCGCTGAACTTCTTATACTTGTCGGTTTCCAAGTGGGTGTAGCCCGCGCCGTTTACGACCTGAACGCCGTAGCGCACGTACTTCGTCATGGATCCCTGCAAACTTGCACCGATGTCGGCGCTCGAGGCGTTGATGTCAACTCCCGTGATGTCCTTGTAACCGTCGAGGAGGGTCTTAACTACGCTCCTATAGCTCCAGACATCCTCGGCCATCTTGAAGGTCAACGTATATTCCATGCCGACGCGGAGGGTTTGGTTCTGGATCAGGAAATTGGACCACTCGAAATAGATGTATTTCAGGTAGGGCCGGAGCTTGTCGTCCTTGGTCAGGCTTGCCCCCGTCACGGGCGTGCCCGTCAGCGATACTCCTGTCACGTTGGCCGTGTTGTCCGCGTCGAGCGTAAAGCGGAACGACAGGAAATCGTTGATCTTATTCTGATAGGTGAAATAGGCCCGCCGAAAGACGAATTGGTTGTTGAGGTAAGGATCGGTCGCGAGCGTGGGCTTCAGCGTGATCGGGCCGGCCGAGCTCAGGAAGTACCTGTAATCCAGGTAAATCGTCGTGTTGAAGGTTTGAGTTGGGGGCGTGGCCGTCTGGGCCGTTAGAGCCGTCGAGGCGGCCATGGCCAGGACGATGGCCGTGCCGAGCTTCTGTCCTCTGTCCATTCCGGTGTCTCCTTTCTTCCGCCTTGTTTCGCGAGCCAAGATCCGGTGCTCCTTGACCCCCTTGACTTGGCATTCGGGGGAGGGAACCTAGTCTGGCTCGTGAACAAGATAGGGTGGAAAAGTTAAGGGACGATTAAGGGACGCTCAAATTTCGGTTAAGATGCCGGAAAAGCGTCCGGGAATGGGGGTTGAGGTGGGAAGAATGGCTCCTCGGGCAGGACTCGAACCTGCAACCTAGTGGTTACAAGCGCCCCAAGATTTCTCTTGGGCTTGGACTATCTCATCACCCGTCCCGGACTTCCGGGCTGAGGGTGCCGGGCGCTTCCTCCGGATCATCTCCGGCGTACGAGCTTGCGCTCTAGTCTCTGCACCTTCCCCTCCCCACCGGGAAGGGGCTTGGCTCAGGATTACCCTTCTCCGCATCTAACGGAGGGCAGGCTTCCCTGAATTCACCCGGTTTTTCAACCACGATTTCTCGTGGAAGCTGCGATAGCACAGCCACCCGCTCTGCCGATTGAGCTACCGAGGAGCAGGCGCGCCGTAATATAGCACTCCCCCATAGAAAAGGCAAGAGAAAAGGAAAACGGTCTTGGGCTCGATTCGAAATATTATTCGGATACCTGAGCCCTTCGGTTTCCCCGAGTGGTATGAAGCTCCCTGTGACAGTTCGCGCAGACGAGCATGCACTTTTCAATCTCTTCTTTGATCTTCGCCCAGCTCCTTGTGTATCCTTTGTCTGAAACGCCGAAATCCTTCCGATTAGCTGTAAGATGATGAAATTCCAGCGCTTCGAGATACCGATCATATCCACAAACTTGACAACGCCCGCCCTTTGAGTCGATGGCCATCATTCTGACACGTTTTCGTCTGTTTTGGACGGCTTTGATCAAATAACTTCGGCGGTCGGCATATTTGCGTTTGTCAGGCAAATGGCCCCTCAGCGGACAGTCCCTAAAACCGGTAGCCGGCCTGCTTGGCCATCTTGCGGTAGTCGTCGCCCCAGATCTCGACGACCTTGCACATTTCGTAGATCCGCGAGCGCAGCCGGACGCCGATCCGGTCGACGAGGCTCTCGCCGCCCTTCTTGTAGAAGGAGTCCCTGTGGTCCTCCTCATCCTCGGTGTCCGGATAGTTCGTCGTAAAGATCGTCATTTTCTTTTGATTGTAGCGGTAGTTGATGATGTAGAAGATCGTCTCCTCGACCCAGGCGGACGTCCGCTTGGCGCCGAGCTCGTCCAAGACGAGGACCTCGGTCTGGAAGACCGGCGCCAGGACGTCCGATTCCGTCAGCATCGAGTCCGGGGTGAAAGTGCTCTGGATCTCGCGGATGAGCTCCCGGAAGTCGTAGAAGATGCAGGGGATATTCTTTTTCGTGACGAGCTCCTGGACGATCGAAACCGCCAGGTGGGTCTTCCCTACCCCGCAGGGGCCGATGAACAGCAGCCCCACGTCCTGGGCGGGATAGTTCTTGACGAACTGGCGGGAGATCTTGAGGGCGTCCCGGTGGGAATCGTTGTGGACCTCGAAATTGTCCAGGCTGCAGTTCTGGTAGCGCCGGGGGATATTGGCCTGCTCGAGGAGGACCTGCTTCCGACGGTCGCCATAGCATAGGCAGCGCTTGGCGACCTTGCTGCCGCCGGCGTCCTCGAGGACCCAGCCCGTCCCCAGGCATCGCTCGCAAACGCCCTGCTGTTCGCTCAATTCAGATAACCTCTGAGCTGCTGGAGTTTCTTCGACCGGCCGAGCTTCCGCATGGCCTTCTGCTCGATCTGCCGGATCCGCTCCCGGGTCAGGTGCAGCCGTTCCCCGATCTCCTGGAGCGTCATCGGCCGGTCGTCGTCCAGGCCGAACCGTAATTTTATCACAAGTGCCTCTTTTTCATCCAGGACGGCGAGCATTTCGCGGATCTGGTGCTGGGCCGAGGCCTTGATGATCTGGTACTCGACGGACTCCGCCTCCGCGTCGCTGACCCTGTCCTCGACCTCGAGATCATCGTCGTAGCACTTGTCGCTGAGGGAGACGTTCCGTTCCTCGAGACGCTCGAGGTCCTCAATGTCCTCCACGGGGATCCCCATGGCCTTGGCGACCTCCTCCCGGGTCGGCTCCCGGCCGAGCTCGGTCTTGAGGGC
>Ga0315280_10000234_pt1 | contig 108051 bp, 152 predicted proteins | sample YL17G06_40_MG_FD_203697 | JGI IMG/M metagenome (GOLD analysis project Ga0315280, IMG submission 203697) | Sediment microbial communities from Yellowstone Lake, YNP, Wyoming, USA - YL17G06_40 | ecosystem: Environmental > Aquatic > Freshwater > Lake > Sediment | place: USA: Wyoming | collected... | reverse complement strand
TTATTAACATAGCTTGAAGGTAGCAAGACGGCAACCTAAGCAGTCTAGTATGTGCGAAACCTTCACGGAAAACATGGTGACAAGACAACACCGATAAAGGCAACAGCTAAACGAAAACCATGTTTAAGGTGTCGGTAGTGCGCAAGACGTAGAAAGCCGAAACATACGGTAGAAATAGACGTATGTGCGAACGTGCCCATCTTGCAAGAGTTAAGCTGTGCCATCGCACTAAGGTTAAATCCGTATCTGTGTGGATGGATGGAAACGAAACAAACCCTTAAAATGTGCAAGTTTCCACGTCTAAAATAGACACATGGGCGAATAAACGCTTAATTTTGGCGGTTCTTGATAGAACCGTTAAGTTTTTGGGCGAATATTCAAATCGGTCAAATAAAACGGATTTGAAGCAGAATAAAGCCGATAAAATTTGACAGTAAACTTAGGATTACTTAGGCTTCTCTAAACCGCTACTCACAGCAACAGAAGGGATTTTGATGTCGATTCTATACGTTGGAACATGCAAGAGTTGTGGTTTTCAAGTCCACAGCGAAGACTCCGCCGACTTTAAAACGCTTATGGCTACTCACCTAAACACTTCTCACGGTCAGGACTACCTTTTCACAGCGAACATACCGATAAAGGACTTCGAGGACTTCACAGTAGTACGAATAAGAGATTCTGAAACCATAGCTACGCTTCTCTCAGTCTTTCATAATCGTGGATATTGGAAAGCCATACGAACACACCCAGACGCAAAACCATGCCGTAAAGAGTGCTTAGGTAACAATATCATCCACAAAGATTCAGGCACTCGTCTGTGCGATATATGCGAGCACAATCCACAACTTCAAACTACCCTTTTTTCTGGATTGAGTAGCGGGGAGTTTAAGCCTTTCTGAAATCCTAAGACAACATAGCGCAAGGGGTTAGTTTCCGCACTAAAAGGAGATAGTGGTTTGAAACGACAAAAACTTCAAGGTGCTGAAACAGCCCAAGCAGGACAAGAACAGATTTCTCGACAAGACATGCTAGAAGGCTTCGCAGACCTCGTAGGCGAACGATTCGGCTATTGGATGGCAAGACGAATGCAAGGGCAAGAGATGTCGGACAAATGTAAGGCAGAGCTAACGGCAGTCAGGGAAAAGAGCAAGTCCCTGAGAGAGCACGTTGCAGAGCTTATTTCAGAGGAAAAGCCAGAAGTCAGAGAAACCATCAAGGCAGAACAGAAGGAACTCATTTCTCTACGCAAGACCGCTTCTGAGGTTACAAAGCCGTTCAGAGAGAAAATCGGAGAGCTTGCAAAGGCAGTCAAATTCTGCGACACGGTAACGATACCTGACTCTCTGAAAGAGTTAGGCAAGCCTGTCGCCCCACGCTTCAGCTTGTCCGATTGGGTCAGCAAAGCACTTGAGGCAGCCAAGAATAAGAAGAAGAAACAGTAGGCTCAATGCTCTACTGTCCACATCCCCCCTTTTCTGTTATAGCTGTTCGGCTTGCCCGAATAGCGACATGGAAAGGTCGCCCCCCAGAGCTAACCGTCTTATGGACAGAATAAAGGCTACATTTACGTGGGCTCTCCAAAAGCCATTCTCCACAATGACCACCTAGTTTAGCAGAAGGTTCAGACTTACCTTTTCTGTGGTTAAATTAGAAAGACGGTCAGGAGGCTGGAGATAAGCCCATATGGTTAGAGGAGCAAATGAGTATGGACACTTCGGGGAAAGGCGGGATTGCGACGGTGTTTAGTAGCTTTGACACTGGTTAGTTTTAACCTGTGAGTGCTAACCGCATAAGAGCACTCCATCGCCCCTAACGAAGTATCCATATTTTTGCCTATTTTCCTGAAATTTTGACCAGCGGAAGCTAGGCTGGAGCCTACTCTCTTTCCCTCCTCTCCAGCAAAAGGGTTGGATAAGAGTCCACGTCAAAAGAAGAAGCGTCTATGCGTAAGCCTCAAAGGTCTGTGGAGAAGGAAGACCGCTGACCTGCATAGGGGCAGGTCGAAACCCCAAATGAAGTCTTTTCCACAGTTAACCGCTTAGGATCTCTTCGTCCATTATCCAGAAGGCTTAATGGACATGGAGAGGGCACTCTCCGAGCCGATTGGCGGTGCAAGCTAAAGGAGAGTTGGTAGCTCCGTTTAACACACGAAAAGAAGCCCGATTACTTCTTGCTTTATGCCATGAAGATCCACCCCCAATTAATAGTCTTCATGGTTCTCGTATTGGATATGCTATACATCCATGCTAAGCATGTATGTTATACATCTCCTTCGAGTGGGCGGAAGCGGGCAGCCTGCACGAGCGATCTGCAGGCGAGGAAATCGGGCGAGGTGCATAGGCGCTCACAACGACTTCTGGGGTGAATTAAAATTGGTTGGAGTATTATATGACAAAGCTGAATTATGGTGTGAAAAGTGCAACATGAAAACCATGCATGAGACAGGTTGGGAAAGCGAAGAGCCAAATGTGCTCGACACAGAATGCACTGTTTGCCATACTAAAAAGAGAAGGTAAACCTCTCTTTCTCTCTTTTTGGGGTGAATGCGGTTGAATCTTCCTAAGGAAGTTGAAGAGCGGATAGCGACTCTTGGACAAGTGCAGGAAATGCAGAAAATCCTCTGGGGTCTGATGATAGTAGCTGTCCTAGCAATACTGCTCTTTGCATATGCGAAGTGGAGGTGGAGACAATAATCCCTTTTTCTGATTTGGGGTGAATTGAAATGGGAATGATAAGCATGCAACAGTTGTATGACGATCCGAAGCTCTGGCTGTCGATAGACCACGAATTCCATGACGTGTTGGGAAAGCTAATGGGGAAGTTATTTCCCGATTGGCCAGAGAAACTGAAGGCCATCATCTGCCATTGTCTACTATGTGAAGGCCAAGAGCTTGTTCCCTGCACATGTGGGAATGGCAAGAAGGGCCTGATTACAGGTTGGGTTGAAAAACCAGAGAAGTTACTGAACATACGAGATATCACATAACCCTTCTTTTTCTATTTTAGGGGTGAATTGATGGGTTTTCAGATATACCGAAAGTCGAAATCTATTCTTGGAGATTGTGAGGAAGTTCGGGGAGAATTTCCTACAGCGAAAGAAGCTGAAGAGCATCTGACCATGGACCTCAGGGAAGCAGGGTTCTCGATAAGACGGGTTTAGAGGTGAATACGGATGAGTGAAAGACTGGTTTGCGATCGATGCGGAATAACATACTCAGACAAGGAGTCTATAGACTCGGCGAAGAAAATGGCGCAATCATGGAAGGAAAGCTGTAAGAAGGATGGAGTAGAAGCAAGAGGAATAGCTCCCTGCCCGAACATCACGTGCAAAGGAGAACTTCAACTGAAAACTTAACTCTCCTTTTTTCTATCAGGGGTGTTGGATTATGAAAGTACTTCCAGCGAATGCGGTAGAGATTAGCCATAACAAAGAGGCTTTCAGCCTGATCTTCAGATTCCAAAGCCCAGACGGACAACAGGAATCCATCTACGTTGTGATAGCGCCAGCAGGCGCCAAAACCACGGCTGACCTGCTCAGCAAGCAAATCCAAGAATACGAGAAGGAAGCAGGCACGATAACGCCTTGGACAACACACATTAGCAATAGCCCTGCCAACACAGACAACAACCATCTGGCATCTTAACCCATTTTTTTCTGTTCGGGGTGCTCTGGTAGTATAGCGGTTAGTATTTGTGCTTGTCACGTATAGGACGTGGGTCCGAATCCCACCCAGAGCGCCACTTGGGGGTGAATGATTATGAGTGGTTGGAACGACTCTATTCTCAGAGTCATGCTTGACAAACTTTCCAAACGTCAGATCATCGACCTGCTTGTTTCCATGATCAACAGCTTCTGTGGAGACGACAAGGAAGACTTGAAGAGGATAACTCAAGTGATAGTATGCTATGGTCAATGCACTGACATAGTGGCAGGAGGATCTCGACTGGAAGACTATGAAGAGTCACACAGAGGGGAGCTTTTCGCAGAGCTGCTCAGTGACATTCTACAGAAGAAGTTAGATGACAAGGTGGTATCTGTCTTCTACGCCAACTATGTTGATTCGAAATTAGAATTCGAAGCATGGAAGAAAACACTGCTAACACGTTAAATAGCCCTCTTTTTTCTATTCTATTTTTGGGGTGAAATTATTGGATAAGGAACAAGCGCTACTAGTTCTCAAGTACATGATAGTGGACCGCATTGATGGGTACTGGGGCGCAGGCGACGCACATCTGACGATGCTTGAAATGCTGTGCGCTCTAGACCCTGAAGACCAAACGATCAAAGCTCTCTACGAACGCCTCAAAGCTAGGTCTGAAGGGTACAGCGGAGTCGCTGAGATGAAGACGGAAAGCGTTTACAGAGACGAAGGCAAAGAAGAGGCAAGCAAATACGCAGCAGAGATCGTGCAGAGATATGGAAAGGAGTTCTTCGATCTATTCTGGGACGCAGTGTATGACTGGTGTTAAATCGAGTAATTTCCCTTTTTTCTGTTCGGGGTGTAACCCTTGTCTGTGTTCTGTGAAAACGAGGGAAGAATGGTTACTATTGTAGTGCCTAGCAGAGTCGCTAGAGGATGTCAGGTTAAGGTTCAGCTGTGCCACAAGCCCTACCATGATGATGATTGCAACAGCTGCCAAGCCAAATATTCATGTGCAACATTCCTAAACGAACCTGAATTCTCATTGGCCCAATACGTGAAACAACGTAAGCAGAGAAGAAAACATTAGCCTCCCTTTTTTCCCACTTTCCCACTTTGGCATTTCTCGGGGTGATTCTATGTCTAGAGTGAGCGATGTAAAAAGCATGTCTCTGGAAGAGATTAGAGGCATCAGAATGCAGTTGATCATCCTGATGCTTGACGGAGATCCGCAGCTTGCGGAACGGCTGAGAATGTACCTGAAATAGCAGGTCCGTTATCGAGGAGAAGGCTTTTTTTGGGGTGAAGAGATGGACCGAGAAATCAGAATGAAGGGAAAAGGCACACTCCACTTTGTAGATGAGCAAAGGCGACCAAGAGAAATCAAGGGAACAATAATAGTGGATTATCGAAGTCTTTTTCAAGCAGTGTTTGTCAAAGTTGAAATGGAATATGATGTATACACAAACCCCCCGACAAAAGGCTCTAGACAGTTTCTTTTGCCATTCAGCCAAGTAACCTACATCGAATGGGACATCATAGAACAATAGTCAAATGAATAACCTCCTCTTTTTTCTAGGGTGACTCGAAGTGATGGATTTAGAGCAGATTAGAGCATGGGTCAGAGTCCAGTCTGAAGCCAAGGATTTTAACGATGAACAGATAGAACACGTAACATACAACATACACCATATGTGCCAGTGGTACGAAGGGAAACCAGCTTCTTTCGGACACTTCCTCACGGCTGTCTTGTCAAATGACTTTGTGAAGGCCGTGAACCGAGCGGATCTCACCAACCGGGCAGCCCTGCCGATCTACGCCAGGTTCCTCTATAACGAATTCCCGGCGGACTACAAAGAGAAGTGGATGGTGCAGGTGGCGGCAGGAGCCAAAAAGGTACTTGTGGAGCTGGACCTCAGCAAGTTTGACGAAGCGATAGGGCCAGGGCAAATACGAGAGATTCAGGTAGTTTACAAGAACGTCGGCGAAGGTACTACTTGGAATGAAGCAGCGCCATATAAGATAGTCGGCACTCACTAGACCCTCCCTTTTTCTGTTTTGGGGTGAACCTTTGATGAGAAATGCGCTTGAAGCTACCCTGCTTGTCAATGGGAAGAAAGTAGAGGCGACTCGCCTGTTCAGGAAAGACGGCACTCACGATACTGTGGTAACATCGCTCGCATCAGAGCCGACGTTGGAAGACGTGCACTTTCTAATCGAAATAGCCTTGAATCTGCTTGCTCAAACCATGGGACAAGCATAATTTTCCCTTTTTTCTGTGTCGGGGGTGAAGAAATGCCTGAAGATGATAGCGGTGCCAAATGCGTCAAGTGTAAGGGAAGAAAAGCAACGGGTGAGGACCAGTTATGCGACAGCTGTCGATATGCCTCTGTTCTTGATAAAGTAATTAAGGATAGGGAACACTAACCCTTCCTCTTTTCCCTATTTTTGGGGTGTTGATTGAGTGAGCTTGGCCTACGGGGTGATGCGAATGTTCGGAAAAAGAATTGTGTTAGCCTTCGTTGTAGTCTTCTTAGCCCTAGCCGCCTTAAGCTTTGTTGGATGCATAGTTTCAGTGCTACTGCTCAGACCGATACTGGCCATACTGTTCTTCGTAGGCACTCTGTTCTTCTTCGCAATAGCGGCTGTCGCTGGCATAGGCTGGCTGATACTGAGAATCCTATAAGTGATAACCCCTCCTTTTTTTCTCTTGGGGTGAAGTCTCTTGGGGTGAAGGTATGACTGAAAACGACCAGATTCTTGATTGGCTTACAAACAAACTAGAGAGATACCAAAAATTCTACAAGACCGTTCAAGATAAGGGTATGCTTGAAATGGGAAAGATTCGCATGGAAACTATTGAATCGTTAATAGAAGGTAGGAGAGATGAGCTTAGGAGGGCTAAATCATGAGGAAGTATCTCTGCACGACCTGTGACGTTGACGCTGTTCGAATGGGTAGGTTTAAGCAACATAAGAGACTGAACATTTTTCAAGCAATATGGCATAAGCTGAAGGGACACGCTGTTACAGGGGCTTGGAAAGTAGACAGTAGCAGCTGGGAGCACACTATTCATGCCCCCGAAAAGAGCGAAGCTCGCGCTCAACACAAGTATATGGAAGACAAAATAGGCTCCGGAGAACAAAGGGTCAACAAGGAAACAGTCTTGTTCGACAGGCCTATTGTCGTCAGGCGTCCTGGCAGCCAGGCCACGAGGCAGGACATTGGAAAATTCATGAAGCATGGGAGACAAAGCAAGATGTACCGCACAAGCATCAAAGCAAAAGTTAACCCAGAAGAAGTTAGCACGGAAGAATCGGAAGAGAACGATTAAAGTATCCCTTTTTTCTACGGGGTGAAAAACCAAAGTTGGCTCATAAAATACTACATTCCCTAACCTTTTTCTGTTTGGGGTGAAACTGTGTCTGCCGAAGAGCCGAGGCTATGCTTGGACTGTCCCAGGAAACGATACTTGTATCTTGTGAGGCAGACAAGCTACACTACCACTCCAGCTCTGGAAACGAGTGTGAAGCTGTGTGCAAAGCTGAGAGCATTAGATGTCCCTGAGGCCTGCCCCTACTTTACTAAAGGGGAGCAGATAACACGTTTTTTAGACGGAAAGAAAACAAAGGGCAGGCGTAAGCGGAGAGAGATGGGTTAAAGTGTCCCCTTTTTTCTGTGGGGTGAAATGATGTCAAAGTCAATCGTCACTAATCCTAGTATTGAATGGGATATCTACGAATGCGAACATAACCACTACATTCTAGTACAACGTAAGCAACAATGGCCAAAAGTCGTTAAGCAAGAGATAGGCTGCCCAGTCTGCAAAGGCATAGCGCACTGTAGTGGCACAATAAACACAACGGCCATCATAGACGTGTTAGAAGTGGAAAGACGACTACGAGAACAGAGAGATTAACCCTCCTTTTTTCTTATTTCGGGGTGATACGAACGAGTACCAAAATTGATGAGACAAACAAGGGCAGACGGGTGAAGCTGGTTTACACAAACGATGAGTATACGCTCTTGCGACCTGGAGCCATGGGGACTTATGCGTCATGCCTGCTGCAGTCCGACGGTAGACATCAGCACAGCATCAAATGGGATGGCGGCTCAACTCTAATGCTAATTGAGGGAATAGACCGGTTCGAATTCTTACAGCTACTATTTCTCGTCATTCACGTTAGCGGAGGCTTAGTCCGGGACGTCAGAGGATTTTCCGAGAAAGAACCCGCTGACAAGTGCGAAGAAAAACTGTGCAAGGACAACGGAATCCCTTACGACGCAGATAAACGAGAGAAATACTACGAAAAAAACCTGGTTGACGACGAGATCTTAAGATGGGAAGTGTACGTAGAGTAGCCCAAAATCCTTCCTTTTTTCTGTTCGGGGTGTTTCTTATGGATGAAAAGAAGAAAGTCTATGACCGAGTAGTTGCCTGCTTGAAAGAGTGCTTCCTGAATTCAACTCCAGCAGTCGATATTGAAAGATTAGACCATCAAATTGATCCGAATGACTATGTTATCACTAAAGCGAAGTTTGAGGAACTGCTTGAGAAACATCAATGCTCAATCTCTGACAGCATATACTTGTTCGTGAACAAGTTCCCGAAGATAGTAGACTAGACTTTCCCTCCTTTTTCTACTGGGGTGATTGTAATGGCAGATGAGGAATTGGATAGTACGCTCATGATGATTATGGGAGCGTTCACACGAAAGATCACTAACACATGGATAAACCCGGCGAAGAGCAGGGTATACTTCGAAGACTTGAGGCGCGTATTCTTCAAGGATGGGTCTCCAGAAGGACTTTATCCTGCATGCGTCGTCACAGAAGACCTGCTCGGACAAGTCGTCGTCATCGTGCCCATGCTGAAGTTCAAAGAGTTGTTGGAAGCATGGAAAAAGCAGAATCCAGAGCGCGTAGAAAAACTGAAGAAACTGACCAAGAAATAACCTCCTTTTTTCTGTTTTGGGGTGTAGAAAATGCCCACATCGACAATTTGGCTGAAAATAGGCAATGCAGACGTGAGAGTGTACAAGCAGAGAGTCGGCAACGCACTACTGATCCAAGACCCGCAGCTTACGGAGCTGGTAGACGGCGAACCAGTGAGGGAGTGTCGAGTAGTCGACACGAGTCATTGGGAGATTGTCGGATCCGGCGAAGTGCTGCAGGTCGAAACCATACTGAAGGACATGAAAGGCAACCTGATACCTGTAGCTAAGGCTAGATGCATACTCGAGCACACGAAGAACCTTGCCGTCAACAAGAAAGGCGAAACGGTTGACAAGAAAAAGATCGAGTATTACCTAGTGAACCCTGACGGCAGCATCGGAGACCCTGTTGCACCTTACCCTCCGACCGAACGCATCGAAGTCAAAGAAACATCAACGGAAGTGCAGGATCAGGGAGACGCCTATTGGGTCTCTTCAACAATGCTTGAAGGCTTCTTGATACATGAAGAATACGAGCTGCCCGCAGCGGACCCACGCAACGACATAAAACTCTGGAATGAAGCTGACGCCGCAATCAAACGCGACGAAATAGCGATAACCACCTACTCCAACGGCGGCTTCACACAGTACTACGCGTTCCTCGTACCCATGATGAGAGATGGCCAATTCGTATGGCTGCTCAGAATCAGCAACAAGAAAGTCGAATACCGCTGCCTGCGGGACGTGCCAGGCGTGAAGATCCCAATACGGCCAGTGAAGACTCTCGAGACACTGCCCCCGATCCAGGCCCTTCTCACTGTCCCGTCTGCAAAGAAGAAGAAGTAACCCTGTTTAAATCCCCCCTTTTTCTGTTCGGGGTGAACAACACGCTCCAAGTCTTAGTTTCAGTAGTCTATACGGACGGAGAACACGAATACCATTCTCAGATTTTGTTATCATCGGCCACATACAGTGACGCACCTCAGCTAGCACGTGTCTTCCTATCGGATATCTTCGCAGAGGGAACAGTCCAAGACAGGAATCAGCGTAATCTCTTCTGGTCCAAGGGCGACACTAGAAACGTGAGAATCAGCAACATAAGAACGCTTAACGATGCAGAGTTTGACTTCCTTAAACATTACCTAAACGTGTCAAGCGTCCAATAACCCCCTTTTTTCTGTTTTGGGGTGTAAAATTGAGCTTAAGAAGAGTAGACGAAGCAAGTAGAAAGAGGAATGTCCAATATGAAGTCGAAGAAGAGAAACAAAAGAAGCGTCGACTGAAGGAAGACCACTACATAAATCTGTATCGAGCAGTCTACGGAAGTAATGCGGGACTCTATACCTCAACCATCAGCAAAATGCCTGAAGGCGAGCTCGAGGATCTGATCAAAATTCTGGCGCATATTGCAGACAAGATGAAATCGTGTCTTGTTTCGTGGACCGACGATGAACTGAGGCAACAGCTGAGAGACAACGTGTTCGAACGCGAGCCCACACCAGCAGAGATAGAGGCATTCAAAGAGCATCTGGCTAAAGATGTTGGTCAATGGCTTAGTGACAACCTGAAATCTTTTTTTATGAAGCTGAGAGATGAGGGAAAGCTATGATGCAGCAGACACAGCCGATAAAGCCAATGCTGTGTCACGAAGTCGAAGTGGACGGCTCCCTACTCAAAGAGTGTGGCCTAGATGGCCAGGCAGCCACTAAAGCTTACCAAAGAGCAATAGTCGAAGCTCTCAAAAATCTCATGATAAGAGGATACGTAGCCGAAAGGAAATGGGATGGCACACGTCTCCTCGCCATAAGCGAAAAGGACATAACACTGCAGAATAGGAACGGAGTAATCTACACTATTCGGCTTCCAGAGGTCATCAAAGCACTACAAGCCTTCCACGGCTACTGGATCCTAGACGGTGAAGTGGTGTTCATCGACGTTAACGGTGAGGAAAAGTTCACACCGTGCCAGCGTAGATGTGCAACACACTTTCCAGATCCGCTGCTGCGACAGCAATTTCCCGTAAAAATGGAAGTGTTCGACATTCTACAGGCTGACGGCAAAAGCATGGAAAACGAGCCCTACACGAATAGGAAAGATGAGCTGATGGAATTCTTTGCAGATGAAGATGGGGTCCTGCAAGAGTGTCCGGAGGAAACGATACAATACGTGCAGTTCGAAACGGACCTGTTACTAGAATGGAAAGAAGCTCTTAGAATGAACCGGGAAGGCCTGATCGTGAAGCAAATCAATAGTCCATACGAACATACGCGGTCCTACAAGTGGCTAAAGGTGAAGAACTGGATCTTCGAAAGTTGCGACGTCGTAGGGTTCACAGCAGGAGAAGGCGCCAGGGGCCCATTCTTCGGCAGCCTAGTCCTAGCGCAAAACGGCAAATTCAGAGGATGTGCAGGAAGCGGATTCAACGAATGGGAGCTCCGTAAAACCAAAGACACGTTAACCGATTCTTCACCAACAGAACAGCCGTTCAGCAGTGACCAAGTGGGCGAGCCCTACAAGGCCGTCAAAACAGAACTGCAGGTGCTCGTCAAATACTATCAAACAACAGACACGGGTGTCATGCGCTTTCCAATTTTCATAACATCCTAACCCTCCTTTTTCTGTTCGGGGTGAGAGATTGAACGCACCAGAATGTAGAGAAGCGCTACTCAAAGTCAGAACTGATAATATGCTGACAATAAAAGGGAAGAGAGACAAGGTTCGGGGCATCATATTTGAATTCCTGGTATCCAATAGGTGTCCTGTAGTCGCCAAGGTATACGATGAGATACTGAAAGAGATAGATGCCCAAGAACTGGATGCAATTATGCAAGTCCTAACGGGTAAGAGTAGCCCCCTAACACCTCCTTTTTTTAAGGCTTAAGTACTTAAGTATTCGTTCTCCCAGGAAAATGTATTTTGGGGTGAAAAAATGTCTAAGTGGCTGAAGCATTTGTTAGGAAAACCGTGCAGTTTCAAAGAGTTCATTGTGAAAGCCAAAGAAAAGAACGCTAAAACCATCTTTCTAAGTGGTTCACGGACGTTCTCAACAGACATCGGAGGAGTAGACAACTGGTTCAATGCATACTCTCGGGCCGACACAGGACTGAAATATTCCTGGAGGAAATATGAACCTAGCATTGTAGGAACACTAGCGTCGGTGAGTATAAAAGGCGTGGCAATGCTGTACGCTCTCCTGCTGGCCTGGGAACAGTATGCCAAATCTGAAGGCATAGGTTCTGTCGTGTTACAGGTAGACAACTTGAGGAATGAACTGTCGGAGGCTCAAAAACACGGTTGGTTCAAGAATTATGAGACAGAGTGTCAGAAATGGATGCACGAGTTCTTACAGTCTTTGGACCAAACCTAACTTCCCCTTTTTCCATTCGTTTTGCACATAAAGACTCGTGTTTGTCGGGGGTGTAATATGTCCGAGAAAGCCGCAGATAAAATCATATCTAGACTCGTGGCCAGGTTCAAACCTGAGAGCGTTAGCGTAGCGAAAGCAGATATCATTGGCTACTACTTCGATGAAAAGACAAAGACGCTTCACCTTCTGAGCCAAAAGGATGCAGACATTTTCACTTCCAAAGGAAAACAGTGGGCCAAGATCAACGACATCGAGGTAATGTGTGAAGTATGCGGTATCCATCCTGCCACAACAACGATCAAAGATGGCCGATGGCAAGGAAAACAAGTCTGTCGCATATGTAAACGCAATTACGAAATAGCCGATTAACATCCTTCCTTTTTCTATCGGGGTGAAATGATGAGCGACCTAATTAGAGTGCTTGACCCAAAATATGAACCGAAAGATGAATATGAAAGGATCCTCAGATGGCTTGGCTATTTGAATAAGCTTCTCGGGATTGAGGTTTGGGGTGACAATATGCGATGTGTTGGCGAATCTCTTGTACATCAAAGGTTTGAGGGAATCACGAAATATCAGATGGGTGGCCAAATACCGTTAGAACGCCCAACCGCCTTTTGCGGGTCCTTAGACGAGGTGCTTCAACTTTTGGAAAACCAAAAGAAACAATTCGAAGGCAAAGGGGCGAAAATCATCTCTCAAAGAGTGCAACGTCAGGCTACGTTTGAACTACGGCTGGAGGAATGATCATGTCGAGAGACGATGCAGGTTCGAATGTTCAGAGCAGAAAACCTATCCGACAGGACCAAGTGGCTGATAAGCTCCAGCGTCAAACGTTGTGCTTTCTATACAACAATGTGGAACGACCTCTCAGTCTGGCTCTTCAACCCGGCACCACACCTATAAACATCATACGATTAGTCACAGACGCACGAGACAAACTCAGAATTGCAATGAAAAAGATGGGTTGGCTTGGACAGTTTTAAATTCCTCTTTTTTCTATTCTTGGGGTGAACAGGGGTAGCTCAGCTTGGCAGGGCGCAGGGTCCATAAGGCATTGGGTCTGGGAGGCCCTGAGGTCGGAGGTTCAAAAGATATAAGAAAACCCTTATATCCTGAAAGTCCTCCCCCCTGTACCAATGTTAAAATATATTGCCGGTCTGATAGATGGTGAAGGTTGCTTTAGCCTGAGCTGTGAAATGCAACGAGGCAAGGTCAAAGTTACACCGTTCTCCAGTATTTCCATGAAAAAGGGTTCTTGGTCTTCAATTTTTATTGTGACATTGGAGGAACATGGGGTGAAAACAACAACAAGAAACAGAAAAGGGCAGACTGAAGTAAAAGTCAAGGGTTGGAAACAAGTGAAACATCTCATAGCACTATTGGTCAATATATGCTTGGTTAAGAAACCCCTTATGGAAAAGTTGCTGGAATATGAACCTCGCAAAAGAAAAAATAGACATATGCCTTTAGACCTTGATGAGTTGAAACGAACCGCCGAACTAATTGATTTTGTAAGAGCATTCAACAAAGGCAAAAATAGGCCGTACAAATGGACTGGAAAGAAATTTCTGGCGGCTTATCAACAGACAGTAAGTAAAACGTAGATTGGGGTGAAAACATGAAAGAGAGACAAAAACCGTCTTTGAAGGAACGTGAGGCAGCAGCAGCTACCGACGAAGTTATCTGTAAATGCCTTATTGCAGGGACTCCTTTGCATAAGAGCCTTTGGGAAAGAATAAAGGATGTATTTTCCTCAAATCCTCAACAATTTACAGCAACTATCAGTGCGCGAAGGAGTAAAGACCCATGTTTTAAGTGGGCTACAATCATCGAGGCTGTAGATGGCTGTACTATTACTGCGACGATGGACTTACGAACACTTCCTTAAGGCAATCTTCCCTCTTCTTTTTTCTACGGATAAAACGCAAATGGGGTGATAACATGAAGATAAATGTTCAAGAATCAAAGGAAGCAAAGGGTCAATGGGAAGTTTTGACGGCTCTGAGCAATACGTCTATAACGCTGATTCCAACTTTTTCTCTTAGTCCCCTTTTTTCTATTTATACGGAGTAAAACGCATCGGGGTGAAGCAATGAAAATTAAAGATTTAGTCACAAAACTGTCCCAATTTGACCCTGAAAAACAAGTAGTCATCCAAACACAAAAAGTCCCACAACTCAAGGAAGATCTGGACATCAATTTTGATGACGTAGGAACAGCTGTGCTTTACGAAGTATCACCAGACGACACGGAGAATGATCGAATGAACGCTAAACAAATGGTCGAGAGACTACAAGAAGGCGATCCTGAAAAGGAAGCCGTTATTGAGACAGATGAAGACAAAGATTACACAGCTGACTTCGAGGTAAAATACATCAACGGAATCATTTTTCTCTGTGAAATGGCTAACAGTAAAGCTTGGTGACTAACCCCTTTTTCTATTCGTTTTTTCATGGTAAAGCGCGGGGTGAATGAAATGCCTGAATGTGAAACATGCGGTCAAGAAGTGTGGAAGGAAGGCAGCTGGAAGAACGAATTTGACACCGAGTACGCGAAACTGATGAATAGCGGAGATATCAGCTGGATAGATAAAGCCAACGAGGTCCTTTGTAAAGCTCTTGACGCAATTAGTCCATTAGTGAAGAAGTATGAGAAGCAGGTGAAAGGTCACGCCGAGCACTGATGCTGAATTAGAAGGAAGAGAGTGCTGTGTTTGCGGTAGCACATCAATCGTTCAAGTGCTTCAGGGGTTTAACAGAAAGTATGGCTACTGCAAGAAACACTCCAACCCATCATGGCCACAAGATTTGCGAATGTGCCATGGTCATTTACCATAACCCGAAAGTCGCAACAGTTTAATTTTCCCTTTTTTCTGTTCGTTTTACACCGATAAAACGTGCGGGGTGAAATATAACGTATTGTGAAAAATGCTTTAAACCATTTGTGGAATGCACTTGTTACAAAGGGAAAGACCGGGTGCGGCAGTACATTGACTTGATAACGAAGGAAATGCAGGTTATAGATGACGTTGTTTTCCACGGAGGAAAATACTACATGCGTGTCCTCGGCGTCGACAAAGAAGCGAAAATCAGCAAAATGACCGATCAGCCACTACATGTAACACTGGCCACAGAAACTTTCACGTTTACCGAGCAAGAAGTCGGCGTTGACAACATCCACATAATAACTCCGAACGAGCAGAAAATAAGGTTCAGAAATTGGCTGCAGACAGTACCTCAAAAGTACCTGAATGATCAACCACGGAGTCTCCCGCTGAAACTGAGGGGAATTAAAACAGTAGTCATCAAGTCGGCGGAGCTGCTCGACAAAAACAAGAACAGGGTATTCAAACAGATTTTCCCAGAAATTTACTTTGGCTTGCCTGCCGGTGACTTTCCACGCGATACCATTACATTCACATGGCAACTAGGATCATGAACCCCCCTTTTTTCCTTCAATGGGGCGATATTTAAATTCCATCCTCTTCACTAATCTAATGGGGTGTTGTCACGAGTATCTTGAAGGACGGACCGATAAGGAAAGCTCTCAGAGAAAGGAAAACAATGGCACAATCACCACTCGACCCAGCTGATCGCATTCCAAGCGAAATAACCTCGTTGGATGCCATGAGCAAACTGTTAACTATGCCAACTCCTGACTCGCTAAGCAGGATTTCAACCGTGCAACTTTCCTATTATCAAAAGGAAATTCTGGGCGCAGTCATGTATGCTCTAAAGCAGACCCTCAAGGATGTAGAAGACCAGGTGAAAGCGCGTGTTTTCATTCAAGACTGGGCCGCATCCTTGAATCGCAAAGGATTGCTATCCAACACAAACGAGCAGCTGTTTCGAGAATGGGCCTATTCCTACATGCACGCCTCTTAACATCCTCTTTTTTCTATTCTGGGGTGAAATATATTGAATGCTAAAGAGGAATTGTATGAGCTAAAAGACCTAGAATTCAGCCTCAGATGGTTCAAGTATGATTGGCTGAAACTAAGATACCTGAGCTCGTTGCGAGAGGAAGTTCAAAAAAGAATTGCCCAACTTGACCATCAATAATCCCTCTTTTTTCTGCATGGGGTGAAAAACATGGCGGAGAATGAAGAAACGAAGCAAGAGGCAGACAAACCATGCATCTTCGGCAAAGACATAATGGAACTCTGTCCAGTAAGAAAAGACATTTCCGCAAACAAGAGCCCCGATATCAGCAAGTGGGTAAAGCCCAGCGTCAAAGCTCTAGATGAGGCATCGAAGCTCGTAGACATGCTCACTGACGCGATGGCATTCGAATATTCAACGTTGGCCGATTTCTGTCATGTCTGCCCATTCTTAGCTGTCTATGTCGAGAAACACAAATCCCAATAACCTCCCTTTTTTCGTTTTAGCTGGCTATAAAACGTATGTGCTTATATAGTTAAATCCAGTCAATAATTTTGGGGTGAATAAATGGAAAAGAGAAAAATCATACTGGTCTTCGCGGCTCTCATAGTAGCATACGTTGTCTCTGCAGTATACGCGAATTATGTCTACAACATGAACGTCGCATCAATAATCGCTGATGGGAAAGCAAGGTACCCTGACCACCCTGATCTGGTCAACTACATCCACTTTGCACCTTTTTGGGAGACATCATCCGGTCTAGCGTTGCGGATTACTGGCGCATCAATGATATTCTTCAGCATAGGCGTCTATATCTGGATAGATTTACGTAAAGCGCCAAAAGCAGCTTCAGGCAACGAAGCAGGAGGACAAAAAAGGAAAAACGCAGTAGGTCTTGCAATCATATTAAGCATGGCTCTCTTGCTGTCGTTATTTGTCGTATCTGCAGCCCAAGCTCCCGCCCAGGTTCAGAGAACTCCAGCACGAATAATGGATGCTCCGCTTGAACCCATTACTGTGAACACTTTGCTTTTCTTTGATGAGGAATGCACAAACCAGGGCGATAGGAAGTATAGGTATGATGTGACTTTCACGTATCGGGATACATTGCAGCCATTCGACAGAGCTTTGGATCCGTGGTGGGGGTTTAACGGCACTTTCAGCATCAATTTCACGTGTATAAACGGCTACAACACGTTCTGGAGCAGCAACAACGGACAACACGACACTTTGGTTCTGCTGCAGGATGCAATTCAACAATGCGGTGGAACGTGGGACGCAACTAACCACTGGTGGTATTGGCAACCATCTGAGCAACTTGGCCCTGACGGACGTTACTATCAGGTCGACTTCCTGCTGTTCTTCTGCAACCAGCAGGGAATGAGCGATCCTGCCTTGGGACTATCTGTTCCATACTGGAACGCGGGACTAATATCCATGGGGGCTGACAGGCTCGTCATACGGCACGAGCTGAGTCACCAGTTCTATTGTCCCCATTGCGGCAGCTTGTTTTGCGTTATGAACCCGGACGTATCAGGCTACGCTTGGTGTGGCAGTTGCAAGGCATTCATAACAGAGCACCGAGAAAAGTGGGGCTACAAGCAATGGCTGTTTGTGCGCTCAGGCGTAGGAGGAACAACTAGCCCATCATCAGGCACGTATCATCAGAAAGTCAGGGGCACAGAAGTAACCATAACCGCCTTTCCGCAAGCTACACCACAATACGCATTTAACCAATGGGCTTTCGCGGCTTCTCCTCCGGTAAACATCACAAGCAACCCTTACACGTTCACCGTCAATGCCGACACTGAAGCTCAAGCACAATTCATAAGAATCTTTCAGTTGACAGTCATTGCAAACATCACTCAAGGCACGACCGATCCGCCACCAGGAGGAGACTACCACTACACGCGCGGCACGAACGTCAGCATATCAGCATCAGCAAACCCCGGATACTACTTAGGCGGTTGGATAATCGTTGACCCACACACAATAGTCCCTTGCGGAATCCTGACGCTCACTGTACCAGAAACAGTCTACGTGACGATGACATCAGACCTGCAGGTTCAACCCATCTTTTATCCTGACCCAAGCGACCCTGAGAGCGGAAGCTGCGGCGGTCCAAGCAGGATGCCCCTTATATGCTAGGGCATCGTCTCTTTCCCTTTTTTTCTGTTTGGGGTGTAGAAAATGTGTTGGAAACAAGAATGGGCAAGCGCAATCAACAACATCAACTGGACCATAATACACATTGAACGAGCCCAAGCAAAACTTCAGAAACGATTGGCCAGAAACGAGCAACATCTTGAATACCAGATGCGGCGAGAGTACAAAGACAAACAAGCACTTGCAGAAATTCAGGGCCACATCCAGAAGAACCGAGAAGCTTTAACCGATTGCAAAGCACTAATCGATGTCCTTCGAGGACACCAGAAGATGCTTCAGGCAATGATTGAGAAATACGGCATAGACAGGGCAAAGGAATCTCAAAGATTGAAAGCGCTGATGACCGGCAATAGGAAAGTCAAAGGAAAACCATGGGCAGATGCCTAACTTCCTCCCCTTTTTCTTGGGGTGTTAGATTGGAAAAGTACTTTGCTGATGATCAAAGGAGACTTTATGACGGAAAGCTGAAGGACGGACTCTGTTGGAAGGCATGCGGCGTAAAATGTCCTCTAGGGCAGGAGTTTCTGAAGGAGCTCTACTCCTGGAGTCACGCTAATCCTCTGCATCCTTGGCTAGCATGGAAAGTATGCGACCCCTGTGGGGGATGGAACTTTGAGCAAGCTAGAACTGCTCTTAAAGAGAATACAGAAACCCGAAGAAATACTTAAGCATGAACCACCGCCGAAAACAAGCGCAAAGCTAATGATGCTTCTGAATCGAGTGAATACCCGTGAGTGGCTACATATCGTTGAAGGACAGCTGATGGAAGCAGTTGCTCTCCTAAGAGGAGAGGCCAAGTTTATCGAGCATTTGCCACATTGTCGATATTGTCAACTGAACCTGGAGCTGGACGTAGAGCGGTATAACGGTAATCACTCAACCTGGTATCTCAGCCTGGAAAACAATGAGTGTCTGGAAGAGAAGTACCCGGACTGTCCTAAAGAAGAAAACTACACGATAGACAATTATTGGGCTCAGGTAGAACGGTACAGAAAGACCGGCATAGCAGAATCCCCTGAAGTAAACACGATATCCTTCATATTAGACCGTGCAAAATGGGCGTACAAGATAACGGGCAAACAGATAAGACTAAGCAGGCTGCTGCTCAGGCTCGTAAGAGCATGGGATTTCAGCGACCAGAACCTCGAAGACTACGAGAGAATATATGATGAGCTTGGAATGTATGAGATAGCGAATCCCTCCTTTTTCTAAACGGGGTGAAACCTGATGGAAAACAAAACACCAGAACTCTTGAGCATGACGGAAGTTATGGCGCTCGACAAGGAATGGGGCAAGGCTCCAGTGACAAACTATGGCAAATGGCAGAAGAAAATCTGGCTGAACATTGAAGGCTTGAAACTGCACGTTGTCATCGGAGTTTGGGGCGGCTCAGTAAACGATGTAAGAATCTTTACTAACGAAACCTTGGCAGCGGAGTACGAGAAGTGGCTCTGCGAACAGTACAAACTACCCTTCGACCACGATGAACGAGAGAAATACTGTGACGAAAACGAGGTTAACGGCGAGGTCTACAACTACGATGTTCCAATCAATCTACGGACGTGGGTATTGCCTGCCGTGAAAAATCCCAAAAAGAGGGATGAACCATGACCGTGTTCGCGTTTGATGCTGGAACGCATAATTTAGTCAAGATAGAGAAACACGGGAAAAAATGGTGTATCTATCACCTAGAAAAAGTAATTCTGACCACACGTGCAGTCCTGCATGGTGGCATGACAGACAAACATCCGAGATTCATCTTCGAACAGAAGCCCTTCGAAAGCTGGACCTTCCAACCCTTCGAAGACAAAGACGTCAAAGGAGACCCAGAAAGCTTTCTTGAAGACATAAAACGATGGCGGCCACACATAGTCTGCCATTAACCCTTCTTTTTCTATATGGGGTGAAATTGTGCCAGAAAACCTCTGGATTGAAGTTGGAGTCCTCTGCAAAACGATGAAGGAGAAACACGGCATAATAGACGCTCTGAAACAGCACTTCCACGTGGAAGTACATCTGATTGGCAGAAACTCAAAGCGACGATGGCTGGAAGCAACAGTGTACATGGAAAACCTACAGGAAGAGGAAGCTGTCAACAAAATTAGCGGTTTTTTCAAGGGGTCGGGGTGAATTCTACGAGCGAAAAACTAGAAAAACTAATACATGCAGTTAACATGAAACGATATGCAACGGGAAATCCGAAAGATGCTTTCAGAGCCCTTATGGAAGAGGTTGAGCATAAAGTTCACCACTTCAGAAAGGACTGCTGGAACATCACACTTGAGCTTTTAGCAGATCATTTAGGACTGATGCGTAATCCGTGGCAGTATGTAATCAACATCGTAGGTTCTCAGCGTTTCCAGAGTCTGCCGAACCTGACGTGGAAAGGCGACATAAGTGAACCTTCATATCAAGGACTCGAAGAACTCAAAAAGCAGATTCCAGTCGACTTGATTGAAGCCTACATTGCAGCAGCCAAAGCAAATCCGTGGGACTACCCCGGAGAAATCTTCATAGAAGACGAACTCGCCGGGAAGTTGGACAGGTTGGGACAGGTTTTGACACCACGGTGTATCGTCGACTTCATGGTAAAAGCTTGCATGGACGAATCTATGAACAAAAAGTCCTACTCTTACACGAAACCCGACATTTCTCTGCTACTGTGGCAAACAGCTGAAGCACTGGAGTTTAACGATAAACTTCCAATAAATCTCCTGGCGGAAAGGGCACGACGTCATACAGTTCTAGACATGACGCCTTTACTAGTCAAATACGAGCCTAAACCCATAACTGATCTTGATCCCTGCGTCGGCTCAGGCCGGTTTTTGCTAGAGGCCACACTCATGTATCCAAAAGCTCCGCTGCTCTTGTACGGTGTCGAAATCGACCGGTCTCTTTACAGGGCATGCCTAGTTAACATGGCCATGTTCAGCAACCACCCATACTTCATCATCTGTGCAGACACTTTGAGGCTCGACATGAAATATAGTGCCGACGTGTCTAGTCCAATGTGGGGGCTCGGCAATCAGTGGGATCCTCCAGACATGACGCCGTATTACTTCAAAATAGCGCCACCATTCAAATTCACGCTGAAAGACTATGCTATGAAGCAAAAAGCCGACAGAGCACAAGAAAACAAACAAGCAGTTGGAGAACTTGCGGCCAAGCAGGTAACTGAGCCAGAACCGTTACCGCCCGTCAATTTCACACTAAGAGAGTACGCGCTACTGCAAAAAGTCAAGAGAGCGTCAGAGAAGAAGAAGGCCGTTGAAGAACTCGCAGCAAAACAAGCAATCGAACAATAACTCTCCTTTTTTCTGTTTGGGGTGTATCATGGAAGACTTTACGAGAATGTTCAGGGAAAGACTGTTTCTAGCATTCTTTGATTGGCTTGACACTAACAAGCAGGCAATAGGCGACAAATGGTACGATGACCTCTACAAGAAGGGTAAGGATGCTGAGGCCGACTGTGACACGATAATGAAGATAATGGGCGACGCAATGTGGATGTTCAACATGATAGCAAATCTGGGCGTATTAGCCGGCGTAGGCCCTAGCAAAGTGGATCTGCAAGTTCTGGCGCCGGGCTTAGACGAGAAATCATCCAGAAGACTTCTAGCCCTAATATCCTCAAGCCTATGCCTTCAAGGACTGCCTCTGGAGATAGCACACAAGGAAATACCCATAATCAGCTCGAAGAAGTTCAGTCTTAAACTCTGGGTGCAGCAACAACAGAAATAACCAGAACCTCCCTTTTTTCTTACATATTTCGTTTTACAACGGTAAATCGCATCGGGGTGATTGGTAGAAACACTGAAACTGACAAATACTCTCACTTGCTCAAAGCGCTCTCACTCACTCTGCCTCTCACTTACTCTTACCAAGGCAATCTCACGATCAACCAGGCGCACATACACTCACCCGAGCGCCAATCAGGCAGACCCTCGAGCTGACAGCACTTGACCCAACAGTCCCACAGTCTTTAGCCGTCCGCGCTAACTAACGTCCACTCATGTATTCAATCGTGCAGTTATCCAGCCTACCAATCACACCTTTTGGGGTGAATTTGAAATGAAGAAGATCGAAATAAAAGAAGACTCTGAAGTCGTCAAATTGGAAATACAAATGGGAAAGCTATTAGCAACCCAAAATGAAGCGTTAGATACACGTGTGACTAGGACTAAACTAGGCTTTCAAAAAGAGCAAGTGACAGAACATAAGGAAGGTACTCCGGAAACAGAGTTGAGTGAAGCGAAAACAAAGAAACCCATAAGCAAAAGGGTAAGAGGCCAGAAACGCGAGGACACAAGGCAACTGCTGTGCCATAATTTTCCACGAGTCAACAACGGAGACAAGACACAGCATATCCTCAGCGAACTCGGCGGACCCTGGGGACACATAAAACGGACAATGAACCGCGCAGCCAAAGCAATGAACATAGCTGAGTACAAACGACCTAGCCTTGGTCTGATCTGCTTTGAACCGGAAATAGTCGACCTAGGCGAAGTCGGAGAAACCGGTGTTTCATACACCGACGTTCTTGAACCAAGAAGCAGAGGCAAATCCCGTGAGCTGACATTATATGAAACACTTACGAACAGAACATGCCAAATCAACATGCTGATAAGTCAAACCTGTCCACTGACAGGCGAGGAGATATCCGCATTACTGACGGCATTACGAGACTACGACGGCTTCGGACCTTCAAGCAGAGGAAAAATAACGTCTATCAAAGTCCTTAGTTAATAGGACATAATCCAAACAGTCCGACTCCCAACAGTCGCTGGTCCGACAATCTCCTGGGCACACAAGCAAACTGTCCTCAGACAAACAGCCGACCAGCCTCCATTCAGTCCTCGCTTGAAGTCGTCTCCAACCATCCACCTTTTTCTAATGGGGTGTAAATTGATAAAAGTGGAGATTCGAGGAAAACGGATAGCTATTGAAAAGGCTGAGGGTCTCTTAGAACCCCAGCTCAACCAAATAGAACAGATGAGTGAAGCTCAGGCTAGACTGAAACTGCAGGACATCATCGATGAACATAAACTCGTGGCGACCATCATGATTAACGGCATCTGGGTGTGGAGTATGAAACGGATTCTGCAAAACCTTAGAAGAATCAGAGATGCGGGAAAGTTGTACGATGATTCCGGACAGACACCTGGTCGGAAACTTGTGGGAAATGTACTTTGGCTTCCAGTTGACACAAACCCAATACTGTCCAAGTACTTCTACGAGTTTTTACACATGGAATGCGGAAGCGCAGCACACTACAACATACACGGTTGGATAGCTGAATACCCGACGCTTGAAGACCTGAAACAGTTCTTTAGGAAGAACGAGTTCGGCCACAGAGTCTTAGACGACGTATCAGGGCAGGCAGACGCTAAACGCATAGTTGAAGCAATAGAGACGCTATTGTTCCCTCTCGAAAGTTACGTGAGGTCCAAGAAACGGACCTCTTTTTCTACTTTGGGGTGTAAAAATGGAATTTCATGTCTGGGATTTCAGTGACCACATAGAAGTACGCTTAGCTGATGATTTCATAGAGAAATTGAAGACGTTCAAAAGGTCCAAGACATCTACATATATCCACTATCGATCGAAGCAGAAAACCACTGTCACACGCCAATACTGGATCTTTCCCGAAGCTGTTGGGATTGGGAAACGATTGTTCACAGTATGGGACTATCACAGGAACGAAAAGAAACCTCACCTTCCATTTGTCACCATTTCTCAACTCAAAGAGATTCACGAGAAAACCCATCTATCTATGGAAGAAATAGAAGGGGCCGTCACGCATGTTCGCGTCCAACTAACTGGCGAAACTGTGAAAATCAGGCCTCCGATAGTCGCAAATGGTGATTGGGCGTTTCTAATGGGCTTGTGGTTTGGAGCTGGAGGCTACGTTACAAGATTCAGAAAAGGCAAAGCTCAAGAGAAAACGTTGAGGTTTGCGGTAGATGCACGGCCATATAGAGAACTTGTAAGACCGCTATTGTTGAAGCTGGGTTATTCCTCTCACGAGCTCAAAGCAATATATTATGTCAAAGCAGGACAGCATCATAAACTCGATGCGCAGAAATGGCGCCAATACGGTAGTGAACCACGAGGCTATTTCATTCTGCATAGACACATCAGAGAGATCATGGAGAAATTCGGACTACCTGATTTCAAACAATGTAAAGTCAAACGCAAAGCAAAAGGGGGAAAATCAAGCTTCAGACAATACTTCAGGGAAGTGCCTGAGTGGATCAAGAACATCATTGACTATTCGCATGACTTCATAGAAGGCTATCTCAACGGTCAATCCACAGCATCCCAATTTCATCCGCAATCCCCCCGCAGACCCTTAAATCCTTTGACGCGCTTTGTAGAGCCCCGATTCATGGGAAGACAGGATATCGTCCGACCATTCTATGATTGGTTCGCAAAGTTCATGACAGAAAAAGAAAACATACCGGGATACGAGCATCATCTTCCACTCAAACACAGTGACCAAACTAACGTTGAATTGGGTTATCTCATCATAAGTAATCTGGGACTGCGGAAACTGTTCGAGCAATTCAGGATAATGCGATCCGACACGAGAGCAAGACTGATACTGCATTATTACCTCAATCCGCTAATGTATGAATTATGCAGACGACTCGAGTGTTTTGAAACTCTACTTTTGGGAGCCATCATGGAGGCGCCGCAGTCAGCAGAAGAATTGACAAGAGATTTCAGAGCTTCTAAGGCCGAAGTGTTAAAAACTCTCGCACGGTTGCATCAAGATTTCAAGGCTATCAAACCAAAGGGCATAAAGTGGGTCTTGCAGGACGGGTTCAAAAACATGATACTGGCGGAGATTCATGCAAAAGAAGAGGGACGGCGCAGAAAACTTCGTTGGATGAGTGTAAGATTCTTCAGTGAATGTGACAAGTGCGGGGACATCGTAGCAGAAAACCATGGTGGACGTCCATGCAGATATGTTGATTGTAAAGGAAAATATCAGCCAAAAACGAGAGAAGACATCATAAAACGTCAGAATCTCACTAAGCAACAATTTACCACAAGAATCAACAGAATTCTGGCGAGCAAACTTCCTTCTTTTTCTAATCGGGGTGAAGTATGGATCCCATAAAATTTGCCAAAGAAGTCAGTGACGTAGTGAATCAAGGGTCGATGCGGCGCTACTGCAAATCAAGAGTTTGGGGAGGCCCGGCGGAAGGGTACGGAGGCGTCGCTACAGCGGATAGACTACGCTGCTATGGCGGCACGGCTATAGCGGAGAGATATCGCCTTATGGCGATTTCCCGTAAATGTTAGGATGCAACCTCCGTTGCGCTTACTGCTGGGTCGTTGACGACAAGAAGGTGGGCGTGTGCTGCCTGCCAGAATTGTACCCTTTTCAAACTCCTGAAGAAACCTATGCTGTTCTCAAAGGTCTGGCAGCATCAAACAATGTTAAGAGGATGAGGGTTAGTGGCTGCGAACCTCTTCTGAACCCGGCTCATCTGCTTTCAGTGATCCGCATGGCCGTATCTGACGGTTACGATTATGTCTTGGACACGAATGGGCTCTTGTTAGATGAGACTTTCTTAACATCAATAGCGCCGTTCCGCGACAAAATATACATCTACTTCGGGCTGAAGGGTTCAAATGCGAAGATATTCCGCAAGTTAACCACGGCAGACTCAAAGTACTGGTATAATCAAATTGAAACATTAAGATTGGTGGTGAAGTACGGATTCACTTTAGGAATCAACATAATGGCAAACTTCACCCCTCTAGACACGCTTCCAGGCCTGTTCAAGATGCTTCACAAAGTAAGTCCAATCCTGCCCACATGTGTTGACATGAAGAAATGCGAGTTTTTTGTGCACGTGAGCAATAGGGTCAGAGACTACGGTATCTGCAAGTACAGCAGCCGAGAAGTTGATGACCAGTGGAACTGGATGCTGGCTAAAATGTATGAACCTTCGCTTATACACCAGTATCAAATACGAGAAACAAGCCGGGCATTCAACAAAGAACAACTCATAGACATTCAAGAAAACGTCGAATGGCACCAAGGCCTGAAATTCATAACACTTCCCAAAATCCCATTCCAAATACCTTTTGCTGACAGAACAATAACCTCCTCTTTTTCTACCTGGGGTGTAAAATGAAAAAAGCAGAAAAGCAACAACAACTTCAGATCGTCGTAAACCCTGAGATCAGCAAATGGAGATCACAAACGGGCCCTGACAAGGGGCTGACAGAAGACATCAAGACACGGGGACTATTACAGAACATGACTTTTAGACGCCTACCAGACGGGAAAGTTGAGCTTATCGCGGGAAATCGCCGGTTTCGATCAATGGGATGAAATTAAGGAATGGGACTCTGCTGAAGAGGACTACTTTTGCAACCATTTCCTCATGTACTACGTGCTCTGCTTAAGAGATGGCTCAACCAGGTCCACGATAGTCGGCGAATCTGACACGTCAGCTCCTCAGTTTTCTTTGAGAGAGCATGTGGCAATGCATAAATAGCATTTCCCCTTTTTCTCTCCGTGTAAAATGCAAGTATGGGGTGACAATTTGAAGAAGAAAAAAGATGAAGCGCAAGGCGACGAGCAAGGCGAGCGAATAAACCTGACACTAACAACGGAGCAAAGTAAAAAACTTAACGGCTACATTCTGGCCGTAGCCAACAAAAGGGGCAAGATGCCCACAAAAATGAAGACAAAGATAGGCAGAATGGCCATGGACGAGTGGCTTGAGAAACACGGCGAAGACCTGGACCTCTTCTAAGGTGATGAAGGGCATGAACAAGAAACAGGCCATATTTATCGTCGTAATGACAGTAATAATTGCAATCGCCACCGGATTGTTTTTGTCCATGGTGACGGGAAAGGACTTCTGGGAAATGCTGAAGCTCACCTTCTTGGGAAGCGCAATCATCGCACTACTAGCCGGGCTCGTCTACACCTACGATTGGCTAAACTTCTAAACATCCTCCTTTTTCTGTTTGGGGTGTAAGATGAAGATTGAAATTTTCAACGGATGCGTCGTTGAACTCCCTAAAGGTGTTCGAAGAGATAAGATCGGCTGGATCCTCCGGTGTGCTAGCTCAGACATAAACTATCGCACAACGATCCCTCAACTTTCGAAGGAAGAACTTGAATTCTGTCTACGCCACGAAACACGAACAACGGGAAGAAGACAACTGGAGTCAGAACTAAGGAAAAGGTCCAGGGTCCAGTAACCCTTTTTTCTATTTTTGGGGTGAATACTGATTTGAGATTCGGCAGAGAATTCGAAGAAGAGAAGTTCAGCCTAAAGGCTTATGTCTTGTCAAAAGGCGAAAGCAGTCACATGTGGGAAGTAACACCAGAAGGGTTTGAGCATGGCGAAGACGTGATAGTCACCAAGACGGGCAGGCTAGGACAGGTTCAATGCACAAGCTGGGATCCTAAGCTGGAAACATGGCGATACTGCATAGCTCGCAAAGACGCCGACGATGTATCGCTCTACATCCCAGAATCACAACTGATAGGAGCCCCCGCTCAAACTAGGCTAGACACGGGCAAAACAATCTTGTACGCACCAAGGAAACTCAAACATCAAAGGCGTGCTCCACGTTTTAGAAGGGACAAGGGATTTAATTGGTTCGATTATCGGTCATCTGACCCTTTGGGCAAGTTCTTGGAAAAACGTTAATTCCCACTTTTTCTATTTTTGGGGTGATGAAAATGATAGTGAGAGTACAGCAAATGCAATCCTACAGGGATGCTGACGGAAACTTGGGAAAGAGAATAGAACTTGTTCAGGACGTAGAAATGCCGAGCATGCACGCGGTTCAGACTGAAGAGGGAAGAGTAGTGGCTGAGGTCATGCAGACCATGCAACAGCAATTCAGGCCCTGCAAGCTGAACTGCCTAATAGTGCCGAAGATCATCCTCTTCCTCACAGAAGCGGAATATGAGGCTCTGCAAATAAACTTCGACGTAAACCGGACATATAATGTGAAGTTAGAAAACGAAACCTTAAGATTCTCAAAGCCAGAACAACAATAACCCTTTTTTTCTGTTATGGGGTGACTTTCTCCACAAACAGCTTACGATTCTTCAACATGATCCAACGCAATTTATCTTTGTCATGCAAAGCTAGTTTATCGAAAACCTTCTTGGGAACTGTGGTTCTACGCCGAGATCCTCTGACCGTCAAACTTGTTATTTCAGTAAAATCGACGTCTTCAAGAGTCATGCTCTCATATTATTGACGCAAAGCTTAAGAAACTATTGGTATCCTATTGGTGCCATGGGCGTTCAAAAGAATGCGCACCTTGTGCATTCCCCATCATAGAAGAAAATTAGGGGGAGGTGATTGACATATTAGACTTTGTTTCATTACTGGTTCTTGCATTTGTGATGGAATCCATCGACAACGGACACAGAAAACCAATTCTGCCGGATTGGGTGGTGGATTCGGTACAATCTTGTCGCCGTTGCTGGTTATCCTCGGATTCCCTGCAAAAGTCATTGTGCCGGCAATACTGGTAAGTGAGATGATCAGCGGCCTTTGGGGTGGTTTCTGGCATGCATGGTGGAGGAACGTTAACTGGAGAGCGGTCGGATTGACTCTGATGGGCAGCTTGGCTGCGATGGGATTAGCAACGTTCATCATGGGCGAGTATCTATCTCCGGCAATGCTCAAGTATGTTATCTCCACTTTTGCGGTCATAATGGGAATATTTGTGGTTGCCAGGTCCTACATGGTCAAAAGAATAGAACGACTAGATCTTTCAAAGCATCAATGGCTAATTCCAATCATGGGCTTCCTTATAGGCTACCAAAAGGGAACTTCAGGCGGTAATTACGGGCCCTTCAGCGTTACGGGGTACATGGTGATGGGAATGTCGGCTGCCGTGGGCATAGGCACAACAACGATCGCCGAAGGAATAGCCTGCGCCTTGGGAGTCGTAATGTATTTACAGATGACCGGAATAGTCCTAGCCGTCGCTGCGCCTCTTGCTATAGGCGCATTCTTCGCTGACCCGATATCCGCATGGGCGAATAATCACCTCAAGAACAAATTATCCCCGCCGTTCCATGGACGCATAATTGGGTTAGCGATGGTTGTAGTCGGCTTCATAGGACTCTTGAAAACGCTAGGCCTAATCTAGTGCGACTCGTGCAGACCTGGGAATGGGAGCTTAAATTGGGGTGAAATTATGGAATGGTGGCGTTGGCTAATATTGGTGATAGCAATAATCGGTGCTCTGGGTGGTATCCCTGCAATCAAGCGTCTCCTTAAGAGAGAACCATACATCCCCTAATTTTTTCTGTTAAGCCTGCACATCGCAAAACCGATAGAAACCCTTCCCCTTTTTATATTTCGTTTTACTGTAGTTACTGTAGTAAAGCGATCAAAGCGCAAAACTAGTGGGGTGACAAAATGTCGCAGACGTCGCAAACGTTGCAAACTGTGGAATTGTTTGATGTTGCTAGGAATGAGCAAGTAACTATGACGTTCCCGCTTAGTCTTTATGCAACTCTTATGCCTTTCTTTACAATACTTGCATACAGTGCTTTCCAAACTCCGAACCTTCGCGTAAGGTTTCAGCCACCTCTTGGCTCCCAAACACTCCATGCAATCAGGGGAGAATCCTTCAAGAAGAAAATGTTATTAGCAGCTGTGTTGGCCTGCGCAGAGGAGGGATGGATTTGAAAAAGAAACCAGAAAGCCAGAGGGAGAAATTCTTCAAAAACTTGAACACTTGGCTCGAAGGGGAAATACAAAACAGAGGAGTGGCTACCACTCCCACATCTGCATCACCAGAAAACTATGAGGGCTTGACCGAAGAGAACAGAAAAGCTGTTGACTCGTTCATGGAGCAGCTGAAACCGGACATCCAAGCGAAGGCTGTTGAACTATTGACGAGTGAGATCCGGGACAAGATTGCCCGCAGCGGAGACCTAAAGAAGATTCAAGAGGCCGCGAAAAAAGGAAAGCCCGTTGAGATCAAACGAAAGAAGGGCTGCATATTCCTACAGATCGGAAGCGGAGGACCCACAGACCCTATCGAAGAGCTCCTCATCGCAAACACAGGATAAACTGAGGCAACACATTAAACTCCCTTTTTTTCTTAAAATGTAAGCGGGGTGAAAGAATGAGCGGAAAAGTGGACTTGCACCTGAAACCTGAAACTATTGCGGCATTGGATGAACATGGTAGAAAGATTGGAGCGAAGACAGGAGACTATGACGCCATACTTGAAGACCTTTTCAAGAACGTCCGAAAGGACGTCTGGGCGGGTAACGACATTGAATCACTGAAAATGAAGGCCTCAGAATTGAAAGGGACCGTTAATCTGCATTATATTCAGTGCTCTTGCGGTGAAACATGGGAGCTAGCTAATGGTCCGAGACAACGGAGAGTATTCCTTGACAAGCACAAAGACCACATTGTAAAAAGGTTCCAGGTAACAACAACAGTTTCATAATCCCCCTTTTTCTCTGTTTGGGGTGAAAACAATGAGCAGTTATAACGCAATTAGATTTGCTCACGAAACAGCGGATAAATATATCGAGAGAGCAGGTTTAGTCTGTACAATGCATAGAAGGCCACTAAAGGTTAGAGTTCTAGCTGGAATAATTGACAAGTTACCAGACACACAAAAAGAGGACATTATCCAGAAAGGACCAATTCACATTTTTGCGGTAACTGAGGGGAATGATATTATCTTCGATATACGTGGGCTGGAAAGATACTGGTCTATAGATGTGGAAAAGGCAAAATTGTTGGTCGCTTTCGCTGTGGCCCATGAGCTCGCACATGTTCAAGGTGATTATTCTGAGGACAATGCAAACAGATTTGCAGAAAAAATGACGGGCATGAGTAATGAGGGTTTCCTCAAATTATCCTTAGAGCTTGTGAAGATCGGACACAAACGTAACTCTGCGATAAAAAGCCTTGCTAATCAAGCACAAGTAAGTGGCACGATACCTTAAAATTCTCATTTTTCTATTGGGGTGAATTGATGCGGAAAAAAGAAGCCAAAAAGTATATTGCAGAACTCTGCAGTGAGGCCAAGGGCAGCTCCTCGTCGGCTCCAGATCCCTACTATTACGGGGTCAAGGAAGGGCTGCGAGAAATTTCTAGATTGGCCAGCACATTTGCAGTACATTCTGTGCGCTTGCGGCGGCGTTTGGGACCTGCCGAACGGCCCGCGAGAACGAAGGGAATTCTTTGAGAAACACGGAGACCTGCGCTGTCAAATTTCGTGCTGTTTTCATCAAAGAAATCATACTGTATTGAGAACGTACTGCTCTTTGTGCCAGCTGTGAGTGACCTGTAGGACACTGAGCCCCTTTTTTCTTTATATACTTCGTTTTACAACTCTATAAACCGAATGGGGTGAAAGCAATTAACTCGAAAAATGCAATCGGATTAGTGTTGCTTGCCATATGCGTTGGGTTCACTGTCTTCTACTACTTTGCCTACAACATGTCTGCTGACATAGCATACAGTAATACGTTCGGTAGCGACATCGAAATGATATACGATGCAGGAGACTTCATTGGACAGAGAGAGGGCCTCATGAGAGTCTGGAATACGATGAATTCCACATGGAGAGCAGAAGACTTCAACACAACCTATTCTTCGGCTATGCCCTGGGATCGTGTCAAATCAAACACCATCTACTACACAAACATATACTTTAACCAAATAAACAGGACGATAGACAACAACATCAGAGCTCTAAACGAGATGTTAAGGAATAACACTGCCACAGGCGTAATAAACAACTGGCAACTAAAGACGCTCAACGAAACTGTTCAAGAAATGAAACGCGGTGGTGGTCTTGCTTGGGCAATAGAAGGCGCTTGGTATCTACAGTTTGCTCCGATGGCATACTACTGGTTTGCTATCCTCCCACCAGTCTGGATAGTCGGAGTACTAGCTGCACTCTACTGTTTCTACAAAGGGAGTAGTTAAGTAGTCAACACAAATTCCCTTTTTTTCTGTGCGGGGTGAAAACATGGTTAGAAAAGTGCGCCAAACCATAGAGAAGTATCAATCGCTGGAAGTACAAATACGTGACTTGTGGGCAAGCAGAGGACTAGAAGTAGTAGAAGAGCGTGTAAGAGCTCTCACGGATGGCAAATACAAATGGACTATAATTGCGAGGCCGAAAGAGCAGGCGGCATGATCAGAAATGCGCTTGATCACGTTGAACGTGCCTGAAGAATACTTATATCAGTTAGACCTCTTAGTTCAACAAGGGTTTTATCCGAACCGTGCTGAAGCAATAAGGCTGGCAATACGAGATATGATAATGAAAGAAACATGGAGGAAACGAGTTTAAATCCCTTTTTTCTGTTATGGGGTGATTTACTTTTTTACTTTTGTAGTGCCTGGCCATCCGCAGACTTTGCAGCCGTGAACAAAGCGGTGCTCTGCTTCTTCTTGAAGTTGTCGAAGTTTTTCAGGGTGCTTTTCCTTCATCAGTCTAGTTCACTTGCATAGCTCCAGATATTGCTCTTGGGTTACGTATGGCCAAACATACTCCTTTTTCTCGTTCACAGGTACATCCTCCGGCTAATTGTCTATAGCCCTAACCCTTTTCTTTTAGTGTGAAGGTCGCCGTCGCCTCAATTCCAAGAGCTTCGTCACGCGCCGTGATGGTGACGCCGCCTGGCGCCACATCGCTCGGAACGGCGAATGATGCAGCATACTTGCCATCTGCACCCGTCACAGCCGTTCCGACGTCGAACACTGCGCTTGCAGCGTCGGTCAGTTTCAGGCCCGCTGTTTCTCCGGCGGCTGGCTTGTCTACGTCGGAAAAAACGATGCCGGACACGTTCACGGTTTCGCCGTGGTCATACTGGATCTTTTCCACGACAAGGCTCATTGAAGGGACGGTTACGACTGTCTTCCTCAACATCCTCCAGACCATAATGATCAGGAGGAGTATGAAAAGGGCTAGGGCTACAGCCACTTCTCCCAACAAGAAACGTATTAGGACATCCAATACACTGGCCTCCGCTCCTCTTTATGGTTTGAAGAGGTTTTAAATATTACGTTTTTGTTATATAAAACGTATGGGGTGAACGAATGAAGCTGGGAAAACTAATATTACGCTCTGACGGAGACATGGAAGTAGAGAATATTGAAGTACAACCGGAGGAATTGGAAGGCCTTCAAAAGATTCTGGTTTTAGTGGAAAAGACGGCAAGGGCAGCCCGGATGTCACCAACACCTATTGCAGTAGGACCACCAGAAGAAAAGTGCCAAGTAATCGGCTGCCTTGAACCAATAGCAGAACCCATATGCATTACCGCCGCCGCAATTGCCACCACACCGGGTGCTGTACGCATATATGCTTGTAAGACGCATGCCGAGGAATTAAGGAATTCGAGAATCTCATAAAAACCCTTTTTTTCTTGTTTGGGGTGAAAATGTGGATGAAAACGAAATAATTCTGAAGGAAATCAGGGACCATGCGAAATACTGGCATAGCGACATGGCTAAGAGACTGACTGTGGAAAAGCATCTTACGGAAAAAGGCATAAAGGATGTTTCTGCTAAAATTGACAATTTGATAGAAGCTGGAAAGTTGACCCGTATTCCCAAACGTAGCGGCGACTATTTGAAAGAAAGCATTACGAAGTTAGACGTTTAGATTCCTTTTTTTCTTTGGGGTGCATGCATGCCTAGAAAACAATTCAAAAATCTTTGGAGCATCGTTAAGAAACTCATCCTCGAACACTATGACGTGTTGATTAAGAGGTCAATCCGCGGAAGTTTCTACGTCGTAGGCGACTATTTAGCTCCATTACTTGGCAAGAAGATTACAATGGAAGATTACAACTGGTTCGGCACTGACCAGGGATACGCGAGTTATCGAGATGATGTTTGGCCTTTAATCGAGCAACAATACGATTTGGAACGGCCTGAAGCTGCTGCGATAGGAGTAGTGTATGATGATGGCCATGAATATCCCATATCGCATTTGGAGAAGGTTTGGGATCAGGCAAGAGGTTTCATCTTTGTTGAGAAGGCAGATGAAGCGAAAGACTTGCAGGAACTGAGTCGTTATGGCTGGACGATTGTTGCTGGAAAAGGATATCCTCTGAGACTTGTGCGGAAATTGCTAAAACAAGATAAGCGACCCGTCTTAGTATTGCATGATTGGGACAGGGATGGAGAAGGCGTCTACAGGGCCTTAGGATTCGAAACCCGGAGAACCAGACACTTGGACATAGCCTTGGGAGAACGAGTCACAGACTTGGGCCTAACCAAAAAGCACGTCAAGGCTTTAAAACTGCCAACAAGGCCGTCGCCACCGAAATATAAGGGCAAACCGAGAGTGGAGCTCTCAGGACTCGCGGTCTTAGCTACAAGAATGGGCCTGGAGAACCCTGTGCTCGCGTACACGGTTGCCACGTTGCTGGCGAAGGGTTTCAGGTTAAGCCCGTCTGAAGTTACAAAAGACGTATTACTTGCTAGACATTTGCGGTGGGCCCTAACAGACGGCCTGAAGGAAGTTGTCAATGATGTCGTCAAAACCTTGATGGAAGAGCTAAAACCCGCCGGCGCATCTGTAAGTGGGACTCTGGACTTTAACGAGCCCTTCAAGATGGAAGGACTGGACGAGGCCCTGGAGGAGTTGGGCAGAGAAATTGCTGACCGGATCAAGTGGCGAACCGAAGCCGACTACGAGAACGAAGCACGAGAAAAGTTCACATCCTCAGACCTAATCCAAATACTAAAGAGCGCAGACTAAACATGATGAACCAGAAAGTTCTTCGAGTCCAAGCTTATTTGACAATGGGAAAGGACTATAAACGCTGGAGATTATGGAGATGTGTTGAGGGCTGGTTAGATGATAGGAACGTTGAAGCACAAGAAGAGATCAAACGACTTGAAGCAAAAGGGTTTAAGGCGAAAATTTGGATGCCTCTACCTCAGCATAAAACTAGCGGGCATACACACATAGTTGTTCTGGCAACATTTCACGAATTCTGCAAACTCGCAGGGATAGGAGTCTTTGTTTGATGGCTGAGACAAATCAGCGAATAACCCTTTTTTTCTTCTTAACCGAATTATGGGGTGACGTAATATATCAAAAAAACCTTTAACACAAGAACAAAAACAAAGGAAAAAAGACTACGATAAAAATTGGAAACACACACACCCAGATCGAGTGAAAGCACACAAAAAGACGTGGAGAAACAAAAATCCAACATACGACAGTTCATATAATCGCGACTACCGCAAAAAAAATCCGACATATATGAGGGATTACCAAAGGAAAAAAAGAGGCTACAAAGGCCATCCTCAACCTCGTCAGCCAGGACAAAAATACAGCTACAACTACAAGGAGCAAGCTAAACTTGTTCGCGTCCAGAAAAGATTAATGGTTCTAACTCATTACTCCCAAGGAAAACCCAAATGCCAATGCTGTGGTGAAGATCGAATTGAATTCCTTGGCATGGATCACATTAATGGCGGAGGAAACAAGCACCGCCGAGAAATCAAACTAAGCGGATTTGCATTTTACAACTGGCTTATTGCAAACAACTTCCCAGTTGGTTTTAGAGTATTGTGCCACAATTGCAATATGGCGAAGGGGTTGTATGGATATTGCCCGCATGAGAAAGAACAGGTCGTCCAGGTTGGGGTGATTTTAGAAAAGTGTTAGTTGGAAGAGTACTAGAAACCAAGGGTTCAATAGGCAGAGCGGAGTTCACTGACCAAGCGCGAAACGGCGACTACATTTACTATCGATTGTCGAACAATAGGAAGGCTGTGTGCCAGATCATCAGCCTTAAGAGCACTCCTGTAATGGGGTTCCACGGCGACTTCAAAATCTTGGACAGTGATGAGCTGCCCAAATCCTTCACGTGCCTTTATCTGCTGCGTCAGGCCTTAGACGCGGGATACTTTGAGATTGGCAAGTGCAAGGATAAGATAGTGAAGTTGCTGCTCAACCCATTCTTTCTGCACACGTTGATTGCGGGAACGACAGGCGCAGGGAAGACGCATCTACTAATCGTTTTAGCTGAAGAATTCCTGAAGCATCACATTCCATCCCTGTTCATTGACACCAAAGGCAATCTTGTCAATTTAAACCGGTTCAGCCCCGATGCAGTAGTGACTGAGGAATTGAAGTTTGAGGACTTCTTAGGATACATGAAACACAAGAAACTTGTGGTTTACAATCTTCAGGGACTCAGCTACTCAGTCAAGGCTAACCGAGCATTTGAGATCTTGAGCGAACTTATGAGGGCAAAAGAGCGGGACTACAAGAATGCTGAAAATGACACGAGGCTGCTTGAAATTCTGCCAATTCTAGTGGGCATCGATGAAACTGAGATCTACGCTCCGGAATTTGACAAGTCAGCTCCTAGCACGGAATGCAAGGAGACACTAATTGACATCGCTAAACGAGGAAGGGAGTATGGACTTGGCCTGATTCTGGCAACACAGCGCGTCTCTCAACTCGAGCTGGAGGTAAGAAGCCAATGCAACAGCGCTTTCATATTTCACATCTACGACGACGGCAGCCGGAAAGTCCTTAGAGCACTACCGTACATAAGCAGCTTGGAGCTAAACAGAGTAAAGAATTGCACTCGAGGACAAAGCCTAATCACCGGCCAGATCATGGAACATCCAATAATGGTCGACGTCAGAGACATACAGACAATCCGAGCCAAAGACGTTGATTTCGAAAAGATGGTTGGACTACAAAAGCTAGTGCAGCCCGAAGAAACAGAAGAGGAACCATCATCTGGAACATTTTCAGCCATAGCCAAGGTCTATCGTGTAGGAGACCCATGCCCCGACTGCGGAAAACCACTCGCATACGACCAGAAATACGGAAAAGTCATCTGTAAATCCGACGCATGCACAGTGATAGAATGCAAGGGCGCCAAAGTGATCAGGGCAGCCGCTCCAGCGAGAAAGCCATAAACTAATAAGCCAACTAAAATCCTTCTTTTTTCTATGTGGGGTGAATAACGTGGTCCGTGACGAAGAAGAAGACAAAGACCCGACCGACGAAGAAGAAGATTGGGAGGACGAATAGCCCTGTACTTTTTCTTCGGTTGGTCGTCCCTTTTTCTTTCCGGGGGTGACATCTTTGAGTGAAGATGAAGAAAAAGGAAAGTTAGGAGTTGATGAGCAACTTAGCCAACTTCGAAGGGAACACAAGGAAATCAAGAGGACACTTCAAGAAGTACAGAAAACCACTGCTTTTTATCAGACTACCTTCGGAATGGCCGACCAGATTTTGACAGCTGTCAAGAAAGGCCATGCTAAGTCGCCCAGTTTTGCACCTGAATTCTTGCAGGATAAACAATACGTTCAAACAGTCAGAAACCTATGTGTAGAAGCTATCTACAGCAAATGGAACTCTGAAAGGAAACCGTCCTCGCTCCTCTACGTATATTATTCTGTTACCAGGAGGATCCAGGAGATGATAAATGAGCGCAAGTGGGATCCTAAGGCTTGGCACGTACCCGGCAGGAAGACCGTTGACCGCAGAACAAACGAAACAGCAGACGAGAGAACATGGCCGAATCAACCGCCATGCTTGTGTATCAGGGCCGGAATATATTGTCCTAATCCCGCACTATTTGATAGTGAAACCAAAGAGAAAATATTGATGATTGCAGACAGGTGGAGTAATAATAAGCCTTAAATTGCCATTGACAAAGATTAGGGTTTGGTTAGGACAATGATAAGTGACGAAGGTGCAGCTTGGTTCTTCATGGGCGAGGGTGACTTATCTCTTGAAATCAAACATGATAAGAGACCTGGTATCGGTTATCGAATGTATCCAGTGTTTAGAGTCGCTAATACAGACTTCGCTCTAATCGACGCACTTGAAGAGTGGTTTAGAGAAAATCAGATTACTTATCACAGGAAAAAGGGACAGGGAACTAACAAGCCATGTCCAGTTGTGAAGACGCAATGTCTCTCTGTCATGAACGTTTTGGATAGGGTATACCCATACTTATTAGGTGAGAAGAAAAAGATAGCAGACCTAATCTATCAATATTTCGAAGAAGTATGGGTTCCACCAAAACATCCCGAAAAATATGGACCAGCAGATCGAGGAAAGTTTCTGACAGGAGTCAAAATACACGACGAAATATGTACTATCAACAGTGGGAAAGACCGTTCACATAGAAATCGTAAGTATAATATAGCCTATTTCGAAAAGGAGTTCTATGCCGAACCCCGCATTATTTGATGAACCCACAAAATCTCAGCTGCTCGCTATGGCCAGAACGTGGCGTTCAAAACCCTTCTAACTTTCCCTGTTTTTTGCCTGCTAGTAGGATGTAGTCATTCTTTTCTGGTCTATCAAATCGTAGACTCTCTGCAAAAGTGGAATGGTCGAGAGGACACTCCTTATTCTGGGAAATATGGGCTTTGGAGTGGGCGTTGGAGTTGGACCAGGCGAGGTTTCGCTCACCGCTGCCAAAGTGTGATCTGAGTCCATGGTTATGGTGATTGTCGGGTCTGTCCCAGCAACATTGCCATCTAGCAACCACCGCTTGAAAGCGTAGCCCGAATTCGGAGTTGCTATGACCGTGCCCGTTTGGCCTGCATCAATATCATAGCTGCCTGCAGCAGGATTCGTCGTACAGTTCTCAGCGGTTATAGTGAGGCGATGTTGACCAAGCGGCGGAGGGGTTGTTTGCGTGAAGTATGCTTTTAATGTGCCATTGTCAGTCATTTGGAAAGAGATAACCGGTACATGGGGATTATAATACTGTTGGAAACTTGATTCCCAATGGTCAAATTGCCATCCTGCCGCAGCATGTGCAGTTTCGTTTACATTAGTATACTCAGGTATTTGGTGTGTGCCAGTATCATAAGGCGTCACTGAACCGTTACCGATGATCTGGACTGTGAGATTGAGATTGTAGGCGCCTATGGGTGAGAATCGTGCTGTTACAGAATGATCTGTATTCATAGTCACGCCTACGGTTGGATACTCTGGACCCCAAGATGTTCCGTCAACCGTCCACCCAGCAAATTGGTACCCACTGTTAGCAGTTTGGGAGATTGATACAACCGTGTTAATTGCGTATGAGTGAGTTCCTGGTGATGGATTTGTTGTTCCGCCTGTTTCTGCCACTATGGTCAAGGCGAATGCCATTCTTATCGGGGCTCCTGGGTTTTACTCACAACATCACCTTAGCCGTCTAAGATTAAGATGGACTCAAGAAGATTTAAGTTTATCCTTGTTACTGATGCAATATTTTACCCAAAGAGAAAGGGAAGGGAGAGCCCCAAACCTTTTTATTCGTTTTATCCCTCTAAAACGAGAAAAAGGGGGGGATTGGAGTTGCTTATGAGCAGGTAACGCCTGGGTCATATTTTATGCGAGTAGCAACTAGCTTGAGCAGTATAAAGGGGTAGATTCCAATGGGGCCTTTGATTACGACCTTTCCGTTTGCATCTTTGCACATGGTTAGTAGCTTGCGCTTTGTCGTTAGTATTGGCAGGGGTGTTGGTGAGATTGCTTCACATACGGCTACGAGCCCATGGTTTGCGTCCATGACGACGGTGTATGAGAGAGATGTGCTTACTGACACATTATCCAGTAGCCATTCTTTGAAACGATAGTTGCTGTTCGGTGTGCAAGCAACTGTTATTGATGCGCCAATGTCAGTTTCGTAAGTTCCTGCCGCTGGATTCGTCAGACCGTTGATAGACGATATGGTTAGGTAACATTTCTGTGGCGAAGAAGGCGGCGGTAATGTTTCGAAGATGGCGGCCAACATGTGATCCATGTTCATTGTCACGTTTATGGGATTCTCCAGTGTGACTTGCCCGTCAAGCTTCCAATTGACGAAACGGTAATTGCTTTCGGGAATGGGAGCTACATTTACGACTGTGCCTTGGCTGTACTGATAAGTGCCCGGGGCGGGGCTTGTTGTTCCTCCAATCAATACGCTGATAGAGAGTGCATACGTTGGCGAGGGCGGAGCCGTTACGGGAACTAAGGATGCGTTGACTGTCCACGGAGCATAATTCGGATTTTGCATCGAACTGGCCTGTTGACCCGTGGCATCTATGTAGCCAGATTTACTAACAGCCCAAGAGATGGGAGCCGCAAGTACATTGCCATCGCTGACAACACACACTCCGTTGTTATCCGTGAACCCGTTATAGGTCACACCTGATTGCACGAAAGCACAGTTTGCACCAGAAACAGGCGCCCCCGTGGATGCGTCTTTAACCGTAAATGTGCATATGGCGACGTTGACCGCCGCCAGTTTGAATGTGGCATTCAAACTGTGGTTAGCGTTCATTGTGACTATATAGGGATTGCTAGCTCCTACATTTACGCCGTCGAGTTCCCAGTGGTCCAAAACGTAACCAGAGTTTGGTATTGCGGTGACAGAAACATTGCCTGCAGCGTATCCAAGGCTACTTGGCGAAGGACTTGTTGTACCTCCAGCTGAAGCTGTGATCGCTAGCAGATAGGTAACTGGAGGCGGAGCCACACCAGAAACTAGGGATACGTTGACTGTCCACGGAGCATAATTGGGACTTTGGAAGGAACTGGCCTGTTGACCCGTGGCATCTATGTAGCCAGATTTACTAACAGCCCAAGAGATAGCAGCCGCAACTAGATTGCCGTCACTGACCACACATAATCCGTTGTTATCCGTGAACCCGCTATAGGTCCCAATACCTTGTACAGTAAGAGTACAGTTTGCACCAGAAACAGGCGCCCCCGTGGATGCGTCTTTAACCGTAAATGTGCATATGGCGTTGGTCATAAGGCATCAATTAATCTATACTTTCGTAGACTTAAAAGCTTTCTCAGAGGAAGAATGAGAAATTCAACTGTTTAATTGGCGGTACTTCGAGTTCTGAATTCTTCTGTCCATAACCGATCGTAACATGTTCATAAGAAACGATGGCGTTACGGTCAGCCTACAGTTGGTGGCTTAGAATTCCGCCGAGTACTTTGTAGCTAGCAAACTCCGCAGCTGTAATCGACTTGTCGGGCTTCGGCCAGTTTGGATCTCCCTCATGCCCTGGCCAGGAAACGGCTGCGTGACCTAGAAACTGCTGATAAACCAGCCAGAAGACAGCTGGATTTGAGAGTTCAATGGCAGTTTTGGTTTCCTCACACACTAGGTAGACACCCAAACCCTCTGGTTGAACAGTTCTGAGCGTGTTTAGGCCCGCAAATTTATTACGCATCATTCTGATTGGCCCTGGCTTTTTGACGGTATCAAGCATAGTTCCTCCCTGCAGAAATCCGCCCTGAAGAATAGTCTTTTGTTGAGACATGACATCAAGTCCTTTAAGAATAGTTATCAGAGAACCCTTATAAGTTTTGTTCTTTGGAGAAGTAGCTATCAAGGGTTTTCATTCTTTTTCAACTCTTCTGACCAACCCCGTCCTACACTGTAGACATCTCGTGACCCTCACCGGCCTTATTTGAGTATCTTGTCTACCTGGAATCTGAACCGGCAGATCCATAACTTGCGGAAATCCGATCTCGCACTTGGGACAGAACATAGTTACCTTTGTCTTCTTCAATTTCTTACTCACTTTAACTCATCTCTCCCTATCCTCTGGAGGCACGTAATTCATGTCTAATGCCTTAAAGATCTCTTCTTCGGTTCTGCTGGCTATGACCTGACCGTCCTTGATGACTCCCTGTTTTGCGCTTAGCATTAAACCCATGCATTTTGCGCTTGAGCAAAGGTAGATGTTGTGCTCCGTGCTTCCAGTCCGAATAAGAGTGAGGACTCCCAAGTCTCAGGTCTTGCGCGGTAGATATCTACTGATAACTTGTTTTCCCGAAAGTTCAGTCGCATTAGTTCTTTACCGAATTCATCACCGAGCAGTTTCAATGGACCTCTCATCAGGACTTCAGGAATATTCTTTGCCCATGTTTCGTCGGGCTTCAAACGCATAGTCTGAATCGTATTGTGGAAAGGGTCGGGAATGCGGTAATCTGAGTAGTCTGGAATTGCTACGATGTCGATGTCGTTGACTTCTGGCCGTCGACGCCGAATACTCCCAACAACAAGCACCTTCTCACAAAGACTACTAATGACCCCGGTGATTTGCTTCGCGTATTTTTCTGCTTCTTCAAGCTTCATAGCGTTTTATCTCCGGAAAGCGATAACTACTCCTCTCTTCTCGGGAACTCCCAGATAGCGTCAAATATGCCTGGATTGTCCACTTTCGTACCTTCAAAAACTGCCAAGATGAGCTTCAGATTATTGTTCTGCTGTTTGATCAGTTTGTATGCTGTGAGACGAGGGCCGTCTCTGAGAAGATTGCTTGAAGGGTTTATCTCGCATTCCACTATATAGAACATCGTTCCATAAGTATCTCGTACTGCATGGCGATATTCCACCATATTTCCTTCTGTGAAATGCTTGTCCACAATCTTGACGAGTTCGGGGTCAGTGTCCTTCTTTAATCCCCATTCAGAATTCGGGTCGTAGATAACAGCGCAAGCTACATCTGCATACAGTCGAAGTTCTGCCGTAGCGATCCTTGTACTGCCAAATCCTCCTCCCTCAACCTTGGTTTCTGTCTTGACGTCTAGGGCATTTTCCCTGACGAATGTAACTTGGAGAAAGTTGTCTCCCAGAACATCGTTAAGCAATTTCAAACATGCCATACGAATTAGATTTTGATGTCCTGAAGACCCTTTCCGCCCTCCGTTTTCACTCATTGTGTTTTACTCCTATGCGGCTGTTTTTCTACATCCTCCATGGTCCATCGCACTTTTTACATTCTTCCTCCCAACCATCAAATTTGTGCCCTTATAGCTGGACGATTTAATAACCTTGAACTCGGCAAGTTTAAACAGTCTTCTTAGAGATTTTAGGGGATAGATCCTTAAATGGGGATATATCCACGTCCTTTCAATATTTGGAGTGGTTAAAATGATTATTCCACCAGGCTTTACGTATCTGTTCATCTTCACCAGAAACGGAAAATCGTAGATAAGATGCTCGATGATCTCAGCGGCACAGACCACATCGAATTTTTCCGTCCATTCGGGTTTGAGGTCTTCGACTGTATCTAAGTTCAGCGCTTCAAACGCGCAATTAGGATAAAAGCCATCTAACCTTAACCTTGTTTTCTGAATCACAGATGGTAGATCGACTCCCACTGATTGAAAACCAAGCCCAGCCAGATATTCAACAAAAGAACCATCGGAGCAACCGCAAACCAACACGAATTTGGGAGGACTACCTATGTATTTCATGAAATGTTTAGTCCTGTCTTCCAAATTGGCTGATTCGTCCCCGAATCCTCTCGTTGAATAGTAATTTTCTTGACGCTTAAGCCAAATTTGACTCATCAGCCTCGCCTCATTTCAATTTTAAGCACCTCAGATAACTAAGTGCTTCATGGGTTTTCTTGAGCCTCTCTACACAGTCTCTATTAAGTCCCGTGTACTTCACAACATCTTCAACAGAGAGTTTTCGTTCAGTCAGAAGCACTACGGCTACGCTTTCAGCAGTGGTTTTTCGCCCAAATCTCTTTATAAGATCCTGAAATTCCTCTTCGAATAACGTTTGACGGAATCTTACCCGTAATTGGTTAACCATGTGTTTCCCTCCTATGAAATACACGACCCCCAAATGGAGTCCAAATACTGATTGATTTGTTTCCCTCTTGCAAAGATTTTAGCCAAGGTCTTCCAGTAGAATCTTTTTTGTCTAAGCAACATGTCTGAGCATCGCTTTGGTTTTCGTACTCTTCACCGCATATAGAACAAGCCCATTTCCACTCAGTAGCCCATCCATGTTTTGAATCTCGTTTCAACACGATTTTCTTCGCAAGCGGCTTCATTCGTTTTCCTCCTCCCGTGGTCAGCCTCCCGTGACTATTCGCGGGAAAACTGCTTCAAGAATTTTATGGACCTCAGCTACAGACTTCTTTTCTAAGCCAGTGACCAGACAGACGATCATCCGACCAGGCGCATCTCTTTGTTCTATCTCCCTAACCAACAGAAGGATCTCCCTTATTTCGTCTACTGACAAGTTCTCGACACGTACACCTAGCTCCGTTTTTGCTAGGAGCATCAATCCCGCATTAGATTGGAGACTCCCACTAGCCCACGCCATAAACTCATCATACCTTTTTTGATCGCCTGGAAACTCTGTCCCGCATTTCTTACACTTCCACCAATCACCGTATGTTGGTTCAGTATAACGGAACTCACTATCTGTGCTTCCACACTTTGGACAGGTCATTTTGTTACTCACTTTGAAAAATTCACTACTGATTCAGTCTCTCTAGACGCCCAAACTTCAAGAATCTCAATTGCCTCAAATTCTTTAACGCCCTTCTGTTCTAGAATGCTAACATGACTCAGAATATGCTTCATTGTGCTAATGGGGATCGGATATAGAAGTTTGTGTTGGTCATCATGTAGGATCACCATGAATTCTTGTGGGTTTTTTGCAGGTCTAGTATCAACTGTCATGCTACAAGTGGCCATGTGGTATCCTTTAGGGAAAGCTTCACGAAGCCACTGAGCCATATTTCTTATCTGTTTTCTGACTACCCTGTCAAATTCTACTTTCTTCTTGGACATTCTAAGCTTCACCACTTCTGCTCCTTTCTGAAGACAGTATGAGAATTAATGCACCCTTCTTCTTTGTTTACCTCCTCAGTTTCAGGTTTTGGCGGCTTTGGCAGAATTGCTTTAGCACAGTCTCTACAATAGACTGCTTCTTTGCCCTTGGACCTGATAGTGTACTTGGGCTCCTTTAAACCTAGAATCTTCCCGCATTTCGGGTTAGAACATCTTTCCTCCACAAAAATTCCCGAGTCAGGCTTCGACTTCACGATAGTCGGAGGCATGAATTGGTCAAGAGTTCCACTCATCTTAGTCTCTCCGCTCTCCGTTGCTTACCATCTGGTTCAAGTATTCTAAGGCAAGAAAGGCATTGTCTAACAATCAACCATTTGCCGCCGATCGATGTTCGTTTAGGCAGGGTAACATTACTACTTTGGCAGTGTGGACACCTTATTTCCTTGTCGAGCCTGCCGCATTTTGTGCAGATCAGACGGTTAGGGTGGTCCTTGCAGTTACTATTTGCACCCCTTTGGCTTAGCATGCAGAAAAGTTCGTGGAAATCAAAGTCGCCATTACAGACAGCACACTTCCCCTCTTTCCCCTGGTTCATTCGTTTTCCTCCACACTCAGATATTTTTTGAGGATGTCGCATTTGGACGCTTTTCTACAGTGACTACACATCACTATGCTGAGAGCACATTTTGTATCGGCCTTCATCATTTTTCGGAGTTTTCCAATGACGCCCATATTCTCAGCCATTACGACACCTTCTGATTAGCGATTAGCCTTGTTGAACTCTTTTATGAGGTTGTTCGGATTCATAGGGCAGATGAGCCAATCTATCTCCCGGCAGGGTTCAGCGTATTCGTGGGTATCGATTCTTCCTGGTTTAGTGCATTCGAAGTAGCAACGATCCTTAGTTACTAGACAAAACATACAGATTGGCTTTGTACCGTAGTAGCAGTTGATCGGCCTTCCTAGCTTTAATTGAGCGTCGCCAACTTCCCTTTCAGACATTGTGTTTTACTCCTCTAAAGCGCAGGCTTTCCTGGTAGTTTTGGATTCCTATTCTCGTCTAAACCATAGAGAGCGGCCTGAGCACGTCGGAGTCCGATTTTCAGTCCATAAGCCCTGTCAGGGTCTAATTTCTCGAAACTCTCGATTTGACCGCATTGTGAACAGATGACAGTTTTACCGTCATGTGATAGCGCGTTAAGTGCATCATCTTTTTCGAGAACATTAACAAAACATCTCGGACATAGCCTTCTCTCCTTCACAGCATCTCTAGTCATTGGTTTTACTCTCCTCTAAACTGAGTCTGTAACTCTTAGAAAACCTTCCACCAGCAAATAGCCTAAACAGGAACATGGAATGGAAGATCCCGAAGGCCAGCATGAACACGGTTGGGAATCCAGACCAAGCATCGGGGTAGCTTCGTTGAGTCGCAAGCATAATGCCGTATCCTTCAGCATAGGCTATCCCAAATCCTATGAGGAACAACAGTGTGAGGCCCATGTCTCTTTTGGTTATTCGCATTGCGTTTTACCTCCTAAATCGAGAATCTTTCTAACTCCTTATGATATTCGCCACAATGAACACAAGCAGGAAAGACCCTGCCGTGTTTCTCACAGTAAAGAGAACATTTGCCCCTCCACGGTCGTTTTGCCCTTCTCAAATTTCCACCGCAATGAGGACAACCTGGAAAGGACAGACATGAGTAATCTTGTGTCTTGTCTCCATGTTTGCCATCTGTTGGACAATCTTTCGGATATTTTGCACAACACGCGCTATAGGTACAATCTACTTCGTCCATTGTGTTTTACCATCCTTTGATTTTCACGTACCACAGCTTTTTGAAAAGTAATGTCAGTGCTAGTCGCAATTTCTGACAAGGGTTTCCTAAATCAACACTTATCATCGCTCTATGAGGCAGATACACAGTTACACTCGCGTCTAAAGTTCCAGTTGAAAAACGGAGCAAGTCAAGCTGAATCATGCCAAGCCTAACTGACCTATCATTCATTGTGTTTACCATCCACTAAACCGAGATCTTTTCTCTTCAAGCATTGGAAATTTCGCTGTACACATCCTGTTGTAGCTCTGTCGCAGGGACAGCATGATGGCTGAGTTACATCCATTCTTCTACTCATTTGTCAGGCCTCCACTTGTGAAGCAGACACCTATCATCACAAGATGTACGGCCACAACGAAGACAAGCCAACGAATAAGTAGGCTCGGCGGCTGTAGAATTGCTCAATTAACCACCCATCTTTCCTTTCATGTTTGTTCGATAGCTGCAAACTCTACCTTCACGTTTTTCCTCAATCCAATCTCTTTCAACCATCTTAACAAGGTTGATTGAATGCCGCAGCGTGTCGTCGCTTGCATACCCGAGCAAGATAGGAAGCCGCTTCCTGCTGAACCATTCTCCATCGTGGTCGAGGAGCAACGTGTACAGCTGCTTCTCCTTATTGTTCATTAGCGCCATGATTCGCTTCACACCGGGCAAATTAGCGTATGTTTGACTCTGGCCTGATTGAACTGGAAGAGGAGTAGGTGCGACTTCTGTAGTCGACGTAGACTTGGAGTTCCGCAAAGTTAGGAGTTTCTCTGAAATCGTTCTTTCTCCGCGGATCCGCGGTGCACGTAATTCGTCTGCGTGGCCTTCGATAATCTTCTCACTGATGCCTTCGCGGTGGAGTACTATCTTGAAGCCTTTGTCCATGATGCTGAATAGTCTTTTTCGGTCCCGCAGGTACTCTTCAAGCGTCATTAGTACGTGGTTCTCTTGTTCTTCAACATGGCTGTGCAGCAGCCTTGTATGCCTCTGGAGCTCCTGACGCCTGGATCCTCCGAGCCAACTAACCTCTATTACCCGCTCGATGTCAGGCAGGCTCATACCTTCATCTCCGACTCGAGAGACGACAACCACTCGGTGAGCCAGAATCGTTTCCATGTTGTCTTTCGTGCCGCCATACACGAAAGGCACTTCGACGGCCGGTTTTGAGAAGCGAGCGGCTATTGCTTTGCCGACTTCGATCGAGTCTGAAAAGATTATTGTTCGCATGTCAATCTGCAGGAGAGAGTCAAGTCTCCTTAGTTTTGCCTCAAAGTTTTTAAGAATCCAAACATGACAGGTTGGACTCTTAATCAGGTTGAGTTTCTTGAAGTATTCCCAGCTGAGCCCTACTGGTTTGCCTGAGAGCGCAAAAACGTATTCTTCACGTCCGTCTTCTCGAAAAGGCGTATTATGTGTCACAAATCCCCCGGCGATGAAATTCTCTGTGAGTGGGGCCTTTATGTCGATTATTGGAAACTTTGATTTGAGTCTTCTGGATGTGCTAACGGCCTCCCATCTTATGTATGCAGATGTAGGTGGCGTTGTAAACGATTTATTTCTGAGTTGAGTTGTTGGAGTGAATGGTGTGCAGTTCCTCTGAGAAGCATGGCTTATGCGACGACTTTGGCGAAGAGATAATGCTCTTCTCCGGGCATAGAGCCAAGCAAGTGCGGAGTTGGCAAGGGCTTGTTTGGATGGCGAGTATGCAAACTCAATGTTTTCCAAGAATTTTATGAGATTGCCCAGGTTGCTCTTGATGTAGACAGTGAATCTATATCTCTTAACTAGACGACCCTTTGGACTCGTCCATTTCCACTCTGTGGTTTTGAATTTTGTTTCTATCTCCATCTTAGTCAGCGTGGTAATAATGAAATCGAAGAACTCTGCAAGATACTCTATTTTCTCTGTTGTTAATGTCATTGAAGGCCAATCTATCATGTCACCATGGTAATGTGGCATCCTCTTCCTAAGCTGTGGTGGATGCCCTTCCGCGCCGAATAGCCCAGATATGAAGAGGCGTTTTTGTTCAAAACCATCCAACGATGGTACTTCGGTTATTTGTGTCGTTTTCCTTCCCATGGAGGCACCACATTCAACAAATGTCCTGCCGATAACAGTGCCATGAACCTCGATAGAGTATGCTTCTTTGTTACCCTTCTTTGCCTTTCGCGAAGAGAAACCTAGCCTATCAAGTGTCTTTTGCAACTCAACTGCTTCACCTTCGTCTCCAGTGAATGTAGTTCTATAGTAGCCAGACGGCGGTGTTATATGACCGTCACCGTAACAAAATCCTAGCAGTCGAATCAGTTCTGAACCATGTTCAAGTGGAGAAAGAGTAGCCGTTGCGACTAATGTGTCATTCTGTAAATGCCGAGCCCTGATGTATCTTGTTTCCCCGCCAACGTAGCCCTTTTTCCAAACCCAACCCAAGAAAGGATGGTCACCGGTACACTTGATACTGTGGCAATTTGTTGTCACAAGGAAAGGCTGCTTGTTTCCCAGCCATCTTGCAGGAAAAGCTTCAGCGGATTGAGTCTTCATCGTCATTGTTTGACTTTCTACGCCATAAACTGTGGTTTCCTTACCTACAAGATCGGACGCAGGTTTCAGGAAGCGATTGAACCAGTTTAGTGGCGTAGGAGTTGTTACATGGATCTCCGTATCTGAAGCAATGCAGGCTGAGAGGCCGAGAGTGTATTTGCGCTTGAGGAGTGCGAGTTTGACGAAAGTATTCGCGGGAAGATGGTGTTCTTCATCAATTATCAGGGTGGTCCAGTGTTTAGCCGAAGCTTTGGATATAGCGCTCTGGTACACCATCACTTCGTACTCGCCTGGCTGCAGGTCCGTGTGTGTTTGAATTCTTTCCAGCCATTGCTCCTTCAGCAGCTTGGTTGGAACTACGACCAGGTGCGGCGGCTTTAGATGTGTCATAGCCCATAACGCAATAACGGTTTTGCCGGTTCCAGGAGGGTAGTAGACTCCGATGGCGCTGAACCGTTTGAGCTCGTTCCAGGCTTGGACCTGGTAGTCACGAAGTTGCCAATCACACTTACGTTCCACGAGATCCGCACTGTCGACGGGCTTGATGTTGAAGGGGAGAACCCCGTCCTTAATCATCGAGGCTATGAGGTCAAAGGCCCTTTTGGGATTGACTCGAATCTTCGACTCGTCCCTGTCATGCAGGAAAGGCCGGTATTTCTGCCAGGCGTACTCGAGTGCGCCCTTGGGCCCGTGTAGCTCTTCCCCATCAAGAATCAATTCTGGAGGAGCCTTCCAGTTGAGTTGCCTTTTGATCGCTTCCGGGATCTCGCCGAGCCAGTCCATGTACCTGTTGATGAGAAAACGATTGTAACTTTCTGTCGACCGGTCCATCCATCCTATCTGGACGTCGACGAATTTCGGGATAATCAGATACCAAGAGTCAGGCCTGCCGTGAACGGGCTCTAGGTAGTAAGGTTTCTTGAAGAACGCCTCGAGCTGCTCACTGTCTAGCTTGGATGTTTTGATGCTTAGGGCGAATTCGGCCACTTGTTGCTCCACAGCTTTCCTGGCTTCCTCAGTCATGCCCGTGAGCTCCTTGACGTAAGGAATTATACCTATCAACTGTTCTAACAGAAACTTTGCTCGCTCCTGGTTAAGCTGAGCAATTCCAACCTTTTCCTCGCCGGGCTGCTCTGTCAAGATTTCGCCTACTTTTGTTCAAAGCGACAATGCTTCAGTTTTTCAGGATACTTCTCAAAGTCAGATCGCATTTGGCAAGTGTTTCCGTTCTTACACTCAGAACATTTCGGCGGCTTGACTTCAGGAGCCTTCTTGCTCATACCGACACCTTACCTCACAAGCACGTTGATCGCACATTGGTCCTTGCTGAGAACTTCGAATTCTAGAACGGCATTGACATTAATATTCATTTTTTGGCACAACATCTTCGGGATGGACATACGGCCTTTACTCCCAACGATTACAGTATGTCTATCTAGTTTTGTTTCAGGAGGTTCAGCAGGATATACGCTGAGTAGCACATTATCATACCAAGGGATATCTTTGTATCTAGCCGTGGTCATTTTCACAGACGTTTTATGAATGACCTCCACAGCAGACACTTTTAGGTCCCGTCCTTGAATTGCAATCACATCAGGGAGTGGACGAACCAATGGAATGCACCTAAAACCTTTAGCACTTAGTTTTTCTGTTTCAAGCTGAACATATCTTTGATGGATGTCGAAACTTCTACTGCTCACTTCTCTTCCCCACCTTGAAGAATGTTATGAGAAGTTTTTCATTACCGTAGACTTCCATCTCAAAGAAATCGCCTTTTCGGATATCCAGCTTCTTTTTTATCGGGTCAGGGATCGTGACTCTGCATCCTGAGATTACTTGGCCTCTTGCCCTCAGACTCATACATTCTGCACCTATGCACAAACGTATTTATTAAGATGAGTCTGTTTAAAAACTTTTCCTTGAAAATGCTATGGGCATGCTTGAGCTTGGGTCGACACCGTGGCTAAATGTCCGAGCCCAAGCATGCTCTACCTGTTTCAACAAAGGGCATCGTGAAGAGAGCTCTTCCGCCGTTTGGAAGTATTGCCCTGGAGAGAGACAATAGGGTTTTCCCAGCGGAAGTTGGACGCTCTCTACGCAAACCTGGACCTGGTGCAAGCAGGCCTGATATCCTTCTCAGTCTTTCACAGATTTAAGATTTTCTGTGAACTCCTGTTATCAAAGTTTATATAGCATAGGTCAACAAACTAGGATCTAACTCTACAAAGGATTCGAGACGAATGTGCTAAACAAGAAAGCGAATACACATGGCCAAGAGAAAGATGAAGAGGAGGGCTACGCGCCCGACTGTAGAAGAGGACATTGTGGAGTGGCTACTATGCATCGATTTTGTAGAGTGTAAAGTGTAAGAAGCCCTTCGCTGAACCAGATAAAAAGCGCGACGAAAGTTTCATTTATAAGTTTTGAATAAGAAGATGTATTGAGGGCCAGAGATGCCTAAGTGGTCTAATATTATTGCTCGTCCAGGCGGAGGCGGAGTCGGGGGACTGATGAACACTTTAACCTGGAACATCGGCGGGCCTTTTCCTAAAGAAGTGAACGGCGCAACAATGAAAATTCTCGGCAAGTCTGACGCTGATGCTGCAGGGCGTGATGAAGTGCTCTACTGGCATGCTTATGACAATATGCCGAAAGGCAGTTTTGGCTGCCAGTTCACGGCGCCTTTTGACATGGTAATAACTAAGGTTCGTTGTTCAGCGTATCAAACATTGGCGTGGGGAGCCGCTTTCTATTCGTCTTCCGGATTGATCATAAGGGTCAATGGCAGGGAAAAGCGGATTCAGGCTGCAAAACCAACGCAGACGTACTTTGAGCTTTTTGATGTAATGGGGACAAATGGTGTATGGGTTGACAACTTAGAAGTTCCCATACGTCCAATAGTCGTTCCTAAAGATAGTGTAGTACAGCTGGAAATACACCATGATTTCAGCATGAACCCATTTGCTAGTGTTGATGTCAAAATCGGGAAAGTTCAGATCGGCTACCGCGCACCTGTTACACGAGTAGACCTCGGCTTCGGGGCCAAATCATTCCTTCAATCACGAACAGAAGTGCTTCCAGAAGACTTTGTGACTATAGATGCGGCGGCCTCCGATGTGGAAGGCTCTCCGGTGAGGAATAACTATCGTCTCGAGGGATGGCATGGAGACGCAGGACAAGTTACTATGGGCGAAGTGCAGCTCGCTTCACCAGCCACGTTTCCTCCGTTTCAGGCTTTAATGTATCCTGGAGATGAACAGCTAAAGTTTACGTCACAAGACGGCGATGGCGACAGCTGGCTTGGACTCAACAGGTCGTACTCTGACCCAAGCGACTTGGACCCAGGATATGCAAACACCATAAGCATACCGTTCTTACTATCGGCTCTACACGTTGAAAAAAGAACGCCAAGGATAAACCTTCATCCGTTCAGTGGTGTGCAACTACACCCAGGCAACAGTCTACAATTTCTCGGTGAGGTTACTGATCCCGATCAGCCAGGCCTTTTTGATTTCATCAAAGATCTAACGGTCCACGCATACAGAGAAGTCATGCCGGGCTCGGGTGGATCCCCAGACATACTTGAAGGCAATCGTGTAGCTTCTAACGGAACATTCAGCATTTTAAGAGTATTAACAATAGACGACTTGGCACTTCAGAGACGCTTCTCAGTTCATTCGGCAAACTCCGCACAGTACAATGATGCAGTTTCAGCTATTCAATTGCTGGACGTGACCGCGCTAAACCAGTATCTTCTCCATCTACTTGCGGGCTCCGGTGGCAGAGTGCGGGTCGGACAAGCTCCTCAACAATACATCTCAGGAGACCTGGGACCATATGATGCCGGCACATCAGTCAGCCTCTCAGCTGTACCACTCGATGGCTATTTCCTCGGCCACTGGGAACTGGATGGCCAAAGTCAAACCGCTAACCCATTAGTAGTTGTGATGAACCAAGAGCATACGGTAAAACCCTTCTTCGAACTCAGTCTTCCACCTCCGCTAAAACACGATTTGATAATAGTACAGCCTGTAAGCGGTTTGCTCGATATTACCCCTGGAACGCACCAATACGATACTGGCACGGCCGTCACTGTGACTGCAACTCCGAACACAGGCTACCATTTTGCCAATTGGACGTTAGACGGCGTTACCAAGACTGGAAATCCTATCACTGTGGTAATGGACCAGGATCACACGTTGGCAGTTGTATTCACATTTGTACCATTACCAGTACCACCCATGAAGTTTGGTCCATTCTCGATTTGCAAAGATGCCTACGGCGTAGTCAAAATAAAAGGGCCTTTAGGCATCTGGCCCTTCCTCGTTACAAGAGCCCTACTAGCATCCAGAGCAGACCTGCCCACCTGTTAAACATGGTCAAAACATTAGATCCAGGGAGGCTGTAGCCCTCAAGCTTCATACTTTTTGTGTTTAGAAAGGCTTATATTTCGTTTTAGACTACTAAAGCGATCAATCTCTTGGAATCACTTATGAGCGAACAAATGTTCGTTTTGCCGGAAGGTTATGAGCTTAGAAGGGAGCAAATGGATTTTATCGAATCAGCTTCCGCAGCGCTCAAGAGCAAACGCATGTTCTTCTGTGATGCTGCATGTGGAACAGGTAAATCTCTGGCGGCCCTATTGACAGTGTTGCCTTTGTTAAAAGATTCAAGGCTTGTCGTTTGTTTTCGCACTAGAGATCAGATGGCAATATATCTTAAGGAATTGAGAGCTCTGAAAACGTCTGGTCTTGTTGTGTGTCTTTCAAACAAGCAAATTATGTGTCCAAATGAAGCAATTAAGAGGAGTATAGTGGAAAAGCAAAGGAGAAGGCTTTCTGAGAAGCAGTTGAAGGAACGGATGAAGTCTATTCCTTACAGAGTATTCGTAGAAGCATGCGAATATTGGAAAGAGAACAAGCGCTGTTCATTCTTCGATAAAAGTGAACGGGCAATACAATATGCAAAGGAGTGTGCACATGCGATGTTGGATCCCATCGCATCAAGCGAGATGCTGGCCGAGAAAAGGATATGCGCCTACGAAGCTTTGAAACAACTCGTTCCGGAAGCGAAGATCTTTCTTGGTACGTATCACTACGTATTTAATAGTCTTGTTAGTAAAAGAGTGTTTCCAAATGGATTCTCAAATTGTTACTTAATAGTTGACGAAGCTCACAACCTTCATAGTTTTGCCAGGGAGAATTTGTCAGCAAAAGTCACCAACAACACTATTGAAGCTGCTCTGAAAGAATGTAGCTATTATCCTAATCCACTGTATTCGGTAGACGTCAGAAGGATTCTCTTGGATTTGCAAACATACTTTCAGGGCATGTCAAATTTCTTAGAGCCGGAAGACATGGAGTTGTTCACGGTTGAACACATGAATCGTTTGATCGGAGACTCACCGAGCATCTACAAATTCTTAGAAGCGTATGGTAGAAGTGTTCTCAAGAAGATGAAAGCTCTTGAAAAGGGCTATTCAAGTTACTGCTTAAGAATAGGTGAGTTCATTAAACAGTTCTACGAAAACCAGAAAGGTAACTTTCTTCACACGGTCGAAAAGCGAGGAGAGAATGTAGCGGTTTGTAGTTACTGTCTTGACGCTCGAAGTCTAACAGACCGTACCTTGAGAGGAAATCGAGGTGCAATTCTAATGAGCGGAACCCTATCACCTTTAGAAGTGTACAGAGACTTGTTATTGTATTCTCCTGAGAACACAACCTTAGCATCATATTCCAACCCTTTTCCTCAGTCTAATAGGCTTGTGTTGTCTGTAAACGGAGTCTCATCCAAGACGTCAAGAAGAGGCGAGGAAATGGACATTAGGATCAGCCAATTTTTGGGGGCAATCGCCCACGCCAACAAGGGAAACATTGCAGTATTCTTCACCTCCTACAAGGGAATGGAAACCGTTCTTAAACTAATGCAGGATGTCCCTCGAACGTGCTGGATCGAAGATCGCCAGACAAAGAGAAGCGAAATAATAAAACACTTAGAAGGAGGCGTGGATAACATGATTTTTGGCGTAATGGGCGGCAAATTGAGCGAGGGAATTGACTATCATCGAAATATCCTTACCTGTGTTGTGGTGGTTGGACTACCCTATGCACCATGGTCCCTTTATCAAAGGACACTGATCAGCTACTATTCAGGCCTATACCCCGGAAGAGGCGCTTTGTACGCTTATGACACTCCCGCACTACTACGCCTAGTTCAAACCAGCGGCAGGGTCCATAGGACTCCCACAGATAAAGGCTGCATTGTACTAATGGAAGATAGACTTCGAAGTTTGAAGGACTATCTCCCAGAGTACATACAAAGTGAGACAAAAACAATCATATCTCCCGAGGAATGCTATTCCGAAATTCAGAAGTTTTGGGAAACAGATGTGAATTCAACTTAAACGCTTTAGGATGCGAAGATATTGGTAGAGGACTTGCGCTAACAGCGAATTAATGGGGTTTTGGGCATGAGCACAGCGAAGTTTAGGCGGCGTTTCATGAGTCATTGGCGACGGAGAAACTATCTATACTGCCCGAAGAGGGCACACGAAGAAAAGGTCAGCAGCGTCAACATTGAAGTCTGCCGATCCTGCGGGTCATGTGTGGGTGTTGAGGAAAAGGGCGTATGGTGCAATTATCCCATAAGGAGAAAGGGAAGAAAAGGACGAGAAATTGATGCTACTGTACTTAAGCCTGCTCAGCAGTTGGCCTATTCATAGGTGGGAGCATGTCGAAGGACGAAGCTCCAAAAGGCACACATTTGACTGAGCCGGGTGTGGAATTCTGGGCTGGACTCGGCAAAAAATGTTCACACTGTCCATGTTTCTTCACCAACAGTCACGATATGAAACTGCATCTTCCAGTGTGTAAAGGTTTCAACAAGGATTGGCATAGAAACCCTGACGGGTCCGAATGGTGTAGCTCAGACACGGATCCACAGCTGAAACAGGCCTTGATACAGAATGGTGAAGTTGTTATGGGCCCATGCAAGTACAGTTTAAGCGGTAACGGAAAATGGTTTTACCGTCGACCGGCATCGTAAGCAATTAGCAATCAGAAGGAGTGCAACGGACGCCTCTCTAAGAACGTTATGTCTTTGATGGAAACAGGCTTGTCAATAATCACTTCAACCTCTTCAGGCTTAATGTTTCCTTTAGCTAAGTACTCCGATAGTCGTTGCATGCTTTGGCGATACGCTTTAACCAGCTCAATACAACGAGATTCTAAGTTCGGATGATCATATGCATATGTGCAAACGTTAAACATGTCACAGGCAATGGTGAGGTCTGCAACATGTGCCTCTTCAGGGTTTACACAAACTTCAAAAATTACATGTCCAAATTCAGAACGGCGAGCTTGTTCCAATGATAGCCAAGCAAAATTACATTTCCCACGTTCCTCAAAAAATTCACGGTCGGATGTACCCTCTACATCACAAGATCCCGTAATACCATTAGACAAAATATACTGTGCCCGTTTTTCGTCACATGTTAAATAGACTGAAACCCTACTGTCCTCTCTGACAAACCTCTGGGTTTTAAATCTGCCAATGAATTTACCGGGATACCAACCTTTTTTTTCCATAATTGACCATTAAAAATAGCTTGGATATAAAGATCATACAACTGCTACATGAAAAGGGGAGTCTCCCCGCCCCGAGTCGGACGGGGATACGTCGGGTTACGGCCGACTGCATTGACCGTTTATGCTACGGGGAGTCCTTCGACTGAAGTTATACCAGGGCACTCCGACACCTGCATTATGGATTACCACTCGGACATATTTGAGTTAATCATCTGTTTATCGAAATTTCCTAACAGACCTTAATCGAAAAAGGGGGAGTTGGTGGATGTTGACTATTCGTGTGTGCCAGGATGTGTGTCGATCGGTGTGGGCATCGGGTTCTCGCTGTCCCAGCTGGGTGCAATCACCCACTGGCCAGGTGGCTCCTGCAGTTGCACGATCATAACTTTCATATTGGCAGGCATTGGAGTAATGGCATAAGCCACCTTGAATTTCATCCCGTCAGGAAGTTGGATGAAGGTGGCCCCGCTGTCCACGATCTGCTTGCGAGTGTAGATAGGACCGTTCTTGGATGCGTCATATGCTTCCATTACAAAAATGTCAACAGGCACAGATGGTTTTTCCATTGCGAGGATTCGAATCGAAAGGGCATCTCGCAGAACACTCTGCTCGGTCTTAGGCGCATCAGTTCTTGTGATAACCTCTAATGTTACTCTCATACCTGATCGAGTACCAGATCATAAGAGGAACGATATAAGCCTTAGCTGGAGGATCTTCTAACAGACCATTACCGCAACTCTTATATGACGTTTTAGATGTATAAATCGACGGGAGCCATTGAGAAACTTGAAGCCCCAAATAGGTATGCGAGCCATATCGAAATTGAAACCCAAATTGAAGATGCGAGCCAGTCAAGCGTTAAAACCCATGACGCCGATGCGAGCCAAGCGGAGCGTGAAACCCAACATAATGGTGCGAGCCTTCGAGGTTTTGAAACCCATCGGAAACATGCGAGCCATTCTTTTGATGAACCCCAGGATGATTTTGCGAGCCATGCGGCGGGTGAAACCCAGAGGAGGCATGCGAGCCATTTTCTCCTTGAAACCCATGCTGAAGATGCGAGCCATCAAGGTTTTGAAACCCAAGGGGCCGATGCGAGCCAGTTCGCCGTTGAAACCCAAATGCGGGATGCGAGCCAGAGGTCCATTGAAACCCATACCCAGCATGCGAGGTATTTAATATGGATAAGTTGCGGTTTTTGGTTGCTACCCGTGATGACTATCAGAGGGATCGTATTCGACTGGATAATCGTGCGCTTTCTATGCCGGAGGAGTTTGTTGGAGACGCTTTTTTCAAAGCGTTGGCCAGCGACGTTGCGGAACTCGAACGGTTGATGGATGTAGAGATCGCTAAGGAGCTTGAGATGGATCCACTATACACGGAGTACCTAGGATTGCAGAAGGGTGTAGGCCCGATGATGGCTGGATATCTGACTGCTTGGCTTGCCAGGGAGAGAGAATTCAAGGTTTTCGGCGTTAAGAAAAAGGTCAGAGACGGCGTTTACATGAGACTGCGTAAGAAGAAGCTTGAAACTTGGGTACTTCCATCCTACGCTACGGTCTTGGAGGAGAACCTGACTCCGAAAGCCCGAACTGAAATGGGGCCCGGAAAACCAAAGCCAATGTACGTCCGTGTGCACATGCCGGCCGTGATGGAAGTTGCTCAGAACCCCAGTGATCTTCACAAGTACTGCGGAGTATCGCCAGGATCAAAACTGAAGAGCCAAGAAACTGCGGGATTCAGCCCTAAACTCAAGACTCTGATGTGGAAGGTTTTCACTCAGCTGCTGATGGCACAAGGAAGATGGGCTGAGATCTACAGAATAGAAAAAGAGGACTACGCCAGGAGATGCCCAGAACCAGACAGGGGAACTAAGAAGCTAAAGGTTCACCTTACATCAAAAAACATAGTGATGCGGAGATTCCTCACAAACTTTTGGCTAATCTTCAGAAAACGGAAGGGCCTACCCATAACAGAACCCTATCCAGGTGCCATGCTAGGACACGCTGTAGAAGGCCCATTCACAGAAAAAGAGAAGCCATAATTGTGTTGCCGTGCGAGCCAAACAAACATTGAAATCCCCAACTGTGATGCGTGCCAGCGTAACCGTGAAACCCAGACCAAGAGTGCGAGCCATACCCTGCTTGAAACCCAGAGTGGTCATGCGAGCCATAAAGAAACTGATCGCATCTTGCGACAGCCACCATGACCCTGAAACCCATCACTCGTGTGCGAGCCATATTTCCATTACAACCCAATGCAAGTATGCGAGCCATTGCAATCGTGAAACCCAAAACAAGGCTAGCCACGATACGATTGAAACCCAGAACACAAATGCGAGCTAGACAAACATTGAAGCCATGGATCACCTGAATCCAGAGACAGCGCCATTGAAATATTGAAACCCATAACTGGCGTGCGAGCCATACCATGTCTGAAACCCAGAGAGAGAGTGCGAGCCATGGTTGAATTGAAACCCAGAGCAAATATGCGAGCCATGGAATTGCTGAAACCCACGCTAATAGTGCTTGCGAGCCAAAGAACACCTGAAACCCAGAACACGAGTGCGTCAGCCCAGGATCTGCTGACCCCCCTTTTTTATAGTCCATATTTGTTTTAGTCTAATAAAACGCGATGGGAATCAGTAGTAATACGAGGATCACCAAACTCACCAGGCTAAATTGTAGCCACAACAGGATACGGCAAAAAGCCAGGTTTACCGCCTTACGGACAACGCATAAAACCTTGTTCATCTGGATAATCTTCAGGACTGATCAGTTCATCCTCTTCGTTTTCTTCGTTCATAGACGAACATTCTCCTCGAGGGAAAAGCAAAGCATGGAAAAATACCATCAGAAAATCACTCGATTCAGAACTTCTCACGGCCTTAGGCTAATCCTTTTTTCTAGTTAAGACGTCAACCCTGTCCGCTAATCTTCCAACGGCCTTAATAAGATCCGTGTTCGCAGCCTGCAGGCTATTCACGTTTCTCACCACCATCTCCAAAAAATTCATAACTTGGACGCTTGTTAAGCTGCCATCCACGAGCCCTATGAACTCTTCGATACTCCGCTCGTCCCTGCTGTGGATCTCTTCTCTAAGAACGCCCAAACCCTCTTTCTCGTACACGCGAGCAAACCACTGCCTAAACCCCTGCAAACTACAGCACCTCGTAGGACTATCATTCCTAAACCGCTTCCAATCCCTGTTAAACCCATACTGAACCACGAGCCAGCGCCCAATATTCCCCTCGATAACCGGCCAACCACGAGCCCTACAAAACCCGTCAACAGCAGCCAACCACAAAACAAACCGGTCAAAATCCAAAGGCCGCTCCGTAAACGAGCCCCACACCATAAAAGTCTCCCGACTCAGCTGGAAACTCGAAAACCCCCCATAATAATCAAACCGATCCCGAACCACACCACCCTGTGGTAGGGCGTTGGTGAAGTTTCCTGTGAGTTTGATGCTTAGGCCGTGGACTTCGTAGCGGTTTTTGGTTCCGTATGCTTTGAACATTCTGTTGAAGTCGTCAGTGAATCTTCTGGTTGCCGCGTAGAGGTGCACACTGCCTTCTGGACGGTAGAAAACCTTTCCTTCGATCTTGAGGCGCATGAGGGCCCAGCGTATAGTGCCTATTGGCATGGGTTTCATCTCTTTAGCCAGTTGTGTCGGCGTCCACTCTTCAGATTGGGCTTCTAAGAAGCTTAGTATCCTATAGCAAGCGTTTGTAGAACCGTTGGAGGCGTTGGCATCTGCTCGATGGAGATCCAAGCTGATCATTCTCCCGTTCAGAAGCAATGCCACTTATGGAATGATCTTCTTTAATAATTTTCTATACAGAAAAGTAGCGGTCTAGTTTAGATTTATAGATTCCTCAACCGGAACCAGCTATCTTGTTCACCAGCTTATAGACCCGGCAGTCTCTGCATTTCTCATATTGTCTTTCGTTACACTGGTTACAGATAATTCGGCATAGCTCCTTAATCTCCGCGTCCAACTTCATTCCTTTCCCATACCAAGAAGGCTACTTGAAGGGCTCAGTCCACACTACTCTTGCTTCTAAAGGGAGAAAGGAGAGAAGGGAGAAAACAAACAAGGACCTCATCGCCCTTGTTCAAAGCATTTACGCTCGAAGTGCTTATAACTATTTCTTACGGGAGTTGGATGTCTCACAAGTTTCGATGTTGGCGGATTTACTGTAAGCTGTCTGGAGAGAAGTGCAGCGACTCGTATGATCCTATAGAGTTACATGGAAGGCGAGGCTGTTCAAACTGCAAGTTAGCTCAGGGTCACTAGAAAGGTTAAATTATGAATCTGTTATTTTGTATATTCATGGAACAGGAACAGAGTATAGTTCATAGTGCAGTTCTGACTTTGTTGTCTCATGATCAAGATGGACAGATGAAGACTCTGTTGGAGTCGATCGCAGATTGGGAAAAGACACATTCAGTCCAAAGCAACACTGATGGATTTTCATGGTATGACGTACATGGAGACCCCCGGACCCTGAACTCGCTGGTCACGAGGAAAATTCTGAACATTGTCTTTAAGAGCAACAATTCATGCGCATACCGAGCTTCAAGTTTGAGTTCTATAGAGAAGGCTCTGTCAGACTTTGAAGGATCTTTCACACAAGAAGCGAAGGTTGCCGAGCATATTCCGCTTGACCTGTTTCACATAATTTCTGAACACGTAGAAAAAAAGGAGATCCTGAATAGGAGTCTGGTAGCGGACCGCCCCGTCCACTGCCTTTTGTGGGGTACTGTTGCCTCAGCGAAAACTCTTTTCTTGGAAGAACTCGAACGTCTACCTAATAGCCGGTTTATTTTAGGTAGTTCTTTAACCAAAGCAGGGATTCTTGATGTTCTTTTTAACGAGAGACCACGATATCTAGTTATTGATGAGATTGACAAAATTGATGATACTGAAAATCTCTCAGCGCTTCTTAGTTTAATGCATAAGGGTTATGTCACTGAAACGAAATATAGGCGCCATCGCACTGCAAGACTGAAAACATGGGTTTTTGGGTCTGCAAATGATATTTCACGTTTACCAAAGGAGTTACTGAGTCGATTTGTTCTACTAAGGTTTAGGGACTATACGGATGATGAATTTCGCGAAGTCTCTGTAGATGTGTTACGAGAGCAAGAGGGGGTACCTGAAAATTTGGCTCTATACATAGCAGAAAACGTTCTGAGAGAGCTAAATAGTCGGGACATACGCGATGTTGTGAAATGTAGTAGGTTGTTAAGGTCTAAAACGAGAGAAGAGATAGATTACATTATTTCGATTTTAAGAAAGCAAAGGGGTTAAGTTCACAGAAGATTTATTTATTATCTTGCCGATAAATCTATTTATGAACGAAAAGACGGGGGCACCTTGTGGATTCTGTGGGAAATGGGTAGAGCCATCTCAGTATATACACCGTGGTCGGATTGAGTTTCACCAAAGAAAATATTGTTCTAAGGATTGCTACCGAAAAGCTATGAGCAAAAAGATGAAGGGGAGAATCTACAGCGAGGAAACTCTGAAGAAGATGTCCGTAGTCAGAAAGAAGCTGTTTGCAGAAGGAAAAATCATCCCGAACTGGAAAGGAAAAAGCTGGACAGCTGAGAGAATCATAAGAATTATGGCAACAAAGCGTGGAATAAAATTGGAATCTAGCGACATAATTAACTTGGGAAAAATTGAAAGACTCCCTAAAGCGACTAAAGTTGAGAGAATGAAAGAGCACCGTTATGCTACAGACGAAGCTTTAACTAGGCTTGACGCATTGGGATTTAGATGCATAAATCTAACTAAGAGACCACTTCCAGACGGAATAGCTATGAAAAACGGACAGGTTTTTGCAGTGGAGGTCGAGCATTGTTTCGTTAACCCCAAAAAATATGAGGACGATTCTCAATTTAATGATGTTCTCTGGGTGATTTTTGGCAGAACAAAGAACGGAGAGATGTTTGCTCTTAAGAATTCTAAACTTCTCCTCAATTAGAGATAGACCAATCTCGACCCTCTCCCCCTCTTTATGTCCTGCTCAACATAACCGTTCACCTTATAAGGCAAAAAAACTAGAATTCAAATCAGAGAATTGAATGGTGAAAGAACATGACCACGATTGATACAGGAGCAGAAAAGTGGGACGCTAAGAAAGGCACAATGAAGTCGAACTATCACCTGGACGCTGACGCTTGGGAGAATGGACTGAAAGCCGCAGGCCTATCATCCGTCAAGGGCTCAAGAAAGACCGCCTATGCAGGCGCCGCAAGCTACGCCAAGAAGAACTATGACTCCAAGATCGACGCAACATCCGGCTCACGCTGGAAGGACCGATTCGTCAAGGCAATGTCTTAGAGTGCCTGAAAACAACACAATTTCCGTCTATTCAACCTTCCCCTCTTTTTTATTACCGCAAAACTGAAGATCATATGTGACACTCTTTATGCCCTAGAACAATCCCGTCAGCATTACTCACATAATTCTCGACTTCTTGACCATGCCCCAGTATTGTATGCAGATCACAAAGTAATTCAGGATGGAGCTTAAGGAGAAGGTACTCAACTGTTTCATGACTCAGAAGCCCGACCATTGCTTCTTCAGTCTCTTCGTCGCTCAGACGATACATTACTTTTACTGGAGTATCCCATAAATCTTCAATAATAATCGTGTCTTCAGGAACATGACCATAGGCAGACCCCAGAATCCCTATGCAATTCTTATTCCCACACATCAGATTTCTTATACTTAGATCCAAGATAGGTTCACAATATGAGCTCTTTTCCAGTCATCGCTTTATAGACGCCCTTCAACCATGGCGCAGAAACTTTCTCCACACTAGTCTTAAAGAGGTTCGGTAATGCTTTCTTCTGTGATTCAGCATCGTTTGGAAGCAGAAACTCAACCATGCCTTGAGCATAGTCCTCAGCAAGTTTTATGCCGTAATTTGCCATGCCATCAGGAACACCTTTTGCTTTCCACTCCTCAACCGTCTTTCTCTTAAACGCATCAACATCACCGTCTACGAGCTCACCTGAAGACGGGGCAATAAGAGATCCTGAAAGCAGAGGCTTACCTTCTAACCATCTACGAATAGGCCCATCTTTCCGAAGACTCATAAACTTGGCACTTTACTCTGACTTTAGTTTTCGGATCATGGCTTCAAATTTTCCCAAATGGTCAATTTCATCGTTTCTAATTTCATTGACAATATCCGCATCAGCGATTCTGCCCTCTCTTCTAAGTTGATTCTCTAGCTCAGCATAGTCATCGATAACCTCCATCTCCCCTGCCCTAGCCTTCGTGAGTCTATCCCAAGTCCCACCAAATCGCCCCGGCATCTCTTCTTGCTTTCGCTCCCTCAACATCCTTCGGAGAGGACCATCTTTTAGAATACTGGCCATTCTCATCGCCCTCTTTTTCGCGGAGTTGGCACGCTTGCAAGTGGCCATGAGAGTCCCAAGCTTCTGGCCGCCACTCTATGACTTACATTTTGGAGACAGTCGTACCACTCTTTGGATCCTTCCTTGAGACCAGCGTATGATTTGCCACACACTCCTTTAGCTAATTCTGTTGCCCAGGACGATCTTGCTACTACTTCTACGGCTGCTTCAGTGCTTACGCCTTCCGGAAGGGGAACTGGCTCCGTATAGCCCGTCTTATGCATGTACTGCATGTCTACAAGCTTCTTCCGTGGAACAAGTGTTTCGCGTTCTTTCAGGAACGAACGAAAAGGCTGACGTTCAAACAACGACACGTTTTCACCCTAATAGTTTCTCTGAGGACCCTTTCCAGTCGACTATTTTATGCTCATATTGAGCATTTTTTTCTGGTCTTAGAAGCTCTAGAAACTCGAGCAAGAGAGCTTTTCTTAGAGGCTGATTTGTCCGGAAGTACTTGACGGGCCCCTTCGTAAACTCCTGCAGTTCGCTCTTCGCCTCGTTCGCTCGTATTTTGCTGAAATCTAAAAGAATCCCCATGACTGACCACAATACATAATTCCTCATACAGATAAAAATACTTCGGTAGTACTTCATGGATAATGTGGCCTGGCAAGAGCAAGTGAAAACATGACTGAAAGCCTAACGTTAGAGGGTATGGCTACAGGCGAGGCAATACGCGAGTACCTTTTAACTGTGAAGAGGGGGAATCCTTACGGCTTCTACAAGCTCTTTCGTCAGGTTAAGGGAGTAACAAGTTATCATGCTGTGAGAAATTACTTTTGGATTCTGAAAGAGATTTTACTGATTCGTCCAGTTGGAACGGAGCCCAGTAAACGTGGTTTCAAGAAGCACATGTACGAGATTGTGCCGGGTAAAGAGGAGGATCCAGCATGGTGGCATCCACAGATGGAACTTTACCCAGACACGAAACTGGGAAGGCGGGGATACGCTAAAATGGAAGCACGCGGACTCAAGCCTCGAGGCGGCAGAGCAAGAAAATACGCATAGGTGAAGCATAAGGTTTTATTTCAGGTTTTCTTACAGAGTACCTGAAGGAGAATTAAAAATGCTGAGTACCATGCAAACTTTGTTTGTGTCAGCAGCATCAATACTCGGAGCCTTAATAGCAGCCGCGTTAGGATGGCTAGATTCAGGCGAGCCATTTAGCGCTCGAAAGTTCACGTCTTCTATGCTTCACGCCGTTTTTGCTGGAGGAGTCACCGCTCTGAGATTCTCAGTCTTCGAAGCTCTCGGACCATGGGATTATTTGGAGGCTGGCTTAGCAGGAGCCGGAATTGACGTTCTTGGAAACAGAATCGAAGGTGCCATAAGCGCAAGGAAAACTTCGACAACTCCACCAGCCTCGCAGCCTTTGCCAGCACCACCAGCACCAGCCCCAACACCTACGCCCCCAGCTTCCACAGAGACTTTTGTCGGAGACTACCAAGGCTGGGACGTCTACATTAGACAGGGCCGTCTAATAGTGTATCCGCCAGCAAACCTAACCGCAAACCTTGGACCTAAGATGGATGTAGGCAGCACCGAAGGATACGCTCAAGGAACCGATTTCCTTTTGATGGCTCGTACCTTCATTGATCAACAAATAGCAATAATCACCGCGCCCGGCTACGGGCAACCCAAGACTCCACCCACGATTCCGCCTGGTCCGTAAAACGGTAAATCTCTTTTCCCCTTTTTCTTTATGATGACACTTTTAGGATTAAGTCGGAATGCTGATGGCGGATTCATGGTCTTTGTACAGTTTTCTTTGGTCTGGAAGTGGGGGGACCATATAGGCTCCTCCATAGGGTAGTACGTGACCCATCCAGTAGTCGACTACAGGTATGTGCTTTGCTTCACTGTGAAAACTCAGGCACATGTACGTGTTGAAGAATGCTCTCAGCCGATGAGGTGTTATCGGTGTTTTCATGGAAGCGCGGATGCTTGTTTTTTTCACTATGTGCTCAATTGCCCTGGCTGAGAGGGGAAATACCAGGTCTTTAGGTTTAGGGTTTAAGTCTTTTAGATATGTTTGAAGATATTCAATAGCGTTCGCGCCGAAGAATGTGTCATATGGATGCTGCCCCAGTTTCTGCCTATTCATGGGAACATGTAAAGGCTCTATCCCCTGTTCAAGTTCGACCTTAATGTTTCCATAAGGAATTAATTCGCAGAAATCCTGGATACTTATGCCTGACTGCGCTAGACAGATTATTATTGCGCTATCGCGGGGTCTCTTGGATCTCTTCAACATTTGGGCAAGCTGCTCGTGTGACGGCACTATCATTGAACTTTCTCTTGTCCTCCAAGATTTAGGGCTCTTAGCTATCAATTCTGCATAGTTAGAATAGTAGAATGATTTTATGATGTTGTGTGCTGTTACAACACTGCCCCTGGCCAGAGGTTTCTTTGGTTTTCCATTTTTATCACGGTCCGCTTCCATGCTGTCTCGCCAGAGGCCAAGCTTTTCTTCGTGTATTCTCTTTGTCTGTTCATCCTTTGCATTTAGATTCTCGATGCGATCTTCGATGAGCTTATCAGGATTTAATTGCATGAATACGCAGAAGCGTTTGAGAAAATGGAGATATGTCTTCATTGTTGATTGCGATCGGATTCCACTACTGAATACATACTTAAGCCATCGGCCTACTGTTTCATAATCTTCAAGGTTTTTTAGGTCTAGTTCACTCATTGTTTAGTCTCCTCTGGTTGCATCAACAAAGTGAGGTCTTCTTTCAGTTTGATCGGCTCTGAAGTTGCATCGGCCGATATACAGAAGTAGGTTTGATGCCGCTTACAGAAGGCATATGTAATACATGGGCAGGCTTTATCTGTGGCACTGCTGAACCCAATTAGGACAACCTCGCGTATCTCTTCTATATGCGGCATTCTGTCTACGGTGCAAGCTACGAGAAGGGCCTTTTCAAGCGGATTCTTTCGCCACGTAAACTGGCCAAGTTTGCATATCTCAGGGGCTACTCCATGAAATGGGGGGATGTCGCCTGATGACATTACTTCTCCGCAAACTCCATCACTGTATGGTACCCTCGCTGAACAAATCAGACACTCACTGTCGTTTTACCTGTATAAAGCGATCAACATAAAAAGCTTTCCAACAACTTATAACGTGGTTTCTTGAACACCCATAAGCTGCTCAACCTGCCTGTGGAGGTCATACATCCTGTTCATCCTACTCTGCCGGTCATAAACTACTTGAACACGGCTAAGAAACCCTAGATATTCTAGTTCACTCAGGATCCGACTGATTTTTTCCCGTGTCTCGATGTCCACTGGCCTCGATATACACTTCAGCATGTAAACTCCGTTCCTGCAGTTCCCTAAACACATGAGCTTCTCTTGTGTTTGCCTCAAGTCTGCCGTGCTAAAATACCCGCCGGACTCACCACCCAAATGTGTATGATACGAACCAAAAGGGCGATAACCAACACAGTCTTTAATCACAACTCGATTCTCGGATCCCCAGCAAGAACGGCTAAGATGCAATTCGCCGTTGGGACCTGAGCAGATTGCGGCGCCAACTTCGCGGTTGTAAGTGTCAGCTTCTTCAATTATTTTCCGCAGTTCAGGCCCATATTTCGTTTTGAGCTCCAGCATCTTTTCGTGCACATCGACTGGTTCATCATCCGATTCTGGAGAAACATTTTCAATCAGTAATCTAAGGTTACGCGCTACTTTTCCAGCAGACTCCAAAGAATAAACACCGAAGAACCGTCGGAAAGTGGCTAAGCAGAGCTGAATCTTCTAAAGCCTTTGGGGTGTAGGATCTTCTGCCAAGATTGGCACGATACGCAACCCTTGACCGAGCCCCTTCCTATCATTTTGGCTATTGGCTCTTGAAGTATCAGTGTTTGACGTGTCTTTAGCATGTCAATTATGGGTGTTGGACGTTCCAAGAGTGGAAAATTGCTACTCATATTCATCACTGCTGATTATTGGTTCCGCACATATATAAGTTTCAGCCCTAAAGGCCACTAAGGTATCTGCAGCACATAATGTCTGGGCCTCATGTCGGAACCTAGCCCCCTTATCCCAAACTGTGCCAGTTCCTCAGCCGCACATGCGACAGCAGCGTACTTCACAAAATTACCTCTTAGATTGGGAAACCAGTTTAACTTGATAAGACTCAACCTAGAAAGAAGCTTTGCGCCGGGCTCATGCAGCCCATATGTGTGAAAAATCTCTTCAAGAATCGTTTTTTCGTCAGCCTGAGGAGTCAGGATAATGGCACTCCCACCAACGGGAGTTGCGCCTCTGATCAGCAGAACACGTTTTCCCCCCTCGAAGAGCAAGGGTGCATCTAGAATGTACACATGGTCCGGACATGCCAGCCAAGGGAAAGCGGAAATTGTTCGTTCCACGTTCTCAATGTCCACAGACACACTCTCACCTACTTGTTTGTGGTCTGAGAAATTTAACCGTTTCCTAGAGCACGGTTCCTAACTCGCCGTCGATGATATAGACCCACATGCCCATTTCTGGAACATATATCAACTCTGCAATTGACACCAGGATTTCCAACATTTCTTTTGTCATGGATTTGGCTAAAACCGTGCCCACTGAAACAGGCTGAGTTAAGATCTGTATGATTTCCCGAATGCTTGATGGTGCTGAGAAAACCGTGATTAGCTGAGTTCGCTGATACTGAGTCGATATCGCCTTGCTAGGCAGGACCGTGGTCAATTGACTAAGCAGCTTCATCTCGTCCTTAGAGAGGGCGGCATGCATGGTAATTGGCTGAGTTAGAAGCCTAATCAGACTCAGAACCGAAGTAGGCACAGTTATGATCGAGATGGGCTGTGTATACAAAGCTTGAGCGTCTTTGAAAGCTTGTGGCAGGACCGTTACAGGCTGAGTTCTAACACGTTGATACTGCGCTAACGTTGCCTTGGTGGGTAGAACAGATGTTAATTCGCTGAGCAGCTTCATCTCGTCCTTGGAGGACGCGGAATACACGGAAACCGGCTGGGTTAGAAGCCTAATCAGACTCATGACTGAAGTGGCCGCAGTAATAACCGAGATTGGCTGTGTATACAAAGCTTGAATGTCTCTCAAGGCTTGTGGCAGGACCGTGATTGATTGGAGTCCCGAAGGTCCTGAGGTTTTAAAGAGGGACGTGGGAACAGAAATTGTCTCGGTGAAAACCCTGTCATACTCAGCAGCAGTCAGCTTTGTGGTGACTACTGTTATGGGCTGAGTTAAGATCCGTATGAGTTCCAGAATGCTTATCGATGTCGGAAGAACCGTGATTAGCTGAGTTCGCTCATACCGAGTTGATATTGCCTTGCTGGCCAGAACCGTGGTCAATTGACTAAGCAGCTTCATCTCGTCCTTGGTAGATGTATCCGCTGTTGTAATTGGCTGCGACCGCGTGAACTCCGCTACTTTAACTGATGAAGACAGAATGGAAACTGGTTGTGCACCCACTTTACCTGATTGCTTAACGGAAGAGCTTGTCACGACTACTGCATCGCCGGGTGACTTAGTAACATCTTTGAACCCTGAACTCGCAGCTGATACTGGTTGTTCAGGAGAACGTGTAAATTGTGTTATTCTAACCGATGAAGCCAGAATGGAAATAAGCTGTTCCACAGTCAAAGTGTAGGTTTGGCCCAGTATCGTAATCAGAACTGTAACAGGCTGATCAATATTTTTCTCGATCTGACGTGATAAAAGTCCCAGAACAGATACGTCTTGGCTCAAAGGTTTGGTAACATCCTTGAAACCGGAGATGACAATCGTGAGCATCTGTGTAGGAGGCTGTACGGAGGAACTCTTCAACAAAGAGGCAACAACTGCTACTAGTTGTACGGGAGATCTTGTATACTGCGAGATTTTGGTCAAAGAACTAGCTGCTACAACAATCTGTACTTTGGACGACGCAGATCCTATGGCCATAGACGACCCAACAGCTACCTGTTGTGTTATGGGTGCTTTAGTGGCACTTTTAAGCCCGGAGCTTGCGGCTGTAATCGGCTGCGTAGGCGCCCGCGTGAACTCCGCTACTTTGGTTGAAGAAGACAGAACAGTAGCAGGTTGTGTGCCTACTTTGCCAGGGCCTTTAACATAGGAAATTGTGACTGATGCTGCCTGGGTCATAGGGGCTTTGGTGACGCTTTTGAGGCTGGAACTTGCAACTGTTTTTGCCTGTGTGAGTGTTCGTTGGTACTGTGAGGTCTTAGTCAGCAAGGACAGAAGGGAAACCGGCTGCGTCACAGTCTTTGTCCAGTCTACTGGAACTGCTACTGGTTTGAATGCGACTGCCTGGCATTCCCAGAACCAATTGCCGCTTAGTGTTAGCTGGTAGTTCTTTGCGCCAGCAGAAGCCTCTGATATATCGTCGCCATCCGAAGAATTATTAAATGTATCGCCAGAGTGTTCATAGAAACGATGAGTTTGCCCGCTGTCGTGACTGTTCACTGTATTACTAGTTATCCAACCAGAAAGAATAAAGGCCCATTCGTTAGTTCCGGCTAGGGTTATGTCAACGTTTGGATGATTGCTGAATGCTGTTTTTTGGGCGCTCGTATCAATAGGGCTTGACTGATCTACACCGCTATAACTACAACTTCCGCATGCGATTCCATATGTGCCGCTGCCGCTAATATTAACGGTTATTGTTTGGCTTCCGGTAGTGGGGTTGACGAGATACCAGATTTCATTTCGTACCCAGGTACTATTTGCGTCGGCCCTTAGAAAAGTTGCATTCTGGAGTCCGACTGTTACGCTTGAAACGCTTACAGCCGTGTTAGCCATAACAATGCCTATCAAGAGGAAACGGTTAGAACCTGAACCAATGACATGTGCCCAGTTTATGGTAGTTATGCCACTAGCATCACTGGATTTAGAAGCAACAGCATCAAAGGCGATAGCCATTAGTTCACATCACCCATCATAGAGAATTGGTCGCCACGCTCAAAAACCTATTTGACTTGTCTGGAAACCGAGCACAATCGAGTAAGCCTAAGAACATGTCAGAAGAACTATTTTTCTACTCTTTCTCCTCTGACTTCCTTCACTTTCCCATCCTTGTCACGAAGAACAGCTGAAACCGTGTCAGTAACTTTGGTATGTGTCTCCTCAGTCAATTTTGACACCAAAACAAACTACGTCACAGAACTATTAAGCTTTTCCACCGCCGGACGTGCTGTCCTTCGCGTCTTTCCTGCCAGAAACTTATTTCCAAGCTTGCATTTCCTTCACGAGTACACATGATCTTTCAGGCAGGAATACCTGCGTCTGCCAGAACGCGTCCGTCCCGCCTATGGGTTCGTCGCCAATCCGCAAGTGTGTAAAATGACGATCGTTTATCCATAAGTCCCTTATTTCGGGGACAGTGTAATCGATGACCATCTGAACAGTAACCCAATCTTCTTGGTACGGGTCAAAATCCATGAGGGTATCCCAGTCGGGAAAGTTAGATTGGTAAACTTTATTGTCTTTAAAAATGATCATGGCGGTGTGTCCAATCCGATCGGGCCTTGCGTTCCAGGCTTCAGCTATGAAAGGACCATACACTGGTTTCAGCACCCATTTGGTGTTGATCACGTCTTGAAGCCCATTGGTTCGGGTTACTAGCCATGACCAATACTCGCTTTCATACTTCAAGCAGGACTGCTGAAAGGAAACCCGTCCGAAACCAGGATAATCAAAAGCTGCTAACAACCTGAAAGGCATAAGATTGTTTTCATCAAATTTTGATTTTATCGGTAATGTTGTGTAGGGATAAGGATCGTGTGGTAGCCCCACGGTGGCGGGGGTTGGACGGAACAGCCCTGTGATCCCAGATATGCTTTTCCTCTTCATCTTTATCAGTGCAGAACAGTTTTGAAGAACTTGTTCGAAGAGACCACAGCCTTTTATTTCTTCGACAGAGAGGGAGCGTGGTTGAAGTTTAAAGGCAGATTCTATTCTTGACCGTATTAGATAGGGTTGCCCCACACGTGCTATGACTACGTTTCTGCCCTTGGTCAGACCCCACACGTACAAGTCAACGGTTAAGGGGCTGGGTGATTCGGGCATACTTAAGTGGATATTGTTCCATCTGAACCATTTTACTTTAGAACGGTTGATTATCCATTGGATTTCGCCCCAATACTTTCCATGGTCCACTTCTTCATTGACCAACTCGATGAATTCATCGATGGTAACGGGCAGCACTGCTTGACCAGAGCGTATGGCTTGATCTGCGATCGGCTCAAGCCATTCAATAGCAATATTACTATCCGACACGAAATCACCCGAGTAGTCGAAAACTAAGATTCGCAACTCAGCTGAACTGTATCTTCCACGTCATCCTGAGCGTGTCACTTGCGCCTTTATTGATGACTGCGAATGTTCCTCTGTTGAGTAGTGCTCCGGCTGCTGTTTTGTTTAGGCACCCTGACTCTGTTACGGCGCCTGTGCCTGTTCCTGCTGGGAAGTTTTTCTGCATTGTGTAGTATGCGCTGCCTGTTGGGAATGCGAAGCTGCCTAGGCCTCTTGCGAGTTCTCCGCCTAGTGCCGTGTTGGCTGCTGCAGGGGCTGCTACGCCTGTGCCTATGGCGATGTATTTGGCTCCTGGAGTGCCTGCGCCCGCGACGTCGCCGCCTGTGGCTTTGCACAATAGTTGGAAGCCTATGGTTGGAACGCTGTTGCCAAATTCTCTTACTTCAACGATTTTGCCATCACGGATAAGTTCGGCATGGCCTATGTTTCTTCTGCCGACAGTAACCTGAACCATCAGTATCCCATAGTTTAATTCTGGTTCGAGTTTATAAGGTTTGTTAGCCTAGGTTCTGTTAACGGAGCCTTAGCTTACGGCTTTTGTTATGGCAGTTATTCTTCCAGCTGAGTCTCGGGTTATGTTCACTGTGAGGGTTCTTGTTGCGTCGGTTACTAGTATCTGGGTTATTTTGCCTGTTGCGTCTCTTGTGATTGCAGTGTTTATTTCTTGGAAGGGTTGGATGTAGCTGTCGACTTTCCCGCCTATAGCCAGTTCATGCCAGTCTATTATGAACTGGTCGAAGTAGAGGTATTTGCCTGCTTCGGTTGCGCCTATGTATGTGACTTTTAAGTAGTCCATGTTATTGCCTGGCTTGAACTTGCAGAAGTATTGAGTCCATGTTGTCGTCAGGGTTAATGTGGTTGTGTCGCTGTAACCGTCGTCATAGTGGATTAGCACTTCGATTTGAGCCCCTAGAGTTGAATCGGTTCTCGCATAGAAGTTTATGGCATGTATAAGATCTGTTTGAACTTTAGCTACGAATGTTTGCCTCAGAAAGTTGTATTGTGTCTTGTTCATCCTGGCCATGTATATGCCCATCCGAGCGGGGGCGCTCACTGTTGAGTATGTGACGGTCAATGTTGGCAGGGGGTCGGCCGCGTAGTTTTCGCTGTATATTTCGGCAAAGTCTCCTATGGTCAACTCGCTGGTCATCAGGCCTATTGCCCACCATGATCGACCCGCATTAACGGCGGCTTGAAGGCTTGAAACAGCGTTTGCTCCCAAGTCGATTTGTTGACCTGTACCAACAGTTGGAAACGTAGTGGAAGCATTGACATATGCTGTTCCAGCATCGATGTCGCTATAGATTGCTTTGTTTCCTGTAGAGTCGTCTGCCTGAGCTGAAGGCTGTAGGCTCATTGCCTTAATCGAAACCGTGTCTGTTGAAGGCTTGGTCTTACCATGATACTTAAACACTACAGAAGCTATTGTGGAGCCAACCGGAATAGCCGTTATGTGCCATTCAACGTATGCTCTTCGATATTGCCGTGTGTCTACACGTCCAGAAGTTAGAGCAACACTGGTCTTGTCACGAGATACGGCTTCGACGCCACCCAGTTTTCCGGTCAGCCACAAAGATGCTGCAACGGGCTGAACGAGTGTTCTTGTGTAAGACACTGTTCTACTGAAGAGCTGTTGAACCGCAACTGGTTGAGTTGCCGTTCTTCCAACCTTTTTAGATAAGATTGAGCTTTGAACCGAAGCAGACTGAATCATTGTCCTAGCAACATGTTTAGATAGAGAAGGAATAACAGAAATTGTTTGGGTCCGCCTGAACGCTGAAGTTTTAACTGGAGAACAAAGAACCACAACTGGTTGAGTTGCCGTTCTTCCAGCTTGTTTAGATAAGATTGAGCTTTGAACCATAGCAGACTGAATCTCTGTCCTGGCAACATGTTTAGATGGGGATGGGATAACAGAAATTGCTTGTGTAGGGGTTCGCTTGAACGCTGAAGTTTTAACTGGAGAACAAAGAACCGACACGCCTTGCGTACTTGTTTGTGTCCATGAATTCGGGTATATGATGAACCATAATGCCACGACTTGACGAGCATCTATTACAGCTGTGTCGGTGCCAATGTTGTTTGAGAACCTGCCCTGAACAGTATGATCGCCTGCTGCCAACTGCATTGCATACGCTGTCGCAGCACTATTGGCCCTATCTAGGCCGATATTAGAACTACGCGAGTTTACTTTGTCGCTCGCATCCACGCTTATACCGTAACGTTTTCCGTACCAACTTGAGCTTGTCTCGCCCCTTTTTGTTCCCACAGCAATGACGAGAAGCTCTCTCGTCTCGCTCGTCGTTCTGCTTATCGTCGCTTGTGCATCATCGACTAGACTGTTCGAGGTTGTAGAAACTTGCGTTGTTGACGTAACCATATTCAACAATGTTGCGCTATCAAAAAGCAGGACGCCAAATTGACGGCGATGAACAAAAGCGGCATATGGTGCAAATACATAACTGTAAGCGAGAGCAAACCTTCCTTTGACCGTGACTTCGGCTGCTGGCAGGCTTAGGCCGTGAGCGGTAAAAACGCTGTCGGAATAGTCGTTATCATGTGGGGATTTCTCTGCTTGTCCATAGTCTACTCCGCCGATGCTTACTGCTATTTTCTTTCCGTAACCGGGTTCGTATCCTCCGAGATTACACGTGTTATAAAGCACTAAAGCTACACAATCACCGGATGGAGTAAACGTTGCCGAAGCACTTGTATCGTCAGCCAATGTTGTTGTTGCATTTTGGACTGTCGTAGCATCATCGACATACTGAAATTCGTTACCGTCAAGAATGTAGATTAACAAATTTCTGTTGTTTATTGTCGCTTTGAACTCCCCAGGTCCTAGAACTCCACTTGCAAACCTGCCTTTAATCGTGTGGCTGCCGCTTGCCAAGTTTCCAATCCAAAAAACACAGTTGCGGTTAGCACCATCACCAAGCCCTGAATTTTGGCTGAGGGCGTAGTCTGTTCCATCCACATTTATGGCGTTCAGCATTCCCCTATTAGGCATCCACGCGCTCCCAAGAGAGTTAGCCTGATAAATTACTAAGACAACTTGAGAAGCAGAAAGCGCAAAAGTCTGCTGTGCGTCAGGATCATCAACCAAATCAGTAGAGCTAGTTTCGAATGTATTTTGGCTAGTAACCACGTATTTGTCTTTGAATTTTAGCAGCGTCAATTTTCATCATCTCCTACTTTCATTCTCTGACCGACAATTTTACGGTGGTGCCCAGGTCAGGTCTATGTATCCATCTTCTGTAGCATCACTCAGATTTCTCGTATCCGTTATGATTGTCCTCGTCGCGATTGTACATCCTTGATATGTCCAACCGGTTAAATCTCCCATTTCGAAGTCTCCGTTGAAAAACCCGACTGAAGGCACGACTGAAAGGTATTTTCCCTTGTCAACCTCGACAGTTATAGGTGTCTGTATTCCGACAGGAACAGCTTCGTTAACCTGGGCCGCCATAACTACTCGAATGAAAAGTCTGGAAGTTTCTTGGCACCATAGCTCATTGGCACTATCCCAAGTCCAAGTATCCGGGGAGCCTATGTTGTCATACCCTATTCCCGTAAGTATGTCCACTGTCTCAGCGTAAACAAATAAACGGTCATAATTCCAAGACCTGTGAATATCAAAACTAACCCAGCCAGACGTCAACGGGGGAACATAGCATGTATGCCTGAACTCATCGCTCCTATCATGATAGGCTCTGAAGCGCAGGTCAATCGCCCTAGCAGCATCAGTTGGATTCTGAGTAAAAATCTGGACATATTCAATCTGGCCTACCATTCCACGAGCGAAAAATTTCCCCTTTTTCGCTATTGTGAAACCCTTTGTTGTGTCTCCATCATTCCTAAGTGTCCGTCTAGCTTCAATCCTTGTTTGGAGGGTGCTCCTGTCCAAGAAAGTGTCTACGGCATCCCCGGTGATACCTTTGCTTTTCCCAGGATAGCCCAACTAGACCCCCGTTCTAATTTAAGGGGTATGTAGTTTAAAAAGGGTTACTGCACTTTCAGCCATGACAGCAAAAGTGCAAACTCACTTCTGTGACAGCTTATCCCTTCTATGACAACGTGACATTCCCGGTCATATTCGCCACTCGAGTTCGTAATATACCACTCTACTCTTTGCATTACGGGTATTGGAGGTCTCAGCTCCAGGAGGCTGTTGATGCTGGCTATTTCTCTTTCGATTGGTTTTCCATAAACCTCGTTTCCATCGACAAGCCATCTTGCTTTAGTGTCTGGGTAGTATGTGTTTCCGATTCGCTGGATCACACCCATGTGGTCAGGAGGCAGTTTATAGTAGTACACTCTCTTCTGAGAATTCGCTGGTACAATCAGGTATTGATGCGGGTTGAGAAACCTTAGAGCCGTACTTGGAAACTGTGACTGAAGCAAGGGTGTTACAGGCGTGGTTGCTACGGTTATAGGTGTTGTTGGTTGGCTGGTTAAGGCTGGAAACAGGATTGATTTAAGCTGTCTGGCCATTTCGTCTCCGATTTGCTCTGCGAGTTCCTCTTTTTCTATTATTTCCCATGCGGGTCTAAGTTCGGGCGGAACAAACCTTCTTTCTCGGCTCATCCGGAGCCCCCGTAGACCTCAAATGTCTCTTCGATGATTCTTCCGTTGTCATCCCGAACTATTTCTCTTGTCATTCGCCTGGGGAAAAGGTCTCCGCCACCTGTACTACCGCCTGTACTACGACTTCTCACAGCCTGCAATCGAGCCTCGATCATTTGAAGAATTGTTTCTATCAACTGACCTATTATTGGAAAAATGTATGGCCTGCTCTGTCTGATTAGAAGCGGTCTGGGCTCTACTTCCACCGGCTCAGAAGATGCCAGGTGCCCAGAAGATTCACCTTCCAACTGAGGATAATAGATTATCCTCTTACGTCTTCGAGTCTCTTCCGACATCAAGTTTCCCTTGTGCGGCTAGGCTTGGTTTTATGCGATTCTTCTCATGTATAGTGGTCGTGCTTCTTTTAGCATCTCTGCAAATATTGCGCTTGTGACTGTTTGACCTGTTACTGGATGTGGCTGATCGACTACGATTTCTACTTGTTTAAACTTCTTTCCCACCCATTTTAGTTTTTGTAGGATTGGGAAAGCTTGGTTATTGAAGTACTTGAAGCCTATCGAAACGCCTTTTACTACCCAGAACTCTGTGCATTCATTCGGATCGTTGTACGGACTGACCTTGAAATCTATGTTTGAGTATTCGTCCCCTTGAGCCGTGTTTGGAACAAGTTTGTCGGTATTCCAGACTTGTTCGCCTATTGGATACTGCTCATAGATTAGACCTTCGCGCAATACTCCTGTGAACCACTGGAAGAAGAGATACTCCTTCTCTGTCTCAAGATCCGTTGCATTGGTGTCCATGCGTGTCCAGTCACTCTCATCTCCGGCCGCAACTGAAGAGTATTTGTAGGTGGCAAATACTGATTCTCCGCCTTCTGTCAGGAGAAAGAGTTTCTTTTTCAGAACGTCATAGTAGGAGTCGCCTTTCTTAAACCATGGGAGCGTCATATTTCATCTACCATTATGCAATTATACCGTACTTTCCTTTTAAACGTTCTCACATCTTGGTTGGCGGGATAGTGGATAAGAGAATGATTTCATACGTCGTACCAGATCCTGACCCTTTCACCCACCAATCTACATTGTTCACTTTTATGTGTCCGCCGCTAAGACTAATGTGTTCTGTCTTTGTGATGGTTATCCAATGTAGTTTTGCATCGAAGGAAACATAAAGCGTATTGGAGGCGTGTGTGTTCTGAATGCGTATCTCCTGGTATTTTCCTGATTGTAGCCCATCCACCTTCTTAGGTGTCGTGCCACAGGAGCCTGTTATGGGGATGATGTAAAGATCTTCGTCTTCAGCCATTCGTGTCCTTCCTACTTACACATAACCAGCCTAGATTTTTATAGTTATCGAGTTCAAAATTGGCCAATCTCTCCAGCATCGCCATATCGATTCGAAGCAGATTCCAGAGTTCCCATAAAATGGCTTCGAGAACATTGAAGGTGGGATGTACCTCTGCTTTGCAGAAGCCCGCCTGCTCAAGAAGGGTGGTTAACTCGAAATCAGTGTATCCCTTGCGAACATGTGCCGGATTATCTGGAAAGTCAGCAAGAATGTGGGTTTGGCAACTGTTAGGAGTGTGCAGAACCAAAACTCCCCCCGGCTTTAGAACCCTGAACATTTCTTTTACGGCAACAAAGTCTTTTCCCACATGTTCTAAAACATCAACACAGAGTACAACATCAAAAAACTCATCTTCAAAGGGAATCTCCGTAACGCTTCCGTAGACTGCGGGCGGTATAGAATTAACGTCAATACCATACCATTGATAGCCCTTCCCTTCAACTAGACCCGTATAGAGGTTAGCCCCGCACCCAGCATCCAGACATTTCCCCTTTCCCTCTAGGAGATGCTTCCCAACATATTTGGCTCTTACGATATCGCCGACATACTGCATAGTGTTTTCTCCAGCCTTAGCACGTGCTCTGACAAGTAAAGCCTCTTTTCTTGGACAAGATTTGCAAGGTAGGCTCCGGCTTTTGTTCTTGCTTCTTCATCTGCCATTAGCCAATCTATCTTGTCAGCCATTTCTTCTGGTGTTTCAACATAGATTATATTGTTACCGTATATCTCTTCGAATACTGGAATCCTTCTGCCTATGAATGGTTTGCCGTAGTAGCCGAACTCGCATACATAGAGTCCGAAGCCTTCCAAGGTTGACATCCCCAAGCCGAATTTGCATTTGCTTATGATTTTCGCTTTCTCTATGTCTGTGTGGCTGCCGTGTATGAGTTTCATTTTGGGCTTAGTTTTGCATGTTTCGACGGCCTTCACTATCTCTTCAAACCTTTTCTGCTTGGCCATTCCCCGAACGACTGCACAACCATAATTTTCTGCGGTAGGTTTGAAGGCCCCAAATATGTCTGTGTCTACGCCGAGATAGTTTACGTTGTCAACTTTTCTTCCGAGCCATGCTTCGACGTCTTTGGCTGCCGTGTTGGAGATAGCTGTGAGATGGTCAGCTTGTTTTGCCAGTTCTTTAACTTTTTCGTATTCTTGAATTCGCCAGTCCTCGCTGCCAAAAAGGGCTTTAGGAACGTCGAGAAACTGACAGACCAGAGGCTTATGGACATGCTCCTTGACTTTCACCGCAACATCCAGCACCATAGGATTGCTGGCGTAAACCACGTCGCACTCGCTTGGAACCACTACACGCTGTTCCATCATGCATTTATGCCGAGGAATGGTAAATACCATATGCTCTTTACCCGCCAGAAGCTCTGCAACTCGGTATTCAAACCCGGGGTACGCTTGATAAACCAGGTCAAAGTAGACGAAGGCTATGTTGATGCTAACAGCTCCTCTACACGTTGAATGTACGTGTGATATTTGCTTACAAACTTCCATCCTAGACGGGCTATACGTTCTCTGTCGCTATCTCGAGCGAGAAAATCCCTGATTTTCTCAAGTAAATCATTCATATCTGCATAGGGTACGTATTCTGTATTTTCGATGAATCCTAGCTCTTCTATTCCAGGCACTTTATCGGATAGCATGAAGCAACGATATCCGAGCGCTTCGAAGAATCGCATATTTGGTCCGATCAGGTAGTGATGGTTTAAGACTATTTTTGACCGGTTGCTGACGTCTCGCTTTTCACGCAGGTATATAGCGGGCCCCATGTAGTTCGGTGTGTCAGATGACCAGTTGTTGCCCCATATTTTCATCTTTACTCCGTTGTCGTTTAGGAATTTTACGAGTTCTTCTCGTCCTGGACGGTTTGTGCCGATGAATGATATGTCTATGTCTTTTGTCGTTTTCAGTGGTTTGTGTATTTCGGGGTCTATTGCGAATGGTAGTAGTTCTGCCTTGTAGTGGTTCATTATTGCTTGGTCATGTTCCATGCAGAAGTAAACTTTGTCATAGTGTGGCGTGAGCATATCGAGATATTGCCCGTAGTTTTCATGCATTGTTTGATCGGGGAAAATGTACACTCTTGGACTCGGTAACATACTCGGGTTCACAAACTCTTTGATCACAACTGTTAGGTCAGGTTTGGTCTTCACTGTGTACTGTGGCGTTACTCGAGGATCCCACAGATCTACCTCATGGCCCAGAGCCTTAAATGCCCGCTGATAAAAGAGGCCTAGGCATTCAGGGTATATGCGGGTGGCTACTAAGAATATTTTCATCTTATCACCTTGGCAGCCCTCAATGGACCCATGTGGCGCTGGATCCTCATGGTTAAATCTGTCTCCATTTTCCCTGCATCCCCATTGTACCATTCCTTTGTGAAGCCTGACCCTGATAGAAAATTGAAGATCAAGAATGCGTCCATCCTATCTTCTGCCGAATACTCTTCCGTCTCAAATGTTGGGTATACTAGTTTTCCGAAGTGTGTTCCAACAGTTCCTTTAAGCTTGTTTTGCGCCCAACTCCATATTCTCGTTCCAGGATAAGGCACCAGCATATTGAAGTCTGCTTTTACATTATGTTTGAAAGCCCATACTAGAGATTCAAGGTCCTGTTCAAACGTGGACCCTGGTAAGCCTATGATGAAGTAGCAGTTTACGAAGAATTTGTGTTTCTTAGCCAGTTCTACTGCTCTGTCTATATCTTCAAGCGTTTCGCCCTTTCCTATTTTCTTGTAGACGTCCAGACATGCTGATTCGACGCCGAAGCTGATTAGGTAACAGTTTGAGTCATGCATAAGCCGTGCCAGTTCTTCATCGAATTTGTCCGCTCTTATACCATTAGGCAGATACCAACATAACCCTAAACATTTCCTGAGACACATTTCAGCACTAAATTCTTTTGCAAAGTCCATGTTGAATGTGAAGTTGTCATCTAACACTTGTATGCGGTTGAAACCAAGCTTCTTTGCTTGTTCTATTTCTTTCATGCAATTCTTGACGGAACGATACCTCACCTTTTTTCCAGATATTAGGGGGACGGAGCAGAATGAACAGTTGTATGGGCAACCGCGACTGCATATCAGAGGGTAAGGCCCGTTTAACAGTTGTTCGTATGAGTCGAATAATGAGTAGCATGGGAAGGGCAGCCTGTCCAAATCCGATATGCGAGGCATAACACACAGTTTGCCCTCAGTTAACATGTCCACAAAAAACTCTCCCTCGCCAACTATAAAATGGTCAACTTCTGGATTTTCCGCAATAAGCTCTTTTCCAGCTACTAGCGTGACGTGGGGTCCTCCCCATACACGCTTACCATGAATTTCTTTTGTGATCCTCTGGGCCTCATGATAATTATGGGTTTTAACACTTATGCCGGTTAGATCTGCGTCTTCAGTGACGTCAGTTATCGTTCTGTTGGATGCTACCCTTGCCATGTCCCTCACAACAACTTGATGGCCTGATTCTTTCAGCGAGGAGGCTATGTAGGCTAATCCTATGTTGGGAGTGTTCGTGTTACAGGGGGTCGGCGGATCAATGAGGACTATTTTCATTTATGACCTCCAGCAACTTGTCTGTGACAATAGAAGTATCGAATAGCTTCTTCACCCGTTCACGTCCTGCCTTGCCCAGTTTTTCTCTTAGCTCAGAATTACTTACTAGGTTTAGAAGAGCATCTTGGATATCGTCTGCCGATGGAACAAGGTTTGTCCAAGTTTTATCTGTGTATACATGATTAACAGATACTTCGACTGTTGGTTTCAGTTTTATTCCAGCGTCACCCACGACTTCGCCATGGGATCCGTAGCTTGTTGTAACTACAGGTATCTCCATGCTCATGGCTTCGGCCATTGGTATGCCGAAGCTTGCGCGACCGCTAGGAAAAACGAATATGTGAGCTCCCTCGTAGACTTTAGGCATATCCCACGGCATTGTCCAGCCTTCCTCGATGATGGCTCTATTCGGGTATTTATCTAGAAGACTTTTCAATTCCTTTGCTATGTCAATGCAGCCATTCCACTTTGCATCAATGTAACCGTGTACTCTGAACCTAACATTGGGTTCTTTACCGAGAATGTGGTCTACAGCTTGAAGAAGCTGGATTATTCCTTTGTAGACGAGTAGTCGACCTGTATAAAGTATTTCTATGGGGTTTTCCTTGGGTTTTGGAACGAATATAAACGTGTCTGTAGGGTAGGGAACAACGACGACATTTTGGAGCCCGGCCCCTTCGAAGATGCTTTTCTCCCATTTATCTGTGGCAATAACTACGTCGGCATCAGACAGCGATTTGGCTAATTCTTCGGCCGTGCTCACCACATTGTCGAACCCGTGATGTGCCACCAAAAGCACGCGGCCCTTTAGTTGGGGGAAAAAGTGTTTTAGAATGTTACAGCTGTAATAGAATAGCATGCTGTTGAGTTCCAGCGGATTTATGGGGTTCTTTACTCCTGGGGCCCAAATAGGTTTCGATGTTGTGCTGTAGCCGTAGACTTCCATGTCAGACCTTTTAACCGCTAACCCTGCTAGAAGCCAGTAAGATAATGCTGCGCCGCCACTCGGGTGAGGGGGAAAGGGACCGCTATAGCCTATCTTCACTGTCAATAACCAACCCGCATATACCTTCTTGCCTTGAGAAAATATGCACTACTTTACCCACAGAGTTTGCAATTTCAACCCACTCGTCTTGTGTTCTAAAACGTTCGTCCCCATAGCCATAGCCGCATCTTTCGGTTGGAACGTCCACGATTGCATATCGTGTAATTCTAAGCTGTTCCCTGATTAGCTTCACGGCATCTTCTTTCTCGTAGTGCTCTAGGAGACCGACTGAAAAACAGACTGTTACGCTCTTGTCCTTGAATGGCAGATTGAAAGCATCACAGCACACGACGGGAATGTCCAGGCACCAATACTTAAAACGCTGAACCATTGCTTTACAGCATTCTAGGTTAATGTCAGAAGCGACTACAAACTTTCTGTACCTAGATTTGATCGTGAGGCAGCCTAATCCTGAATGGGCTCCTACCTCGAGTATGGTGTCGCCGAGCATGCCTGCTAATTCGGTGAACATCCAGTTGTTATGCTCAATAAGATAAGCCTCCCAGGGCTTGTATATAGGATCATGTAGTATGTGTCTTTGATCATTCCACCTTGAGAAATCATGTCCATGTGTAGACGTTGACATACAGTTCCCTCAAAGAAAGTTTTTATGCGGATTGCCTTTGGTCAGTTGGCTCAGTATCTTGTTCAGTTCATGTGGGCGACAGAGTTTTGGACAGGTTGCCACGTTTATTCTGCGTATTGCCTCCTTCCTTTTTTCTCCACGCCAGATTTCTCGGAATGATTGTTGTTGAAGATTGCCAATATCGAAGCCCTCATGATACCTGTGATTTAGGCAGACCCAGACTGTGCCGTCTGCGCTTATGCCGCCTAAGAAATTATGCCCGTAACATTGGGTGTATGTTCTCTCGCCATTGTTTTCAGCGAGGTCTCTGAACTTGTACCATGCCACAATGGTTTTTTCGTTCTGAATAGTTTCTAGCCACTGCATTGCTTCCAGGAGACACGACTTGGAGGGGTTGTCGGTAACGGCTGGACGATATTGTATGTAGTCCGGGTTTAGACCTTTGCTCATTCTCCAGAACAGCAGGAGATCATCAATATTCTCTGGGCTCACGAGGAAACCTAGACCCACTTTGCTTTTTCTCTTCATCTTTATCAGTGCAGAACAGTTTTGAAGAACTTGTTCGAAGAGATCACAGCCTTTTATTTCTTCGTATGTCTTGCTTGTTGCAGCGTCCACACTGATGTAGACATACTTCATCTCACTGCTCAGGACGTCTAAGAACTTGTCTATGTTCACGCCGTTCGTGTATATTCCTTGGTCAAGACCCAGGGACGAGCCATACTCAGCTATTTCACCAAATTTCATGTTCAGTAGTGGTTCTCCCCCACCCGAATAGACAACACTTTTCACGCCTACATCCGCAAGTTCCATGAGTATTTTTTTAGCCAGTTCAGCAGACATTAACGTTGTTTTGTGTACGCTTGCAAACCTGCACCATGAGCATTTTAGATTACAACCGTCAGAAAGGTCCATCTCAACTGATATGGGAAAAACTGAGTCCACACGCAGATCATAGTACCTGAGAAAATGCTGTAGCATGTCTAGATGATAGAAGATTTTACTTGTCGGGTCTATGAGAGACATGACAGTGCCTCAACCAGTTTAGATGCGACCTTTTCATTTGAGAATCGTTGCAGTATGAACTCACGATTCATAAGCCCCAGCTTCCTCCTTTCATCATCATTTAGCAATAGCAGTTCGTCTATGGCCCTTTTTAAACCGTCTGTGTCACGTTCTTTTACCATGTACGCTTTGGACCCTTCAAGAAATTCGGGTATGGCCCCGCAGTTTGAAGTAACTACCGGCAAAGCGCAGGACATAGCTTCCAGGTTTACGTAGTTGCCTGCCTGTTCCTTCCAGCCAGGTACAGAGTGTGAAAACTGTACGGATACCTTGGCAGAATTGAATATCTCAGGCAGTTGCTCGTATGGAGTGTTTGTTACAAACGTTGTGTCAGGATACGCTTCACGAATAAACGACCCGCCTTTTTCTGGGGACATCCGCCCTATGCACACCACGCTTATCTTCTTAGATACATCCTGCGGGCAGAACATACTAGTTGATACTCCCACTTGCGGTAGCACAACCAGTCTGCTTGGGTCAACGTTTTTGGTCAGCATAATCTTTTTTGCTTCGCTATTTCCACAAACTATCAGACGACAGTTTCGTAGAGCTTCATCCTGAAAGGGAAACGCATATTCTTTTTTGATGTTTTCCCATGTGAACCCTGCAAGTTTGGATTTTGACCTTTGCGCTAAAGATGACATTTGATACATGACAAGGCTGTTCGGTTCGTCCTGGACGTAAATCCAGTCTGGCTTGAATTGTTCTATTGCTTTTATCGCGTCATCTCCGAATACGAACTCAAATATGCTACCTTCACTGTGAACTGAATAACCTTGTGCTCGAGAAAGAGATCCCCACCTGAAAGGGTAAACTTCAAGAAGGTCTATGCCCTGTTTTCTCAGTTCTTCAGCAAATATCGCTTGCCTAGGATGAACCAACGAGTGTGACACTAGACAGAGCTTCAACAGGCTAAACCTCGCTTATCTTCTCCTGAAGTGTTCGTCAGCTTGTCGCCATTGCTCCACATTGCCGACATCATACCATTCTTCATCGTTTACGTATCCATAGACAGGTTCTCCAGCCTGAATCATTTTGGGAAGGGCATGATTTGCAATGTCTTCGCCTAGTTTAAAGAAGGCTACGGCTCGAGGCTCCAATACTGCTATGGCAGTCCAAATGTACTTTTGCAACAAAGGTTTTTCCACAAACTCTTTTATTCGTCCGTCGGCGTCAAGATTTATGACGCCTACTGGAAGCCTGAATTTTGTGGTTACGGCTATGGTGGCTGTTGCCTGTTTCTTCAGGTGGAAGTCTAGAAGTGCTTTGTAGTTGATTTCCGTAAGATCATCCAGATATCTGAGGGCAAACGTGCCATCGATCATCTTCTTGGCCAATAATATTTCTCCGACAGTTCCCATAGGCTCTTCCGACACGCTGAACTCTATGCCGCCTAAATCTCGAAACTCGTATCTAAACGACGCCTCGTCCTTTCGGTTGATACACAGCACAATTTCGCTGAAGCCCTGACACATTATATCCTCAACAATCCACCTGGCAGCTGGTTTCCCCGCCACAGGAATTAGACACTTATTCAGTATCAACGTCCACGGTTGAAACCTGGACCCGCTGCCCCCGCCTAAAAGAAAGAATTTCAAAGTTTACCTCCCAAGGAGTATTTCACCATGTTCATTTGCTTCTAACTTCCTTGCTAACCAATGGTAAGTGTGTTGGTATATTTTCGCAACCATAATGTTTTAGGAAGACATTAAAGTCCTTGACCATCTGTTCATCATAAAATTTGCTTCGTTTTTTAAGAGCGAGATAACGACCAATGGCTACAACTTTCACTTGATCATTCTTATGTGTTTTTCCGCAACCGCCAAACCTTTCATCGCAATCAAGGTCAAAGGTTGAAGGCAACGGATCAGACGTCAAGAGAACCTGGTCTACCACATTTTTCCCCGTAGTAGGACACTTGAACCAAATATAAGGTGCTACTTTCATGCGCTTTTCCCCTTAGCCTTTTCGTTCACCGTTTTTACAGCTTTCAGCAAGTTTACGTCGACTCCTTGAGCTTCAGCCATGGATATTAGTTGCTCCATATCCTTCGGAAGACACTTACCCCCATATGCCGCTCCGTGCATACTTGAGCCATACGCGCTGATCCGGGGATCTAGGCTCAGAGCTTTCCCTATCGTGTGGCTGTTAACCTCGAGTTTTTGACATAACACCCCTATTTCATTCCAAAAACTGACCTGCGTGGCGAGGTAAGCGTTTGAAACTAGTTTTGTCATTTCTGAAGTTGTGGGATCCACCCTGATTATAGGAGCCCTTAAAGGCTCATACAGGCCCTCCAGCATGTTACCATGTTCTTCGCAGCATTCGCCGATTATGACAAAATGTGGATTCATGAACTCGTAGTCTGCTACTGCCTCTCGTAGAAATTCAGGATTATGGCAGATATGCCAACTAGCCGCCTTCGATAATTGTTTAGTTGTTCCAGGGGGTATGGTGCTTCTTATCACTATCAAGCTTTTATCAATGAATTTCTTCCTTCGATGGCTTCGCCTTCCAAGTGAGTCACGAGGGTACTCAAATGTGTGGACAACAGCTTTCACCGCGCTCTCAGGTGTGCAGATAAAAATGATGTCCATGTAATCGGTAGGAGTAATGGACTCGGAAACAACATAGCCTTGCCTACTCAGCTCATTCCTTCTCTTAGCTTCAATATCGTAGAATGTGACATCGTGACCTAGCCGTAAGAAGCCCTTGCCTGTTGCCATGCCCACTATACCTGCACCGACAATTAGTATCTTCATACTACTTTTCTCCTGGTCCTTTCATGTTATGTTTTTTAAGCCATTCTTCAATAAGGTTTGAAAGTTCTCCCGACTTGATTTCTACAGCATGTTTTTGTTTTATTTCCTGCCTAAGCTGGTTTTCGAGTTCCATAACGGCTGCTCTGTCTGACTCTGCTATCCGCTCTTCCCGAGTCATGTTCTGGTAGTGTTTGCCTGGAGATCCAGTTGAGGTCATCGTGGTTCCCTTCAAAACCGGGGCCAGCGAGTTATCTGCAGAACTTGCATCCACTCGTCAATGGCTTTGTCAAGTCCTGTGTTGAGGTCATATTTAGGCTCCCAGCCTAAGACCTTCATGGCTTTACTTGGATCCCCGTAGAGCGTCGGTATGTCCAGAGGTCGGTCCGGTTCCCTGATAAACTCGGTTTTGACTGGTTTCCCCGTTTTAGCCTGGGCTATTTCAGCTACTTTGGTAGCCATGTCCTTAATTGTGATTCCTTTTCCGTAGCAGACATTGAATGCTTGGCCGATTGCGTCCTTATTTCCTAGGGCACGTACATAAGCTTCAACGTGGTCATCTCGGAATACGAATTCTCTGATTGGGGTTGGATTGTGCAAGCTGATGGCGTGTCCTTCTAGAGCGCCTGTGATTGCTCTTTCGACAACGTAATGTTTGTTCCTGACGTTTGCCCTGCCGAAACTGTTGAAGGGCCTCATGATCGTCACTGGAAAATCATACAGTTTGGACATGAGCTCTAGGTGGTACTCACAAGCAATCTTTGCAACTGCGTAAGGACTTGTTGGGTTTGGCATAGCATCTTCCTTTATCGGGAATTCCTTTTGAGCACCGTAGTATTCGCTTGTAGATGCATGTATGAACTGTTTTATGCCAATTTCTTTGGCTGCCGTTGACAGGTTGATTGTTCCGATCGTATTAGTTTGGAAGACGTCAGCCGGGTTTATGAAGCTGAAGCTCACCGCCGTTTCTGCAGCAAGATGTATGATCACTTCAGGCTTGACGCTGAACACGGCCTTTCTGACTGAATCCCCGTCCCTTATGTCTGCAAACAAGGTTTTTTCTCTCGAGTAGAAATCAAAACGTCCCCCGCTCACATAGCGTACCAAGATGGATACATCATGACCCAACTCAGTTAATCTCTGCAGAAGACGCGACCCGATGAACCCTGTTGCTCCAGTTAGAAGAATTTTAGTCAACCTTTATCACCTCCGGCATAGTTGTGTCAATATTTGCCGTAGGGAATATGCCACACTTCATCAAACTATGGCCTTTCATCTTGTCGGTATTCCTCCTCTTTCGATTTTTAGCGGTTGTGCGGATGGTCCTACGTGTTTGCAGTCTACGGAGGGAACGGCCCAGATCTCAAACCCGAGAGCTTCTGCCATGATGGAATAGATCACATCTTCTGTCCACTTTTTCGGGACTTTGAGAGGGAACGGTATTCTTTCCAAAACGTTTCTACGGATAAGCATGCAACCTGTTCCAGCCTTGTTTATTCTTCGCGTCTGGCTTCCCATGTAGAACACGTCTTCAAGGACTACTTGTTTTCCGTAGCGTTTCGCGGCAGCCGCTCTTCTCTCTGGCGGTACATATTCGTAGAACCAGAAGAACGGCAGGCCTTCCTCTTTATGCCGATATTTTCCGCAAACTATGTCACCGTTGACGTCTAGAAGCTTTTCCAAGGCATCCGCCGGCACTAGCACGTCAACGTCGACGAACCAGATATAGGCATAACCGTTTTTGAGCGCCTTTAGTCTACACTGTTCTCTTGCATAGGAGACGTTTTCGTCCCAGTAGTTAAATTTCTCAGGGTCGGGTTCGACATGAACCAGATCTGGCCGTCGTGTCTGGTTATCTATGTGTTTTCGCCATAGTTTAAGGTCGTAGCCAAGCTTCGGATTGTATACTGTTGCAGCCATCACTGTTTCAGTGGACGTTCAGCTTCCTCCTCTTTATATGTTCCAACTTTAGGCCCAAGAATTCGCCAAGAGTCGGACAGCCATTCAAAGAGATAGGGATGTAATGCCGGTTTACTGTTGACTTGAGATGTCGAGTTTTTAGTCGGGGGCTCGACTGGAATGCTTTGGTTCGTCCATAGATAGTCGGAGTGCTCCCAGTTTAGCGTTGGCGTTGGCTCCCCGCTGACAAATATCAGAAAATTGATGTCTATACAGTGTCGTTTCTTGAAAACGGAAGAGTATACTCCAATTACGCGGTCGATCTCATAGTCCCTTAATCTTGTCTCATCCTCTATTTTCCTTCGCAGAGCTTCGTCTAACGATTCGCCTTTCTGAACTATTCCGCCGCAAGCCCACCATTGACCCTTCATAGGAGGATTCTTTCGTTTGAGTAGGAGAAATTTACCCCATTCGTTCCGTATTATTGCGTTTACACTTACAAGAGGTATCAGTTTTTCAATTTGTTCGAATTGTCTGTGTGATATTTTAGTCGTGCTTAACAAGCCCCCCTAAATGTTCTTCAACAGCTTTCCAGAATGTTTCCGCACTTGAGGAAACCAGTCGGATTAGTTCTTCTCTGTTGATTTTGCCGTCTTTTATTATATTGGAGTATGAGAGTATGCCTATGTTGTTGTTGACGATCAGGCGGCCTTTTGGATTGGCTATGATGAACTCTGCTGGTGTTCTGTCGCATGGCATTATACAGGTTGGTAGATGAATGAACGATTCATGTGATGCGTAAAGGTCTACGAGTTCTTTTCCTTCCTTGAATCCGAGGTATTGGCAGTTCAAGGGTAAAGTGTTGACTTCGTTTCCGCCTACGAAAGTGAAGGCCAGCTCAGGATGTAGTTTAGCATATTCCAGCACGCTGGTTGAGCCTTTGAAGCCAAACAGTGAGTTCACACCTATTACCGTGTTAGGCTTTGGGTCGACAGGTTCATGTTCGTATTTTTTGGTGTCTATAGCGCTTGGAACCAGAGCGTATGGATGTGCTTGCAGTTCAGGCATGGCGAATAGAAACGCTTTACGGTGAAGTGGCGACATAAAAATGTTCAGGAGGCTGTTGTTGTATAGTTTTCGCCATGGATCAAGATACGAGCATTGCTTGCATTTTTCCAGCATTGGATAGTATAGTCTGTAGCGGCAGAAGTAGTCGTGATGCCACATCACATAGGGTCCACGTTCAGCCAGCTTCAGCAATTGTTTCGGGGTTGTCTGCATCAGCACGTGTATGTTTGAGAATACAACAAGGTCGCATTTCACTGTCTCAGCTGATGAAAACCTTTCAGGTGTTATCAGCTCGATCTCATGGCCTCTTCGAATTCCCGCTATGACAAGCTGCCTGTCTGTTTGTTCTGCTCCACCTGGATAGACCCAAAAGTTCAGGTCTTGGCACCACACTACTCTGAGTCCCACATCAAGTCCCCCGTTTTATGGGCCGTGTTACAAGCATGTTTTCATCCATTTTTTGGTTGTTGTGGTTGCCCAAAGGTTTTGATTGGAGCTTTGCTTTGGGGAAAGATAGGTGGAGCATGGTCTATAAGCCAATTTAACGTCTCTTCAAAATTGCTGAAATCGCCTCTTGCTGCGAATTCCCTGAAACGTTGGCGTGTCTTTTTTGAGCATCGTATTCGAAGATCCTTGTCTCTCTCATCGTCCACTATGTCCGCAGTCTCCGCAAAAGCTCTATATCTTTAGATGCAGTTTAAAAGCTTTTGGCGATCAAAATGAGCATGACTGTTGAAACCACACCTCTAACGAAAGAGGAAATGCAACTTCTGAACGACCAGATTGCTCCACTATTAAGGACCATAATGCCCGAAGCTTTTGTTCCACGCGCTTTCGCCGCCATTCAATCAGCCATCGAACAATCTAAGAAGAGACATGGAATGGCCTTCGGCGGAATGCTGCCGAACTCAGGACAACTTGGAATCCAGCCTTTAAGTGCAAGGGAATTTGACTTGGCCACCACATGGACTTTCCGAACAAACTGGAGTTCTACAACATGGCAGACTCTCATATCCGGATCAACCCCTCTCAGCAGATACACACACGTCGTCGTCCTAGGCTATGAAGACTTGGAGAATGTTCCAAGAAGCCGAGCAATCAAAGAGACTGTTGGCGGTGTCGAACACCCGATAATCGACCTTCAAGAACTGAGACGCTCAGACAAGCAGTTTGAAGCAATCGAACCGTACATCGCTGGACCCGTAAGCCCCTTCAAGCTTGAAGTGTACGTTGAAACAACCGGCTACGATGACACACATCCATGGGGATTCGTTGTCGCGCCATACACATACCTAGTAAGCAAGACGTTCCAGGCATAGGTTGGGTGAAAGCTTTTGACTAATGTTACAGTCACAAGAACCGCGAAACTTGAAAAGCCCATGGGCTTCGGACAGGGAAGAATAAGCGAAGGAGTCATCAACGCAAACTTCGGATCAGCAAGAACCATAACTGCAAATGATGTCGGCTTAAGGTCCATTTCAAACATAATCGTCAGTCCAGGAACACCACTTGACATCACCGTCGTAGGAAGGGTTGTATCAGCCGGAAGCATAGGTAACTCGGCACGGATAAGAGGATACCTCCGCAACACTGGAACCGTAGCATCGTTACTCTCCGTCAAAACGTATGGTGTATACCATAACGCGTTCACAGGAACACCGACACTCATCGTGTCACCAGGGTCCTGCACTGCCAAAACCGCACCTGGAACTCCACCGCTCACAGTAAACAGACATACGCGCGGTAGCTTCGGCGCAAGAGCCAGCCCAGGCCAATTCAACGTGTACTATGTAGCTGTCGGTCCAGGCTCATTTCCAGTCAACTATGTAGCCGTAGGCGATTAAGCAACATCCATCATTTCCCTCTTTTTTTTCTATTCTAAGCTTCTCGACAGAATAAAGCTTAATACAGTACAGCGAATACTCTACTAATGGGATTCAAAATGGTCTCAGTACAAACACTCCGGACTGAAGTTGTGGACTATAGAAAGAAGGAATTCATAAACGATTTTATTCCAACATTAACCGTCAAATCAGCGGCCAGATTTCGTGGAGAAGATATCGACATTCTAGCAGGAAGTCACAGAATCGGCCAAGGCAGCAGTTTCTTACTCACTTATCTCAGCATTCAATCAGGCTCCCCCGAATGCTGGTGGGTGTTAACACACGAGGGCACACCCTTGCCAGGAGAAAAACGCGGAACCATCGACGTGGGATACTTCGAAGCAAAAGGGGTTGACACACGCCTAGCAGACAAATATGCGCCAGTTAAGGCCATCGGCCCTGGGACAATGCGAGTAAGAATCTTGTCAGCGGGCAGCGCGAAATGGTATGGCGCCGCCTTTGAAGGTATCGAACTCTAGGGAGCTTAAATATGCCTCAAGTGACGATCAGACGGGCAATCACTGTGGACAAGATTCCGGACAGCACTATTACGGGATCGAAAGTTGTCGCTGGAGCCATCGGAAGCACGGCTCTTAAATCGAGGGCTGTGGGAAGCCCGGCATTAGGCAGCGCAGTAATCGCTAGATGTATACAGGCGGGCATAGTAAGCAGCAGCAAGGTCGCGCAACTCCTACAGTCTGGCTCCGTCAAAATCAGGGCATACGCCGCACCAGGATCCTTCACTGCTTTTTCAACAGCTTATGGAACAAGACCCATTGTAGCCTTAAACCCCAAAAGTACAACGCAAATAGTATATGCATACCCCTATGCCGTTGGACCTGGAAGCTTCGGGCTGATAGGATCACCCATAGAGCAGTATTGTTCATGGTTATCATTCGGCTTCAAGCCATAAAAACTTCTGATTGATTCAAAATGCTCCGGATACTCTGGTACGCGAAGGATGCGCCTTTCCTCACGTCTGCCTATGCGAAGATCGCAGATTACCTTGTCCTGAAACGAGTAAGCAAACATCATAAGATCGCTCTTTTCTGCACAGTAGGATACGACATCGGATGTATTGAAAGCAAAGGTGAAGGTGTGGATGTCTGGTATCCTAGGCTGGTAGCTGCAAACGGTGAAGACGTCCTGCTGCAACACATGAAAGATTTTAATGCAGACTTGTTCGTCTCAGCCTCGGATATATGGATCTATGAACAATTACCCGTATGGGCTAAACAAGGACAAATCATATGGATTCCATGGTGTTACATCGATTATATTCCAACAGAGAGGGAAGCTGACAAGTTAAGTCCGGCATTAATGGCCGTGCCCACATCAAAATGGCTTCAGGAGAAGCTTCGGGCTGTGGGACTTGAAAATGTGGCAGATCCTATTTTTTTGGGGGTTGACCATGAAATATTCAAGCCGTGGATAGGCGACTTAGATGAAGAGAAAAAGGAGATCACTAAAGGTCGACTGAAAGCCAGTTTAGGCTTTCCTGAAGATTCCTTTCTCATCGACATGGTTCAGATGAATCAGACGGTCAGGAAGCCTTTTGAAGAACAGTTTCACGGCATACAGATTTTCAAAGAACAAAACCCTGATGTAAAAGTGAAGGTCTATTGTCATTCACTTCCAAGACAGATCCCGGACGGTTATAGTCTTCCAGAACTTGCATTGGAATATGGAATGGACTATCAGAAGGGCGACATACGCTTCGCCGATAACTATACAATGATTTGTAAAGGAGTGCTGGGCTACGGTGAACAGGTGATGGCAAAAATATACAATGCTGCAGACGTCGTTTTGGACGCTACAACAGGAGTGTCACCTGGCATGCCCGTTCTAGAGTCACAGAGTTGCGGTGTACCGGTCATAGGGACAGAATACACGTGTTATCCCGAGTTTGTTCACGCTGGCTACTGCGCTAAAGTGGGAAAATATTTCCGTAACCCGACAATGCCATGGATCAAAAAGGCTCTTCCAGACCCATACTCCGTTGCCGACTGCCTAAACCGGATATTAAACTCGAAGCCTGAAGCCTGGCGGAACATAGGCGTTCAAGCCATGAAACCTTACTCATGGGACAACTGCTTGAAAGGGTGGCTTGACCTACTTAAAGAAGCCGAAATCATGATCGACCATAAGTGCTTGAAGATACCTACACCCTCTGAAGCATTAAAAACTGAAGCCCTGATTCTTACACAGTAGAAGGTTCATAAAAGCATTCGTTTTAATAATCCTTCAATATAAGGCGTAAAGGAGCTTTAATTAGGAGCTACTGCACAAAACAATTTTTCCCTTTCTTTAGCGACGAGTCTATTCTCGGCCGAGATTAACGAAAGATGGGAAAAAAAGGTTTCTAGTATGTTTTGATGCTTGATCCTGTTTTTACCATTGGTGCTGGCCCAGCGGTTCTTATGGATGGTATCTGCAAGATTGGTCGTGTCATGCCAGGTATTGTGGAACGTCTGCCTGAAAACGGTGGTACTGGAAATCCGGGTCCTACTTGGGCACTTGTTCCTGTGGGGCGCCATCCGCCGCTTGTTATTTTCTGTATACGTGTTTGTGCCTGGCTTCTAACAACGGTGACTTTCTCTTGGATGGTCTTTGCTGCACGGAGTTTTGTCAGGGTATCTTGTATCTGGCCGCCTATCGCCGGTGTTGTGTCGAATGCTTTGATGCCAAAACCAGACGTGCCGCCGCCTAATGGAAACATCGGGTAATCACCCCTTGCTCCCTTTGCTCCACGCATCTGTTGTAGTCTTTCACGAAATGCCAAGTTTTACACTGCCCCCATTATGGATGAAGCCAACGTCGTGTTATCTCTGCTTGCTTTCCAACGAATCTGCTTACGCCGTCAAGTACTCCTGCAGTGAGGGAGGTAACAGCCTGAACTGGTTCTAGTTTCGTCAGGTGGTCGATTGCCTCTTTTCCTGTTTTTACTGCATTGTCTGTGATTAAGCTCGTAGCACCTATCCTATCTCTCACGTTAGTTTCAATACTAGATCCGATCGTCATTTCAATCCCTAACTATTGTTAAACAGTCTGCCTTAATAAGTTTTACCACATCAGACAATCAAACAGAACTGCACATCAATAGGTGCGGATGCGGCTAATCAGACCAGTGAGATATCCGCCTTTTATTATTCTCACTTTCTCGCTTGTGCTGCAGACTGGCACGTCGGGATTTCGTAGTTGAGCTGCTTTGCTGGCAATTATGAAGGGCCATATGCCGAGTGGTCCTTTAACAGTAAATACACCTGCAGAATTCTTGCAGACGGAGAACAATGCGGATTTCCGCTGTGTTATCGTTGATATGGGTGTTGATGTTGTGGTGGTCGTGGTGGACGCGGTAGTTGTTGCTTGACCTACGGTGACGGCTATCGTGCGAGGAGAGCTGTCATTTACAACTTGGTTGAGACCTACATCATAGTGTGACGGCTGGAATGAAAGTGAATATGAGCCTGGTGTGGGGATCCTTAGTGTTCCGGCTGCAATGTATGTGTCATTGGGTCCAATGTTAATTCCTCCGTCTGGAGATAGTTCTATGGCTCCGCCAGGAGCTACCGGCCATTCGGATCCTGCAAACACTATGAAAATGCTACTTGGGCCGTTATTCTCAACTATGACTGAGATTTCACCAGGTGTATCGCCTGTGTTTTGAAGAGTGATGCCGTAGTCAACTGGTTGGTTGGGAGAGATGGTTAAAGGAACTTGTAACGTCTTGATAATCGACTGGACTGGCATAAACTCCTAAGTAGTTATTAAAGCATGGAAGATTTATAAATCATTTGTCTACTCGACTTTCTGTTTTAGGCTCAGGGTGAAGTATTGCCATTAAGGGCTTTCTCATGAATAGTGTAGGTCTACGCCTCAATGGGCGAGGTACAGCTTCGACTAACTCTCTAGCTTCATGTTTCAGATTGGCCAAGTCTTCCGAAACTTTTTTCCTGACATCTTTAACGGACAATAGTAATCACCCTAAGATCCAACAATTGGATGTGACAGTACCGTGCAGAGAATTTTCCAGAAAACTTTGCGAGCTGGCCCAATTATCAGTTGGGAACGGAGGCAGGACCAGGTTTTCAGTATGTTCCTGCCGGGAAACCACAGGTTAATGCGCTCTGGAATCTTGCTTGCCTCAGACAAGATTGTGTCCCTTGAAGCACCCGTTTCAGTCATGATCTGCTGAATCTCAGCTTCTGACAGAGTTACCATACTATCAGCCACATTTAATTGTCATCGTCTTTCTATTAAAGTCTTATGCAGTTCAGAGATGGAACGTTAGAAACATGATGATGTAAAAGAAGCCTAACCCTAGGTAGAAGCACATCCAGCTTATTGTATTTTCCGTTAGAATCGCTTGTTTCTTCACTGTTAGCATGGCTATTACCGCAAATATGAGTAGTGTGAGCATGATATAGGCTCCACTGATGATAGCGTAGATGCTGAACATGAGGCTGCTTATGCCCATTGTAGCCAATAGTCCCATTGTACCCCAAGTGTTTGGTATTGTTTTGATGTGGAATTGTCTGTCGACTTCAGCGTCTCCAACATCCTTGGTTGCCTGGAATCCGAACACCCAGAGGAAAGCTAGGATGCTGTAATTCCATGCTGAGACTGATAGCGCTCCAAAAACGCTCCACACTGCCAGCACTGGTAGTAGTCCTCTTGAGATTGCCATCCATGAAGTGTTTAGAAGAGGGTTTACTTTTCTTGGGCTGAATGGCGACAATGAATAAAATACTGCGAAGAACAACAATGCTATAACAATCAACCCAAAAAAGTCACTTATCGTGAATGCCCTGCCCAATGCAAACAGGGCTAGAAGCCATCCTAAACCCAGTGCCTCTTCACGTGTAATCAGTCCTGAAGGTATTGGCCTGTATGGTTTAGCTAGTTTGTCAAGGTCTGCGTCAGCGTACTGGTTTAAGCTTTGCCCGCATGCTTGAGCCAAAGCCAATGTTACACCTACAAATACTGCCGTGGTAATGGAACTGAACGTTATGTTTTTAACCGGAGTAAGTACACCAAAAACCCCAGCTAGTATAGGCGCGACAAGAGTGAATGCCCTGCATAATTGCAGATAACCTACCAGTTTCCCGAAATGTTTGCGGAGTTTCGGATATCCCTTTTTTATACCGTACTCAGAGGATAACGCCATATTGTGTTCGCATCCATTCTTCAACAATGCTCCAGGTGAGCATGCCACATCCATCTTCATTTGTTTTCGCATGTCCCAGATGAGCCATCATGAGTTTGACCTCATTTACAGTGAGCTCCTTTGCCAGTCTGTCATGGTAGACTTGAGCCATGCAGGTGACTAGCCCGGCCGCGTGTGGTGTTGCCATGCTGGTTCCCGAAATCGATCCGTATTTAGGCTGGGTTGGGTCTACTTCGGCGTCAAGGAATCCGATTAATGCTGAGTTAATTTTTACTCCTGGCAGGACTACATCTGGTTTCATGTATCCATCGCCTTTTGTTGGTCCTCGACTTGAAAAGCTTGCGATCGAATCTACAATCTCGTCCCATGCCCCAATGGTGAGACTGTTTCTGCAGCATCCGGGAGATCCGATTGTCTGCGCGTTCGGGCCTGAGTTTCCAGCGGCTATACAAGGGATTATCCCATTGTCTACTAGAGTGTTTATGGCCGTCGCTTCAGGGTTATCGGTGTCTCGTGGTGCGTCATTAGAGCCTAAACTCATAGAGACTACCTTGGCTCCAAGCTCTATACTTTTCTGCATTGCTTGGATAATGTCGGAGCTGGTTCCCATTCCTATAATGAAGCCTAACGCCTGAATTGATATAAGGTCACATTCTGGAGCCATGCCCTCAACGTTCACCGCATACCTATGGTCTATTGCAGCTTTCCCACCGACTGTGGAGTTACACCATGTTCCGTGTCCATTTTCGTCCAGTCCGCTTCCGCCTTTCTCCGGCATGGCCGTGTATGTTCTAACTCGTCCAGTCAGTTGTGGATGTGTTATCCTAGCTCCTGTATCTATGACTACTGTTTTAATGCCTTTACCGCTGAATCCTTGCTGATTTGCCTTGTCCAACCCAAGCATTTTCTTAGTCCAGAACGTTGAGGTGCAAGTCTTCCCTCTGAAATCTTTATATGTGCCTTCAGGCGGAACAGATGTTTGAGCTACCGTTTTTACAAAGTCCGGATATATTCTTGCCACTCCAGCCCAATCAGACACAAGCTCAACTAGGTCGGCAGTTAAAATGGTGGCTATCATGTTAAAGGTCTGAAGCTCTTTCCAGCCGAAAAGCGGAAACTCGATCGAGGGAAACAGCCTAGGAAAGTACGTGTTGAATCGTGGGCTAAAAAGATTTTTTGGCACGACTTGGCTTAATTGGCCTTTTACCGTGTCGAAAAAGCCGGGTATGATCTCGATTATTACAGGAGAGATAATCTTTCCAGGAAATGTTATCAGTAGTTCAGGCGTTAGCTTGCTGGCGTTCATTCTTAGTCGTAAACTTTTATAGTTGAAGACGGATATTAAATCTTTTGATGATCATTATGTCCGTTGACAAGGAAGACTTGAGCGCAAAGATAAATGCTCTATTAGGAATCAAGGATAATCCCATTGACTTTTCAAAGCTATCCAAAAAGGACATGGAGAGACTACATGATGCTGTTGAAACACTTACTCTTGGCGGAGGGATCCTCAGCAAGAGACTTCTCAATAAACCCGTGCAGCAGATTATGAACATGCCGCTTAGAGACCTGATTAAAGAGTTTAAAGACGGAAGCAGGGTTGGACCTCTACGTGGAATTCTAGGATCTCTATTAGACGATCGGGGGCAGTAATGACACGTCCCGCAGAAAGCCCGACAATCCCGGTACAGGCTATGTAACCCGTAGCGAATGCACTGCTGCAATGGGCCCTCTTGGCTCGACTCTTACGAACATTCAAAAGGCCCTCATCGGTGACGACATGACACACGGACTAGTCAAAGACGTTAGTACACTAACACTGAAAGTTGAGTCAATGCTGGAGAGCACCACTGAGAAGCGATCTGCTTCAGAGGCAAAAAAGGAGAGATGGACGAGAGAAAAAATTGCGATACTGGGTCTGGTCTCCGCAATTGTAGGCATATTCTTCGGGCATTTGCTCGATAAAGTGTTGTAGAGTTTACAACTGTTTTTTGGGTTAACAGAAGCCCACAGGAAAATCCAGCAATAAAAGGTTGTCCTCGTTGCCAGCCCCATTAAATCTTAAATATTCGGAACTGCCTATTTACCTTGGGACTCTAATGGCTACAGACATAGAACAGTACCATGACTACCTTAAAGCCATAATATCCGCAACCTACCACAGGACAGCACAAATGATGAGCTCTCCAAAAGATGTTACAACTCTTTTTGAAGCGGCAAAATGGGCTAGCCAGAACACGGAACTTGGAGGCCATCCTGAATGGATCATACCTAACAGGATGTTTACCTGGTCTGGTGTCAACGTGCTCAACATTGACACTTCAACTCTAAGGTTTATTGGTATAGGACAAAAAATTAGTGCAGGAGGAAACATAAAGCGAGTGACCGTAATAATGAGAATTGGTTGGTACAAGCTACAGCTCTTGGCTACACTCAGAGCTACGACTCTTGGCTATACTCAGAGGCTTTGGACCGCTTAAACCTTCGGGCCTAAGCGCCACCCGCGCCATTGCAGCCTCATCCAAGTGAAGACCCAGATCGGCGGGTAAATCAACAACACTGCCACGGCTTCCCATCCGATAACCCCTTGTACGGCGGGCATGACGGCCAGAAAGCAGAATGCTTCGTTTAATACGATTCTTCCCAGAACTTTATCCCGCTGCCAGTCAGGTTTCATAGTGCTTAGATATGCCATCCAAGATGCAGCACAGAGTATGGTGCTCAGAATCCACGCCAGTTGAGAAGATTGTGATACTCCTAGGACTAGGTATAAGAGGCAACAATGGAAAACCTTTGTGTAGACCGCATAGTTCCGAGCTTTAGAGGAAAAAGTAAGGTGATCTCCTTCCACACGGCAACCGAGTTTTCTTAACAGGTTATTTTCCCTTGGAGCTTCAAGGTCTTTAAGAGATCCAAGAACAGATATTTGAATGAAAACTTGGACCCATGAGTAAGCTACAAGAAACAGTATCACGGGGCTAACCTGCACTGTCGTAGAAAAGTACGAAATCAAAGGCAGGATCCCCCAGCCTGTCGCCACTCCGAGAACGGCGATGGGTGTGATTTTGGCGAAGTTGTCGTACAGCAGGCCCGAGGTTATTGCCAGAATCAGGAGGAATGTTGGGATTGGCTGTAACCTGGTCAGGTACGCTGCGAAAAAACAGAAAAGTATCATCAGATACCGGTCAACTTCATCAGCTTTCCTAAGGCTGATCGCTCCTGAAACCAGAGGAAAATGCTTCTTCTGAGGATCTTCAGCATCAAACGGCACATCCAGGATATTGTTGTGGATGAAGCCACAAAGATGGTAGAAAATGCCGCAGATGAACCATAGAAGGAAATTCGCTGAGAGAATCGTGCCTCCTGCTACCAGGTGCCCACCGACAAAGAGGGCAGTTGTTAATCCTGCCGTGTGAACTCGGCTTAGTTCAATCCAATATCGTAGACCCAAACCAAGCTCACAGTCCAACTTTTCCCATGATGTCTTTCAGTGTCACTTGATACGTTTCGAACGCTCGAGTTAATCTTGCAGTTTTGACGGCTAACACCTTTGAACTAGCAACCACGGGTTTCAAAGTGGATGGAGCCACGTTGCCTTGCTTGACAGCATCTGTGAGATCTTTAAGTGCTTCTGTCAGATCTCTGGCTGTTGCATTCCATTCTTTACCGCAATTCAGAATTTCGTCGACTCGGTTCTTCATTTCACTTCTTAGTGCTCCCCCGACAATGCTACCGAGAATACTCATTTTCAGTCCTCTGTCCTTCTACGCAATTTTCTCGATTAGCGGCTTCAGTTTGTCAAACGACGGTGAACTCCTAACTTCCATCCACACGCTTCTCATAAACTGTAATGCTCTTGGAGTTCCACTCTCACTTGAGAAGTATTTGACTTTGCCTTGAAGCCACGCTTCCATGAGGTCAAACTTCACCCCGGTATCAGGCCTTTCACCTAAGAAGCACCATAGAAAAGCCCTGTCCCATACTCTGATCTCATCATCTACAGCTTTCGGATCTTTGATAACCTTCAGTACGCCATTCTCAAGTCGGAAGAAGCGTTGCATTTTGACTCTTCGCAGAGTTTCATCGGTAATGTCTAACTCGATTGTTCGGCCACCCTGGAACCCGTAGGTCGATTGGATGTTCTTCATTGGAATTTCAGTGTTTGCTATCTCGATTACTGAGGCCATGACCTCCATGAGGATGTTAAGGGCTATCTGTTTAAGACGCTGCTTCAGCATCTCAACAAACCCTTCTCCAACAGGCTTGGCTTCCAGGATCCTGTCGGCAGCCTTGACTATGGGCTCCTTTAGAGAGTCGGATAAGAACGGTTTCCCTTCAACTATTCCCTTACGGATCTCCATTGAAAGGGGTATTTTGCCCAAGGCCAGTACGTTAAACTCTTTGCATAGTGCTTCAAGGTCTAGGTCTCCGAAGACATTATACTGTTTTCCACATTCGCATTGGAAGTGCGACATGTTTTCGATTACGCCCAGCACCGGCACCCCCTCGCTTTGATGAAGTCTGAGCATTTTCTTTGCTGACTCAACGTGTGCTGGTTGAACTACAACAATGGAACCCAGAAGATCTTTGCCGAAAGTTGTAAGGAGCTCTATAAACTCGTTGTGCACCCCTGCTGGCATATCAATTATTGCTGTCTTCGCGCTCCACTTTGAGCTTTGGAGTACGTCTCGCAGAATTTGAGCATATTCAGAAGCGTCCATGCTAACAGGTTTATCGCCGCTTATCGTTGCCATCGAGAAAAACTCTATGAAGCTTGAAGGAGCACCTTCTGATTTGACATATTCTAGCTTAATGGGCATGAACGTGTTGGCTGCCACTTCAATGATGTCTTTGACGCCTAACAGCTCTGCCGCATTTGGATTAGCGATATCCGCGTCTACCAGGGCAATCGGGCCTTTCTTTTCCGATAGTATATGTGCAATGTTTATGGCTGTTAATGTTTTTCCAACCCCACCTTTCCCGCTTATCACCAAAACGTACTGCATAACCTTCACCTAGTGGTCCACAACAAAACCCTGTTTTCCTAATCGGTCAAAGAACTTAGCCTCGTCTGACGTATTGGCAGCTGCAAGTTCCTTTGGAGGCCGAACGCCAAAGAGTATCGGCGCACCATCTTTAATTAGCACTTCCAGAGGTTTCCTGTCCTTCATCAGTTCCCTAGCAGTGCTCGACACCTCAGTCATCCCTTGTCCAAATACCCGATAGGCATCCTCTTTGTAACCCTCAACCGCCCGCGCTGAACTACTATCTCTTATAGCAGTTTCAAGTCGATTGAAACGATCGTCATTCCGCCTTTCCTTTTCAGTCTCCCTCTTTTCTTTTTCGGCCTCGTCAACATATGATTTCACTGCTTCGGAAGCCGCCTCTGCAGCAGCTCTCTTGACATCTTCAGCCTTCAGTGGTGGCTCGCCCTTTTCATGGTCGGTTCTGGGTGGTGCTTCTTCTCTGACTATTTTTCTGACTGTGCTTTCGAGTGTTTCTGGCGTAATGTCAGACTTAAAAAGGTCCTTTTGGAGCTTAAACCGTGCCAGCATTTTAGCTTCAACATCCTCTGCCGGAGGTGCAAATCTACTGGCTTGACTTGCTGGGACACGCATCTTTCTCACGATTGGTCTTCCCTCTCCATCCAAGATAAACTTTCCTTCATCGTCCTTAACGGGGTCTTCTATTTCAACCATCAGCTCGATCGTCTCCTTTGGTTTCAGTTTTTCAGTTATCTTGTCCATAAAATCGCGTATCTCGTCTTTGACTACTGAACGCACGTCTTGAGATGGTTGCTGTGGCTGTCCAGCCTGTGGCTGTCCATAGTACGGTCCATACGGCCACGGGTATGGCGATCCTGTAGGCCCTATTACTGGCTGCTGTTGCTGTTGTTGCTGTGATCCGCTAGGTCCCATTGGTGCTCCATAGCCCGGAGGAAAGCCGAATCCGAAGCCTCCTTGCTGGGTTTGGCCGGGCATTTGTCCTGCAAACATTGGGGCTGTGAAGTTTGTTTTGCCCTCAGCCTGGGCTTTTTGTACTGCTAGAGCGTATTTTTGTGCTATAATGTTGGCTGTGTTGTTAGCTAGTCCTTTCATGTTTGAGAGTAACCAAGCTACTTCTTGTGGGTGTAGCATCCCCTTCATTTTGGCCCAGTCCATAATTTCGTCTTTTACTTTTGCCGGGACATCAGGATGTTTTGTCAGTATTTCGTCTAGTATGCTGTTTGGGTCGGGTTCGGTCTTGTAGACGGTTTCAGGGGGAGGTATGGTCCCCTTTGGTTTCTTCCCTTTCCAGCGGCTGACACGTCCTTTTATCCGTCCTACGTCCATTTTGTCCATATTGAGAAGCTGGCATATCTCCTCAGTTGGCGTGTCCATATTCTCTTCGAAGATCGCTTTAACTATTTCTTCGTTTGACTTTCCAGCTGTTCGTAGAGTTTCTACTTTTTCAGCAAGACTTACAGGTACAGTTGTATGTTCGCTTGTAGGTTCTGGTTCTTGCTCGCTCATTTTTCTTCCACAATGCTTAAGTGTTTTCCTCCAATATTTATGCTTTTGTTGAAAACCATGACAAAAGTGCTGATTGTTGGTGCTGGACCAGCCGGGTTAAGTGCTGCAATATCAATCCTTGGAGAGTCCCAACATGACGTGGAAGTCATGGACTCGAAGTGTAAGGTTGGAACACCAGCACGCTGTGCTGGTGGCATCTCAAGCTTCATGTTGGAAAAGCTCGAGGCCGAAGCTTCGAACAGATTCAACTATTTTCTTCTTCTTGCCTTGTTTGGTCCTGGCTCGATCGCTACGACTATTAACCGCGTTCGAATGTACGGGCCCAGCATGAAGTATTGGGAACTTAGAAGTGTGCCCAATTATGGCTACGTCTTAGACCGTGAAGTGTTTGAGGGCTATCTGGCTGAGAGTGTTGAAAGACTCGGGGGCAAAATCATTGTCAACACGAACGTTAAAACCGGCTTTTTAGATTCTGCGAAGGCAAAGTATGATTACATTGTTGGGGCTGACGGGCCCACTTCAACTGTTAGAAGCTGGCTTGGGCTGCCCGAGGCTAAACGTGAGGACATGCATTTAGGCGTTCAGAAGACCTTCGTCATGGATTATTTCCCATCTGAAACTATCGAACTGTATTTCGGAGAGAAAGCAGCTCCGAAGGGATACGCATGGGCTTTTTCATGCGGCGGGAACAAAGTCAGAATGGGCTTGGGTGTCCCTCTTTCAGAGATCTCAAACGATAAAACAGCAGCGGCAAAGCTCCTGGAAGACTTCATCGGAAGACACGTAACTGAATACTCGAACGCCGTGGAAATAGCCAAGTTGATACCGACTGGCCCGATGCCCAGCACCGGCGTCTATGGCAAGGTCCTGCTGGCAGGAGACGCACTGCCCTCCACGGATCCAGCCACAGGCGGCGGAATCATACAGGCCCTAGCTTCCGGCCTAGCAGCGGGCAAGGCCATTGCGGAGGGAAAACCCGAAAATTACGACAAGCATATGGACTGGCTGAGAAAACAGAACAGGACCCGGCTGAGGTTGAAAAAGGTTCTCTTCTCGTTCACAGACGAGGACCTTGACTTGATGATCGAAACATTGCAGAAGTTTAAGCCTAAATCAGCGTCCGTAACCAAAGAATTGAGACGTGCAGTGATCTACGTGATAGCCAGGAAACCATGGATGTTGAAAAAACTCTTCAAGGCATTGTAGGGGTGAGATTGGAATGAAGTGTATTTTCTGTAACGTTGAGATGATTCAGCTAAAGGGGGCTCTGCCAGAATGGATGAATCCCGAAAGTGTTGTAGAACTTGTTAAGAAGTCACGTCCTGGACTCTGGAGGTTGGCTGAAGGCTTTTACACCGGACAGGCGACTAAGCAGGCTCTAAACATTCTGGCTGAAAAAGTGTCCACGTTTAAGTGTCCAAAATGTGGATGGCTGGCCATATTTGACCGTGTAAGTGCTTAACAGAGAAAAAGGGGATTGTGGAAAAAAGGGGAAGAGGCCCTGGTTACGTAGTTTTTATGTAGTCTTCAATTTGTCCAAGGATTTGCAGTATTGTTTTTTGAAGCATCAGTAGAGCTCCGATGAGCATGATGAACACTGTAAGGATGACCCAGTTCACCCATGTCATCATTGTTGCTGTGTCCTTTGCAAGTGCTGGTACGATCACATAGGCGCCGTAGAGAAAGTCTAAAGCTATTCCGAAGATTGTCCATAGTAGCAGTATGAGAGTTTTCAGTCCTTTTGGAACCTTGTTTGTTTCGTCTGGCATTCAAGTTCCTCTATTGGACCGTGAATTCCCTTGTTTAAAAGGTTTTTTAAAGGTCGGGAGATAATATACTTTTGAAGGTAATAAAAGTCTTGAGCGACCAAACTGTTCCTCCGAAAAATTTCACCGCCCAAGTCCAGGTTGGAGGACGAATCCAGATTCCAGAACCACTTCGGATTGTGTTAGATATCAATGATGGTGACATCGTGGAGATGACAGTGAAAAAAGTTGAGCCTCCGAAGATTGAGGACAAAAGCGAGGACAAGAAGAAGGATAGTGGATAGAAAAAAGCAGCGGTTATTAAGACTTCTCTTTGAAGTAGAAAGCCCAGCTCATCATTACGAAAGGCGAGAAGACCGCGGAGACTTGTAGCCACAGGTCCTTGTACACATCCGGGTTGTGTGCACCTTCGTAGATTGCCACGATTATGCCCACGAGCAGAGCTAACATTGAAAGAATTGCGAGATAAAAGGGCTTATCTTTTTCGGGTACTTCAGGAACTCCCTTATCGCTCATTGTTTACACCCCTGTCTACGTTTGTATGGCTGCTGCGGTTTATAAGACTTGAGCGCAGTCGCAAAGTTTATTAGGTAAAGTGGTGTAAAGTAGTAAAGTAAGGTAAAGCGGTGAGGGGGTGAATCCGTGAATCTAAACGATATAGAGAAGTTCGACAAACTAGCAGACGATGATAAACTGATGTATATTTATGATCTCGCGGGAACAAGTGCAACTGACGCTATACGACTATTAGCGAGAATGCTGATGAAAGCAAAAAAGGTATAAGAATCCTTGACAGCTCCGATTTCAGGATTATCCCCGTTTTTTAGGTCTGAGAAATATGGACTTCGATGGAGGTGAAAAATAGAAATGTTAGAGAGAATATTCGAGGCAATAGAGTTTGGAGATCCTTGGCGCCACTCTTCAAAATCAATCTGCTCAGTTGTACCCATATTTAGAAGATTTGCAAACCCACGAGGCTACGTGCTCCTGGAGGAAACGAAAGACACTGTTGAGATCACGGACACTGGGAACATCGGCGCTGCCACGATCAAGAATAAATCAGACTCAGACGTCTTCGTGAGGAAGGGAACGCTGCTTAAAGGAGACACTCAGGAACGCGCAGTGGTGATGGGCCTAGTTGTTCCACCGCAAGCTGAAAAGACTGTTCAAATCCAGTGTGTCCACGCATCCAGGGGAATAAGGATGGGAGCAAAGCTTCAGGCAGCCGGCGTCGCCCCCAGAAGAGTGATGTCTTCGTTCATGTCCAGGCGTAGCCAAGCGGAAACGTGGCAAGCTGTCAGCCGAAGCTCAGGCTTTTACATGAGTGCTCTTGCAGCAGAACCCCTAAGCTATTATGCCGTTCCAAGTGACGATCTTATAGCAACCTTGGAATCAACACAGAAGTTCAGGGAAGAGGTTGAAGAGATTCTTGGGAAAGTTCCAGGGGAACTCGTGGACCAGGTTGGAATTGTGGTGGTTGACATAAAAGGTGTCGTTGGCCTAGAAGTTTTTGACCACCCGGACTCTTGGCGAAGCTTCTCCAAGTCAGTGGTTAGGAGCTATGCTGACGTTTTAAGCGAAGAATCAACAGGCTTGTTCGAGATAAAGCTAGATGCTGTTGCGGATGCAGCCAAAGCCTTTATCAAGAAAATCCAAGAAGTCACAGCAAAGACGGTGGATGAGATTCGAGACGCAAACGGGCAAGTTCACACTGCTACATCCGTTTTTGAGGGCGCGGATTTCGTGGGAGAATTCACAGAACTCGCTAAAAACGCTATACATGTCATCGCCACAAGAAAAGAAACACAGGAAAACACACTGACACAAAGCTTCACGGCTGGTCGACAAGGTTTCACAGAAGACCCCCTCGTTAGATGGCCTAGAACCTCTAGACATCAACCTAGACCTGCACACCCTTACACTCAATGGACAACAAGCATGCCTAGCGAAACTAGCAGTGAAGTGTTCAGAGGCAAGGCGACTATCAACCTTATGATGGCTCTTGACCAGCATCCTAAGACGTTTAACGAGCTCCACCGGGAAGTACCCGTGTCTACGAGAACCTTGTCCAAAAGACTGCACGAAGGCCAGATGCAAGGGTTTATCACACCTGACTTCAGGGAGCAGAATGGGCGAAGAACCTGGGCCTTAACGCATGATGGTAGAGATGTCTTGGGCTGGGCCGCTAAGAAAAAGGCTGAAAAGGCTAAACTGATGGTCTAGAAAGGAACCTCAGATTAGTCTCCTTTCTCTCCTATCTCCTCTATATTTTGTTTTTTTTAAAAAAATGACATACTCCTCTGTGCTTTCGACAAAATACGTACTTTGTCATGTTCGTTTTAGCTAAGTAAAACGAAATATTTATATGTTTCAATGTGAAACGTGTTATTTGTCAATGTGTAATTGGTATTAGCACGTTGACGCATTAACATAGCTTGAAGGTAGCAAGACGGCAACCTAAGCAGTCTAGTATGTGCGAAACCTTCACGGAAAACATGGTGACAAGACAACACCGATAAAGGCAACAGCTAAACGAAAACCATGTTTAAG